>Ga0111539_10006520_pt1 | contig 15036 bp, 11 predicted proteins | sample RhiMethybrSRZTD1_FD_79667 | JGI IMG/M metagenome (GOLD analysis project Ga0111539, IMG submission 79667) | Populus rhizosphere microbial communities from Tennessee, USA - Rhizosphere MetaG P. TD hybrid SRZTD1 (version 2) (version 2) | ecosystem: Host-associated > Plants > Roots > Rhizosphere >... | reverse complement strand
TCCCTTATTATCCTCTATGTAGAGACTCCTTGAAAATTCAACAACCAACGGATATCAAATGTATGGAGTCACTCTTGGAGATCTGAATAAATCTACACGCAAGATTTGTCATAACAAAATAAACAGGACATGATTTTATGACTGCGGACGTTTTGTTTGTCCACCACCGTTTGCATTAACGCCACGGTCTTTTCAGTGGCTTTCGTTATCCGGTCAGAATGGATTTTGACGCATCAAAAAATTGATATTTATTGCATCATTCGTTTGAGCAATGCATGGACGATCCGCTATAACGCTAAAACATGATTCAGTCATTGATGAATTGAATTTTAAAAACTCAAGACTCCATGGCAATTTTAAGCGATCTGTGGACGGTCAATTGCTATTTGAGGGAAAATTTAAAAATGGAATAGAGGATTCTATCTGGATGTATTATGATGACGATAATAAAGTCGTCACAAGAAAATATTTTGAAAATGGTGAGCTGACCCGAACGGAACAATTTCAAAACGCCAATCTGGTATCAGAACAAAAACATCAAACCAGGAATGATATCATCAGGAATAAATATTTTCATTTAGCGATCTTGGCCATACTGGTAATTTCAGCGCTGGCGCGATTGATCCTAAACTTCCGGAAATCTGAAAAGGAAAATATTATTCAACTTTCCGGTTTTTTGAATGCCCTCGCAATGTTTGGATTACCGCTTGTTGTTTTAGCACTCGCAAAAGTAATTTCATCATGGATCCCATATCCGTATTCAAATGGCTTCCTGGGCATATTTATTGAGATATTTTTTATTTATTTAATCACTGCACCTTTGTTTTTATTGGTTTTGTCTGGCTTGAAGTTGAGAAGCAAGTTTGACTTGGTATTATATATACTTTTATTTTCAATATCATTGGTATTAGTAGAAGACTTGATTCACATAAAGACTTTAATAACAGACTTAGTTGTTTAGTATTATATCCCGATTCTATGAAATTGTTATTGCATTTATTTTTCATTATTGCCGCGTCCAGTTCCTACTCACAAGATTTACTAATCAAAACCGACGGTACAACCATCCCATATAAAAAATTGAAATGGGATGAGAGTATTGTTGCCGTGACCACTGATAAAAACGAAAAAATAACCGTTCGCGAAGAGAACGTGTTTGGAATGTATGATGAAATTAACCAAAGGGTTTTATACAAAAAACCCAATGTCCCCCTAAATGATAATGCACAGCGCAAGAAAGACGTAAGTGGTTTTCAATATCTTCAAAAGGAAGAATCGGGAAAGATCAATTTATACATGAAATTATATGAGGGTGGAAAATCGTCCATTTACTACTACTACGCTGAAAAAGGAAACGAATTTAAGAATATCATGTTCACGGGGGCGTTCGGCAAAAACGATGACCTTATCATGTTTAAATCGTTGTTTACCGATGATCGCCAGATCATGGACGAAATTGATACTAAAGGTTTTGTTTACAGCATAAGAAATATGGTGAAGCTCATTAAGAGATATAATTTGGCTCATTTTGAAAACCCCGCCGCGCAAGATTACATGTCCGTTGGAACAATTGGCTTCTTCACGAAAGCCGAAGGCAAAGTCAAAGCTTCCATTGTTTTAAAGGTCAACGATTCCCTCGAATATAAAATGCCGGCAAGTCATCATCCTTTACCAATTAAGGTTCCGCTGAACAAACCCTCAAAGGTTTGTGCAAACTGGGAAGGCGGCAGTGCATGCGAGCTGGTTCAACCCATAAGTTACGCCACAACTTATTATGAGGTAGAAATCAACCTTAACAAAACTTTTGAGCTGGAGAAGAAAACTTACAGCCAATTCAAGAGCTACATAAGCAAGGCTATGCAATCGGACTAGTTGTAAAACCGCGATGGCGCTTGCAAAACAAGAAGAATATATTCTCGCGCAAGGAGATCTTTACGAAGGTGATTTATTAAATAACGTAATTTCAAAAGTACATTTGACTACATCTGACTCAATGCGTAGACTAACATTTATATTATTAGGACTTCTTACTTTTTCCTGTCAACAACGTGAAATTAAACATCCCGGAATTTGTCTTTCATTTGATGACCGGACTATCAAAGAATGGTACAAAATGAAAGATCTGTTAAAAAAATATAACTCACACGTGACTTTTTTTATATCTCAATTTGACTCACTCGACTCTTCGGAGATAAAGATGCTAAGACAACTTGAAAACGAGGGGCATGAAATTGGAAGTCACGGGGCTTTACATGTACTATCGGAAAATTACATAAAAGAAAACTCATACGACGAATACATAAAGAATGAAATTGATGCCAACAGTTCAGCTATGAAAAAGCATGGATTTGATCCAAGATCATTTGCCTATCCATACGGAGCCAAATACTGGTTTACCGACATGCTGTTATTAAAGAAATTCAAAATTCTACGCGGAGTAGAGGCGATTAATAGTGAAAGGGACTTGACATTAATCGACAATATATATTATTCATTTGACGGCGACAGGACCCTGTCTGCTATTGGAATCGATCAGGGAACGGGCCTAACAAAGGAAATGATAAAAAATGCCATCAAGCGAGCTTCTGACAATCAGGAGTTGCTTATGTTGTATGGACATTCCCCAATCACAACGACGGACAATAGCCCTTACAATTTTAACATTGATTTATTGGAGTTTATTTTGAATGAAGCCAAAGAAAATCATTTAAAATATTTGAAATTTAGTGACTTGGAGCCAGGTGACTAGCTAATCTATAGGCGTAGCCATTACATTGTTGCGTTTGGTGGCGCGCGAAGGGTCACCAACAAACGGGCACAAAAAAGAATTCACCAACGATTGGGTTATTGTTAGCTCCTAAAAAATCAAACTCATATTCATACACTGTAGAATTAATAACCCGAATATCTAGCAGCATGTAGCAGATCACACTCAAATCGGCTTCCTACAACGCATTTATTACTGGATTTTGGAAAGGTTCAATTTTTGAGCGGTTCCAAATGACGATACACGAAATGGGAAAAAATCTATCCCATTTCAAAAAAATATTATTAACACCTTAATCATACTAATTATGGCAACTACGGCAAAATCACCCGCTACAAAGAGAATCAAGTCCCAAGACCCGAAATCAGCATTGCTCAGCTTTTTTGTTGACGAAGTAAAAGACATTTATTGGGCAGAAAAACATTTAATAAAGGCTTTGCCAAAAATGAAAAAAGCGGCTACGTCTCCTGAACTCCAGGAAGCTTTCGAAGCACACCTGCAACAAACGCAGGAACATGTCACGCGCCTGGAAGAGGTTTTCAATTTGATAGGTGAAAAAGCCCAGGCAAAAAAATGTGATGCTATGGAAGGCTTGATCGCAGAGGGCGAAAAGGTAATTGAACACACCGAAGATGGATCCGCTACCCGCGACGTTGGTCTTATTGTTTCGGCCCAAAAAGTTGAACACTACGAAATCGCTGCATACGGTGGACTGGCACAATTGGCTAAGACGCTCGGTCGTGATGATATTAAAGAACTCCTCGGTACAACGTTGTCGGAAGAAAAACACGCCGATGAGCTGCTGACAGAGATCGCCGAGAGCAATATAAACTATGAGGCAAGCGAAGAAAAGGAAGAAGCTTAAGGCTTCCTCCTTTTTTATCCTTCTCCGGTTTGATACAAAAGATCCTCAAACCACTGGTGCGGCCGGTCCTTAATTCGACATTAATTATTTGTGGACTTTATCAAGGGATAATAATTGTGTGACCTGCTAAGAATCGCATGTCCAATGAAGTCGGATGGACTACATGCTGGACTGGCTCACTTCCAAATGCAAAAAAATACAATCGAGGTCCAAACGATTAGGGTAACTAACCAGAGTTTGTTTTTTATCAAAACAATTTTTTTGCTGAGGTATGTGGCAAACGTGGTACTGCCCGTCAGATGAGTGACGCCGTTAATAAACGCAGCGATTATTTCTTCGTCTTCCGCCATGTTCTTTGTCTCCGCAAAGAAGTATAGCCAGGAGACCTATAAATATTTTCAATTTTTTTGGTGTTACAATCCGTTCGGGCAAAACTATTTACAGGGATGCCCTCAATTTCGGTTGGCCGTAGCTTTTAAGGTGGGGTTTTCAGGCCAATCTAGCCTTATCCGTAATGTTATACTCGGGTACAAGCACCTACCATTCAAAAAATTATGTAATGCCGCATCATTTGGTTTCGGTAACAGATGTTTTCCAGCTATAAACACGACGGAGGCTGGAATGGCTACGCAGCCGGGACATGCCACTGTTAGTAAGAAGTGTCTCATTCAGATTCACTGATTCCAGGTACTGGAGCGGTTCCAACAAATCCACGATGTTATCTCCCACAGGGTTTTTTTCCAGTCGCAACTTTTCCAGATTATTCATCTGCTTCAATATTTCCAGATCCTTTTCCGTCAGATTGTTGTCCGATACGTTCAGCCAGATCACATTGCCTGCGACGATGCTGAGCTCCTTCTCAATATCGCGCATTGCCACGCCACTTTTTGCGGGCATTGTAACGTCCAGCATAACCGGATCGTGCAACATCACCCTCACCGTCAGGCCCTTCTGACGAAGGATATTAACAGCTGCCATATCTGTTTTCGGAGGAATAGCCGCGTTCACCGCACGCATCGTTGTGGTTCCTATTTCTGGCAAAGGCCTCGCGCCTGGCAACTTAAGCAAACTTGCAACCAGTGGCGTCATTTTTTCATAACCTTTCACATCCAAAAGTTTTCTGCCCTCGCTGGCATCCGCGTTTTCAATCCACCATCGAATCATTTCTGTTTCTAATTTCGTCAAAGGTGTTTTGCCATCGGTAGGCATAAAATCTTCGTGCCCCGGATCTAGTGTAATGCGGCGATAGAGTTCGCTCTCTTCAGGTTTTCCCGGCTCCAACACCGGACCATGTTTTCCTCCCTTCATTAATTGTGCATAACTGCCCACGATCAACCGGCCTTTGCGCTTTCCTTTTTGGTGACATCCCTGGCAGCGCCGTTCCAACATTGGAAGTATGACGTCTTCAAAAATCAACGCATCCTCGGCCTTAGCAGGTTTCTCTCGCACTTGATAAGTTAAAGTTTCCAGCGAGAGGTAATCACTTCCATGGGTAAGTGTGCCGCCCTGGTGTCCTGTGTAAGCCGTCAAAATCACTAACAGGATGCACAACGCCGTGACTATCTTCCTTGAGATCATCATAAAACGTGAGTAGAACCCGGTCGTCATTGACCACAGTATTCCCCCAAGAATTGCCAGGAGAATGCCTGACAACCTGTGTTGACTCAATACTTCAGGATCATATTCTCCACTTTGCGATAACAGGTAACCTAGTATGCACGCTGCCAAGGCTGAGAGGAACCCAGCGAGAAGCGTAAACGACATTGCGTCTTTTAAGAACCGGTAGTTTGGAAAGTAGGATAAAACGTTAAACACAGCGGCCATCAGCAAGAAACCGATGGGCAGGTGTACGACCAACGGATGGAACCGGCCCAGAAACGTAATGATGTCGGTGAATATCATGGGACTCGGGTTAGTCTTTTAGTTCAAGCCAATACCGCACTAACAACTTTACCATGTACATCTGTCAGGCGGAATCGGCGGCCTTGAAATTTATAGATCAGCCGCTCATGATCGATGCCCATCAGATGCATAAGCGTCGCCTGGAAATCATGAACATGAACTGGATCTTTCACAATGTTGTAACTGAAATCATCCGTCTCCCCATAACTGAAACCCGGCTTCACGCCTGCGCCCGCCATCCACATGGAGAAGCAACGGGGATGATGATCGCGTCCGTAATCTGTAGCCGTAAGTTTCCCCTGTGAATACACTGTGCGTCCGAATTCTCCTCCCCAAACGACCAACGTGTCTTCCAAAAGGCCCCTTCGCTTTAAATCCTTGACGAGGGCAGCTGTCGCCTGATCGGTATCCCTGCATTGCCTTGCAATGTTTTTTGGAAGTCCGGCGTGCTGATCCCAGCCCTGGTGATAAAGCTGAACAAACTTTACATCTTTCTCCAATAACTTTCGCGCGAGAAGACAATTCGCGGCGTACGTTCCTGGATCGCGGCTTCCAGGGCCATACATATCAAACACTTCCTGGGGTTCATTTGACATATCCACTACGTTGGGAACCGAAGTTTGCATTCTGAACGCCATTTCGTACTGCGCAATTCGATTTTCAATTTCCGGGTCACCATAGAGATCATTTTGCAGCTGATTCAATTTCGAAAGGTAGTCCAGCATTTCTTTGCGATCCGTTCCGTCATATCCGTCTGGATTATTCAGAAATAGTACCGGGTCTTTGCCTGAACGGAACTGTACTCCTTGATGGCGCGTTGGCAGAAATCCGTTTCCCCACAAGCGCGCATACAACGGCTGGTCCAGCTGTGCATTCTTGGAAACAAGCACGATAAAGGTGGGCAGATTCTGGTTATCAGATCCCAGTCCATAGCTTATCCATGACCCAATGCTTGGTCTACCCGCCAACTGATTACCGGTTTGAAAAAACGTAATGGCGGGATCATGGTTGATGGCTTCGGAGTGAAGGGACTTGATCAAACATAGATCATCTATCACCCGTGCCGTATGTGGCAAAAGTTCGCTTACCCAGGTTCGGCTTTGACCATACTGTTGAAATTTATATATAGAAGGTACAACGGGCAACGTAGCCTGACTGGCGCTCATGCCCGTGAGTCGCTGTCCCTTACGAATGGAGTCCGGGAGATCCTGTCCTGCAAGATTTAGCAGCGCTGGTTTGTAGTCAAAGGTCTCAAATTGTGATGGGCCTCCCGCCATAAAAAGGTATACAACCCTTTTTGCTCTGGGCGCAATATGAGGAATGGCCGCCAGCATTGCTTCCTCCGTGGAATTTACATCTGTTGGCAATAGCGATGGTGACTTGTCTCCGGACAGGCCTTTCATTCCGAGTAGGCTTCCCGTTGCCAGCGCTCCCAGCCCCAGTGAAGTTTTCAAAAGAAAACGACGACGATCGAGTTTCCTGTTGAAGGCTTCAGCATCGGGTGTGTTCAGGCGGAATTCTTCATCATGTGAATGTGGCATAAAACTCATCTTTTTGTCAGGGTTGCATCTGAATTCATGATCGTGCTGGCAACAATTGCGTTGGCAGCCACCAGTGGTCGTTCCAATTTCGGGTTCGGCATATGCTGGCCGGTGCTAAGCCATCCTTTTGCTTTTTCAGGATTTTCCTGGAACTTCTTGTATTCCTTTCGTTGAAGTTCAAGCAATAAATCGACTTCTTTCTGTGAGGGCGTACGTCCGGTCAGTCTCCGGTACGCAATCAAAATTCCATGCCTCGCATCTCGTTCTTGGGTCATCTGTTCACCCAAAACACAAGCGGCCTCAACGAACGTCGGATCGTTCAGTGTCACCAATGATTGCAAAGGCGTATTGGTTCGTTGTCGTCGCACGACGCAGTAACTTCTGCTGGGAGCATCAAAGGTACCTAATGTCGGATTCGGCACTGTTCGTTTTACCACGACATAAATACTTCTCCGATAGATCACCTGGCCAGTATCCCCTACGTAATGCGTGTTGTTAATCTCCCAAAGACCATCCGGTTGATAGGGCTTCATACTCGTCCCGCCGATCTCCTTCCGCATCAGTCCGCTTGCTGCCAGCGCATTGTCGCGAATCATCTCCGCTGACATCCGGTTCGCAGGTCCGTGCGACAGCCAGCGATTCTCCACGTCTTTTTCGCGTGCTTCGTTTGATGCTCGTGAATCTTGCCGGTAAGTTGCAGACATTACAATCAGTTTTTGTAACTTCTTTATATTCCACCCATTCTCTCTGAAATTTATCGCCAGCCAATCCAGCAGCTCCGGATGACTGGGCATCTCCCCTTGGTTTCCAAAATCTTCTGTTGTTTTCACCAGTCCTATCCCAAAAAAATTCTGCCAGAAACGGTTCACTGCTACTCGAGCCGTCAGCGGATGATCTTCGCGTGTTAGCCATTGTGCCAGTCCCCATCGGTTTTTCGGAAACTCCGAAGGAAAAGGAAGGATCGATTGCGGAGTATTGGGAAATACCTCTTCGCCTGGCGCATCATAGCTCCCACGTTGCAGTACGTGGCTTTTCCGCGGTCGGACCATTTCGCCCATCACCATCACCTCTTGCACTTGTTCCGTCGAGTCAGCTTGTTTAGTTCGGATTGCCCGCAGCTGACTACGAGCAGATTCAACAATGGGATTTACGGCTGAGATATAATAGGTTTTCAAATCGGCAAGCAATCCCGTTGTATAGGCGATAGGTTGCGTTGCAACAATCGCTCCCCATGATTCCCGATTAGCAACGATCCTTACTTCCAGGGGGGTCAATTCGCGATTGTAAACGACGATATCATCCACCTTGCCATGTTTCATTCCCCAACCGCGTTCCCAGGCGCCCACCTGCAGTCCAGGCTGTTCGTTGTAAAGCAGTATATCTTTGGTAAGGTTATCAACAACAGTTTCCATAGCGATGGGTTTGCCATCCATATACAGGTGTAAGCCAACGGCGCGGGAAGAGCCATCATACGTCATGGTAAGTTGAATCCACTGGTTACGTGGAACGTCTTCGGTTGAATATTTTCTTAAGGCATTTGAAGGTGCTGTGTGCGAGACGCCAACCCTCAAGCGATTGTCTTTCAGGTAAAGGTCGTACCCGCGGTAGTTATAGTGACGTTCCTTTGTGGATTTGTGAAAGATCACACCCTCTTTCAAATCTTTCGGTATGTAAACCCAAAGGCCGATGCTAAAGGCGTCACTCCTTCTGAAAATCCCCACTGTTTTTAGATCGAGCCAGGTATCGCCATCCAAGGTCAAAGCTTTCCCTCCATCTCGGATTTCAAATACAGGCATCTCTTGACTTCCGCCTTGTTCCATCGTACCGATTTGGCGAGCGTTCAATTTGTTCTTCAACGATCCATCATCAAACGTATACCGGGCTACGAGACCGGATCGCGGAATCTTCTCATTGCGCAGTGCACGGAAGTCTTCCGAACCTATCCAGGATTCAAACCCGGAAGCTGCCTGGATTTTGATTGCTTCCAGTTTTTTTTCTTGCTCCGAAACTCGGGTCTTTAGGAAAGCGAGAATTTTTTCCTGCTGCTCCGTGGGTAGCATGAGCGTTGGCCCTGGCATAGCGTCATCCCAGGAGATCTGTCCTGCTTCCGGCACGTTGTTAAAGAAACTGAAAAGCTCATAATAATTTTTTTGCGTGATGGGATCGAATTTGTGGTCGTGACAACGCGCGCACCCGACCGAAAGTCCCAGAAATGCGTCTCCCAAAGTATTGGTTCTGTCCACGACATACTCTGCCTGAAATTCTTCATCAATCACACCGCCTTCCATATTCTGCGCATGATTCCGGTTAAAAGCTGTCGCCAAAATCATTTCCTTTGTCGCATTAGGCATCATGTCGCCAGCCAGTTGCCACTGAATGAATTTGTCATAAGAATAATTTTTGTTGAATGCCTGGATCACCCAGTCGCGATAGGGTGACATATCACGAAGCCTGTCAACGGTGTAGCCATGCGAATCTGCAAAACGTGCCAGGTCAAGCCAGTCTACAGCCATCTTTTCTCCGTAGTGCGGATTTTCGAGTAAACGATCTACCTGTTTTTCATACGCATTTGCGGATTTGTCCTGCAAAAATGCATCGATCTCTTCTAACGTCGGTGGCAACCCTGTCAGATCCAGCGTCACGCGACGGAGTAACAACTCCTTATCTGCTTCAGGCGAAGGTTTCAACCCCTCATGTTCCAGTTTTTTAAAAATAAAATGGTCGATCTCATTCAATGCCTGTGCATCGAATCGACTTGCAGGCACGTCCGGTAATTCAGGTTTGACAAATGACCAATGTGGTTTATACTCTGCACCCTCTTCAATCCATTTTATAAGGATAGCTTTTTCTTTTGCATCCAAGGTTAAGTGCGACTCCGGTTCCGGCATTTGATAATCGGGATCGTCGCTCAGGATGCGGTGAAATAGTTCACTTCCCTCGAGATTGCCGGGATCTATTGCCACTTTTCCAGGATCTTCAGGAAGTTCCGCAAGCGCCACATCCTCCATATCCAATCGCAGTCCCGCCTTTTGCTTTGCCTTGTCCGGTCCATGGCAGGCAAAACATTTGTCGCTTAGCACCGGTTTGACGTGAATATTATAGTCGAGGTGATCAGGCAATTTTTCATAGGCTTCCGCCACATCGTCAGGAAGCGGAGGCGAGCAAGAAAGAAAGAAACAGGCAAAGCATAGAAGCATCAACCTGTAAACCAGCTTCCGCGTCACCAATTTTTTTCCTCCTTTTTTCATTCCCTTCAGCTTGAAAAATTAAAATCCGGACATCTCTATTAAAATTACGAAGTAATCAATTCAGTTTCCAAGGCCAAGATTCACGTTGATGACATCACCGCCAGCATCATCGCCCTTGCAAATCCAACATTAAAACATTCGGCTGCATATCCTCCACCACCTGGTGTTGCACCACTTCTTTTTTCGCCTCCTGGATGTTCTTTATCATAGTCCAGGATAAAAGGGTGCTCGGCATACAAACCGCGTGTATAATGGTGTTTAAAAAGCTCCTGCATTACGGCAAGCATATTCACCTCACCTTCATCAAGAAAAACTTCTGTGTACTTATTATATTTTATTTCAGAAATGACATTGCGATAGTGAACGTGATTGATTCGGTCACGGGAAGCGAAATAGCTGCAAACTTCAACAGGATCCTCTCTCATTTGGCGCATAACACCACAGTCAAAAGTAATTCCGTTTGACGGACTTTCAACCAGTGTGATCAAGCGTTTCAATCCGGCAAGATTTGCCACGATCTGATCCGAACCGTGACTTTCTTGTGACACCGGATCGTTTGGATGAAGTGCCATCCGAACACCTGCCTTTTCTGCAACTGGAATTACAGCTTTCAAAAAATATTCAAGGTTTTTCCACAACGCGTCGGCCTGAAGAATTCCGATCTCCGCTTTTGGGGGTAAGTCTTTAACCTTACTATAGTCAAAGGCAGTCAGTCCCGACCCCCCACGACCACTTTTTTCAAAGTATCCTTCGACTAACCGATCAACATAAAAATTATACTCAACCGTCGGAAGTCCGCACGCACCTGCCGCCTTCAAAGAATCCTGAATTTGTTTTATTTCTTCATCACGACCTTCGCGACCCAGGACGATGCTGGGTTTGACAATGTACATCAGGTTGATCAGCTTCAATCCATTCTGCTCAAACGTATCCATGTACCCGCGAAGCTCAGATGCATTCCACGGCCCGGGCCCCCAAACGGTGCTCACGTAGTTGATGCCAATCTGTTTTAATTTCCGCATGGCTTTTACATCAGCATTAACGGGGCAACTCAACACCATCTTGGGTGTAGTGGGGCCTTCTGAAAGCGGCCATTTCTTATCTGGTTGATTTTTTGCCCGGCGGGGCATGGCGGTGGCAGGCCGTGCATCGGATAGTGCAAGCGCCGCTATGAGCGGACCACTTTTTAAAAATGCCCTTCGATCTTTTTTCATGTCACCTCTCTTCATGAACATTGAATTACAAAATCAGGATTATTTTTTTACTAACCTCAAAGCAACACCGCCACTGGTCTTCAAGTCAAAGGACAACGTCTGGTTAAATTTCACTTCCTTACGCTCAACCTTAACATGCGTCCTTGTTTTTATTTCAGAGCCTCCATCGGAGTAGATATACGCGGTATACCGCGCGTCCTTTTCTAAAAAGGACAGGGGAATCTTGATGGTTCTGCTTTCACTGTTTGTGATGGATCCTATAAACCAATCGCTTTTATTACGTCTGGCTACGGTAATGTGTTTACCTATTTCTCCTCCTAGTACTTTTGTGTCGTCCCATGTTGTCGGCATCTTATCCCAGAATTCTATTTCTGGTTCACCCTGGTAACAATTCGGACCATCATAGCAATATAGCGGTGGAAGTGGGTTGAAAAATACGATGGGTAAGCATAGACGATGTGTGAAGGTTGTTCCTGTTGTTGCGTAATATGCTAGGGTAAAATCCGCAGCGCCGGCGAGCATGCGCGTAAAGGCCAACTGTGTATCATGGGTCGCATCGGGTGTCATTTCACTCAATATTCCCTCCTGCGTTAACAGGTTAGGATAGGTCCTGCTTATGCCAGTCGGCCTGAACTCATCATGAATATCCACGAGTATATGATGCTTCGCGCATTTCTTCACCGCTTCGACAATCCAGCCTTCCCACAGCTGAGAACCCACTTCAACAAAGCCGAACTTAATACCCTTGATGCCCCAACTTTCATAGAGCGGTAATATGTCATCGAGGTAGATCAGAAGGTGTTTGATATTTACGTACAACCATACGCCAACGCCTCGTTCATTTGCGTACTGAATTAATCCAGGCAGATCCAGATCTCCCTTATTGATATATTGAATGGTGTCGGCTGCGACTCCCCTTGGGTCGCTCTTTGAACTCCATTCATGTCCATACCAACCGGCGTCAAAATGAACATATTGCATATTTCTCTTCACAGCAAAATCCACAGCATCTTTGCCACCCTTCATGGAATTGCTCATATCCCACATTATTTTCCCGGTTTTTATCCATGAAACATCCTGAAGGGGCGTCGGCTCATTGAGGTTTAGCAGGATTGAATTATTTTCCAGCAACTGGCCAGGTTTCTCAGCAATCATCACGACCCGCCATGGCACGGAAAAAGGAAGCATGGCCTGCACGCGTCCGTCCTGCCTGGCAATAATAGTGTTTGATTTTTCAGGACTCAGCGAAAATTTAGTCCTTGCATAGTTAATCATTTCAGCTTCAGCCAGACTCGCGTATAACCCGTTAGGGAGTTCCAGCGTCAGTGGTCGCTCATTTTGTCTAGGCCAGTTCGTTAATGGAAGTAATTTATACAAGCACTGAGCACATTCCGTAAACCAGGCATTTGTATTTTCAGGCATGGTGAATTCAGTATAGTCCTCCTTTACCTCGTCCGACTCTCTCCCACCCCACTTCTCGATGAAATCGTATTGAAAAGCGATCCCTTCATTATAGGCGCGAATGTTCAGCCCCAGTCCGTTTTTGTCATTTTTCTTTTCTATTCGGACATATGCTCCATTGTAACTATCCCGAATGGTGCTTCGCTCTCCCCACACGGGATGCCATACAGTGTCCTTTTTAGTTGTCACCACTTCCTTTATACTCAGGTCCTCTGAATACCTGCCAACGCCAAGCCTGGACGAAAGTATTACAGGAATGGAGTTGTAATCAACTTTCCAGGATAGCTTGCCGTCCTGTAAAGTAAATTCTCCTTGAATCTTGCCATTAGGGGAACTCACCTTCAAAACTTCCTGCGCTTTCAACGATGTTGTAACGAAGATGAGCAGCGTGACTATGTATTTACCGATACGGAACATTTTAGACTTACATGTTTAAGGCGTTTGCCAGATCAAGCGTATCCTTCAATTGTGATTGTTGCCGGATCAATCGCTCTTTCATGTCTTGCAACACTTTTTTATAGGAAGCTTGATCAGATACGTCGCGTATTTCATCAGGATCATTTTTTAAATCAAAAAGCAAAACCTTCGGCGCCTTAGGGTATACGATTAACTTATAACGGTCCGTCCGCACCATTCTTTGAAGGTTCATGTAACCACCGTATATCTCCGGGTAGCCACTCGATTTTTTATTTTTTACAATGGGAATAATGCTGTTGAAATAGACTTGATCCGGTTTTTTTATTCCCCCAAGTTCATAGGATGTCGCCATGATGTCCTGAAGGTAAATCTGCTGTTCCCTTTTTTCTCCTTTAGGTATTCCAGGGCCCGACACGATAAGCGGAACGCGAACGCTGTGTTCAAACATATTTTGTTTCCCCATCAAACCGTGGTGTCCCACAGCCAGACCGTGATCCGATGTAAAAAAAACGTACGTAGTGTTCAATTTACCACTAAGGGCTAATGCACGAAGAATTCTACCGATCTGTTCATCCATGTGCGAAATGATGGCATAGTATTCCTGAATATTTTTTTTGACGGCATAAGGCGTCCTTGGAAAGGGCGCCAGCTTTTCGTCGCGTGAATCTACACCCGAACCGATCTTTTCCTTATAGGGATAGTCATCAAGGTAGTTAGCTGGAAGGGAAATTTTATCCAGGGGATAACGATCTACAAATTTTTTTGGAGCTTGCCGTGGATCGTGCGGAGCATTAAACGACAAGTACAAAAAAAATGGCGTTTCTTTTTTCGCGATCTCATCAAAATGTGCAAGAGCATCGTCCGCCAACACTTCGCTCCAATGTTTGCCACCTTTCCAAAAACCTCCAAATTTTTCATCCCATGGTTTCCACAAACTATCATTGGGAGAAAGGGGACGATTGTATCCTTCCGGTGTTTGATTCGGTCCACCGGTATTAGCATGGAGAACGTGGTCAAATAAAGCCTTGACGTCAGTTTTGCCCTGCCATTTGCCACTCATATAGGTTTCGTAGCCTGCAGCCTTCAGGTGCTGGATCCATATCCCGGTCGTAGCTATTATATCATCAATTTTTTTTTCTGACAGTTGCGCCTCCCATAACGGCATTCCAGTTAACAGCATCGTACGACTCGCTGTGCATACTGCTCCTTGCCACGACCCCATGTTAAAAGTATTTGTGAACGTAACTCCGGAATGCGCCAAGGAATCCAGATGAGGGGTAAAAATTTCATTTCCGCCCAGGGCGTGAATCGTGTTGTAAGCCTGATCATCGGTTAAAATCAACAATATATTAGGCTTACCAACGACACTTTCACTCAGAGGTGAACGATCACTTTTGTATGCAAGCAAGGATAGCACCATTAAGGGAAGGACGGAAAGCGATGACAAAAACAATCCAGGTATTTTTTTTGACCAACAAGTCAGGTGTTCTTTTATCATCGCGTGACTATTTTCACTTATTCTTTTAAAGAAAATGCAACGTAGGCGTCGCTTGATGGGGTTCCCAACTTGCCGCCCCCTCCTGCTGCAATAACAACGAATTGTTTGCCATTGGCCTCATAT
>Ga0111539_10006518_pt1 | contig 15038 bp, 14 predicted proteins | sample RhiMethybrSRZTD1_FD_79667 | JGI IMG/M metagenome (GOLD analysis project Ga0111539, IMG submission 79667) | Populus rhizosphere microbial communities from Tennessee, USA - Rhizosphere MetaG P. TD hybrid SRZTD1 (version 2) (version 2) | ecosystem: Host-associated > Plants > Roots > Rhizosphere >... | reverse complement strand
GGGCTATTTGCGCTCGCGTTACTGCTCGGCACTCAAGATTGATCCGTCGCGCCCCTGCCGCTCAAAGATCGTCGTGGAACAGCGGCTCGCGATTGCGCACATAGCGATAGACCAGCTGCCGACCCTCGGGCGTTATCTGCGTGAACTGTGCGCCGAACCCCGGCGGCGCATCGGCGCCGGAGAGCGGCGCATCGCGTGTCCACTTGACGACGCCCATCGCTTCGAACTCGTAGCCCCCGGGCAAGCTGACTTTGATGACAACATCCTGACCAATCGGCGGAATCTGATAGGTCGCGATGAAAATCCCTCCCGAATCGATGACGTCGTTGCCGCTGAGCCCCTTATAGAAGTTGGTGGTGCTGTGCGCGCCGAGCTCGGCTTCGACGCGAAGCGGCGCGCCTTTGCCGCGCTGGGGTGCAGCCGCGGCGGCCGCCTGAGCAGCAACCGCTTGCTGCGGCTGCTGCGGCCACGCGGGCTGCGCGGGCTGTTGAACGGGCCACGCGGGCTGCGCCTGAGGCTGCGCGGCAGGTGGCGGCGCCGCTTGTTGCCAGGCGGGCGCCTGAGCCGGCATCGCGGCGCCGTAGGCGGGGGCCGGTTGAGGCTGTTGATACGCGGGCGGCTGCTGCTGCATGCCGTACCCCGGCCCGGGTGCGGGCGGCGGCGCGCCCCACTGCGGTTGCTGCGCTCCATACGGGGCGGCGGGTTGGCCGTAACCCTGCTGCGGCACACCGGGCTGCGGCTGCTGGTACGCCGGGGCGGGGGCGGGGTAAGCCGCTGCCGACGGCTGCGTCGCGGGCCCGGCGCCCTGGTCCATCACGACCGTTCCTGCGTAAGCCGGCACCGCTTGGACCGTCGCAGCCTGACCGATCGCGTGGATCAGGCTGAGCGATCCGGCGACCGCTTCGATCGCGTCGCTGATCGCGGGGTGACCGGCGGGCTGGCTCTGCAACATCGCGAGCGCACGACGCACGGCGTTGAGTGCCGAGACCCCAGCGTCCCCGATGCCGATCCCTTGCGACGCCTCGATGCGATGCAGGTTGCTCATCGCTTGAGCGATCGGTTCGGCGACGTCCATCAGCTGCTGCGGCACGCCGGGGCTTTGAAGCGCAGCAAGCCCCTGAGCCAATTTCTCGCGAGCAGTGCGGGCGGCGGTCACGCTATCGGTCATCCAGGTCCCTCCAGGGGCGGCCAGTGTATCAGTTTCGTGCCGTTCGGGCGGCCGCAACGAGCGCGGCCACGGCTTGCGCGTCGAGCTCGCCGCCCCCGGACTCGTCCTGCTCGGCCAGGACCGCACGGGTGACGGCGATCGCTCCATCGCCGGTGCGGATCACGACCCTGTCCGGAGGGTCACCCTGTACCGCGGCCTCGCCCGGCAAAAGCGCGCTCGGAAACTCGGCCGCCACTTCCGCCCGCGTGACAAAGAGCGGTGTTTCGACGAGCTCGAGCGCGAGCCCGGGTACGGGCGAAAGTGCGCGGATGCGCCGGAGCACGCGTGCGGTGGGCCATGCCCAGGTCACGCGCAGCAGGGAGCCCGTGGGCTTGGGAGCCCATGTAGCCTGGGTAGGGTCTTGCTCGATCGGCTCGAGCGGCGGTCCCTGGGTGAAGCGCCGCACCCCCTCGCGGAGCACTTCGAGACTCGGCCTATCGAGCGCCCGCGCCAGTTGCCAGGCGTCGCGCTCGCCGACTACAAGCTCGCGCTTCAACAACATCGCCCCCTCGTCGTACTCTGCGGTGAGCGCGTGCAGGGTGACTCCGGTGGTCGGATCGCCGGCGTCGATCGCCCCGAAGTAAGGATCCGGGCCGCGGTGGCGCGGCAAGAGCGACGGGTGGACTCCGATGCCGCCGAGTCGGGTCGCGGCAATGAAGGCCTCTGGCAGCTTCCGGGTCCAGAACCAGCTGACCAAGAGGTCGGCACCGGCGCTCGCCAGCCGCTCGCCGACGTTCGCCTCGAAGCCCGGTCCCGCACGCTCGGGTTCGATGACCCGTTCGGCTCCGATCGCAGCCAGCAGGCGACGCCGCCCCGGCGCCCCTTCGACGGGGCTCAACACGGCCAGCCTCAGATCGTGGCCGTCCTCGTGCAGGAGCCAGGCCGCGAGCGGCAACCCGAAAAAGGCGAGCTTGAGCCGCGCCGCCACGGCTACCTCAGCCCAAAAGTTGTCGGAATTCGCCGGCCCCTGTTACCTCGCGGCTCATGGATGCTGGTCTGCGGACGCGCGCCTTTCGCCCCGCATTGCGAGCTGGTAGCCGCTTCGATCCCGCGGCAGCTCACCGCCCGGTCCTGCTGTTCGAGGACGTGCACAAGGCTTATCGCGCGGACGCGCCGGTGCTGCGGGGGCTGACGCTCGAGATTCATCGCGGCGAATTCGTATTCATCACCGGGCCTTCGGGTGCCGGCAAGAGCACGCTGCTGCGGCTGCTTTACGCCGCCGAAGAGGTGGACAGCGGGCGCATGTTGTTCCTGGGCCGCGAAATCGGCCGGCTCCGCAGCGACAGCGTGCCGTTCTTGCGTCGCAACATCGGGATCGTGTTCCAGGATTTCAAGCTCGTCCAGAACTGGAGCGTGTTCGAGAACGTGGCGGTTCCGCTCGAGGTGCTCGGGTTGCCGCAGCGGCTGATCCGGCAGCGCGTCGGAGAAGCGCTCGAGCGCGTCGGACTCGGTGGGCGCGGCTCCGACCCGGCCGGCGTGCTTTCGGGTGGAGAGCAGCAGCGGGTGGCGATCGCGCGCGCGATCGTAGGCGAGCCGGCGCTCGTGCTCGCGGACGAGCCGACCGGCAATCTGGACCCGCAGCTGGCCGTCGACATTCTCGGCTTGTTCGAGGACGTCAACGAGAGCGGCGTGACGGTGCTCTTCGCCACCCACGACCGCTCGCTGCTCGACGTCAGGCCGCGGCGCGTGGTCGTGCTCGACGAGGGCAAGGCGGTGGACGTACCCGAAGGCCTCGACGCGGCGGCCGATCCCGACTCGCTGAGGGTCGCGTGAGGCACCGAAAATGAGCGCTCTCGAACGAGCCTGGCGTGGCGGGCGCAACGACTGGCAGCTGCACTTGCTCGGCGTCTTTTCGGTGGCCGTCGCCTTCGTGTGTCTGGTTTCCGCGCTCTTGATCGTGGTCAACGTGAACGGCGTTCGCGAGCGCTGGGCCACTACCGGCCGCGCCTCGGTGTACCTGGAGAACGGCGCCAAGCCCGAACAGATCGCGGCGATCGAGAAGGCGCTGCGCGCGACGGACGGCGTGACCGAGGTCCGTTTCGTATCGAGCGAAGACGCGCGCAAGGAGCTGGTCGGTCAGAACGCGGACGACGTGATCGGCGCGCTGCCGGCGGAAGCGTTCCCGGCGTCGCTCGAGGTCGCGCTGAGCGACGACGCGGCAGCCGTGCGCTTGGAGAAGATGTCGAATCAGCTGGACGCTCTGCCGGCGGTCGAGAGCGTCGAGACCTACCGCGCCTGGAGTGAGCGCCTGGCGTCGCTTTTGGCCGGCGGTCTCGGCGCCGCGGCGCTGCTCGCGCTGATCGTGCTGGGAGCGGTGATCAGCGTCGTTTCCTCGACGATCCGGCTCACCTTGCAGCGGCGCCGCATCGAGGTCGAGGTGCTGAAGCTGGTCGGTGCCACCGACGGCTACGTGCGGCGTCCGTTCGTGATCGAAGGCGCGGCGCAAGGGGCGCTCGGCGCACTGCTCGCCCTCTTGCTCGTGGCCGCGATGTACGCCATCGTGCGCAGTCACTTCGACGCGCAGCTCGGGCTGCTGCTCGGCATGAACCCGAGCTTTTTGCCTTGGTTTGCGGCGCTCTCGATCCTCGCGCTGGGAGCCGCGCTCGGCGCCGTCGCCGCGTACGCGAGCCTGCGCAAGCTCCTGGTCGTGTGATGCAGGGACGCCTTCGATTCGCGGCCCTCGCGCTCTTGCTCAGCGCCGTGGCCGGCGCGTCGCCGGGCACCGAAACGGCGACCGGTGAAGTTCCCGAACCGACTCCCGCTGCCGCAGCCCCCGAGCCGGCGGCCGCGCCCCGCGCGCCGACCGAGGTGGAGCGGATGCTCGCCGATATCGATCGCGAGGAGCGCGAGCTGAAGAAGAAGCTCGACGAGCTGGTTGCCGAAGCCGCCCGCGTCGACGCTCGCATGCTGGTGCGCGGGCGGACCTACGCGCGGATGGCTCGCGCCGGCTTGATGCCGATCGGTTCCGGCTTCGCCGGCCTGGTCGACCACGCCACCCGGCTCGAGCGCCTGCGGCGAGCGCTGTCACGCGATCTCGAGCTCAAGGAGCAGCTCACGCGCCAGCGCGTGAAGCTCGGCAAGCGCATCGACGAGCTGCGCACGCGGCGCAGCCCGCTCGAGGTCCAAGCGCAGGCGATGGCTCAAGCCAACACGGCGCTGCTCGCCGAACAAGATCGCAAGCTCGCGTTCGAGCGCGCCTTCGGCGGACTCGGCGGCCCTTCGGCGCACACGGCGGTGTACGGCGCCGGGGTGGGTCCTGCCGACCCCTCCGAGCTCAGCCGCGGCTTCGCTTCGATGAAGGGCCGCTTGCCGTTTCCGATCACGGGGCGCAGCGAGATCCGATCGGCGCACCGCGCGGACGGTCCGGGTCTCGAGATGCGCGCGCCTCGGGGCACGCCGGTGCGAGCCGTTTACCCCGGTAGGGTGGCGTTTGCAGACCGCTACTCGGACTACGGGCTGACCGTAATCCTCGAGCACGGCGACCGGCACTACACCGTGAGCGCCAATCTGGACGACCTCGCCGTGCGCGTCGGAGACGACGTCTCGACCGGTTCTCGCATCGCGTCCGTCGGGAGCTCCGGCGCTACTAGCGACAGCACCCTCCTTTACTTCGAGATTCGCGTGGGCACCGATCCCGTCGATCCGGCCGAGTGGTTCGGGATTTAGTTCGGGCGTTCCGAATTTGCCCTCGGCGCCTCGGAAGCGCGCTATCTTGAGAAGGATGCGTGGGAGTGCGGCTTGGGTGGCCCGGGTAGGCGCGTTTGCGTGTGCAGTGATCGCTTGGTGTGGAGCGGCGGAGGCTCAACAGCCCGCGCCCGGCTACCCGCCGCCCGGCTACCCACCACCGGGCTATCCACCACCGGGCTACGGCTACCCTCCTCCGGGTTACGGCTATCCACCGCCCGCGTACCCCTATCCGCCCGGCGCGTACTACCCGCCGCCGGCAGCCGCGCCGCCGGCGTGGAAAGACGGCGATCCGGTGCCTCGCGGCTACCACGTCGAGTACGAGACGCGGCGCGGGCTGATCATCGCAGGCTCGGTCACCATGGGGGTGCCCTACGTCATTGGACTATCGATAGCTTCCAGCGCAGACTTTGAGAATTCTAGCGGCTGGCTGGCCGTCCCCGCGCTGGGCCCGTGGTTGATGATGGCGTTTCGCGACGATCAGTGTGACGAGTACAACAATCAGTACGGGTCCGAGGTCGGAGACTGCCTGAGTGACAGCGTCATCCGCGTCTACCTGACCCTCGACGGACTCGCCCAGGCCGCCGGTGCGATCATGCTGACGGTCGGATTGGCCGACAAGAAATCCCGGCTCGTCGCGAACGAGTCTTCCCGATTCGTCATTACCCCGACTCGCGTCGGAAGCGGCTATGGCCTTGGTGCTCTCGGCAGGTTCTAGAAGAAGGAGCTCACGTTGAGCGGGCCCGGGGGGCACGTTCTGGGGGTGGGTGCGAGCCTCGCGGCGGTGCTCGCGATCAGTGTGCCGGCGCGCGGTCAGGCCGTGGGACGCTTTCCGGATCCCGCCGCGCCCAGCGCGGTGAACCCCCAGCCGAGCGCCACCAGTTTCACGCCGCCCGCGGCGCCGAGCCCGCCGCCCGAGGATCCACCACGCGCCGTGACGTGGCCGTACCCTGCGAGCGGCACGGCTCAGCCGGCGCTCCCGTCGAGCCAACCCGCGCCGACGCCGGCGTTCGGCTCCGGCCTTTATCCCGCCGTGTTGCCCTACCGAGAAGGGCAACCGGTGCCGCCGGGCTACCGTCTCGAAGAGCGTCGAAACAGCGGCCTCAGCACCGGTGGCTTCGTCACGCTCGGCCTCGCCTACGGTATCGGGCTCGGCTATGGCGCGGTGAATGGTTTCGAGGATGGCACCGGCTGGCTCGCGGTGCCGCTGGTCGGACCCTGGGCCGCAATCGGGGCTCAAGAGATCAAGTGCAACAAGCGGAGCCTCGAGAACGACTGCGTGGAGCAGGCGCTCGGTGGGGCCGAGCGAATCACCTTCATGACGGTGGACGGGCTGATTCAAGCCGTGGGCCTGACACTGGTCTTCGTCGGCGTCGGCGTGAAGACGTCCGAGCTCGTGCGCACGGACGTGGCCTCGCTGCGCCTCGAGCTCAAGCCGCGATTCCTGGGGATGGCCGGGGATTTCTGAGCCGCGGACGCCGCGCGATTTTTCGCGCAACTCGCCGCCCGCGCCGGCCGAAGGGGTCTTTCGTACGGCGCTAAACCCGGAGGTAAATTCCCATGACCACGCGTATCGAATCCGGCGGGCCCCAGACCGGGGTCCTTGCCACCCCGACGGCTGCTCGCGTCACTCCGACTCCCGAGCGCCCCTTCAAAAACGTGATGGCGGCTGGTGCGAGCGCCGTCGTGCGCGGCGCCGAAGCGGCCGTCGCAAAGTTACCCGGCGGCCCGGTCTTGGCGGCCGCGTTGCGACCGTCACCGAACGCCACCGCGACCGCCGCAGGCGACTCGAGCCCGGAGGGGTCGGGTGGGACCGCGGGTCCGGCGGGCGGCTCCTCGGACGGCAGCCTCGAAGACGTGCTCGGCCAGGGCGCCGACCTCAACATGCGTTACCTGCTACTGCAGGAGCGAATGAACGAGGAAAATCGGGAATTCACCACCTACTCGAACGTGCTCAAGGCCCGGCACGAGACGATCAAAAACGCCATCTCCAACATCCGGTAGAATCGCGCCATGGGTATCGACGGCATCGGCAAACCCGGCCCCGGTCGGCCGCCGGACGGCGTGTCCGGCTCCACCGGCGGCAGCGCGGTCAAGGGAACTGGCGGCGAGCCGTTCAAGGTCGAAACCAGCGCGCCCGCCGCCGGCGCCCAGAGCAGCGACGAGCTCGCGCGCCTGAAGCGCGGCGAGCTCAGCCTCGACGCTTACCTCGACGCACGCAGCGTCGAAGCGGTTCGCCATCTCGAGGGCAAGCTGCCGGCCGAACAGCTCGAATTCGTCCGGCAGAGTTTACGCGAACAGCTCGCGACCGACCCGGTACTGGTCGAGCTCGTGCGGCGCGCGACGGGTAGCCTCCCGAGCGAGCCCTCCGGGTGATAAGCGATAGCTCGCATGGCGCGGTTTCGACGAAACCGTCCGACCCACCTCGTGGCGCTGCCGGAGGTGGATCCCGACGATCTGCGGCTGGACGTCGTCGGTAGCAACGCACTGCAGCTGAACCAGGCGGCGAGCCGCGGGGCCAGGGTGGCCCAAAGCTGGGTGCTCCCGGCGGATGCGTTTCGCGAGATCGTGCGCAACGCGCTGCCTCCAGCCCATGATCCGGCGTCGCTGCTGCGAGTGATCCACCGGCCCGCGGGCGTGGAACGGGCTGCCCGCGCGCGGGAACGGCTGGACGTCGTGGCCTTTCCGGAAACGCTGCAAAGAGAGCTGCGCGAGCTGATCAACGGCTCCGAGCGCCGCGGCTGGGGTTTCGTCGTCCGCTCGAGCCCGACCTGCAGCGACGACAGCGTCGCGCTCGCGGCCGGGCTTTCGGCCGTCGTCTACGGCGCTCGCAGCGAGCGCGAGCTCGAGCGTGCGGTGCGCGCCACTTGGGCCGCCTGCTTCCACGAAGACACCTTGAATTACCTGCGGGCGCGCCGCGTGCGCGACGTGGCGATGGCGCTTCTGATCGAGGAGCTCGAGCCGGTGGCGGCGAGCGGGGTGCTGCTGACGCGCGACCCCGCGCTGCCCCAAAGTCACAGCGAAACGGACGGCGCGTCGCGCGAGCCGAAGCACGACGATTCGGTGCGCGTGGTGAGCGTGACCCTGGGCCTCGGAGCGCCGATCGTCGACGGCTCGCTGGCGCGCGACCTGGTGCGCTTCCGCTCGGACGGCTCGATCGTCGAGCAGCGCGTCGCCCAGAAGCAGCAGCAAATCGTGGTTGACGGTGCGCGTTCGGTCGTGCGCGTCGGACCCGAGCTGAGCGTGAAGCCGGCGCTGGGCCCGGAAGCGCTCAGCGAGCTCGGAGCGCTGGCCGCTCGCCTCGAGGAGCAGGGCGATGGTTCCGACGCCGCGGAGTTTCTGGTGCTGACGCGCGGCGAGATCCAGTTCTCCAACGTTTGGCGAACGCGCGGCCTGGGTTACCCGGAGGGCGGAGGCGCCTTCACCGTCTGGTCGCGGGCCGGATTGGGCGAATCGGTGCCCGGCGTGCCCACGCCGCTCACCGCCTCGGTGGCCGAAGCTTTCGAGGAGCGCCGGTTGCGCGACGCGCTGGCCGCGATCGGCTGCAGCCCGCCGCGCGGAGACACGCTGGTGTCCCGGGTAAACGGCCGCTTCTATCTCAACTTGTCGTCGATCGTCCCCGCGCTGGCCGAAGTGCCCGGTCTCGACCCGGCGACGCTGCTCGCGTTCGTGCAGAGCGAAGCTTCGGATCGGCTCGCCGGCGAGCTCGAAACGTCGCGCCGCGCCGGTTCGTTGACGCGGCTGCCGCTGACGGCCGCACGCCTGCACTCGCTGCAGCGCCGCCTGGTCGACGACGTGAATCGCTTCGAGCCGGAAGCCGAGGCGCAGCGGAGCTGGCTCGCCGAGATGGACCTCGGGATCTTGCCGGACGACGCGCTCCGCATCACCTTGTTCGAGACCCGCGACTTTTTCGAGCGCACGGCGCGGCTGCTTCTGGGCTGCAGCGTCGCGGCGCTGGCGGCGCACGCCGCCCTGAAGACGGTGCTCGCGCGCTCGGCGCCGATCGAGGCCGAGCGGCTGGCGCAGCTGATCACGGCCGGTGCCGGCGATCTCGCGACCGCGGGGCCGGGCGCCGCGCTCTGCCACGTCACGGCTATCATCGACAAGGATCCGGAAGCGCGCCGCGCCGTCGAGCACGGAGCCCGCGAGCTCGGCGAGCTGCCCGCCGGCAACGGGCGCCGCGCGCTCTCCCAGTTTCTCGAAGCCTACGGCGATCGCTGCGTGCGCGAGGCCGAGCTCGCCACTCCCCGTTTCGCGGAGGCGCCAGGACTCGTGTTCGACATGATGCGCGCCGCGCTCCGCGCAGGCCCGATCGACCCGGAGCGCAAGCTCTCGCTGGCCCGCGTCACCGCCGATCGCGAGCTGGCAGCGCTCGAGGCTCGCGTCCCTTACGTCGAGCGCGCGCTGATCCGCGCGCTGTTGATCCGCGCGCGAGAAATCCTGCGTTTGCGCGAGCGGATGCGAGTCTGGCTGGCTCGGACGCTCGGCATGTTACGAACGGTGTCGCTCGACATCGACCGGCGCTTGCGGCGTCTCGACGCGAGCCTGGTAGCGGGGTCGGTCTTCTATTGCACTTTCGACGAGCTGGTCAGCGCGGCGGGCAGCGCGCGTGCCGATCTCGGACCGATCGTGCGGCTGCGGCACGCCGCCCACGAGCGCGATTCGGGCTGGCCCGATCCGCCCGAATGCTTCGTGGGCGCGGCCCCGCCGTTCGTGCTTCCACCGGTCGGCAACATCGTGCTCCACGGGCGCGGCGCGAGCCCGGGCGTCGTCACCGGCCGCGCCCGGCTCGTCGATTCGCGCGGCGCCGGCGCGGACCGCCTCGAGCCCGGCGAGATCCTGGTGACGCGATCGCTCGACGTCGGCATCGCGCCACTGTTCTTCGTGGCGGGCGGACTGGTCTCCGAGCTCGGCAGCGCGCTTTCCCACGGAGCAGTGGTGGCCCGCGAATGCGGCTTGCCGACGGTCGGCGGCGTGCCCGCGCTGGCCCAGACCATCCGCGACGGCGAGCGGCTGCGCGTCGACGGCGACCGCGGAACCGTGGAGCGCCTGGACGCATGAGCCGGCGCGAGCTGCGCTGGATCGTGACCGACCAGGATCCGACCCAGCTCGGCGCGCTGCTGGCCCGCCTCGGGACTGCCGCCGAGGGTGCGCTGGCCCAGGGGCGCGTCTTCGTCGATGGCCGGCGCATCAGCGACGATCGGCTCCGGCTGCGACCCGGACAAACCGTGTCGCTGAGCGCCGCGCGCGCCTCCGCGCCGGACGAACCGGTGCGTCTGCTCGCGGAGCGCGACGGTTTGATCGCGGTCTACAAGCCGTCGGGCCTTTCCACCGAGCCGGACCGGCGCGGCAGCGACTCGCTGTGCAGTCGGGTCGCCGTCCTGCGTCAGGTGCCCGTGCCGACCGTGCACGCGTGCTCGCGGCTCGATCACGGAGTGAGCGGCGTGGTGCTGGTGGCGGCCACGGCAGCGGCCCGCGAGCACGCCGCGCGCGAGCGCTCCCAGGGCGGGATCCGGCGCCGTTACGTGGCGATCGCCGCCGCTGCACCGAGCAGCACCCGCGGCAGCTGGCAAACGCCGGTCGGCGACCGCGCCGCGCTCACTCGCTTCGCCTGCATCGAAACTCTGGGGTCCGGACCGGCCCTGCTCGCGCTCGAGCCCGACACCGGACGCAAGCATCAGCTGCGCATTCACGCTTCGCGCGCTGGGTCGCCATTGCTCGGCGACGACACCTACGGCGGTCCGCGCAAGCGCGTTCTCGTGAGCGGATCGGTGCTCGAATTTCGACGGGTTCTATTGCACGCGGCATCGCTCACGTTGCGAGACAGCCGCGGCGAGCGCTGGCGCATCGAAGCGCCGGTCGCCGGCGAGCTATTGAACGCTTGGGAGAAGCTCGGTGGTAGCGCCGAGCCCTGGCTCGAGGCGCTGCGCGAAAACTTGTTCGGCGATCGGCGTGAACCGTGAGATAGATTTCGCGTCACTCATGCAAGACTTCGAAGGAAAGGTCGCTGTCGTCACCGGCGGCGCCAGCGGCATCGGCTTCGGCTTGGCAGAGCGCTTCGCGACCGTCGGGATGAAGGTCGTGCTGGCGGACGTCGAGCACGGCGCGCTCGAGAGCGCCGCCGCAAAGCTGCGCGAGCGCGGCGCCGAGGTGCTCGGCGTCGAAACCGACGTCTCCGATCCGGAAGCGCTCGAGAGGCTGGCTCGGGCGACCATCGAGCGCTTCGGCAAGGCCCACGTGCTCTGCAACAACGCGGGGGTTCAGCGTTCTGCGCCGACCTGGATGCTGTCGGCCAACGAGTGGAAGTGGCTGATCGACGTGAACCTGCTCGGCGTCGTGAACGGCCTGCGCACGTTCATTCCGCGCATGCTTGCGCAGGGCGACGCCTGCCACGTCGTCAACACCGCGTCTTTCGGCGGCCTGATCTCGGCCCCGTACATGAGCGCGTACTGCGCCACCAAGTTCGCCGTGGTCGCAATTACCGAGTCGCTGCACGCCGAGCTAACCGGCACGAGCATCGGCGTCTCGGTGCTGTGTCCCGCGTTCGTGAAGACGCGGCTCGGCGACGCGGATCGCAACATGCCGCCGGCGCTCGAAGACGGTCTCAGCGCCGACGAGGTCGAGCAGCGGCGCAACATCGGGCGCGCCGCCGCGGCGCTGGTCGAAGCCGGCATCTCGACGGACACGGTCTGCGACTGCGTGATCGACGCCATCATTCACAAGCGCCTCTACGTGATCACGCACCCCGAGCAGATCGGCGCCGTGAAGAAGCGCACCGACACGATCTTGCAAGCCGCGAACGAGGCCGAAGCGCTGCTCGGCGCGAAGCGAACCTAGCTCCAGATCGAGCCCCGCAATTGCTCGGCCAGGGCCACGGCGGGCGCTGCCGCGGGAACACCAGCCAACTGCATCAGCTCGCGATCCGGCTCCGCTGCGAGCTCCTTCAGCAGTTCCTCGACCGCCGCCTCGCGCGCTTTTCGCACCCGAGTTTTTGCCTTCGCGCTCAGGCGCGTATCGGCCCATGCCGCGACACGCCAGGCCAGCGCGGCGTGCCGGAGCTCGTCGTCGGCGATTCGCGCATACGCGGCTCGGACCGCGGGCTGACGCGCAAAGCGCGCTTGCCATTGCCCGACCAGGGCGCCGTAGGTCTCGCGCACGCAACCCTCGGTCGCGTTTTCGACCGCGATCGCCTCGAGATCGCGCAGCGGCAGGGGCGCGATGCGAGCCGCTGCCGGGGTAGCGCCGCAGCTGCGCGCGAGAGCTCCGACAACGCGCGCGTGCCGCACCTCGTCGCGGGCGGCGCGCTGCGACGCTGCGAGCAACCGGCGCGGCGCCCCGTGCAAGCGAAGCTCGCGGCGCAGCCGACGAAACGCCGCGATCGAGGCGGCTTCGAGCCGCGCCGCGTCCGCGAGGTAGCGGCCGAGCGCGCTCGGGCTCGCGCACGGGGCGGCGGCGATCAGCCCGAATGGCCTGCGACCGACTGCGCAATTCGGGTTCGCCTTTTTCTCGACCACGGTGTCGACCGCCCGCAAGTTCCCCGCCGCGTCCACGTGCTGGATGTGGCGCGTTCGCCCGTCGCACCCTTGATGGGTGAACGCTTGCACGTCGAAGCCATCGCCCGCCGGCTTGGCGCCCCCGCGAACGCAGCTGACGTTCACGCGCGTGGTCGAAGAGATCAGCATGGCCTCGTTCGGCGTGTCGATTGGACCCAAGAAAGAAATCAGGTCGCCGATGCTGGCAATCAGCACCGCCGCGTCCCCCTGCGTCGCGACGAGCTCCGCGGTGAAACAGCCTGCGTCGGTGCACTCGTTGAAAGGGAATCCCTGGCCGGAACCGAGCGCCGCGAAAGCGTCCTCACACGCCGCGAAGTTGGTGGCGCCGCCGCATCGCGTCCCCTGCGTCTCGACGAGCCGGCTCGCACCCTGGAAATCCAAGAAGCGAAGCTCCGTGTACTCGGTGGGAACCCCCGGGTTCAACCCGACCAGCCAGCTCTGCTGATTGCCGTCGCACGTGACCGGTACGAAGCCGGGATCGCCCTCGATCCCCGGCGGAAGGTCGTCGTCCCCGCAGCCGGCGAGCGCGAGCGGCCCGGACGCGGCCAGCACCGAGACCATGGAATTCTTGAAGACCCCCCGCAGCCGCGAAGCGATGTCCCTCATTCCCAACACAACGAGCAATGGCCGTGCCGGGCTCGGTGGCGCGCTGAGCGCGGGCAGGTGCGCCGCGGCCTGATCGGCATGTCCGGGAGCTCGAGGTGTGCCAACTGTTGCGAGTGTTATGCTGCGCCGCGTGCATCGCGGCTTGATGCTGCTCCTGTTCGTCCCCGTGGCTTGCGCGGGTGCCAAGTCTCCGGACTCGCCCCCGCCCGAAGGGCCGATGCTCTCGTTTCCCGTCAGCATCGCCGAGGGCGAGGGTGACGGCGACGGCGACGAGGCGCGCTCGCCCGACGCGGGCCGCCGGGCAGTCGCCGAAGCCGTTCCGGAGAAACCCCCGCCGCAATCGGCCCCGGACCCCGAGCCCCTGCGGCTAGCGCGCCAGTGGGAGTACGAGGTCGTCTACGACCACGGCAAGCTCTCGGTGGCCGGCGTGCGTGCGATGCGCTTCGATAAGCCGATCGTGACTGCTCGCCGGATGGGGCGTTATGCGCTGGAGCTCTGGATCGGGCACGAGCTCGTCGATCGCGTCCGCTTCGACTTTCCTCTGCTGGCCGCCGAGGAGCCGGCCCATCCGAGGCGACCCTTGCACGAACCGCCCAGCTTGGCGGCCGGGACCCGGGCGAGCCAGCGCGTACTCGTGCCCGCCAGCCCGCGTGCGACGCGAGCGGTCCTCGTCGACCGCGCCACGGGCGAAACTCGAGACCTTCCGTGGCCGCCCGACGCGCCGATCGCCTCCGCGGCGGCCGAGGCAGCCGCCGCGGACGGAGGCTCCTGAACCCCTTCTGCGGAGGAGGGGTTCATGCGACGCTGGTGCCCCCCATGAACTGCGAGGCCTGCGGACACGAAAACATGGACGGCGCACGCTTCTGCGCCAAGTGCGGAGCCCTGCAGCCGATCCATGAAGCCGGGCCCGACCCGATGATCGGCCAGCTGATCGGCGGTCGCTACCGGATCACCGGCGTGCTCGGCGAGGGCGGGATGGGCATGGTCTACGTCGCCGAGCAGCAGATGGGATCGACCGTGCGAAAAGTCGCGGTCAAGACCTTGCACCAGCACCTGTCCAAGGATCCTTCAGTTCTGGCGCGGTTCCACCGCGAATGCGGGACCGTCGCGCAGCTCGAGCATCCGAACACCATCAAGTTTTACGACTTCGGCGCAACCCAGGACGGCACGCTCTACATCGCGATGGAGTTCGTCAAAGGCGAGCCCCTGAGCAAGGTGATCGAGACCCAGGGCGCGATGTCGTCCGAGCGCACCCTCAAGATCCTGCGCCAGATCTGCGGCGCCCTCGAGGAAGCGCACCAGCAGGGCGTCATTCACCGCGATCTGAAGCCGGACAACGTCATCTTGACCGAGCGCGCTGGGGAGACCGACTTCGTCAAGGTGCTCGATTTCGGCATCGCCGCCCGCACGGAGTCGGCCGACGCCCAGCGCGAAGCCAAGTTGACGCAGCAAGGCATGGTGCTGGGAACGCCCCCGTACATGAGCCCCGAGCAGTTCACCGGGAAGGCGCTCGACGCCCGCAGCGACATCTACTCGCTCGGCGTGATGGGCTACGAGATGCTGACCGGCAAGCTCCCCTTCGAGGCGGACACGCCCTGGCAATGGGCCACGCAGCACATGACCGTCGAGCCGCGGGCGTTCGAGAAAACCGCGCCAACGCAGGCGATCCCCGAGGGAATGCGGCGTGCGATTTTGAAATCGCTGGCCAAGGCCCGCGACGATCGCCAGGCCACCGTCCGCGAGTTTTTCACCGAGCTGTCCGGAGGCGGCCGCATGACGGTCGAAGCGCCGCCGCTGTCGCTTCCGCACGTTGGGGGAGGCGGCAGCACCGGAACCGCGGAGATGGCCGTCGCGCCGAACTTTGCGGAAATCTCGGCGCCGCCCCCGGTCCCACCCGAAGTGCCCAAAGCAGCACCGCCGCCTCCGACCGCGAGCATGGGCGCCATGGGGAATCCTCCCGCTGTCGCAGCGGCGCTGCCGCGGCCTCC
>Ga0111539_10006514_pt1 | contig 15040 bp, 5 predicted proteins | sample RhiMethybrSRZTD1_FD_79667 | JGI IMG/M metagenome (GOLD analysis project Ga0111539, IMG submission 79667) | Populus rhizosphere microbial communities from Tennessee, USA - Rhizosphere MetaG P. TD hybrid SRZTD1 (version 2) (version 2) | ecosystem: Host-associated > Plants > Roots > Rhizosphere >... | reverse complement strand
TTCGAGTCCCCCTTCGGCACCAAGTTCTTTATTTTTAAACAGCTTACAGTTATTACGTGCATTACGTGCAGTCGTGCAAAATCCTTTCACAATGTTTATGTTTTTGGTTGATGCCGCATGTCGGAATCGAATGGTTGCCGGTCAAAGCTGAAATCCGCGCCCTTATTTCAAAACGGCGCTTGAACTTTTCTTGAATGCGTGTCCCACGATGTGAAGGAATTCCACCTGGTTGTTCTGGTCGAGTACTAATACAAACTCCTTGCCATCACTCGAAAACCTATTTTTGCCGATCTTGATGATCGGAGTCATGTCATTTGCTCCGATCTGTCTTAAGAAGAGGCTCCCGTTTTTCTGCAAAATCTCTACACTTAAGTAGGTCGGGCTATTTATGTACGTCCCTACATATCTCGCCTGCTCGGCATCGTTCATCGGCCACGGCTTTTTAGCTTCGACTGGTGGCTCCTGAGCCAGTGGCAGTGCCATCTCTGTCGCCTGATCCATGGTCTTGGTAAATAGAGCTCCAGTTCGATTACTCAAGATGATGATCGCGAATCGATGTTCAGGCACCATACGCAGAAGCGCTCCAAAACCAACCATCGAGCCACCATGTTGAAGTACGCGCAACCCGCGGTAATTGACTATATTCAAGCCATAACCATACTGAGTGCGCTCCTGCTCGTCACCGTTAGGACTGTTACTGTGGGGCGTTGAGAGCTTTTCGATCACCTTCAGTGAGAGTACTTGTTTGCCCCCCACTCCTCCTTGATTCATAAAAGCCACAACGAAGCGCGCGTAATCAGAGACGTTGGTAAACACGCCGCCGCTGGGCCATTCCCGTGCTTCATCCGCCAGCGGCCTAACGATGACGGGGCTCCCGTTTTCAACGATTCTGTGACCGCTCGAGAAGCGGTAGGTCATTGCCATCAACGGACGCACGGTGGTGTGATTCATTCCAAGTGGCTTAAACAAGACTTCAGCCATTGCGTCAGCATAAGGCTTCCCAGTCACTTCTTCGAGGACGAGTCCGGCGAGGTCATATCCCAGATTCGAGTAAGAGAAAATCCTGCCTGGCTCGGTAAAAAGATAATCATCCGTCCACGTGCGGATGAAACTTCCCAGAGCTGAGTCATCATGCAGGCCAAAATCAGAGGCCCCGTCCCGGATTCCAGCCGTATGACTCAACAACTGATGCAAGCTGACCTGTGAGAGCTTGGGGCTCAAGCCTTTGACGTAGGCGCCAATCGGCTCATTGAGATCAATTTTGCCTTTCTCTGCCAAGCTCACGAGGGCTGCCGCGGTTAGCATCTTTGTATTCGAGGCGATGCGAAAAAGCATGTCCGCAGTAACGGGCGTTCCAGTTTCGATGTTTGAGACGCCCAGGGTTTTAGTAAATACGATCCGGTCACCGCTAATGATTGCTATGGCAACACCAGGTGTCCTTGTTTTCGTCAATTCCTCGGTTGCCGTCAACTCAAGCCTGGTGAAGTCGATCTTTTTCTGGCTCGCTAGTGATAGTGGGTTTACCGCCACTAAGATTAGGAGCAGAAAAAAATGACGCTTGAACATTCTTATACCTCGCTATCCATGATTCGTTTTTTGATCTCTCAGCTAGCATGCCATCTCTGACTGTCTAATTCCACTTGCCACGGAGAGTTAAGTGGTGACCAGTAGGTTAATTACTATTCAAGCAAGGTTCCTTGGGTATGTGTGGTAGCGCACAGACCTCTTCACTCACGAGTATTAACTTATTACTCAACATCAGAGAGTTCCGAACATAGGACGAAAATAGGGAAGCAACTCTATGCCTATGATAAGAGCGGCGGTAGTGAGAGGACCACTAGCCTACGCGTACAACACAGCGTCCGAATCCTGGTGGGTCCTGAGTACGAGGAACAACAATGGGGTCTCACAGCGATCAAGTTTTATGGTACGGTGTTCACACGAAGCCCCGACAAGAAGACCGGGCCAGTAATAATCTACAAGCCTGGGACATCGAGACTTTCACTCCAAAGTTAAAAGAGAAATCCCTCAACCAATTTACAGGGGCACGCTTGAAGGACGTCATTAAGCCTCTATTCCCGTCATACATTTTCGCCCGGTTTAGCGTGGTCCATTCACTGCATGACGTCTGCTTCACGCGCGGAGTCCATAATGTAATCAGCTTTGGCGGCCAACCGTGCCCGGTGGACGACGCCATAATCGACCTTATTCAAGCACGAGAAGATGAGCAAGGTTTCATAAAATTAACGGAGACACTTGGGCCAGGCGATAAGGTCCATATTCAAGGCGGGCCCTTCAGGGGTTTCGTCGGCGTCCTGGATAAGAACAACACCGGGGACGACCGAGTCTCAATATTACTATCGGCGGTGAGCTACCAGAACCACGTGATTATTAGTCGCTCGCTGGCGATGAAGATTAGTTAGGTAAGTTTCGATACGTTATTGAGGGAACAGAATCCTCAACGCGGATTTGGTCCAAACTTGAGGATGAGGACGAGTTGATCACTCAAGATGCGGTAGCTCTGCCAGGTCAGATTCGGAATCACTCGCCAATCGATACATTCTTTGTAAAACATATGGATATCAAGCGTTCCGAAAAATCCATACTGAAGAAACGCCTTCGCACTGGGATCTTGATTCTTGTCGGGCTGGCTATAGCCGGCGGGATCACGTTTGGACTCAGCAAGCTAAGGCCCGCCCTTCCCACGCTCGATCGTTCCACCGCCGTTATTGGCGTGGTGAAGCGGGGCGAGATGCGGCGTGAGGTGCGTGGCAACGGAACGTTGGTGCCACAGTCAATTCGCTGGGTGCCGGCGCCGGCTGATGGCCGAGTCGAAAAGATTCTGATTTCGGCGGGAGTCGAAGTCGGAGCCGATACAGTAATTTTGGAGCTTTCGAATCCCCAGATGGATCAGCAGGCGATGGCTGCGGAATTTGAAGTAAAAGGAGCCCAAGCTGACAGAGAGGTTCTGCGAGTACGCCTGGAAAGCGACACCATGACGCAACTGTCTGCGATTGCCACGATCAATGCGGAGTACACCCAGGCGAGATTGGTACTGGACGCAGACGAAGTGCTTGGCAAACAGGGGCTGGTCGCCGATCTTCTGCTGAAGATCTCTCGAGTGAAGGTGTCAAGTATCGCCAACCGGCTCAAGTTAGAGCAGCAAAGACTGGCGATAAACGCGAAATCAACCCAAGCGCAAATCCACGCGCAAGACTCGCGCCTCCAGCAGTTGCAAGGGCTTGCTAGATTGAAGAGAGAGCAGGTTGACGCCCTGAAAGTGCGGGCGGGGACCAGCGGAGTGCTGCAGCAAGTGACGGCTCAGGTAGGTCAACAAGTCACGCCGGGGCTGAACATCGCCCGAGTTGCCGATCCCACCTCTCTCAAGGCCGAATTAAAAATTGCTGAGACGCAAATCAAGGATGTGAAGCTGGGCCAACCGGTTGTCGTCGACACGCGTAATGGACTAATTCAAGGACAAGTCTCGCGTATCGATCCAGCGGCCCGCGAAGGCACTTTCACCGTCGACGCTTCGCTGATCGGACCATTGCCGGCCAGCGTGCGTACTGACCTGAGTGTCGATGGAACGATCGAGCTTGAACGACTCGACAACGTTTTGTACGTCAGCCGTCCCGCCTTTGGGCAGGGACAACAGACGGTCGGTATTTTTCGCCTGACTCCTGACGGGCAGGAAGCGATGCGCACCCAGGTCACACTTGGCCGTAATTCAGTCAGCACCATCGAGATAGTTAGCGGCCTCAGTGAAGGCGATCAAATAATCATTTCGGACACATCTGAAATGGACAGCTATACCCGCATTCGCGTGCGTTGAAGCTCAAAAGTCTGAAGTTTAAACTGATATGGTTGCGTTCAAAATAACGCAAAGGAGATCATGATGAGTTCACTCAATTCACTTATTCACCTTACTGAGGTAGAAAAAGTGTTCTACACGGACGAAGTCGAGACACACGCGCTTGCCGGCATCAATCTCGACATCAATAAGGGAGAATACGTCTCAATTGCGGGCCCGTCTGGCTGTGGTAAGTCAACGCTCCTATCGATTCTGGGTTTACTTGATACGCCGACCAATGGTGAATACGTTCTCAACGGAACTCCCGTTGAGAATCTTTCACTGTCGGACCGGGCACGCATTCGCAATCGCGAAGTGGGTTTCATCTTTCAGAGCTTCAATTTGATCGGCGACCTCTCGGTCTATGAAAACGTTGAGCTGCCGCTGACATATCGGGGCATGAACTCCGGCGAAAGGCGTAAACGCACGCTGGAGGCGCTGGAGCGAGTGGGCATGGGCCACCGCGCCAAGCACCTCCCCAGCCAGCTCTCGGGCGGCCAGCAACAGCGCGTTGCGGTGGCGCGCGCGGTGGGCGGACAACCGAGCATTCTGCTCGCGGACGAGCCCACAGGCAATTTGGATTCGACTAACGGCGAAGCAGTGATGGAACTCTTGCGCGAGTTGCATCTCGGCGGTGCGACGATCTGCATGGTGACCCACGACACGCGTTATGCCCAACATGCCGATCGTATTGTGCAGCTGTTTGACGGCCTCATTCTTAAGGAAGAGGCCGCAGCTAGCCCGCGCGAGGCCGCTCTTGCTGCGCAGGTTGCTTAACATGGTCCAGGGTACAGACTTCAACTAACTGTGAGGAGACAAAAATGAATAGAGATGACGCGGAAGACAATACCACCTACAACGTGGTCGTCAATCACGAAGAGCAATATTCAATCTGGCCGGCTGACCGAGAGAACGCGCTGGGCTGGACGACTGTAGGCAAGAGCGGATTGAAGGCGGAGTGTCTTGCCTATATCAAGGAAGTATGGACGGATATGCGACCTTTGAGTCTTCGAAAGTCGATGGCAGAATCTGCCGCCAAGGTTTAGTTCAACCGCTACCTATTACGGATGTTGCAGGGCAACCACTTCTTCTAAATCAGTCCAACCGCTTCTCCTGGAGTTTCTCACGCGAGAACTGCTTCAGTCAGGAAGCAATGAACGAGGGCGATCTTCTCAGCCGAGAGTCCCCCTTTAGCTACAGGCGCCACGTCGGAATACCTTCTGGCCGCGCAATATTCCCCTCCTATTAACTATCGGTTTTGCCTCTGTCATGGACAACAACTCTTTCGACTGACGACGGCGGATCGTTTCCCGCATAGCAACTCGAAGGAATAAGTATGAAAGATCAGCGCTCACACACGATTCCCCGGCGAGCAGCAACGAGTCCCTGTCTGCCTTCATTTGCGCAGGAGAGGCTGTGGTTGCTGGATCGAATCACGCCGGACAGCTCATTGAATACCATCTCGACTGCCATCCGTTTGCAGGGCCCACTCGCTCTGGGAACCCTGGAGCGGTCTCTCAATGAGATCGCGCAGCGTCATGAAACCCTGCGCACTATTTTTGCCGATGATGATGGGCGCCCGGTACAGGTAGTTGTTCCGTCGATGACTCTGACAATACGAATGGTCGATCTCACGTTCTTCCAGCCACCTGAGCTTGATAGAGAACTGGAGAGGCTGATGACAGCGGAAACCCAACTGCCATTCGATCTCTCGCTTGGTCCACTCGTTCGCGCTACGCTGTTCAAACTCGGCGAAGAGGAGAATGTGGTTCTCCTCTGCCTGCATCAAATTATCTGCGACAGTCACTCAATCGAGATATGTATGGCGGAGTTGGCCGCTGTCTATACAGCCGCAATAACCGGCCAGCCGGCACTATTGCCGGAGTTGCCGGTCCAATACGCAGACTTCGCACTCTACCAGCGAGAGTTGCTCAACCCCCAGGCGCTTGACGAACTGATGACCGTCCAAAGACGGCGTTTCTCGGCGGAGTTACCAACCCTGGAATTGCCGGTTGACCGGCAACGCCCGGCAGTCGAGACCTTTCATGCAGCGAAATGTTACCTGGAGGTGGACGCCTCACTTATTCAATCACTTGAGGCGCTGAGCCGTCGTGAAGGGGTAGCGCTTTCCACCATCCTGCTCGCTGCTTTTATCATTCAGCTACGACGCTATTCCTCTCAAGACGAGATCTTAGTAGGTGTGTTGGTGGGCGGCCGAGAACCGGAGGAGACCAGGGAATTAATCGGACTCTTTGTCAACACCCTGGTTCTGCGCACCGATCTCTCGGATAACCCGACGTTCAGAGAATTCTTACAGAGGGTACGCGAGACAGTTGCCGAAGCCCACGAGCATCAGGAAATACCGTTTGAAAAGTTGGTTGAAGCTTTGCAGCCTGAGCGAGACATAAGCCGCCATCCTATCGTCCAGGCCATGTTCACGATGCACGATACGTCCCCCAGAAGCATGGTATTACCAGGCATCGGCGCCACGGTTGTTGAAATTAAGAACCGCACGACGACATTTGATCTGAGCACTATCTGGACCAGGAATGAAGAACGCCTCGCAGTCGTTCTGGAATACAACCCCGATCTATTTGAAGCGTCGACTGTCGAGCGGATGGCGAAGCACTCAGAGTCGCTCCTCCAGAGCATCGTCTCCAACCCGGAGCAGCGTGTTTTGAACCTGCCGTTCCTTACAAGTGTCGAGCAACAGCAATTGTTAGGGGAGTGGAATAAAACCAGCGCGGACTACCCGGCACACGCCTGCTTACATGAGATGTTCGAGGCCCTGGTGTCGGACTCGCCCGACCTTAAGGCCGTTATTTCTGAAGACGAGCAACTGACTTATGCGCAGTTGAACCGCCGCGCCAATGAGGTTGCCCGCCGGTTGCGAGCAAGTGGCGTCGGTCCAGGTGTAGTTGCTGGGATTTGCATCGAGCGGAGTATCGAAATGGTGGTTGGGTTGATGGGTATCGTGAAGGCGGGTGGGGCCTATCTGCCATTAGACCCAACCTATCCGCCGGAGCGTCTCAGCTTCATGCTCAAAGATGCACGGGCCAAGATTGTTTTGACTCAAGAACGACTAGTAGAGCAGTTGGGGCATCAGCTCCAGACCGAGGTTATTTGCATTGATAGTCAATGGCAGGGCATGACGCTCAGCCCAGACGAAAACGTGCGGAGCGGGGTAACTCCCGATGATCTGGTCTATGTCATCTACACTTCGGGTTCAACCGGACAACCGAAGGGTGTGATGCTCAATCACCGAGGTCGCGTCAATAACTTCTCGGACTTCAACCGACGGTTCGACGTCGGCAAAGGCGACCGATTGCTCGCGCTCTCCTCGCTCAGCTTTGATATGTGCGCCTATGACGTCTTCGGCACGCTTGCAGCCGGAGCGACGATTGTGCTCCCCGTAGCTGCACGAACGCTCGATCCCTCCCACTGGGCGGATTTGATGGTCCGCCACGAAGTTTCCCTTTGGCACTCTGTTCCGGCGCTACTTGAACTGCTGGTGGAATATGTTGAAGCGCACGCTGAGAGCAGACCATATTCGTTACGGCTGGCGCTTCTCGGCGGAGATTGGATTCCTGTGAGCTTACCGGATCGAGTCAGAGCTCTGGCCGAACACGTTCAAGTGATAAGTCTGGGAGGGGCGACAGAGGCTTCGATGGATTCTACAATTTTTCCCATCGAGACGAGCGACCCGACTTGGAAGAGCATCCCGTACGGTAGGCCGATGGCTAACCAGCAAGCTTATGTGCTGGACAAGAGTCTGCAACTGGTTCCCGTCGGAGTCTCTGGTGAACTATATCTCGGCGGGCTCGGCCTCGCCTGGGGTTACTTCGATCGTCCTGATCTCACCGCAGAGAGATTCATTCCACATCCGTTTGGTCGCAAGCCAGGAGAACGCCTTTACTACACGGGCGACTTGGCCCGTTACTATCCTGACGGCAACCTTGAATTGATTGGACGGAGCGACTTTCAGGTCAAAATCCGTGGCTTCCGCATTGAGTTAGGCGAGATCGCGGCAGCACTCAGGCAACACCCTGCAGTTTACGAGGCCGTGGTGCTGGCGAGAGAAGATGAGCCTGGCATTAAGCGCCTCGTGGCTTACATTGTTCCACAGCCCGAGGGCACGGCAACTGTGCGACGCATGCTGCGGCTGGAGCAAGAAGTGGCCCGTAATGATTTGGCGCAATACGAATTGCCCAATGGCACGTCCATCATCCATCTCAACAAGGGGGAAACAAGTTTTCTTTATCACGAGATATTTGAAGAGCAGGCTTATTTGAGGAATGGAATCACTCTCGATGAGAAGCCCTGTATATTCGACGTCGGTGCCAACATCGGCCTCTTTTCACTATTTATTGGACAGACGTATCCCGATGCGAGGATTTACGCCTTTGAGCCGGTCCCGGATGCTTTTCAGGCGTTACGGGCGAATGCAAACATATACGGCTTAGATGCCAAAGTTTTTGAGAGCGGTATATCCGACCAAAATAAGAGCTCGACGCTCACCTACTATCCAAACTTCTCCATCGGTTCAAGCCGCTTCGCCGACCCGCTGGAAGCGCGCGATGTCATTAAGGCGTTCTTAACGAACACTCAACAGTTGCCGGCCGTTGAACAGTCAACTCTGAGCGAAGCACTCGTTGATGAGCTACTAGACGAGAAATTAACGAGCCAGGAAATCGTCTGCGAGTTCAGAACGATCTCAAGCGTCATCGCTGAGTATGACATCGAGAATATCGATCTGCTCAAGGTAGACGTGGAGAAAAGTGAAGTAGAGGTATTAGCGGGAATTGCAGCAGAGGATTGGGTCAAGATTCAACAGATCGTCATAGAGGTGCATGGCAGGGACCGCTTGGAACTGGTTGTTCCGTTACTCGAAAGTCATAACTTTGACCTGGTGATTGAGCAGAGCGGTACTCTCAAAGAGACCGCGCTCTACAACGTGTATGCCGTGCGCGAGGACAAAGCGCGTGTGGTAGATCATCAACCACAGCGCCGGCTGTCAGCTGAACCCGTCGACCGTTGGAGTAACCCTCAGCAGTTAAGCGACGAGATAAGTGCTTTCTTGAAAGAGCGACTGCCGGAATATATGTTGCCCGCGGCCCTGGTTTTACTAGAAGCATTACCGCTTACGCCGAACGGCAAAGTAGATCGTCGCGGGCTGCCAAAGCCTGAGGCCACGCTGCTCAGAATGCAGCCGGTATACTCGCCTCCGGTCACGGCCGTGGAGCAAGTGCTTGCAGGCTTTTGGATGGGGCTGCTCGGCATCAAGCAAATCGGCCTCAACGACAACTTCTTCCAGTTGGGCGGCCACTCAATCCTCGCAACGCAGTTGATCTCTCGCATCCGCGGAATGCTGCACGTCGATTTGTCATTACGCAGCATCTTCGACGCACCCACGCTGGCAGCGCAGGCTCAGGAGATTGAGATGGCCCAGCGTACAGGGCAGGGCTGGCAGTTCCAACCTATTCTACCTGTCTCACGCGAAAGCGAAATGCCGGCTTCTTACGCGCAACAGCGTTTGTGGTTTGTGGATAAGCTGGCGCCCAACAGCGCTGTCTACAATATTGCGGCGACGATCAGATTGACGGGTGAACTTAATCAGCCCGCACTGCAGCAAAGCCTTGACGAGATAATCAGCCGCCACGAAACACTGCGGACCAGCATTGCGGTGGTTAATGAGAAGCCCGTACAGATTATCGCCCCGCCCTTAGGCCTGGAAATGTCTGTGGTAAACCTGAGTGAGATGCCGGAAGCGGAGCGCCAAAGCACCGCCGGGCAGTTGGCCGGGGAAGAGGCGGAACGTCCTTTTGACCTCTCTCGCAGTCCGCTGATTCGCGTTAAACTGCTGCGCCTCGCCGGTAATGACCACTTGCTGTTATTGACGACGCACCACATTGTCAGCGATGGATGGTCCCTGGAAATACTCGTGCGAGAACTAGCCGCGCTTTACACCTCCTTTGCCACCGGCGAACGCTCAACGTTGGCCGAGCTGCCAATTCAGTACGCGGATTTTGCCCAATGGCAGCAGTCGCTCCCAGTTCAAATGCTTGAGGCCCAACTCACGTATTGGAGCCGGCATCTGGATGGAGCCGCTGTTTTGGATTTGCCGATCGATCGACCACGTCCGCCGATGCCCTCGTATCGAGGTTCGACACAAACTTTCCTCGTACCGGCAAGTCTGACTGAGAGCCTCAAGGAACTGAGCCAGCGTGAAGGCGCGACTCTATACATGATTCTGCTTGCCGCTTTCCAGACGCTGCTCCACCGTTACAGCGGGCAAGACGATATTGTTGTCGGCACTCCGATCGCCAACCGCAACCGCACCGAAATCGAAGGCTTGATCGGGTTCTTCGTTAACATGTTGGTAATGAGGTCCCGCCTGTCAGGCGAGTTGAAATTCTCTGAGTTGCTGGCGCAGATTCGTGAGTCTGCCCTGGAAGCGTATGCACATAAGGATCTGCCATTTGAGAGATTGGTGGAGGAACTGCAATCGGAGCGGGACCTCAGCCGGCACCCGCTATTTCAGGTAGCTTTTGCTCTGCAACCTCAGTCGGCGTTCAAGCTGGAACTCCCCGAACTCCAGATGCAATTGTTGCCCTATGAGGAAAAGGGGGCGAAGTTTGACTTAACGTTGCTAATGGAGGAAACAACCGAGGGACTGTTCGGCTCACTCTCCTACAGCACGGATCTTTTCGACGATAGTACAGCAGCGCGGATGCTCGAACATTTGCAGCGGATGCTCGAAGCCATTGCGAGCAATCCAAACCAGCGCTTAGCGGACCTGCCAATGGTTGGAGAAGCAGAGCGGCAGCAACTACTGTTTGATTGGAATGACACCGACACTGAGTATGCGCGAGAGCATTGCGTCCACCAGTTGTTCGAAGCCCAGGTAGACCTAACACCTGACGCCATCGCAATAGGTGATGGAGGCGAGTCATTAAGTTATCGGGATTTGAACCTACGGGCTAACCAACTAGCACACTATCTGCGAGCCGAGGGCGTCGGACCAGAGTCGCTGGTCGGTGTGATGATGGAACGGTCCGCCGAGATGGTGGTGGCCCTGCTAGGCATTCTTAAAGCGGGCGGTGCATATATACCCCTCGATCTTTCCTATCCAAAACAGCGTCTCGGCTTCATGCTCGAAGATTCGCGGGCGCAAGTCTTACTCACTCATCAGGCTTTGGTGGACCTCTTGCCCGAGCACGGGACAAAGGTGTTATGCCTGGACACGGAATCGAAATTGATCCTGCAACAGAGCGGAGACAACCTCGAGAGCGGGGCGACTGCCGAATCCCTCGCCTACGTCATCTACACTTCCGGCTCAACCGGGCATCCCAAAGGCGTGTGCATCTCGCACCGGGCCATCAACCGCCTGTTCCTGAACACCAACTACGTCGAGATAAAGTCTTCCGACCGCATTGCTCAAGCCTCTAACTCGTCATTCGATGCCGCGACATTTGAAATCTGGGGCGCGCTGCTTCATGGGGCGCGACTCATCATTCTGAGTAAGGATGAAGTGATCACGCCCCGGATATTGGCCTCACGTATTGAAGAGCATGAGATCAGTATCATGTTCGTGACGACCGCGCTCTTCAATCAGGTGGCCACTGAATTGCCGGACTGCTTCCGCAGGTTGCGGCAGTTAATGTTCGGAGGCGAGGCGTGTGAACCGAGGTGGGTTGACGAAGTGCTGCGTAAGGGAAGTCCGGAGCGATTGATGCACGTTTATGGACCGACCGAATGCACGACGTTTACGACGTGGTTTTTGGTGACTGAGGTCGAGAAGGGTGCGCTCACGATCCCTATCGGCCGCCCAATTGCCAACACGAAGGTATACCTGCTCGATAAGAACTTGCAGCCCGTGCCGGTCGGTCTGGCTGGTGAAGTATACATCGGCGGCGATGGTCCAGCGCGTGGATACCTGAACCATCCCGAGTTAACGGCAGAGAAACTGGTTCCCGATCCATTCGGCGTACGGCCGGGGGCACGCCTTTATAAAACCGGCGACCTTGCTCGATACCTTAGGGACGGAAGCATCGTATTCGACGGACGTATTGATCAGCAGGTCAAGATGAGAGGCTTCCGCATTGAGTTAGAAGAGATCGAGACGGTGCTCAATCGGCATGCGGGCGTTCAGCAGAGCATTGTGATGGCCCGCACTGAGGGGATGCCGGCCGGAGAAAAGCGGTTAGTCGGTTACGTGATAGCCGAAGATGGAGTGGTGGTAGATGCGGCAGAACTGCGCAGCTATCTGAAGGAGCAATTGCCCGAGTATATGGTTCCGACTGCATTCGTGCAGTTGGAGCAGTTACCGGTGACGCTGAATGGAAAAGTGGACCGGCGCGCGTTACCGGAGCCGGAGTGGAGTGTAGGGACAACGGAGTATCGCGCAGCAACGACGGTAGTCGAGGAATTGTTGCTGGGAATTTGGGCAGAGGTATTGGGATCTGAGGTTGGACAAATCGGCGTGGGGGACAACTTCTTCGAAATGGGAGGGCATTCGCTGCTGGCAACACAGGTGGTATCGAGAGTACGACAAGTGTTCAAAGTAGAAATGCCGGTGCGAGTGGTATTCGAGCAACCGGTAATGGAGCAGCAGGCAGCGTGGATCGAGGAGGAGATGCGAGCCGGGGGAGCGAGTGTGGAACAGTTGCCGATGGAGCGGATCAGTCGAGAGCAACCGCTGGCGCTGTCATTCGCGCAACAACGATTATGGTTCCTTAGCCAACTTGAGCCGGACAACCCGTTCTACAACGTTCCCCTCGCGATCCGCTTCACGGGGCATCTGGATTTGGCGGGACTGGAACACGCCTTCAATGAAATCATTCGGCGCCACGAAGCGCTGCGGACGTCGTTTACAAATCGAGACGGGTTGCCGGTGCAGGTGATAGCTCCGCAGTTGAAGGTGAAGATAAGAGCCACGCATTTGGAGCAATTGGGGGCAACCGAGCAGGAACGGGAAATAGGGAGGCTATCGAGCCTGGAAGCAAGGCAGCCCTTTGACTTGGCACACGGGCCGTTGCTGCGGGTGAAGTTGCTGCGGCTGGGGTCAGATGAGCACATGTTGTTGTTAACGATGCACCACATCGTTAGTGACGGATGGTCGGTGGGGGTGCTGATCCGGGAGATGGCGGCGTTGTATGACGCATATGTGAGTGGGCGGAGTGCGGGGCTGCCGGAGCTGGCAATCCAGTATGCGGACTTTGCGCACTGGCAGCGAGAGTGGTTGAGCGGACCGGTGTTGGAAGGACAGATGGAGTATTGGCGGCGGCAGTTGGCAGGAGTCAGCGGTGTGTTGGAGTTGCCGACCGACCGAGTCCGTCCTCCCGTACAGTCTTATAGCGGCGCGACATACTCATTTGTACTACCTCCGAGTCTGCGGGCAGAACTCGACAAGCTGAATCGCCAGGAAGGAGTAACGCTGTTCATGACGCTGTTAGCGGCATGGCAGACGTTACTGTCCAGATATTCAGGGCAGTATGACATTGTGGTGGGGACACCCATTGCCAACCGTAACCGATCCGAAAGCGAAGGATTAATCGGTTGCTTTTTAAACACCCTGGCGATGCGCAGCGACCTTAGCGGTAACCCTCCATTCCGTGAGTTGCTAAGGCAGGTGCGAGAGACGGCGTTAGCGGGATTTGCAAATCAGGACGTAGCGTTTGAAATGCTCGTGGAGGAATTGGAGCCGGAGCGCAACCTGGGCCATACACCGCTGTTTCAGGTGATGTTCACTCTGCACAATGCTCCGTTGCCAAAAATGGAGTTTGCCGACCTGAAACTGGACCTCCACACAGTTGAAAACGGAACGTCAAAGCTCGACCTGGTGTTGAACATAACTGAAGAGGCACAGGGCCTGGTGGGCCTGGTGGAATACAACACAGATTTGTTTGACGCGGCCTCCATCGCCCGGATGATGCAGCATTTCGAAACTCTCCTGGTAGGCGTTGTGGCGCACCCTGAACGCTCGCTCCTTGAGCAACCCTTGCTGACTGAAGCTGAAGAGCAGCGATTACTTTTTGACTGGAATAACTCACGCAGGGATTACCAACCATCTTTGAATATCCACCAGTTATTTGAGGCCCAGGTAGAATTGTCACCACAAGCCCCGGCCGTGGTTTTTGCGGAAGCTGAGCTGACCTATCGGGAACTTAACGCCAAAGCTAACCAACTGGCGCATTACTTGAAGCAACAAGGCGTGGGAAGAGGAGTTTGTGTCGGCATCTGTCTCGAACATTCTCTGGAAATCATAATCGCAATCTTGGGAGTGCTTAAGGCAGGCGGGGCCTACGTGCCGCTGGATCCTGGGCACCCGAAATCCCGAACGGCATTCGTCATCGATGATGCGCAGATTTCCCTCGTCTTAAGCCAGGGCCATCTTAGCGAAACACTATTGGCAGATCGTGCCAACGTGGTCTGTCTTGACACAGAGTGGGACGTTGTCACACAACAGAGCGATCAGAACCCGCCCTGCGAGGTAACACCTTCTGACCTTGCCTACATCATTTACACCTCCGGCTCCACGGGCGCGCCCAAGGGTGTAAAGATCGAACATAAATCATTGGTGAATTATATCCGGTGGGCCTTGGAGGTCTATCTACAAAATGAGAGCGCCACCTTTGCGCTCTACTCATCCCTGGCTTTCGATCTAACCGTCACGTCTATTTACACGCCACTAGTCTCAGGCAACAAACTGATTGTCTATCGAAAAGAAGGTCGCGAGACACCCGTCTTCCAAATTATGCAGGACAATCAAGTCGGAGTGTTGAAGCTCACGCCAAGTCACCTCATGCTAATCAAAGACAGGGACAATCGGCAGAGTCAGATCAAGCGACTAATCGTCGGCGGCGAGGTCTTACGGGCAGATCTTGCCCTTCAGATTCATGAAAGCTTCGGCGAGCAGGTCGAAATTTACAATGAATACGGACCGACGGAAGCGACCGTCGGCTGCATGATTCACCGCTTTGATCCTTACCGAGACAGGCAGGCGTCCGTGCCCATCGGGCAACCGGCGGCCAATGTGCAGATATATGTGCTCGATGAGGCTTTACAGCCGGTGGCCGAGAATGTCACAGGCGAATTGTATATCTCAGGCACAAGCCTGGCGCAGGGATATCTCAACCGCGAGGCGCTAACCGAAGAGCGCTTCCTAGCGAATCCTTTTATTAGCGGCGA
>Ga0111539_10006511_pt1 | contig 15042 bp, 11 predicted proteins | sample RhiMethybrSRZTD1_FD_79667 | JGI IMG/M metagenome (GOLD analysis project Ga0111539, IMG submission 79667) | Populus rhizosphere microbial communities from Tennessee, USA - Rhizosphere MetaG P. TD hybrid SRZTD1 (version 2) (version 2) | ecosystem: Host-associated > Plants > Roots > Rhizosphere >... | reverse complement strand
GTTGACATCGATCATGAGGTTGATGCCCGAGGAGGCCTTGTCGCCGGCGTCGGCTGCGAGTTCCTTGCCGCGGAAGTCGCCGGTGGCCTGGTTATCGTTGAGCAGGACGTTGTAGGTCTTGCCGCCGAGTTTCATTTCGCCTTCGACGGCGTAGTCGCGGTAATAGAGGAGGACGTTCTTGAGGGCTTCGCGCGCCGGATCATTCTTGTCGAAGCGATAGAGGCCCAGGCCAACCTGGTACGGCTTGGCAGCGGTGCCGAGGTTGAGCGAGCCCGTGCCGTTGTACATCGTGGTCTTCTTGTCGCCTTCGCCGGTGGTCTGCGGCTTCCATTCAGCGGCGGGATCATCGGTGAGGTCACCGTTGCCGTTGGCATCAATGAAGAGGCGCGCGGGCTTGTCGGCGGGTTCATCGAGGATGACGTGATAGGTGCCGTTGCCTTCGGAGGCGATCTGCAGGACGCCGTACATGGGCGAAGCGAGGTCGGCCGGGGCCTTGGTAATGGAGGCGGGCTTGTCGGCCGTGAGGTTCACTCGCAGCGGTGCGTAGAAGCCGATCTTCTGCATCGCCTTCTCAGAGGTGAGTTTGAGCGTGACGGTTTCGTCGGCGGGGACGGGAGCGACGGCGACGACGGCGGCGAGGATGGCGAGCATGGGCGACTCCTGTTTGGCGAAGAGCGGGTGGACGGCTGTGCAAAAGATACCGTATTGACGCCGCAGCGCTGCAGGGTGATGCACTTTCCTTTGCTGCCGACCGTGATCTGCTGCGGGGCGGCGTTTCTGTAGAATCCGCCTCGAGAATCACCTCATTGCGCGGAGTTGCCCGTGAAACATTTGCCAGTTCTCGCCGTTCGCGCGGTCGTCGGGGTCATGGCGCTCGCCGGTTCCGTCCATCACTCTGCCGCACAAGCCTTGCATTTCGAGATCTCCATCTCCGATTCGTTGGGTGATCATCAGCCCGTTGACGGGCGCATGCTGCTGATGCTCTCGACCACCGATGAGAAGGAGCCGCGCTTACTTATCCGCGAAGGTGTGAAGTCCCAGCAGATCTTTGGTGTGGACGCCGAAGGCCTGCGTCCCGGCAACGCCGTCATCATCGATGGCGGCGCTCTGGGCTACCCAGTTGAGTCCCTCGCGTCGGTGCCGGCGGGCGAGTACTTCGTCCAGGCGCTGCTCCACCGATACGAGACGTTTCACCGTGCCGACGGCTATGTCATCAGCATGCCGATGGATCGGGGCGAGGGCCAGCATTGGAATCTCGCGCCGGGGAATCTCTACAGCCTACCGCGGAAGATGCGCATCGACCCGGCTTCAACCGAGCCGATTCGCATCGTCCTTGATCAGCAGATTCCTCCGATCGAACCACCCAAGGACACGCAGTACGTCCGCCATATCCGGATCGAGAGCAGGCTGCTCAGCGAGTTCTGGGGCCGGCCGATGCACCTGGGCGCCGTGGTGCTGCTGCCAAAGGATTTCGACAAGCATCCCGAGGCGCGCTACCCGCTCATGGTGAATCACGGCCACTTCGAGAGCGACTTCGACGAGTTCCGCGAAGAGCCGCCGGACCCCAATCTGAAGCCTGAGTACAGCGAGCGGTTCCGCCTTGAAGGCTACAACCGAATCCAGCAGGAAACGGCACACGCGTTCTTCAAGGAATGGACCGGGCCTGATTTTCCACGATTCGTGGTCGTGAAGATCCAGCACGCCAATCCCTTCTATGACGATTCCTATGCCGTCAACTCCGCCAACCTCGGCCCGTACGGCGACGCCATCATGACCGAACTGCTCCCGGTCATTGAAAGCAAGTTCCGTGGCATCGGCCAGGGCTGGGCGCGCTTCACCTATGGCGGGTCCACCGGCGGCTGGGAAGCGCTGGCTGTGCAGATGTTCTACCCGGACGAGTTCAATGGCTGCTTCGCGGCGTGTCCTGACCCGATCGACTTCCGCTCCTACGGAACCGTGAACATCTATGAGGACAAAAACGCATACTTCTCTGAGGGGCCGTGGAGTCGCGTGCCGCGCGCCGCGATGCGCGACTATCAGGGGCTGATGACATCAACGCTTGAGGAGGTCAACCGGCAGGAACTGGTGCTTGGCGAGCACAGCCGCTCCGGCGGGCAATGGGACATCTGGGAAGCAGTGTTCGGTCCTGTTGGAGCTGATGGCTATCCGAAACGAATCTGGGACAAGCGCACGGGTGCGATCGATCGAGAGGTCGTGGCTTATTGGCGCGAACATTACGACCTTCGCTTCATCCTCGAGCGCGACTGGGCGACGCTCGGCCCCAAGCTCGCCGGCAAGATTCACATCTACTGCGGCACGATGGACAACTACTTCCTCAACAACGCCGTCGTGCACATGGAGAACTTCCTTCGCGAGACGCGCAACCCGCCGTTCGGCGGGGTCGTCGACTACGAGTGCGGCGCCGAGCACTGCTGGAATGGCGACCATTCGCGCCCGAACGCGATCAGCCGCTTGCGCTACCACCAAATGTACGTTGAGCAGATTCTGAAGCGCATCGAGGCAAGCGCGCCCGCAGGCGCCGACTTGACGAGTTGGCGCTACCGGTAGCCCTTGGAAGGATACGGGAAGGTGGGGAAAGCCGCCGATCGGAGTTGAACCGACAACCTCATGATTACAAATCAAGTGCTCTGCCATTGAGCTACGGCGGCGATGGCACAAGCGTAGCACCATCGGCGGCGTTCTCAAGCATGCACGGCTTGAACTGAACGTTCTCCTTGGACCGTCGCCCGCGACGAACACGAAACCGGACCGTCATGACTGTGTGACGGTGAGTTCCAGATGCATGCCGAGCGTCGAGTGCGGGCCGACCGGGCAGTCGACCTTGTACTTGCCCGGCTTGAGATCAACCGTCAAGTCCTGCGATTGACCGGGTTCGAGATTCTTCGGCAGGGCCGCGTTTACGCCCTGGCCCGTGATTCGAATGTTGTGCTCATGGCTGCCCGTGTTGGCGATCTGAAAGACCGTGTGGCCCGCCGGAATGCTGGTGGGCATGTGGATGCGGTACTCATCCAGTTTGACCTGCACATCGGTGCCGGCAGTGGTGCGCGTGAAAGTGGTGTCGCCAGTGGCATGCTGCGATGAACCGCAGCCCGTGACTGCCAGACAGCATGCGATTACAGAACAGACAGAAAGACGAGTCTTGACGTTCATGGTCTTGCTCCTTCGTTGACTGTGCGATTCAGCGCTCGACAACAACTGACTACGGGCACGGCCCCCAATTGGTAACGACCGCCAGCAAATCATTGACGTCGACGACGCCATCGCCATTGACGTCGGCGAAGTTCGATCCGGTCGCGCCCCAAGTGGTGATGACCGCCAGGAGGTCGTTGACATCCACCGCGTCGGACTGATTGGTGTCGGCGGGGCAATCGCCCTTGGGCACCAGCAGGAAGCCGCGTTCCTGGCCGTTGTGCGTGCCGAAGCCGACGATCCAGTCGCTGTCGTTGATGTCAAACACCCATTTCAGGTGCCACCCTGAGTTGGGGGCGATGACGTTGTTGAGATCGACCATCGATGTGCCGTCGTAGAGGAAGCCGTCGGTGTTGCCGAAGATCACTTCGCTTCCAGTCATGCCAACGACATGCCCGGCGTTGTTGATGGCCCATGCCTCGGAATCGGCGTGTCCGGGCGGCGCGCCGATATCGATCATCTGCCCGACCTCCAGGTCGTAGATGAATGAGTGATGGTGCAGATTGTCGGGGGTGTCGGAGAAGCCGGTGACCACATCGTTGTCGTTGATGTCGAGGGCCCAACTGTTGAAGCCGGTTCCGCCGAGGGTGCCGAGATTGAGGACCCCGGTGCTGGTCCAGACGGTGGCGCGGCGCGGTTGCAGGCCGCTGGGCAGATTCGCCTGACCGGTGATAACCCCGCCCGCATTGATGCCGTAGGCCTCGCTGTCAGCGCCGCCCAGCCCGCCCATGTCCACGCCGTTGTTCTGAGTCCAGCGCGCCGCGTACTCATTGCCGACGGGAATGCATGGCCCACCCGGGTCCTTGGGATCAACCCAGCAGACCATCGAGCGGCCGACGACCACGCCTGAAGCGTTGATCGAATCGCCGTGGCTGTCGCGACCACCGGTGGTGCCCAAGTCCGTCATCACGCCGTTGGACCAGCGGAACGCGTGCCATTCCTCCCACTGCGGTAGCGAAGCCGGCGTTTCCGAACTCCCCGTGATTTGTCCTGCGTCGTTGATATCGCCCGCAAACGCCGATGGCCCTCCCAAAGTGCCGATGTCGACCATGACGCCGTTGGCCCAGCGAAACGCGCGGTCGATGTCCGGATCCGTGGCTGTGCTCGATGTGCCGACCACTACACCGGAATTGTTCACGGCGATCGCGAGGCTGCTCGGCCCGCCAAGCGTTCCAAGATCCACCACCGTGTACGTGGCTTGCGCGACGCAGCGCGAGGCACACAAACCGATCGCGAGAACTGCCAGTTGATATTGCTTGGGCATGGCTATGGCTCCAGGACGTGTTCCTGCGTCATTCCAGGCGCGCGCCGAGGCGCGCTGGTGCTGACCGCATTCTTCCACGTCATGTAGCCCAGCAACGGAGTTCCTTGTACCGCTCCCATCGATTCGGGAAACAACCCGATGCACCATCCTCATTAGGACTTCGACGGCTTGGACTGAACCTTCTCTTCCAGTTCGATCTCCATGTCGATCAGGCGCTTCTGCATGTACGCTTGCGCATCGGCGATGCCCTGGTTGTACGCGGCGGCGGCGACCAGTCCCATCAGGAAGTCGTACAGCACCTGCATGCGCAACTCGCCCAGGTCCTGCTCATAGTGCTCGAGCACGAAGGCGTGCAGCGACTTGACGATGCGCTTCTTGACATCGGCGGGCAGAGTGATGGCCACGGGTGGCGCCTCCGCGATCAGTCAATGGTGGTTGCAGAAGTCGCGTGCGAGCGCTTGGGCCCGCGGCGAATGTGCACGGCGAGCAGCGTCAGGTCGGCCGGCGTGATGCCGGCGAGGCGGCTGGCCTGGCCGATGGTCTGTGGCCGGAATCGTGCGAGCGTTTCGACGGTCTCAAGCCGCAGGCCGGTGACCTCGTGTGCGTTCAGCCATGTGGGGATGCGCTGGCCGTCCGCATCGCTCTGGCGGCGGATCTCGGCCCGCTGACGTGTGACGTAGCCGTCGTAGCGGGCCTCGGTCATGAGGCGATCGATGAGCGAGCGGTCGAACGTCGCATTGAGCAGCAAAGCGACCTCGTCGAGCGTCGTTTCCGGCCGGCGCGCGAACTCGCGCAGCGTCTTGCCTTCGACGAAGATGCGATCGAAGCGGTCGCGGATCGTGGCGAGCTGCGCGCGCCGCGTCGTAAAGGCCGCCCAACGCGCATCATCGACAAGACCGAGTTCGCGCCCCAGCGGTGTCAGACGCTCGTCGGCATTGTCGCTGCGAAGCATCAGGCGATGCTCGGCCCGACTGGTGAACATGCGGTAGGGCTCGCGCGGCGTCTTGGTGACCAGGTCATCCATCATCACGCCGATGTACGCCTGGTCGCGACCGAGGCGCACGAGTTCGGTGGGATGCGATGGCGCATGCGCAAGCAGTGCCGCGTTGAGACCGGCGACGAGTCCCTGACCGCCCGCCTCCTCGTAGCCGCTGGTGCCATTGATCTGGCCGGCAAGGAACAGGCCAGCAATCGACTTCACCATGCCGGTCGAATCGATCTGATGCGGCCAGACCATGTCGTATTCCACCGCGTAGCCGTATCGCAAAATGTGAGCGCGCTCGCAGCCGGGCATGCTGTGAACGATCTGATCCTGCACATCCTCGGGCAGCGAGGTGCTGATGCCGTTGCAGTAGATCTCGTTGGTGTGGAGTGATTCGGGCTCGAGGAAGACGTTGTGCGAATCGCGTTGCACGAAGCGGATGACCTTGTCCTCGATCGACGGGCAGTAGCGCGGGCCGCATTCCGCATCGATCTGGCCGGAGTACATCGGCGCGCGATGAATGTTGGCGCGGATGACGTCGTGCGCCTCGGCGGTTGTGCGCGTTACGCGGCACGCGATCTGCGGTAGCCGCGGAAAGCGCTCACACGCCGCGATCGTGAGATCGCTGAACGGTGTCGGCGGATCGTCGCCGTACTGCGGGTCGAGAGCCTCCCAGTCAATTGATTCGCGTGCGAGCCGTGGGGGAGTGCCGGTCTTCAGGCGGCCGAGTTCCAGCCCGAGTTTGCGCAGCGTGTGCGAGATGCCGACGGCCGAACCCTCGTTAACGCGGCCGCCTTCGGTCTTGCGCTCGCCGGTGTGCATCAGGGCGCGCATGAACGTGCCGGTGGTGAGCACGACTGCGTGGGCGCGGATGAGCACTCCGTTCGCCCCCGGCTCTGCCGGGGGGTTCGCCCGGCTTGGATAGATCGGTCGCGCGCGCTCGACATTGGAGAGATTGCGAGCGGCTTGCCGCCCATCGGCGACGACGATACAGCTGCCGGACGGCACCACAACGCCGACCACTTGGCCCTCCTCCACGACAGTGTCATCCACCGTCCCGGCAATCACATCGATGTTCGCGCGCGTCGAAATCAGCCGCTGCACCTCGGCTGCGTAGGCGTACTTGTCGCACTGGGCCCGCGGGCCGCGTACCGCCGCGCCTTTGGATGCGTTGAGCATCTTGAACATAATGCCGGTGGCGTCAGTCGCGAGAGCCATGAGGCCGCCCAGGGCGTCGAGCTCGCGCACCATCTGGCCCTTGGCGAGGCCGCCGATGGCCGGATTGCACGACATCGTCCCGATCTTCGACGGATCCATCGTAATCAGCGCAACGCGGCCGGATTCGGTGCGCGACGACAGCACGGACGCCGCCGCCCATGCGGCTTCGGTGCCGGCGTGCCCGCCGCCAATCACGATGACGTCGTAGAAGTCGCGCATTTCGCGGCGATTGTAGGACTCAGTCAGCACCGGGCTTGAACGGCGTTAGTTGTCGACGGTCCAGGTGTCGCCTTCATTGAGCAGTGCGACCAGATCGCCTTCGCCCCGCTTGGCGATCGCCTGGTCGATCTGCTCCTTGACCAGTTCGTCATACGGTCGCTTTGAGGGATCGCAGTACAAGACGCCGAGGGCCTCGGGGAACTCCGGGTGATTCATCTGCGCCAGCGCAAAGGCGATGGCGAGATTGGTCTCGTCGTGAATCAACAGATCATCGGGCTTGACGCCATTCCCCAGCGCCACGACTTCGAGATGGGTGCCATTGAGGCGGATTCCCTTGTCGCCGGCCTTGCCGAAGATCAAGGGCTTGCCGTGCTCGAGCATCACGGTGTTGTCGGGCCGCGAGTCCTTCTGACTCGCGTAGAACCACGACTGATGATTAAAGATGTTGCAGTCCTGGTAGACCTCAGTCAGCGTCGTGCCGCGATGTGTTGCGGCGCGGAGCATCATCTGCTCCTGGTGCTTGAGATCGATGTCGATGGTGCGCGCCACGAACGTGCAGCCGCAACCCAGTGCGAGCATGAGCGGATTGATCGGATAGTCGAGCGAACCAATGGGTGTGGACTTGGTCTTCTTGCCGAACTCGCTGGTGGGGGAGTACTGACCCTTGGTCAGTCCATAGATTCGGTTGTTCAGCAAGATGACGTTGATATCGACGTTGCGGCGGAACAGGTGCATGGTGTGGTTGCCGCCGATTGAGAGCAGGTCGCCATCGCCCGATACCAGCCAGACATCGAGCGAAGGATTGGCGAGCTTGATGCCGGTGGCGAACGCCGGCGCGCGGCCGTGGATCGAGTGCAGGCCGTACGTGTTCATGTAGTACGGGAAGCGTGCTGCGCAACCGATGCCACTGACGAACACGTAATCCTCTTTCTTCGTGCGCAAGCCGGAGAGCGCTTTTTGCACGGCCTTGAGGATGGCGTAGTCGCCGCAGCCGGGGCACCAGCGCACTTCCTGATCGGAGGCGAAATCCTTGGGCGCGTAGGTTGGAAGCGACGTGACTGCGCTCATTGTTTCATGATCTCCAGCGTCTTCTTCACAAGATCCTCCACGCGGAACATACGGCCTGAAACCTGGTTGATGCCGATGGCGTCGATCAGGAACTGCGCGCGAATGAGCAGGCGCAACTGGCCGAGGTTGATTTCGGGAATAATCACGCTGCGATAGTTGTGCAGCACCTCACCAAGGTTCTTCGGGAACGGGCACAGGTGGCGCAGGTGTGCGGTCGCGACGCTGTGGCCGGCCTTGCGCAGTTCGTCGCCGGCTGTCGTGATGGCCCCGTACGTTCCGCCCCAGCCCAACAGCAGCACGTCGCCCGATTCGGGGCCGCGCACCTTCAGCGGGGGAATCGCATCGGCGGCCTTCTGCACCTTCAGCCAGCGCGTGCGCGTCATGTGATCGTGGTTGTCGGGGTCGTACGAGATGTTGCCGGTGACATCCTGCTTCTCGATGCCGCCGACGCGATGCTCCAAGCCGGGCGTGCCCGGAATGATCCACGGCCGGGCCAGCGTCGCGGGATCGCGCTTGTAGGGCAACACCGGCCCGCCTTCGACCGGATTGTTATTCTCCGTCATGTGCTGCACAGGGATCGGCGCGATCGAATCGAGACCGGGCACCGACCATGGCTCTGCACCGTTGGCGATGTAGCCGTCGCTGAGGAAAATCACCGGGCACATGCAGCGCACAGCCAGCCGGCAGGCTTCGATGACGGTGTCGAAGCAGTCGGCGGGACTCTGCGCTGCGAGCACGATGACGCTCGATTCGCTCGGTCGGCCGAGCACGGCATGCAGCAGGTCGGCCTGCTCGGTCTTGGTGGGCATCCCTGTCGATGGCCCGGCCCGCTGCACATCGACGATCACCAGCGGCAGTTCAAGCATGACGGCGAGGTTCATCGCTTCCGACTTGAGCGCCATGCCGGGTCCGGAGGTTCCTGTCACTGACAGATCGCCCGCGAACGATGCGCCGATGGCGGCGCAGATGGCTGCGATCTCATCTTCGGCCTGGAATGTGCGCACGCCGTACTGCTTCAAGCGCGAAAGGTGATGGAGCAACTCCGATGCGGGCGTGATCGGATAGCCGGAGTAGATCAGCCGCTTGCCGGCTTTCTTTGCCGCGACGACAAGTCCGAGCGCCGTCGCTTCGTTGCCGCTGATGCGCCGGTATCGTCCCTTCCGCAGTTTCGCGGGAGCGACCTGATATGTCTCGGTGCAGATCTCCGCCGTCTCGCCGAAATTGAAACCGGCGCGCAATGCGCGCACGTTCAGGTCGGCGATCTCCGGCTTGCCTTTTTCCTTGGTGAAGTAGTCGGTCAGATAGTTGACCGTTGCATCCAACGGACGCTCGAACAGCCAGTACACCAGTCCGAGCGCGTACATGTTGCGGCAGCGATCGACATCCTTGACGCCGATGCCAGTGGAGGCCAGCGATTCGCGCGTCAGGCGGCTCATCGGGACTCGATAGAGCCGGTACCGCCGATTGAACTCATCGTCGTCGAGCGGGTTGTAGCCGTCGGTGTAGCCGCACTTTTTGAGATTGACCTTGTCGAACTCGTCCTCGTTGACGATGACGATGCCGCCGGGTTCGACGTCAGCGATGTTGGTCTTCAGGCCGGCGGGGTTCATCGCAACCAGCGCGTGCACGCTGTCGCCCGGGGTGAAGATCTCGGTGGAGGCGAACTGGAGTTGAAAGCCCGAGACGCCGAACGTCGTGCCGCGCGGTGCGCGAATCTCCGCCGGGAAATCGGGGAAGGTCGCGACGTCGTTGCCGAACAGGGCCGAGGTGTTGGTGAACTGGCCCCCGGTCAGTTGCATGCCGTCACCCGAATCGCCGCAGAAGCGAATGACGACCGACGGCCGCTGCTGTGTCGGCACGTGACGCGAAGTGGCTTGAGTGTCGGTGCTCATCCAGAGCGCTCCGAGAGCCGCACGCGGCGTGCGTGCGGTCCGATCAGTATACGCGTCGAAAGCCCAAGGATTGCCATCCGTGGGCGTTGACGTGCAGCAATTGTCAGCCTGACTTCATGGCGTTGATCAGATCGACTACCGCCTTCTTGCCGTCGGCGAAGTACATCAGCGTGTTCGGGTTGGCGAAGAGCGGATTCGGAAGCCCCGCGAAGCCCGGGCTCAGGCTGCGCTTGATCACCACCACCGTGCGGGCCTTGTCCACGTCGATGATCGGCATGCCGGCGATCGCGCACTTCGGATCAGTTCTCGCCAGCGGGTTCACCGTGTCGTTGGCTCCGAGGACGATCGCCACATCGAAGTTGTGGATCTCGCCGTTGATCTCGTCCATCTCCTTGAGTTTCTCGTAGGGGATGTCGGCCTCGGCCAGTAGCACGTTCATGTGGCCGGGCATGCGGCCGGCGACCGGATGGATGGCGTACTCGACATCGCCGCCGCGCGATTCGATGAGATTCGCCAGGTCGCGAACCGCGTGCTGGGCCTGCGAGACGGCCATGCCATAGCCGGGCACGATGACGACCTTCTGCACGCCGTCGAGCACCATGGCGATGTCCTCGGCGGTGGCCGACTTGATCTTGCCGCCGTACACCGCATCGTCCTTGGCCTTGTCACCCGCGACCGCCCCGAACGCGCCGAACAGCACGTTGGCAAACGAGCGATTCATCGCCTTGCACATGATGATCGAGAGGATCAGGCCCGATGAACCGTCCAGCGCGCCGGCCACGATCAGCAGTTTGTTGTTCAGCACGAAGCCCATCAGCGAAGCGGACAGGCCCGCGTACGAGTTGAGCAGCGCGATGACCGTGGGCATGTCGGCCCCACCAATGGGGAGAATCAGCAATACTCCGAACGCCATCGCCAGCACGAGGAAGACCGGGAACAGCCACGCCAAGTGGGGCCAAATCGTCAGCGCGGCGCCAATGGCAATCGTTGTACCAAGCAGCGAGAGGTTGAAGATGTTCTGATTCTTGAACGTCCACGGCGCGCTGGGCAGGATCTCCTGCAACTTGCCGAACGCCATGAGGCTGCCGGTGAACGTGAGCGCGCCCAGAAGCACCTCAAACGCAAGGATGCCCATCTCCAAGTGAGGCAGATGCGGCTGATGCAGGTAGTAGTGGGCTGTGCCGACGAGCGCCGCCGCCAGCGCGCCGAATGCATGCGACAGCGCCGTGCGTTGCGGCACAGCGGTCATGGGCATGAACACCGCGAGGGGAACGCCGATGAGCGCGCCGACAATCAGCCCAACGATGATGAAGTCGTAGTGAATGATGTTGGGCTTGAGCAGCGTGCCGATGATCGCCAACAGCATGGCGAGCGAACCGGCGTACACGCCTCTCCGGGCCGTTCGCGGGGCGCTGAGCCACTTGAGCGACAGCACAAACAGGGCGGCCGCCACGATGTACACGACATTGCGGAAAATGGCCTGGGCGCTGGAGCCTTCAACGATCGCCTGCAGGTCATCGGGCAGGCGAAGCTCGGCGGGCGTGCGCGTGAGGCTGTTGGCCAGCAGCGCTGCGACGAGTTGTGGCGCGAGGCTGGGCATGGTCAATGCGCTCCGCCTCCCGATTGTCCAGCGCCACGACTCTTGAACATCTTGAGCATGCGATCAGTGATCATGAACCCGCCGACGACGTTGCTGAATGCCGCGGCCACGGCGATGGTGCCGAGGATGGTGCTGAGCGTCGTGCGGTTGGCGTCGCCCGCCACTTCAACTGCCGCAATGACCGCGATGGCCGAGATCGCGTTGGTCAGCGACATGAGCGGCGTATGCAAGAGCGGCGAGACGCGCTTGATCACCTCCAGCCCCAGAAACGTGGCAAGTACGAAGACCAGAATGGCGGACCAGATATCGCTCATGAAGAGTCCTTCGATTCAGGTGGCAGCCGCGGCGGTGGCAGCTCGATCCGGAAGGCCGAGTATCTTGCGGACACGGTCATTCGTGACCTCGCCGCCTTCGCACAGCATCGTGTCAGCCGTGATCTGGTCGGACTTGTCGATCTTCAACTGGCCGTCCTTCACGATGTTCATCAGGAACGTCGCGAGGTTCTTCGCAAACAACTGGCTTGCGGTCTGCGGCACGGTCGCGGGCAGGTTTGTCGGCCCGAGGATCGTCACGCCGTTCACCGCCGTGGTCTGATCCGGCTGCGTGAGTTCGCAGTTGCCGCCGGTCTGGCCGGGCTTGGCGGCGAGATCGACAATGACGCTGCCTGCGGGCATAGCGCGAACCATATCAGCGGTGATCAGCACCGGGGCTTTCGCGCCGGGCACGGCCGCGGTGGTGATGACGACGTCGGCAACCTTGACCGCACCGCCCATGAGCTCGCGCTGCTTGCGATAGAACTCTTCATCCATCGCCTTGGCGTAGCCGCCCTGGCCCTCGGCCTGCGCGCCCGCGAGTTCGATCTGCAGGAACTTCGCGCCCAGCGATTCGATCTGCTCCTTCACCGCCGGACGCACGTCGTACGCCGTCACCACCGCGCCGAGTTTGCGGCACGAAGCGATCGCCTGCAGCCCCGCCACGCCTGCGCCGATCACGAACGCCTTCGCTGCCGGAATCGTGCCGGCAGCCGTCATCATCATCGGCATCATGCGCGGCAGATGCGAGGCGGCCAGCAGCACCGCTTTGTAGCCGGCGGTGGTCGCCTGCGATGACAGCACATCCATGCTCTGAGCGCGCGTAATGCGCGGCAGAAGTTCCAGCGCAAAGACTCGCGCGCCGGCGCTTGCAAGATCGCGCGCCAGCGCGGCATTGCTCAGCGGATCGACCAGTCCGACCACCGTCTGGCCGCTGCGGAATCCCGCCGCGCCCTGCACGCGGATGCAGCAGACGATGTCGGCCTGCTGCAGCAATTCGTTGCGCGATGCGGCGATCTTTGCGCCCTTGGCCTCGAAGTCCTGGTCGGCGAAGCCGGCGCCCTGCCCCGCGCCCGCCTGCACCAGCACGCTCAGCCCGGCCTTGCTGAGCGGCCCCAGACCGATGGGCGTCAGCGCGATGCGCCTCTCGCCCGGATGGGTTTCGCTGACAACGCCGACGATCATGCGAGCAACCTTTCAGACCGCGGAGGCGAGCCGAATGAGCCGCGACAAGGTACGGGCCGGCCGCGATAGCGGCAAGAGCGCGGCGAACGCCCGTCGCGCCGCCGCTCACAACGTCAAGATTCGTCAACGCACCAGCCTCCGCATGGCCCTCCAATCCCCCCCGCAGGATTCCCCGCCCGACGGCGTACCTTCTTTTATGAGCAGCCGCCAATTGCTAGACTCCAAGACTCGCAAGCAGCCGTCCAAGCCGCCGGCCGCCGGCGCGGAGAACACAGGAAGAACGATGCCCCAGATCGAAATGCAAAGCCCGACCGGCTTTCGCCGCGTCGAACTGGCAATGGACACCGTGACCGTCGGCCGCCTGCCCGACAACACACTGGTCCTGGCCGACGAAAAGGCCAGCCGCCATCACTGCGTCATCGAGCCCTGGGAAGGCGGCTTCCGCGTCCGCGACCTCAACTCGTCCAACGGCACCCGCCTCAACGACAAGAAGATCGCCGTCGAAATGCTGGACAACGGCGACGTGGTCAAGATCGGCTCGACGGAACTGCGCTACATCGATCCCGAGCAGCAGGTGCCCAACAAGAATCGCCGCAAGACCCCCGACTTCAAGCGCGAACTCGAAGACCAGCGGGCCGACGACCCATTCCTGCAGGCCGCCACCGTCGATATCGACCTCAACGAGGAGGTGACCGACGCCCAGACTTCCTACGAGAGGAAACTGCGCGAGATCATCGACGCCGCCCAGCAGAAGCCCTTCACCGAGAACGACATCAGCCTCGTGGACATGCGCGGCCAGACGATCCACCAGGCCGAGTCCGCCGGTCTCGATTCCGGCAACGATGACGAGGCCGGCGAAGGCATCCGCGCGTTCCGCCTGCTGCTGCTCGCCGCGTTCCGCTCGCGCTCGACCGACATTCACATCGAGCCGCGCATCGAGAACGCCGGCGTGCGCCTGCGCGTCGATGGCTACATGGTCACCGCCGTCGACCTGAGCATGTCGATCTTCAAACGCATCCTCGGCGTGGTGAAGATCCTGTGCCAGATCGACACCAGCCAGAAGAACGTGGTGCAGGATGGCCACTTCTCTGTTTCCTGCAAGGGCAAGCGCTGCGACTACCGCGTCAGCCTCACGCCTTCGGTGCATGGCCAGAAGTTGGTCATCCGCGTTCTGGATTCGTCCAACGCGCCCAGCCGCCTGCATGAACTGGGCCTGGTGCCGTGGATGTACGAAAAGCTCCGCTCGATCGCGACCAAGGACGCCGGCCTGGTCCTCGCCTGCGGCCCGACCGGCTCGGGCAAGACCACCACGCTGTATTCGTGCCTGCGCGAGATCGATGTGCACACGCGCAACTGCATCACCATCGAAGACCCCGTCGAGTACTACCTCGATGGCTGCACGCAGATTCCCATCGATCACAAGGTCGGCAACACGTTCGCGACGATCCTGCGCTCGGTCCTCCGTCAGGACCCGGATGTGATCTTCGTGGGCGAGATTCGCGATATCGAAACCGCCACCGTCGCCATGCAGGCCGCCATGACCGGCCACCTCGTGTACACCACCGTGCACAGCAAGGATTCGATCGGGGCTGTCTTCCGTCTTCTGGATCTGGGCGTCGAGCCGTATCTCGTCGCCAACGCGCTCAACCTCATCATCGCGCAGCGCCTGGTGCGCCTGCTGTGCGAGGTGTGCCGCAAGGGCGTCAAGCCCACGCCCGCGCAGAACATGCGGATGGGCGCGCAACTCGGCGGCGTGCCGCAGGTGTTCGTGCCCACCGGCTGCCGCAAGTGCCTGCGGACGGGTTACATCGGCCGGCGGGCGCTGTTCGAGCTGCTGGAATTCACCAACGCGATGCGCGACATCGTGCTCAAGACGCCGACGATCACCGGCATCCGCTCGATCGCCGAGCAAGGCCTGTTCACCACGCTGCAGCAGTACGGCTACCAGTTGGTGCAGCAGGGCGTCACGAGCATGGAAGAAGTCGACCGCGTCAGCGGGTCGGAATAGCCCGCGAGCCGAGGAGCGAGCCGGGCCGTCCTCGGCCGCGTCGCGTTACGATGATGCTGTGAAGCGTCGGCTCTTCATGCTGATG
>Ga0111539_10006510_pt1 | contig 15042 bp, 10 predicted proteins | sample RhiMethybrSRZTD1_FD_79667 | JGI IMG/M metagenome (GOLD analysis project Ga0111539, IMG submission 79667) | Populus rhizosphere microbial communities from Tennessee, USA - Rhizosphere MetaG P. TD hybrid SRZTD1 (version 2) (version 2) | ecosystem: Host-associated > Plants > Roots > Rhizosphere >... | reverse complement strand
GCGGCGGCGGCTCGCCATCGCCGCGCTCGTCGCCCTGGCCGGTTGCGAGAACAAGGGTCACGCCGAGGTGGACGGCATCCTCATCCCGCAGGCCGACGGGGTCACCGACGCCCAGGACGGCCCCACCATCGCAGTGAACGCCGGCACCATCGACACCGCCAAGGTGCCGGAGGGAGCGAAGGTGGTCCGTCTCGCCATCGCGCGCGAGGTGCCGTGGGATCGGGTCACCGCTCTCATCGAGCGCGTCCGGGCGGCCGGCCGCACCCCGCTCCTCCTGGCCGGCGACGACCACAAGGTGAAGGCGTTCCGGCTGGAGGACGACAAGGCCCGCGGCGTCGCGCGCGTCATCACCGTCATCTCCTACATCGACGGCAAGGCCTGCGTGCAGCCGCCGGGTGCCATCGAGGCGATCTGCGTCCAGTCGCCCGACGGCAATTACATCGACAGCGCGTTCCTGCGCGAGCAGGTGCGCAGGCAGGTGGAGGCGTATGGCATCCAGACCGTGGAGGTCGAGGTGGCGAGCGGACTCCCGTGGGCCGACGTGGTTCGCACCATCGACGGCGCGCGCACCTGTTGTGACGACACCGAGATATCCGTCAGGCTGAAGCACTCGCCGGGAGGATGAGCGCTACGATCGGAGGCGTGCGCTTCCAGGTGGTGCTGGCGACCGGGCTGGCCGGATGCAGCTTCTCCGCGCCCGACGGTGGCGGCGGCGAGTTCGCCTGCAGCGCGGCGGCGCCCGAGTGTCCGAGCGGGACGATGTGCATCGACGGGCGATGCCGGGTGCCGGCCGACGCCGCCCCACCGCCGGCCGGGTTCCGCTTCCGCCAGAAGCTCACCTTCGACAACCTCAAGCACGGCACGGTGGCGGAGGCCCCGGTCCTGGTCGCGCTCGATACCAGCGTGTTCGACTACTCCGAGGCAGCCGCCGACGGCTCCGACCTCAGGTTCTTCGATCCCGACAACGTGCCGCTGCCCCACGAGGTCGAGTCCTGGCGCGCCGAGGGCCGCTCGCTCCTCTGGGTGAAGGTCCCCGAGGTGACCGGGAACTCCGGCCAGGACTACATCTGGCTGTACTACGGCCACGACGATCCGCCGCCGCCGCCCGGCGGCGACGTCTGGTCGGCATATCAGGCGGTCTATCACATGGGCGAGAGCGGGGCCGACTCGGGCGCGCTCGGCCTCGACGGCGTGTTCTCCGGCACCGAGAGCGAGATCGGGCAGATCGGTCAGGCGCGCCGGTTCGACGGCGTGGCCGATCACATGACCATCGGTCCCGAGCCGCCGCTCCTGCGCGGAGTGGCCGGGATGAGCCTCGAGGCCTGGGTGCGGCACGGCAGCCCGGCCGGCGCCGCCGACGAGGTGGTGGTCTCCGTCTCGGTTCACGGAGGCGACTTCTCGCGCGCGCAGATCAAGATCGACCCGACCGACGCGGTGCGGGCCCTCTTTCGCACCCAGGACGTCCTGGAGAAGAACGCGGTCTACACCCTCGACGCGCCGCTGGTGGCCGGCGAGTGGACCTGGGTGGTGGCAGCGGTGGACCTGACCGATGGCACGATCCGGATCGCGTACGACGCCGACCGGTCTGCCGGCTCGATGACCACCGCGGCGCTCGACGATCTCACCTCCGAAACGGTGCCCGACGGGGCGCTGGTCGGGATGGACGAGACCGCAGGCGAGTGGTTCGTCGGCAGCCTCGACGAGGTGCGCATCGCCGGGCGCGCCCCCGACGAGGACTGGCTCGGGGTGCAGTACGCATCGATGACCGGCGCGCTGGTCGGGTTCGAGGAGCCGGAGGCACAGGCACCGTGACACGGCAGCGGCAGATCATCGCGATGGGCGGCGGCGGCTTCTCCATGGAGCCGGACAACCCGCTGCTCGACGATCACGTGCTGGCGGCGACCGGGGCAGCCCAGCCGCGCGTCTGCTTCCTGCCGACCGCGAGCGGCGACGCCGAGGGATACGTCCATCGCTTCTTCCAGGCGTTCGCCGACCGCTGCGAGCCGAGCTGGCTCGGCCTCTTCAACCGCGAGGTCGACGACGTCGAGGCCTTCCTGTGCGCTCACCACGCCATTTACGTCGGCGGCGGCAACACGGCCAACATGCTCGCGGTCTGGCGAGTGCACGGCGTCGACCGCGCGCTCCGGGCCGCCTACCAGCGCGGGGTCGTGCTCGCCGGAGTCAGCGCCGGAGCCGTCTGCTGGTTCGAGGCCGCGGTGTCGGACTCCTTCGGCCCGCTCAGTCCGCTGCGCGACGGCCTCGGCCTCCTGCCCGGCACCTGCGCGCCCCACTACGACGGCGACCCCGAGCGCCGCCCTGCCTTCGCCCGGATGATCGCCGCAGGGCTGCCGCAGGGTTACGGGGTCGACGACAGCGCCGCCCTGCACTTCGTGGACGACGAGCTCCACGAGGTGGTGGCGTCACGCGCGGGCCCCCGAGCCTACCGGGTCGAGCTGGTCGCCGGCGCGCCGCGCGAGACCGCCCTGCCCGCCCGCCTGCTCGGCTGAGGTCCCGACCTCCCGACCCGCCCTGTCGACAGGGCAGGCGGCGGCCCCTGCGCGGGCCGGAGGCCGCGGGATCGCGCGGCGGCCCGGCTGGTTCGCTTCCTGCTCCTGGCGCTGGCATGCGCCCCACCCTCCTGCGTTCCCTCCTCGCTCTTTTCACCACACTCTCGGCCTGCGCGACAGACGGCGATCGAGACGATGGCGACATGTCGTCCGGCGATGCCGGCGGCGGCGATCCCGGCGACGGCGACGACGGTGGCGACGGCGACGACCCGGGCGGGGGCGCGGGCGCACGCCGGGTGATCGGCTACTTCACCGCCTGGTCGGTCTACGCGCGCGACTACCACGTCGCCGACATCCCGGGAGATCAGCTCACCCACATCAATTATGCCTTCGTCAACATCGACGCCGACGGGCGCTGCGCGCTGGGGGATGCCTACGCCGACATCGACAAGGCCTATCCGGGCGACAGCTGGGACAGCGGAGCCGTGCGCGGCAACTTCCACCAGCTCCAGCTGCTCAAGGAGCGATACCCGCACCTGAAGGTGCTGCTGTCGATCGGGGGCTGGACCTGGTCGACCCACTTCTCCGATCTGGCGCTCACCGCCGAGGGGCGGGCCGGGTTCGCCACCTCGTGCGCCGACCTGATGCAGCAGTACGGCTTCGATGGCCTCGACATCGACTGGGAGTATCCGGGGGGCGGCGGGCTCGCCGCCGGCCGGCCGGAGGACAGCGAGAACTTCACCACGCTCCTGGGCGCCCTGCGTGACGAGCTCGACGCGCGCGGCGACTATCTCCTCACCATCGCCGCCCCGGCGGCGCCGGCGCGCATCGCCGCGATCGAGGTCGAGCGCATCCATCCTCTGCTCGACTGGATCAACCTCATGACCTACGACTTCCACGGCAGCTGGGAGCCGATGACCGGCTTCAACGCCCCGCTGGCGGCGGCGCCGGGCGATCCCAGTCCCGACGCGGCGAGCTTCAACGTCTCGGCGGCGGCCGACCGCTGGATCGCCGGCGGTGTGCCGCCCGCCAAGCTGGTGGTGGGTGTCCCGTTCTACGGCCGCGGCTGGGCGGGGGTCGGCGCGAGCGGCGATGGTCTCTACCAACCGGCGACCGGGCCGTCGCAGGGGACCTGGGAGGCCGGCGTGCTCGACTGGAGCGACATCGAGAACCACTACCTGCCGGCGATGACGCGTCACTGGTCGCCGGAGGCGAGTGTCCCCTGGCTCTTCGATCCGGCGACCGGGGTCATGATCAGCTACGACGACGCCGAGTCGATGTCGGCCAAGATCCAGCTGGTCCGGCGCGGCGGGCTCGGCGGCGTCATGATCTGGGAGCTGTCGGCCGACCGCGGCGCCGCGACCTCGCTGCTCACCGCCGTCGGCACGGGACTGGGGCGGTAGTCGGGTCGAGCTCAGCGCCCGCCGCGCCGCAGCGCCAGGGTGCGGAGGTGGTTGCGGCTCATCCCGACCGAGCGGGCAGCCCGCGACAGGTTGCCGTCGAACGCGGCGAGCAGACGATGAACGTACTCCGCCTCCCACCGGCCGACCGCGCGGTCCCTCGCCTGTCCGTAGGTGACGCGCAGATCGAACGCGTCATCGTCCTCGCCCGCATGCGCGCCGAGGAGCTCGCGGAAGGCCAGCGCCGCGTCGCCGGTGTGGATCGCGCGCTGCACCGCGCTGCGCAGCTGGCGCACGTTGCCGGGCCAGCGCTGCGCCGACAGCGCGGTGACCAGGTCCTCGCGCAGGATGGGGCGCGCCGGCTGCGGCAGGTCGGCGGCCAGCGCGTCCCAGAAGTGGCGGATCAGCGCCGGCACGTCCTGGCGCCGGTCGCGCAGCGGCGGCACCCGCACACGGAGGATGGCCAGCCGATAGAACAGGTCGGCGCGAAAGCGGCGGTGATTCACCTCTTCGCGCAGATCGCGGTTGGTCGCCGCGATGACCCGGACGTCGACCGGGACGCGCCGGTCATCGCCGACTCGCTTGACGGTCCGGTCCTCGAGAGCGCGCAGGAGGACGGCCTGCAAGGGCAGCGGAAGCTCGCCGACCTCGTCGAGGAAGAGGGTGCCGCCGGACGCGGTCTCGAAGGCGCCCGGCCGGTTGCTGATCGCGCCGGTGAAGGCTCCGCGCAGGTGGCCGAACAGCTCCGACTCGATGAGAGTGGGCGGTATGGCGGCGCAGTCGACCACCACGAAGGGGCCCTGGTGGACCAGGCTCTGCTGGTGGATCGCCTCGGCCAGCACCTCCTTGCCGGTGCCGGTCTCCCCCTCGAGGAGAACGGTGCTGCCGGAGGGCGCGAAGCGCTCGAGCAAGGCGAAGACCCGCCGCATCGCGGTGCTCACACCGATGGCGCCGCCGAAGCGGTCGCGCTCGCTGAGGGGCTCGCGGATGTCGAGCCCGGTGAAGTCGACCCGGATGACGGTGCGACCCGCGCCGACCAGCGCGCCCGGCTCGAGCACCGCCGAGCCGACCCGGTAGCCGCCGAGCACGGTCCCGTTGGTGCTGTCGAGGTCGACCAGCTCGAGGCCGCGCGCGGTCGCCCGCACTGCCAGATGATGGCGCGACACCGTGCGGTCGGAGAGGACGAGATCGTTGCCCGACTCGGTGCCGACCGTGGCCTCCTCGCCGGCCGAGAGCGCCTCCTTGCCCTCGTCCGGTCCGCTCACCACGCGCAGCGAGAACTGCCGGTAGACCAGCTCGCTGTCGGCGACCTCGAGCGCGCTGGTCTTGCCGTCACCGAACATCTCCGCCGGGCGAGGGTGCAGCCGATGTGCCACCCGCGGCCTACCGCGGGCACGGATCGTGCTGCGTCACCAGTCATGGGGCCGAGGGCGCGGGCCTGCAGTGAATTCGCGGACCGACCGACGGAGATCCTCCGCCGCCCGACGCCGTCGCGCGTGACGGTGGCCCTGGACGGCGGGGATCGCGCCGAGCAATTGCGCAGAATGGCTGTCCTGGTCGAGGACCGGACCGAACGCGATCCGATCGCATGTCTCGGCCCGGGACTCGTGGGCCATCTCCAGCTCGGTCGCAAGCTCGGCGAGGGCGGGATGGGGGTGGTCTATCAGGCTCACCACCGCAGGTTGGGGACTCGGGTCGCCATGAAACTCTTGCGCCCGGAGGTGGCCGGGCGAGCCGCCTACAGCCGCCGGTTCCTGGTCGAGGCGCGCGCTCTCTCGCGGCTGCGTCATCCCGGCATCGTGCAGTGCTTCGATTTCGGCATCGGCGAGGGCGATGTGCCGTACATCGTGATGGAGTACCTCGAGGGAGAGACGCTCGAGGAGCGGCTGCGCGGCGATGCGCGGATCGACCCGGCCATCGCGCTCGAGATCGGTGGACAGGTGGCGCGCGCGCTGGCCGCGGCCCATCGCGCCGGGGTGATCCATCGCGACGTCAAGCCGAGCAACATCTTCCTCCTCGGCGAGCGCGACAGTGTGCGGGTCAAGGTGATGGACTTCGGCCTCGCCAAGCTGCTCGAGCCGGAGACCTCGTCGACCCCTGACCTGTCGACTGCGACCGGCGGACTGCTCGGGACGCCGGCCTACATGTCTCCCGAGCAGTGCCGCGGCGACGGCCGGATCGACGCGAGGTCCGACGTCTACTCCCTCGGCTGCGTCCTCTACGCGATGCTGTGCGGGCGGCCGCCCTTCGCCGGGCGCGGAATGGGTGACTACGTCACCGCGCACCTGACATGTCCGCCGCCGCCGCCGCGCGCGCTCGAGCCGTCGATCACGCCCGGCCTCGAGCACGTGATCATGACCGCACTCGCCAAGGATCCCGACGAGCGACAGAGCAGCATGGAGGAGCTGACGCGGGCGCTCGCCGAGCTGGCCAGCGACCCGACCCGGACCCTGGCCGCGCGCCCGACGTTGCGCCCGCGCCACCGCCGCATCTGGATCGCCGCCGGCGCCGCGCTGGCCGGGCTGATCGCGCTCGCGGTGCCTGCCTCGTCACAGAGTCCGCGCCGCCACCGTGCGGCGACGCAACCGATCGAGGCGGCGGCGATGCCGGCGACACCGACGGCGACACCGCCGCGTTCGATCGAGCCGGCCCGCCCGGTCGCGCCAGCGCCGGCCGCTGCGCCTCCCGAGGTGTCGACCCGGCCGCCGCCGCCACCCGCATCGCCCGCGCGCCGGATCCGCAAGCGCGCGCCGGTCAAGAGCGAGCCGGCGCCTGCGCCGCCGCCGCCGCCCGCGCGCCTGCGCGCCCGGGGCGGGGTCCTCGAGCCGAGGTTCTGAAAATCGATGAGGTGGTCACCGGCAGCTCTGGCGATCGCGGCGCTCCTGGCCGGCAGCACGCTCGCGCGCGGCGAGGAGGACGGCGGCCCGGCGCAAGCGATCCGCCGGACGGCGCGCGCCGAGTTCGAGCGCGGCCGCGCGTTCCAGGAGGCGGGCAACTACCGGGCCGCCGTGCGCGCCTACCAGCGCGCCCACGATCTCATCCCGGACCCGGCGCTCCTGTTCAACATCGCCCGCTGCCATCACCTGCGCGGCGACACCGGCGCCGCCCTGGCCCATTACCGGCGCTTCATCGCCGAGGCGCCGCCCGACGCCCCGCTCGACGAGGCGCGCGAGTACATCGCGGAGCTCGAGCGCCAGGCCAGCCTGCGCGCCGAGCGGCAACGCGCGCTGACCGCCCGGCCGCGCGAGCCGGAGCCGGAGGCCGAGCCGCCGGCCGGCGGCCGCCGCTCCCTGTGGCTCGGCGTGGCCGCCGCCACCCTGGTCGGCGTCGGGCTGCTGCTCGACACCGCCCCGACCAGCTCGCAGAACGACAGCCTGGAGGCCGGTGACTTCGTACCGGTCGGACTCTACGCGGCCGGCATCGGGGTCGGCGTGGCGGCGGTCTTCTGATGCGCGCCGGTGGACTGATCCTGCTGCTCGCCGCGCTCGGCACCGGCTGCGCCCTCACCCGCGCCGCCGGCGAAGAAGACGACGACGGCAGCGGAGGCGGAACCGGAGGCGGCGGCGGCGGCGGCGACGGAGATGGCGGTGACGGCAGCGGCGCCTTCGAGCTGGTGACCGAGATCGAGAGCCTCGGCGCGCCGACCGCGCTCGCCGTCCGCAACCTGGCCGGCGACGAGCTGCCCGACCTCGCCGTGCTCGACAGCGAGCAGAGCAAGCTCCACCTCTACGTCAACCAGGGCGACGGCGGGGTCGCCGACCGGGTGGTCGCGGCCGACGGGAACCGCTTCCTGTTCGCCGGCACCTACCTGTCCTCGGGCGACGAGGGGCAGCCCGGGCGCGACCTGGTCTACGTCAACTCCGACCTCCACCTCGTGGTGGTGGACGGAGACGGGCTCGGCGGCCTGGTCGCCGAGGATGCCGGCCTGGCGGTCGCCCCGGTCGTCATGACCTACGTGGCGGACATCGGCGGCGGCGGCGGCGAGGGTCTCGCGCTCATCGACACCGCAGGCGCCTTCATGCTGCTCGCCGCGACCGGCGACGGCGACTTCGGTGCCGCGCCGGGCCCCAACCCGCCGTCCCTGGGGACGCCGATCGCACTGGCAGCGGTCGACCTCGACGGCAGCGGCACCATCGACTTCCTCCTCGCCCAGCTGGAGTTCGTGTTCGTCTCCTTCACCGGCGGCGACGGAACCCACGGCCCCTGGCTGAGCCTCCTGGATGCCGATGCCGAGGTCCGCCACTTCGCGGTCGGCAACCTCGACGAGCGGGCCGGGCTCGATGTCGTGGTCGCGACCGCCGACAGCGCGCAGCCGCTGCATCTCTACCGCCGCGACGATGAAGGTGACTACGTCGAAGCGCCCATCGCCGGCACCAGCGCGGCCACCGAGGTCGCAGTGGCCGACGTCGACGGCGACGGGCTCGACGACATCGTCGCCTTCGACCGCACCGGCGCCGGCGCCGCCGTCTCGGTGCTGGTCCGCAACGGCGTCGATGCCAGCTTCGCGCCGGCCATCGCGATCGACAGCGTGCCGCCCGGCGTCACCGCCATCGCCGACCTCGACGCCGATGGCGCCGACGACATCGCGCTGGCGCCCGGCTCGGTGGGGGACGGTCCTCTCCAGATCTGGCGCTCCCGCCTCGCCGACTGATCGCGCGCGCAACTTTTCCCGCCGCGCCACCACAGTGGTGATGCGCCGGCCGGGAAGAGGGAGATCCTCGTGAAACGAGAGATCGCGCTGACCGTATCGCTCCTGGCTGGTCCCGCCGGGTGCCAGTTCGAACCTCGTGGTACCAGCTCGGGCGACCCGCGGGCGGCCGACGGCGGCCCCGCCGGCGGGGACGCCGCCGGCGAGGACTGCGCCACCTGGCAGCCGGCGACGCCGTTCGATCCCTGCGCGCTGGAAGATCGCGGTGGCGCGCTCGTGCTGTCGCAACCCGGCATCTACCGGTACGACACCAGCGCCGGGGTGCTCGCGCAGGACGGCGGCGATCCGATCGAGCACACCAGTCTGGTGGTGGAAGGCGTCCGCCTGGTCTCGGCGGCGTCCGTGACGATCGCCGCCGGCGCTGCGATGCGGGTGGAGGGAGAGCTGCCGCTCTTGCTGGTCTCCTGGTCGACCATCGAGCTCGACGGCACCATCGACGCCGGCAGCTCGGCGGCCGGCGATGGCGCCGGATCCAACCCGGACGCCTGCCCGGCGCCGATCGCCCTGCTGACGGCCGGCAGCGACGTCGACGGCGGCGGCGGCGGCGGGCTGGTCACGCCGGGCGGTGCGGGCGGCGGCGGGGGCGGACCGGGCGGAGGTGGCCCGCCGGGCCCCGCGCTGGCGGGGTCGGTCGGCCTGCACGGCGGCTGCCCCGGTGGCGACGGGCTCGGCGGTCTCGCGCCCGCCCGGGGCGGCAGCGGCGGCGGCGGCATCGCGCTGAGCGCGCGCGAGCGGCTCATCGTGGCGGGGCGAGCCGTGGCGGGCGGCAGCGGCGGTGCGGGCGGCAGCGGCGGCGCGGACGGCAGCGGCGGCGGCGCCGGCGGCGGGTCAGGCGGCGTCGTCTGGCTCGACGCCCGGGAGATCGCGCTCGCTGCCGGCGCGCTGCTCGCGGCCAACGGCGGCGGCGGCGGCGAGGGGGGCGACAGCAAGAACACCGGCGACCCGGGCGACGACGCGAGCGCCGACGGACACCGCGCCCGCGGCGGCGCCGGCTCGGCCGGCGAGGGCGGCGACGGCGGCGACGGAGCCGCCGACAAGGACGCCGGCGGAAAGAGCGGCAAGAGCGGCGGCCGCGAGCTGGGCGGCGGCGGCGGCGGCGGCGGCGGCGGCGGGCTGGTGCGGCTGAGCGGACGGGTGCACGACGCCGGCGCCCGCATCACCCCCACCCCGGAGGGCGGCGTGGTCGCTCCGGCCGCGAGCTACTGAGCGCGCCGGAGGCCCTGGCGGCGGCGCCGCCGCCGCGCCGCACACGCGACCGCGGCGACCAGGAGGACCAGGTTGCCGGCGCCGCCCGAGCCGCCCGAGCCGGCGGTGCAGCCGCACCCGCCGCCGCCGCGCAGCGTGACCTCGGTGGCGCGACCGCGCACGGTGACGAACGCGATCCGGGTCGGGTCGGAGCCGATGTAGAGCTCGATCACCGCCTCGAACTCTCCCTCGCGGTCCGGGTTGAACTCGACGTCGACCGGCAGCGCCTCGCCCGGCGCGATCTCGCTCATCGGCGTGAAGCTCACCACCTGGAACGGCCCGTCCTCGACGGGGTTGCCGTCCATGTCGGCGACCCGAATGGCCGCCACGATGAACGCCTCGTCGCTGTCCTGGTTGATGATCGTGAGCTGGTCGGACGACACCTCCGACAGGTGGATGGGAACGCCGACGCCGGTCGACCCGAGATCGATCACGCCGGGCGCCATCGCCACGTTCGGCAAGACGGCGACGCCGGTCAGATCGATGCGCACCGCCGGCTCGTCGGAGCCGTCGTGGGCGAGCACCAGCTCGGCGTCGATCGGCTCGGTGGAGGCCGCCGTCGGGGAGAACGCCACCGTGAGGGTCGCCTCGCCGCCGGCGCCGACCGCCGCCGGCGCGTCGATCAGAGTGAAGGAATCGATGGCCGGGCCGGCGCCCGAGATGGCGGCGACGGTCAGCGCGCTCGACCCGCGATTGGCCACCGCGATGCTGAGCGTCGGCGGCTCGGCCGGGTTGCGATAGGTCTCGGCGAAGTCGAGCAGGAGCGGCGAGACCTGGATGTCGCGCGCCGCCCCGCGACCGCTGACCGGGATCGCCACGTTGGCGCCGCTGGCCGCGTCGGTGGTGATGGCCAGCACCGCGGAGTCGAGGTTCGACTCCACGGTCGGCCGGTACTCGAGCTCGAGGTCGAAGTCACCGCCGGGCGGGACGGCGACGTCGCCGGCCGGTGGGCTCAGGATGACGTAGGCGGCCGCCTGCGGTCCGACCAGCTCGATGCCGGACAGGGTGAGCGGCGCGCTGCCGCTGTTGGTCAGCGTCAGGGTCCGTCGCGCCGGCGCGGCAGCGTCGAGGTCGAGCGCGCCGAAATCGATCGCGCTCTCCGACAGCACCAGATCGGGCGCGGTGCCGATCGCGCTCACCCGGGTCCGGGTCAGGGTCGCCGCCGAGATGCTGGTGGTCACGGTCAGGCTGCCGGCCGCAGTGCCGACCGTGTCGGGTTGCGCCGCGATCTCGAAGGTGGCAGTACCGCCCGGATCGATCGCCGCCGGGTAGCTCGCCGGATCCACCCGCGTCACCGTGAAGGCGTCCTCATCGACCGACACCGCGCCGAGCTGGAAGGGCTCGCTGGCCGACGAGGTGATGGTGAAGAGCTGCGTCGCCGGGTCGCTGCCCACCTCGACGGCGCCGAAGTCGAAGGGCGCCGGCGCCAGCGCCATCTCGGCCAGCGTGCCGCGGCCGCCGAGCGCGACCGTGTGCACGTCGGTGTCGGTCTGCAGCGTGATCGATCCGGTGTAGGCGGTCTGCAGCGTCGGGGTGAAGCCGATGGCGATCTCGGTGGACGCGCCCGCCGCCAGATCGAGGGGCAGCTCGGGCAGGCCGTCCGGCACCGGGAACGCGCTCGACGAGATCGAGATGCCGTGCAGCGTCAGCTCGGCGTCGCCCATGTTGGTCAGGGTGACCGTGATCGGATCCGCCGAGGTCCCCACCCGGGTGTCGGGGAACTCGACCGGCGACGGGCTGGCGACCAGCGCGGAGCGCACCGCCCGGCAGGTCAGCGACACGGTGAGCGGATCCTCCGGGGTGACCTGGTCGTCGTTGTTGTCGATCCGGAAGCTGGCGCTCTTGATCCCCTGGCTGGTCGGCCGGCAGCGCACGTTCCACGACGCCGTCGCGCCGGGCCCGACCACCACGCTGGGCGGCGGGATCGCCCCGCTCGAGATGAGGAACTCGCCCGGATCGCTTCCGGCCAGCGACACCGCGTCGATGACCAGGTTGGCGTTGCCGTCGTTGCGCACCGTCACGGTCGACTGCGTGCTGTTCATCCCGACCGGCACCTCGCCGAAATCGATGGAGGCGCCGGGCGGCTGGACCAGCGTGATCTCCGGCCGCCGGCCGGTGCCGCTCAGCGAGATCGCCACGTCGCCGACGTCCTGATCGTCGTGCACCACCGTCAGGGTCGCGCTGCGGTTGGCCAGGTCGAGCGGCGCGAAGGTGACCTGGTGGTTGCGCGCGTTGCCCGGGATGAGCGTGCAGGGCGACGCCTGCGTGCAGTTGTTGATGGTGACCGAGAAGTCCCCCGGGTTGGTCCCGCTCTCGGTGAAGTAGTAGGTGAGGGCCGAGCTGTTGGCCGCGGCGCCGTTCGTCACCGTGAACTGCTGGGTGCTCTGGCTGCCCACGTTGGTGTCGGCGAAGCTGAGGGTGGTCGGGTTGACCGAGATCTGCGGGTCGACGCCGGTGCAGTCCAGCGTCACCGTGCCGCTGCCGCTGGTGGCGTTGCTCGTCACCGTCAGGGTGGCGGTCTTGGCGCCGTTCGAGGTCGGGCTACAGCGGACCGTGATGTTCTGGCTCATCCCGGCGCCGACGTCGAACGGAGTGGCCGGCGGCGATACCAGGCTGAACTGGTTGGCCTGCGCCCCGCTGATGGCCAGCCCGCTGACGTTGAGCGGCAGGTTGCCGCTGTTGTCGATGGTCAGGATCGAATCGTCGTTGGTGTTTCTGACCACGTTGCCGAAGTCGAGAGGCGACGGGCTCAAGCTGATCACCCGCGCCGTGCCGGTGCCACTCACGGTGACGTCGAAGGGGTCCTCGGCGCCGTCGGGGTCGTTGTGGTCGATCCGGATGATGCAGGAGCGGGCCCCCTGCACCGAGGGATCGAAGTTGACCATGAAGTCGGCGCTGCTCTGCTGCTGGATGGTGAACGGAGTGGACGGCGCGGTCAGGTTGAAATCGCCGCACTGCGCCCCGACCTTGGTGATGCTCGCGACGTCGAGGTCATCGCTCATCCCGGTGGCGATGTTCTCGATCGTGAACGTGAAGTCGGCGGTCGCGCCCGCGGTCAGGAGCTGGTTGCCGAAGTTGTGCGAGGCAGCCGGCGTGACATCGATCTCGGGCTGCGCGGCGGCCCATCGCGGAGCCAGCGCAATGGCCAGGGCCGCGCCGATGAACGAACCGACCAGGGGCCCCCGGACCATAGGCTTCCCGCAGTGTATCGCGGCAGACGGGGACGCAGGGAGGTGGTCCGGTCGCTCCTGGTGGAGCGCAGCCTACTCGGGCGGCATCGCCGCCGCGCTCACCACCTCGCTCACCACTGTCTCCGGCGCCGCCAGTCGCTCGCGGATGAGATCGTCGATCGTCTCGAGATCCAGCGGCTTTTCGACACATCGGTTGGGCACGGCCTGCAGGAAAGCGCGCGCGCGGGGCGTGAATGCCCCCCCGGTCATGAAGACCACCCGGCGAGCCAGGTCCGGCGACCGGCGCACCAGCTCGCTGTGGAGCTCGATGCCGCTCATCTCCGACATCATGAGGTCCAGCAGGATGAGGTCGAAGGCGCCCTCGCCCCCGTCCATCCCGGACAGAAGGGCCAGCGCCTCGCGCGCCGAGGTCATCCCGACCACCTCGTGCTCTTCCTGGAGCACCCGGCACATGGCGCTGACGAAGAACGGCTCGTCGTCGACCAGGAGGATGCGAGCGCGGCGCGCCGCCTCGCTCGTGCGGCGCGGCGGCTCGCGCCCCGTCGCGGCCTCCCGGTGGACCGGCAGGATCACGCGGAACGTGCTGCCGCCGCCGACCTGGCTCTCGACCTCGACCGAGCCGCCCATCCCGCTCACGATGGTGCTGCAGATCGAGAGGCCGAGGCCGGTGCCGAGCCCGGCCGGCTTGGTGGTGAAGAACGGATCGAACACGCGGCCGATCGCCTCGGGCGCGATGCCGACCCCGGTGTCCTGTACCTCGATGGCCAGCCGGTCGCCGTCCAGGTGGGTGCGCAGCCGGATCTCGTTCTTCTCGGCGCGGCCGTCCTCGATCGCCTGCGCGGCGTTGAGCAGGAGGTTGAGGAAGACCTGGACCAGTCGGTCCTCGTCGGCCAGCACCAGCGCCAGCGCCCCGTAGTCGCGCACCAGGCGGGCGCGGTGGCGGATCTCGCTCCAGGCCATGCTGATCGCGGTGTCGAGCACGCTTCGCACGTCCACCGGAGCCGGCGGGTTCTGGTCGCGCCGGGCGAAGCGCGTCAGGTCGCCGATGATGCGCCGAACGCGATCGGCCCCGAGCATCGCCTCGCGGGTGGCGCGCCTGAGCTCGCGCACCACCGACGGTTCGTCGACCCGGTCGAGCCGGGCGCCGATGAACTCCAGATTGGTCGCGATGTAGGCGAGCGGGTTCGATATCTCGTGGGCCACGCCGGCCGCCAGGGTGCCGATGCTCTCCAGCTTCTGGGTGTGGATGAGCTCGATGCGCATCCGCTCGCGCTCCTGCTCGAGGCGGAGGCGATCGGCCAGCGACAGGATGAGCGCGACCTGATCCGCGACGGCGGCGGCGAAGACGATCTCGTCGCTGGTCCAGGCGCGCACCGGCCCGACGTGCTCGTGGCATACGACGCCGATGACCCGGCCGCCGTCGCGAATCGCGGCGTCGAGCATGGAGGTGATGCCGAGCGGTTCGAGGTAGCCGTCGCGGAACTCCGAGGTCCGCGGGTCGCCGCAGGCGTCGCCGGCGTCGATGGCGCGGCCGCTCTCCAGGGCGTCGAAGTAGCGGGGATACTCGGTGGCGAGCAGGACGACGCCGCGCGTGTCGCGGTCGGGCGATGCCTCGTAGAGCGTGACCAGCCTGAGCTCCTGGCGGTCGGCGCTGAGCAGCCAGACGCTGGCGCGCTCGACCTCGATGGCCCGGCTGGCCTCGCGCGTCACCTCGCGCAGCGCATCCACGCTGCCGGACACGTCGGTCAAACCGCGGCGGGCGAGGCGGACGAGCGCCTCCTGCTGCCGGGCCATCCGGCCGATCTGCTCGGACAGCTCGCGATTCCGCTGCACCGACACGGGCCCATCCTAGCGGCACGCTGTAAAGCCGCCAGTGGATCGTACCGCAAATGGCGGTCCGGACGCGGGGTAGCCGAGTCCCGTCCCGCCTGGTACAACGCGGTCATGTCCGGCCAGCGGAGCTTCGCCCTGACCCCCGGCAAGCGCGTCCT
>Ga0111539_10006509_pt1 | contig 15043 bp, 29 predicted proteins | sample RhiMethybrSRZTD1_FD_79667 | JGI IMG/M metagenome (GOLD analysis project Ga0111539, IMG submission 79667) | Populus rhizosphere microbial communities from Tennessee, USA - Rhizosphere MetaG P. TD hybrid SRZTD1 (version 2) (version 2) | ecosystem: Host-associated > Plants > Roots > Rhizosphere >... | reverse complement strand
TCCCACGAGGTGGGGCAGCGGTCCAGCCAGCGGTAGTTAAACTGGCGATATTCGTTGTTGTAGAACTGGCGGTAGGCGTCTGCGGTCGGTCGCGGGTTGGCCCGCACGAGCGCACAGCTTTGGCATATCACGATGCGGTGCGGTATGCCCAAACGGTCCTTAGTTCGCAGCTCTTTGTCGTCACTGGCACCGCAGAAGCAGGGCGCATCTTCTAGCGCGTACGTCCCGTTGGCCAGCTTCTCTTTGACAGACTCGATGGCGGCTTTCTCGGCTTCAAGCCGAAACGCCCACCACCGATCCTGTTCTTCATTCGTAGGCAGCATAGGTATCCCTCCCTTGTGCTGACTGGTTTTAGAGTTCGGTCGGAAGCAGGGTGTACATGAAATAGACGTATCCCTTGCCAGCGCCGGAAACTCCGGTGTTGGTGAAGCTATGCGTCAAGGTCGCGGCGGTTTGGCGTTTGACCACCAAGTTGCCGCTGTTCGACGTAGCTGGCGCGATGTACGAGATACGGGTGAAGTAATCGACCCCGCCCGTGCTGGACGAGAACCACTTCGAGATGTCTGTACCGTATCGGTTACGCTTGCTGAAACCCGTGGACGAGAACGCTGGCGCAGGCTGTCTGAAGCCCACGGCGCTCAAGGTCAGGTTGTCGATGAAACCCAACGCAGCGCCGGAACGGCCTACGCTGTATTGGTTGGACGCGGCGGCTGCGCCTGCGAAGGCGGCAGTTACGTTCACGCGCACGTCTTTAATCATCATGCCCTTTTTCAGCTTGAAGCCGAGAGGGCGAACCGTGGTGCAGCTCGCTTTGTCGTTGAAGGCCGCGACCAAAACGTAGTCTTGGACGGTGGGGTCAACGTCAACGCGGTGCTGCGACGGCGCCATCGCCTTCAGGTAATATGCACGGCCCTTCGCGGTGAGAATCGAGATGTCAACGGACGAGCATGTAACCTGGGTGAAGAAACGGATTTTGCCATCGGTCATGGTGCGGCTGATGAACGAGGTGCCAACCACTTCTTGGGTTAGCTGAACGCCAGCAGCGTCATAGATCGTTTGGCGAGCAGCCGTACCAGCGGTATAAACCTGATACACGCCACTGTCGTCGTCGATAGGTTTGTGGAGAACGGTGTCATGCAGTTGCAAGAACCATTCGCGGAAATTTGATGCCATTGTACTAATTCTCCTGCTTCTAGCGCGTCACCTGGACGCTTACAGCGGCCAACCGTAGGTTGGCGTCTAGCGGGGGGCACGTAGGCCACCCCGCGCTAGAGCGTTAGGGGTCTATAACTTTGCGTAGGCTTCCCACATGACGGCTTCCGTGCCGCCACCACCAGTGGTGGTGATGGTGAACGAGTTGGCCGTGGTGGCAGAGATGTACTGCGTGGTGGTGGTTCCTTGAACCGACATAAACACCGCAATGATGCTCTTTGCACCTGGGATGGTCACGGTAGCAGTATTGCCGACCGTGGCAACTACGCCGATGAACTTACGCGGGTTCTCATACAGACCCACGTTTTTCACTTCGGTTGGACTCTTAGAGGTAACAACGTAAGCCATTAGCCCTCCTTAGTCGGCCACAGCAGCCGAGAAAACATGGACGACGCCATTATCCTCAACGGTCGTGCGGTTGAAAGCCACCTTCTCAACGCCACGGATTTCGTGCGTCTCGTAGGAAACTTTGTGTTTGTGGTCGCTGAATTCCTCGCCAAACTTCGGACGTTGCGCCCAAGCCACCACGGCTGCGCCAGCGCCCAACAACAGGTTGTGTGCAACCTGGATGGTGGAGCTAACGAGCTGGATGCGCTGGTACTCATACACAAGCACTCCGTTGAAGGAGCCTTTGAAGGCTGAGCCTGTGAACAGCACGCTGTCGGAGTTCGCCTGAGGGGGCAAGAACAGGTGCGCGTTGCTGAACGCCGCATCGTTCTTCACGAGGTCACGAATCGCTAAATCTTGTCCAACGAACGTGTACCATTCCTCAAAGTTTTTGCCATTTTTGATTCTGATTGGACGGATAATCGCTTCAGCGTTCAAGGGGTTTCTTGCCTTGCGCTTGGCGATGTTAATCATATCCAAGGTCAGTTGGTCGTCTGTGTTGTCGATGTTACCCAACGCGGTGGTGTGGGTCGCATTCCAGTTGCTGTCGGCTGCGCCGTACAGATACCGGCCACGTACGCGGCCAGTGGCCACGTCGCTCAACTTGGCGGTGATGGTCTCGTCCAAGTCCAGCGCGTTCTTCTCGTTAAGCGCGTCTTTCGCCGCAGTCAACACGTTGAACGCGGTGCGCTGTTGCGTCATCGGGATGTCCTCGATTTTTACGAGGTGCCGAACGTTGTCTACCACGATGCGGAAGTTGTATAGCGGGACTGAACCTTCGTTTCCGATACCAGTCGCGTTACCAACAACCTTGCCGCCTTGCATCAGGCCGCGCATGGGGATGTTGATGGCCGAACCAGCTTTGCCGGTCAGGTCTTCGTTGACCATGATGCCAGCATCCTGGGACGAACCCATCTGCTTCTTCCACCACATCTGCCCGATGTATTCTTCCATCAGGCTACTATCCCAACCTTCAACGGTTAGGTCGTTTGCTTCTAATACTTCGATATAAGCCATGAGTTGATATGTCTCCGATTAGGGAGCCATGCGTTTAGTTGCCTACGATTTGAGCGAGTGATTTGCGACGGCCCTTGTTGTCTTTGCTTATGCCTGCGTCCATCGCACCACTCCCGCCCTGCACGTTGCCTATGCCACCTGGCTCGCGGGATTGTGTCTTGCCCATTGCCTCAAGTCGTAGTGACTCACGGATTTTGGGCGCTTCGTTTGCTTCAAATTCGGCTTTCAGTTTGGCCAGGATTGCCTTGGGGTTGTTGCCGTACGTGGAGTAGAAGTCATGTGCCTCTACTGCGTCGATGGCACCCTGTATAGGGTCGTCTGAGTTCAGGTTAGCCTGCTGTACGCTTGGGTCGTTTTTGAAGACTTCAGCGTAGCGCTCTAGCGCTTTCAGCACGACATCGTCGCCATGTGTCCGCTTTGCAGCGGCCAGCGACGCCTGAACTTTACCCTCCAGGGTTCCCCACTGACGGTGTTGGACTGGGTCTACTGCGGGCGCTTCGTACTTGGCTGGGTCGTATGTGCCATCTAACTTGTCGTTGATGATGGCATACTGGCGCTGTAGTTCGGCCTGCTGTTGTTGGGCTGCGATAAACTTTTGGTTTACCTCGTTGCCCCAGCGATGGGTGTCCTTGTAGCGCTTCTCGTACTCTGCTGCCTTCGATTTCCAAGGGTTGGTGTCGTCGTCCCAGTTGGGACCGTCTACCTTCGCTTCGCTCCTTGCGGGCTTGACGTCGGCTTTGGCCTGTACGGGCCTTTCAACGGCTTTTTCGGCGTCCGTATCCAGTCGTTCGGGTCTAGCGGTCTCAACTTCCGGCTTGTCAGCTTTGGGAGATTCAGCTTTCGCTTCGACTTCAACTTCTGGCTTCGCACTTAGAAATTCCTTCAGTCCTAAACTGTCCTGTGCTTCCTTACTTGCCATGCGGTTCTCCTGCGCCCTGCTACGAAATCCTTACAGTGGATGTAAGGTTTATGTGCGAGGGGCGTCTTTGTAGGGCCACCGATATACCGCTTGATATGAAGGTGGCTGTTTGATTGGCGGTGAACCTAGCCCCTATGGGACCAGGGACCGAAATACTTGACTGATTTGATTTTGTAGACGCGCCTTTTTTGCGCGTGGTCGTCCACTTGCTCCGATTCGTTGCGGTGAACATCGAGGCCAGCGTCCTTGAACGCCTTCTCGATGATAGGGGTGCTCGTCTGCGGGTCGCGTATGTCGTCGTGCGGGACGCTAACTTCTTTTCGTGCCATGTTTATCTTCCGTATGAGCCTAAGCCTAGCTTGCGCATGGCGTCTAATAGTTGCATTTGGGGTGATAGCTCTCCAGTATGAGGCACGTTACTTGGGGCGGACCAATTAGACGACTGGATTTTAGCTTCGCTACCGCCCAATAACGGGTCAAACTGCGGTTCCCTTGCGCCACTCATTCTGGACAAGAGCACTTGTAACAACGTGCCCATCCTGTTGCCCGCTTCACGCGGATTGTCATTTGGCATTAGGTTTTGCCTGTGCTTTCTGCTTCATTAGCTTAGATTTGCCGTCGATGTCGGACTTCTTGGCCTTCATGTCCATCTTGTGCTGCTGCTTGGCCTGGCTGAGCTGCATTTCGCCCTGCTCACGCTGGATGGCGCCCTGCTGCTCCATCTGTGACATCTGGATGGCGCCCTTTTGCTGCTCCATCTGAGACTTCATGGCCATCTGCTGGGCCTGTAGCTGCATCTTCTGTTGTTCGCCTTGTAGCTTCAGCGCCATTTCCTGCTTTTTAAGCTCCAACTCCTCACGCTTGGCCTGAATGTCCATTTCGAGCTTCTGGATGTCCATTTGGGCCTTCTCGCGTGCGGCCACCATCTTCTGCTGCTCGGTCTGGGCTTTCATGGCCTCAGTGCGGCTGGCTTGCTCCGTCTTGGCCACTTCGGCCTGCGCTTCGATGTCGTCCTTGCGGCCCTGCTGCTCAGCCTGAATGACCTGCGTGGGCGGTAGGTTCTCTTGGATGAGCTGTTGCAGGAGCATGTCGGACATCCCTAGCCGTTGGTAGTGGAATACCTTCTCTGGAAGTGACATCTTATCGAACGCACCGCTGACGGACACGCTAGGCTCAGGCTTTGGAGCATTTTCCGCTGAGACTTGCTTAACCTTGGCCAGTATCTCTTGCTTGTTTCTGATAGTTGACAATTCAAGCAGGACTTCGGCCCACCCTGGACCATACTGAAGCATTTGGGGCAAGTTCTTAGCGATAATATCCATTTGTTGTTCATGGACAGTATCGTAGTCTTCTTCCTCAGTGACGATGACGTCATATTGAGCCTGCTTGACGGCGTCTAAGGCGTTCTCGTCCAGGGCGACCACGCGGGACGCCTTAGGGTTGTCCGTGATGTTGAGGATTTTCTTTTCGGTGTAGGCTACGCGGACTGCGTCGTGGATGGTCTTGGCTAGGGCCTCACGGGTGCGCCTGAAGTTGTCGAAGATCGGCGCTATGACCAGCCCTGTCATCGCTATCTTGCGCTGGATGCCTACGCCGCTGCGTACCTCTGATTTTTCGCCCATTGCGTCAGGATTGACGCCCGTAACCATGCTGTAGGACTGGACGTTCTGTAGAAACATCTGGTTTTGGCTCTGTGCCAGCTCCAGGTTCTTGTCCAGCTTGAACTTCTCGAAGTGGCCTTCGTTCAGTTCGATTTGGCCGTCAGGCTTAATCATCTGGACGCTGAGCTCGCTCTTGTCGTCGATGGCGCCGCGCTCGTAGGTGGCCTGATTGAGCGTGAGCAGCGCCAAGGACTTGCTCTGGCGCTTGTTCATCTCGTCTTGGATGGGCAGGCTGATGAAGATGTTGCTGATGGGGGCGCCGTTCTTCTTGCGGTTGGTGAAGAAGGGCACGAAGCTGTAGCGCTTGCGCTTGGAGACGCCCGCGCTAAACAAGATGCCGCTCGTCCACACGTCCTTGCAGATGCGCTCGTTGCGCTCGCTCTTGATTTCGTAGGTGATGCCAGCAGCCTTGGCCATCTCCAGCAGCTTCTCGTCTACCTGGTCGCCTGGGATGGTCTTACCATCGCTGAAGACGTACGTTTCTTCGTCTACGTACTTCTTATACTGGGTCTCGATGAGGCGGATGCGTTCGCGCTTGTAATCAAGGAACGGTGTGTTGTCGCCCTTTAACTCGTCAGTAGTGGACGATGACGCACCCGCTGGGTCGCCACTACCGAGCAGACTCTTTATCTTGCTCGCCTTGCTTGGGTACAGTTCTTTTAACAGGTCGGCGTCCACCCACTTTGCGCGGTGGATAAAGCGGGCGTCCTGGTTCCAGTCGTAGCGCTTGCTGCGCGGGTCAGGGAAGATGTTGAAGCAGTCTTCGTGTTTAACGAGGACTTCCTGGTCGGACTTGACATCTTCACCGTCTTCGATGCACACGTCCAACACGCCGAACCCGCCCGTAACACCATCTTCCAAGCACTCACGTTCCTCGAAGGGCAGGCCGCTCTGCTGCTTGATGTAGCTGAAGATGTCTTCCATCGCCTGCGCTAGATCGGTGTCAGGCGCCTGGTTGCGGGGCTTGAAGGCGGTGCGCGTGCGAACCTGGCAGAACTGGCCCACGATGCGGTCAATGGTGACTTTAACGCGGTTGTTGACCGTGGGCGGTTGGCCACCCTCCTTGAGAGCGTTTAGTTCAGCAGCGGTCCACTGGCGGTTTTCCTTGTAGTCGAAGCACTTCACCATCTCGTTGTCGCGTGCTTCGCGCCATGATGGGTCATCCAGCGCTTCTTGGAACATATCGTCAAGGTCTGACAGGCGCTCCTGCTCAGCCTTTTTCGATAGTTTTTTCTTGTCGGTGGTGTCGGCGTACGCCATTTAGACAGTTTTCCATGACGACGCAGAACGTTCCTGGCGTCGCTTCCAAAACGGATTGATTTTTTCGGTGTGCATTTTGCGCAGGTGTTCGCCCTTGTAGTATTCGGTGAGCGCCAGTGCGTCGAAGCGGTTGGGCGAGTCGCAGCCCCGTCGCTTCATGTCTTTTTTTGACTCGATCTTGATTCGTCCATCTGGTTCAGTGAACTTGATAGTAGCCAGTTCAGCCACCAGAAGCGGGTCGTTAGGGATGCTGATCTCGCGCCCTTCAAAGGCTTCCCGCACTCGCCAACATAGTTGGTCCCGCAACGACACGAAGCGCATCTCACTAGGGGGTAGCTCACTGACGTTGACTCCTATGACCGAGATGTCGGGGTTGCGTACGCGGGTCTTCAAGTTGCCGAATATGCCCCAACCGACGCCTATCTTGTCCACGAACACGTAGTGCGGTTCGTAGTCGTAAATGTGGCCCAACAGTTTGCCGGTCAGCACTTCGCTTTCGGGCGTGTCGATTTGCTTGATGTTAAAGACCTTGGGGCCACGCCTATGTAGGAAGATTGACGGGTCGCCACCAGCGCCGACGTCGATGCCTGCGATGTCGATGTCCGTGTCCATCGGGTCGATGTCACGCTCGATGGCTGCATCTATCCACGGGAACGGGATTAAGGTGTCGCTGCTAACCAGGGGCGGGACGCCCAGCACGGTGACGCGGAAGTAATTGGAGTCCTCGCCATACTTCTTGCGCTTGAACTCCACCGACTCAGGCGTTACCCAGTCGCTATCTTCGCCACTCCATTTGGCCGTCACCCATCGGTTGACGTGCTTAAACTGGGTGTCGATTGCGTAGCCTGTTTCACGGGTGGGGTTAAACAGGAGCAATGCAAGGTTGCACATTTCCGTCAGGGTTGATTCAAGGTCGCGGAAGACTGGCTCAGGGATGGAGGCCGCTTCGTCGGCCACGATGAGCATGTAGCGCTCATGCTTACCGGAAAGGGTCTCAGCAAGCTCCGATTCGCTGGCGTTGCGGGGGGCGGTTCGCCCTACGCAGTACCATTTCTTGCCTTCGTCCTGGTCGCCCGTGTTGACGTAGACTTTATCGGTCTGGATGGTTATCCAGTCGCGTATAATGGGCTTTGCAGCGCCGTCTACGCCATCCCGCACGCGGGCCAGCGAGCGCCACACGTTATCTCTGAGCTGATGGGCCGTGGGGGCCGTACAAACGACCAAGCTGTCAGGGAAGCACACCAAGAACCACAGAATCATCTGCGCACAGGCGATGGTCTTGCCCGTGCCCTTGCCAGACATGATGCTGATGCCGATTTTGGCCGCTAGTTCCTTCTCGGCCTGCGTCATCTTGGCGCCCTGGCCTTTTTTGATCTTGGCCCAAACCATTGCCGTCATGTCGCCGTAGAGCTTGCGCTGTTGGCCGCTGATTTTCTCGGTGCAAAGGGCCTCGCGCACGAAGGCTTCTGCGTCCTTGGACCAGCGCTGGATGACGGCTACGTCGGATTGGGTAAAGTTCAAGGTGTTTTGGCTGCGAAGGCTGGACTCGAACCAGCAACCGTCGCTTTAACAGAGCGCTGCTCTACCGTTGGAGCTACTTCGCAACAGGTAGGGTTAATTGGGGGAGATGAGGCCAAATGCTTTGGCCAGCATGGCGAGTAGTTCGCGGTATGAGGCTAAGGCGTTGGCGTACGCGAGGGCGTCTTCCTTGCTGTCGAACTCTACGATCTTCAGGTCGCCAAACTTGCGTACGTTCATAAGAAGGGAAGTCCCACCTGGCGACGCCCGTTAGGGCGTTCGATGCGCGTTGATAGCGCAGCGGGAGGGACCAGGCGGGACGTTATGCCTTTAGGTTGTTCGACAAGGCCAAGTAGATGTAAACCGTGCCGCCGCTGATGGTGTGGGCGATGAGGCCGTCGAACAGGACTGGCGTAGAAAATACCATCGGCGGGGCCATCGTCATGCCGGACGTGGTGATGTTGATAATCTCATGGTACTTGATGACGCCGTTCTTGTCTTTCAGGATACATTCGTCGTTATCAGCGCCGCCAGTGTCGATGGTCCACTTGATGGCCGAAACCAGGAAGGTATTGGAGACGACGACGGCGGTAGTGGATGCGGTGTCGAGTATGATCGGGTTGCCGGTGATTACGTTTGACATTGTTTCCTTATGCGTCGCAGAGTAGAATGACTATCTCTTTGAGGCTTCTGTCTAATTCGTCGATTAGGCTCTGCGAGTCGCCTTCGCTCGTAGCGCTCCAGCGCTCTATGATGTCCGTGGCTACCTTGCGGGTGTCGATTACCCGCACCATTTGACCGTAACGGTTGATCTTGAGTTCGACGAAGGCCACGGCCTACAGGCCGATGCGTTTTTGACCGAGTTTGCGAGCGTCGCGGGCGATGTTGATAACAATTTGGCCAGCCACCGCTGCGCAGTTGGTGTCGAAGCCTTGCTTGAACGCAGCCTGAGCTGCGGGGTCGCTAAGCGACTTGCCAAGCTCTGCAATCAGGGCCGATTTGAGGGCTGCGCTGAGCAATCCATCGGTCGGTTCCTTCAGAAGCGCATCAAGCTGGGCGAGCTTGCTGTCCTCGCTGCCCAAGGACGCCATCAGGAAGTCCGCGCATTGCTGCACTTCGGGCTTGCCGTACTTCGCTGCCAACTCGCTGGTGCGTGCCAGGTCGTTGCCGAGCTTCAGTTCAACCTTGTCGCTGATAGCGCCACAGCCCGACAGGCTAAGCGTCAAAAATAGTACGATTGCGGTTCTCATGCGTCCTCCGGTTTAAGATTCTTGTACGTAGTGGCACTTTTTCCACTTGGTCTCGATGCCCATCTTTTTGGACAGCTCGATCATTTCGTCCAGCTCAGCCTTACACTGGTTTTCGTTGATGAAGGGGCCGATGCGGGTGGTGCTTTTGGCCTGCTCGTTGTAGTCGATTTGAAAAGCGAAATACCAACCAAAAATCAGGTAGCAGGCTACGGTCTTTTTCATTGCAGGCAGGGGTCCTTTGGTCCAATTAGTGTCCAGGGGGCGTTCGATGTACCGCGATACCACTGACCGTCCATAGTGCGGGCGTAGATGGCGCCATTGCAGGTGGCCATCTCCATCACTTTGTCCAGCGTGTTCGGGGCGCTTGAGCCTTTCCAGGGTTCTATGTAAACTTTGCGCTCCATTTTCCAGCGCTGGCCTTTGCCGTCGATGATTTCGTCGCCTGGCGGGATGCGCTGGGGTGGGGGCAACGCCGCCAGCATGATGGCAAACAGGGCCGCGATCATGCGGGAACGACTTCCTTGGATTCGACGACTTCAGCTTCCTCAGGTTCGACGGTCTTAGCGTGGGCCGCTTTTACGAGTTCGCTAAGCGACAGCACGTTTTCGGTGGACTGGCCGCGCTCCAGGCGCGTCTTGTCGTACAGAACGCCGTAGTTGTACGTGAGACGCGATAGATCAACCTTTGCCATGTATTCGGGGTCGCTCAGGCGCGTCACCATGCCCTTGAGAGCCATGTAGCGGATACCGTCCAGGACGTTGGCTTCGTATTTCTTGAACTCGCGGACTTCCTGGGGGTTCTCCATGATGACCTTGAAGGGCTTTAGCCACCCCTCTATGCGGTTTTGCGGGACTTGGAGCGCCCGTGCGATTTCGGGCATGGTCATGTGGTTCACCCAGCGCATTTGCATCGCTTTGGCCATCAGGGCTGCGTTGCGTTGGTCGCTGTGGAGCTGGCCCTTGTGCTGCTTGGAGATGAACTTGCCCTGGTTGTCCTGGCCGTACTGGCCAGCGTCGCCAGCCCATTCCTCGACGGTGGTGGGGGCTTTTTTTCTCATGCTCGCTTCAATCGTTGGTAGCCGCGTCGCTTGGGGTCGGCTATGCGGGTCCACAGGCGGAAGGGCCAGCCCCAGGACCAGCCACGCGCTTTATCGCCACCCGTAAGGTAGACGAACTTTTGGTTGATGGCGCCATATTCCCGTTCACGATAGTCGGTGGAGCCGTACACGCGCTTACGGAGCGCCTTGGCTTTAACGCCTCTCATTGAGATACCCCATGACATTTACGCCAACCAAATGGGCTAGGATGATGACCAATAGACCGATACTGTAGGGCAGGAAAGCAACGAACACGGTTAAAAACATAACGATTACGCCTAATATGGCTAGACCTAACAGGGTAGCCTTCATGCGTCTTCGCTGCCTTCAGGCTCATCCATGCCCAGTTCCTTGGCGATGTATACATCCACGGGTATGGTCTCCCAGAACATATCACGGGAACAGTAAGAGCAGGCTAATTCGCCTGGTGTGTTAAATCGTCCGCATCCGCACTTGCCGTTGGCCATAGACATGGTGTATCACCTACCTGCATAATACCATGTACGTCTTTATCCACAACCCTTTGGGGGCCAGGTGCCTATTTTCTAGGCATATATGGGGGTTGCGCAAGGGGGCGAACCGGCGTATGGTGGCGCAAAAGGAGCGCAACCATGAAAGCATCCGGCCCCAAACACGAGCGCGAAACCATCATTACCTTCAACGAGGAAGACGACACCTGCAACGTCTGGACGGCTTCCGACGTGACCTACCGTAGACTTATCAAGCGTTTAGGCATGGACCACCTAATGGGCGACTACGAACGCTGCGCTAGCTTCACGTTCCCCCTCAAATGGCTCACCTTGCCACGCAAGCGCACCCCCAAAAAGGCCACCCCTGCACAGATGGCCCACCTGGCCAAGATACATCGCTAAACCCCCATTTCCTGTAGCGCAAATTGGGTATAAACCCCCTATTCTGACGGGGTGGCAACCTTTAGGCCACCATACGTTTGTGTAGGGGTGTGTAAAGCGCGTAACCCACACCCATATAAGTGAGTGAGTTCCCCCTGGGCCTGGGGGGTGCCCCCTTGTCGATTTCCCTGCTCAGCTCAGCAAATAGCCACCAAAACACACGCGAGCTAGGCGGAGCAGCGCTGCGTGTGGCTAGCTATCACAGCACAGCTCAGCACGCACAACCACATACGCACACACAAGCGCGGCGACCTGGTGCATGAGACACATTAGAGCGCTGCGTTGAGGCGTCCTGGTGCGACCTGGTGCGACCTTTGGCGAGCGCAGCACACACGAAAGGTGGCTAGCACACTCCCCTATTCACTAGCGTCCTCGTGTGTCATTGTTGTCAATAACACCCTGTCACCATGTCAACGCAGCAATAACGCCAGGCTTAGCGCTGTTTGTGCGCGTTTAGCCCACACATTGCATGACAAACCAGACACATAAAAGCATACACTAGGTCGTTGGCCATTTAGCTAACCATGCCATATTGCAAGCGCTCGGCTTCCGTACGTGGTTGGAACACGACTTGCTACGGTATAGCAATTGGTTGGAGGATTTGAAAACATGAAAACGACCACAGACACAATAGACACTCAAAGTCTGGCGATAGTTGCCGACTGCATTCGCAAACTATTCCCAGATATTAACACGGGTAGTATGTGGCTACAGTCAACGGACACCTACGAGCGCTGCTTTTTTCATCACGACTGGCAATTCGGTGATGATGGTATCGCCTACTTCGACTTAGCCTAGCACGTGGTTGGCATATGGCGTGCTCCCACTATAACACGGAGGATTTGAAAACATGGAAACGACCAAAGTGAAAGAGTGCAAGACGTGCCACAACGAAGCCTTGGACAACTCCAAGTATTGCACCTCGTGCTGGTCTGCTGCGAGTCAGAACGGCGCAACTAGCTCGTTGATAGCTGATGATAGGGCTAAACGCTAAGACATGACGCTACGAACGACAAAACAATATAAAGCCTGGATTGATGGCGAGGTAGAAGACCACATGGACCTGTACGGCAATACTCGCGAACAGGCTATTGAGATGGTCTTAGACTTGCTCAGTGAGGGTGAGTATAACGATCAATTCACGCAGGCGCAGGTTACGACGTTGACCCTGATGGTAAAACGCTTGGCATAACCGGAGGATTTGAAAGACATGACGAGCAAAAAAATAACGCGAGTAATGGAGACAATAGACCAAAAACTAGACAGATTGTTTCCAGCACATTGCTATAACTGCAACACGCTAGTTCTAAGAGCTGTAAAACCTAGCCTGATTTGCCCTAAGTGTGGATTAGACCAAGTATCACCGGAAGCGTCCGGCATATTAAGGCATAAGCAACAGCTCATAAACGATTAACCAAATAAAAGGAAAGGAAACACACGAACATGGAAAGAAAACTATATAAGATAATCGCCAGCTCCGTTGACGCTAGGCTTAACTGTCTAGCCGATGAGGCGCGTACAGGCAAAGAACATGATTGGACGGCAAAGCATGAAGCCACCGTTACGCGATTAGTCTATGACTTCATGCCCTCCGGTTCTGGTATTGATGGCGGCGTGAAAATCGACCTGGACAAGTCAACGGGCGACAAGCTCGTGTTTCACTTCGGGTATCACCATATGAACGATAGTGGCATGTATGACGGTCGGACGGAACACACAGCCACCGTTAAACCTTCGTTAGCCTTTGGCTTCATGCTTTCAATCTCCGGTCCAAATCGCAATCAAATCAAAGAATACCTGCACGACCTATTCTCAGCGGCGCTTGACGATTTAATTGATTGGGATAAAACGACTAGCACCTATTTTTCGCTATCCCTGCGCGCGGCTCAAGAATCTTTCAAGGCGCGCGAGGACAAACTAGGCAATTAACCGCGGAGGCAAACATGAAAAGCAGATTTTTCGTAGCATCCGATGGCGATATGTATAAGGACGACAACTTCAAAAAACCATTTCGTGATATGTTTAGCTATACATTCCGCCATATCAACACCACGGCTCAGCTCCGCGCTACATTGCGCTATGGTGAACATGCTTGGCCAAGTGGCTATCCCATGTTCTTGATTACATCCGATGGCGCAGCCCTACACTTTAACTGTGCAAAAGAGAATTACCGCAGTATTTCCGATTCTATTCGACATAAGCTAGACGATGGTTGGAGGGTAGTTGCTTGCGATATTAACTACGAGGACGGTGATTTGTGCTGCGATGATTGCTCTAAGCATATTGAGTCGGCATACGCAGAGCAAGAAAGTGAGGACGAATAACATGGAGAATGCAAGCGTTACAATCTGCGGAACCTGCAAAAAGAGCTGGAGGGGTTTATTCGCCTATTTGCCAGCTCATGAACCATGTATCAAAGGTGCGGTATGGAATGACAAGCTAAAAAAGTATGAATACCCTAGATTGCGCGAGGTGTCCGATGATTGCTGATTTCCGCCTAGTTGCTCTTGTCCTATTCGTAGCGCTCAGCGCTGGCACCTGCTCTGCGTATAACGCTGGCAAGGTGGACGCCAAGGTCGAACGTATTATCAACTCAGCAATTGCTATGGAGGTAAAATGAAACTACCATCAATTAAAACACTGGCGACAATAACGGACAAGCCTAAAGAACTGCGCAAGCTATTGGAGATTAAAACTAGAGACAAGCTGGACGCGCTACTAGAAACGGGGCAATTTCCGCACACTTCAACGTGGTTGTCTCAATGCTACAATCGCCCCTCCGTGCATGAAACAAAAATGGCAATGGCCGATGAAATCCTTAACACTTTCGGTGTTGAGTACATTTCACGCGGCAAAAACGCTAAAAGTCCGGCAATTGAATATTGTAATTCAGGCGATACCTATAACGCAACGCTCATGTTTGTTAATGGCAATTACGTTGTCGGTTGTTGGGGGGATATAGTCGAACGCGGAAACTGCGAATAACATTGACGCTAGCATAAACATGGAGGTAAAATGATTTCCAAAAACTTAGACAGCGCAAAGAAACAAGCGCAAGCAAATGCCAATTATTTCCAATGTGACTACGTAGTGTTTTTCGATACACTAGGTAATTCGCGTATTGAACGATACGAGAGTCAAAACGTAGATGGTCAAATCATCGTTAACCCTAGCATGGAGTCAAGCAAGGACGCGCAGCAATTGCGCAAGCAAGGAGGAGCAAATGAAACGCTATAAGGTCCACATAAACACTAGCAAGCGGAAATATGTCTATTTCGATACGCTGGAGAATGCCAGGGCGTTCTGCAATGAAGTGTTTAATCTGTTGCACATTGTTCTGTCTATAGTGGAGGTGAAGCAATGAAAACCGTTAAACTGTACCACTACGGACACAAACGCGCATTATTTGACACCAAGGCTTGCGCCGATGGTTTCCGCGAAGATAGACGCTATGGATTGATTTATGGTCCTTATTACCTCAAGAATGAAAACCGTTTCGCCATGTGCGCGGAGGAAGCATCAATGCTCGAACGATTCTGTCCGTACTGCAATGTGAAAGAGGGGGCACCTAAATGAATTACTACGCCATCAAAGCACAGCTCACAGCGATCGAATTGGACGCCACACGCGCACAGCTCGCCAAGGTAATGCGACAAGGAAAACCCTATGGTCGAATCCTCCTCCAATGTGATAGCCTAGCGCTGGAGCTAATTGAACTGGATAGGCAAGCAAGGGCACGAATGGAGGTTAGCAATGGATAAAACGCTAGTTGTATTCAGACGGTTCAAGGATGGCGATGTCATCGCGCTATT
>Ga0111539_10006505_pt1 | contig 15046 bp, 12 predicted proteins | sample RhiMethybrSRZTD1_FD_79667 | JGI IMG/M metagenome (GOLD analysis project Ga0111539, IMG submission 79667) | Populus rhizosphere microbial communities from Tennessee, USA - Rhizosphere MetaG P. TD hybrid SRZTD1 (version 2) (version 2) | ecosystem: Host-associated > Plants > Roots > Rhizosphere >... | reverse complement strand
CCGGGCGCCAGCGTTTCCGCTCTCGCAGCAGTGTCCCGCGGACTCTCACAGAGGTCTGCCTTGCTCAAGACAACGACCGGAGTCGCGCCGCTCTCCCAAATCATGCTGAGATAGCGCTCCAGGCGTCTGTCATTAAATTCCGCGTTCAGAGACGACACGATCAGAACCGTGTCTACATTCGCCACCAATACCTGTTCTTTGACTTCATAGGCTGCCTTGCGCGAGAGAGTAGTTCTTCGCGGCAGCACCTGGTGGATCAGCGCCTTGTTCTCCAACTGGAAGATTTCCGCGCTAACCCAGTCGCCGACAACCGGAAACTCGCTTTCATGCTCCGCCGTGTAGCGAAGCCGGCCCGTGATTTCAGCGGCCAATTCACCTGCTTCTGACGCAATCCTCCAGGCTCCGCGCTGCGCTTCAACCACTCGGGCCGGCGGAAATCGACATCCTGCGGACTGCCATGCGTTCTGAAAATGCTGGTTCCATCCCAAAGTGTGTAAATACACTTCTGCCTCCAAGATTGAATTCGAGGGAATAAGGAAAGAGCAGTAAGGCGGGAAGGAACGGGTTACGCTGGCGGAATACCTACGGTCGTTTCAACTCCGCTCTACTGCTGCCCAACGACGATGTGAACAAGGACTTGATCTCTTTTCATATACACACTCTCCTCTGGATACGATTGAGCTAGAGAGTAACACAGGAAAAAGATGACCCATCTTTTTCCTACTTCTGAAGGCTCAGATACTCCTGCTGACAATGCAGAGAACAGAAGTGGAACACTTCCCGGCCGATCCGAGTCTTCAACGAAATGTCTTCGGCGACGTAGGTCCCGCAAACCGGATCCTTCCGTAAATGTGTTCTGACTTCCTGCGGTCTGGAGGGGCGTCGGCCGAAGTTTCTCAGAAATCCCCGGATCAGCCACAAAGCCAAAAGGAACAGAAGGACCCGGCTCAGGATAATCAGGAGGAATCGCATGAAGCAATTCTCTCACTCCGCTTACTGCAGAACAAATCCTCCGAAGGTCGGTATGGTGGTGTTGTGACTGAGTGTTCCCACGAAGTGCACCTGTCCGCTGCCCGGCGGATCCAGCTCCAGCGTGGCAGTAACCCCGAACGTGCCGTCGTCGTTATTGTTGTGGATGTTTCCTGAGATCACGTCACCGCCTACACGACGGAAGAGTGTTTTTATTTCCCAGGACCCGCCAATGATAGCGGCGTTTCCGTTGGCCGGAGGGAGCTCTTCATGGTCCATTGCGGTGGAGATAATCCCTCGCGCGAATGGATTACTTCCCAATGTTCCGCGGAACTCTCCGACGAAGATCGCAACCCCGCAAATGAATTTCGGACACAGCTCAATGCCGCCGACTACGCCTTGAAGGAATGGGGTGGAAGCCGACAGGGTTGTAGCGCACAGCAGTATCAGGGCAATGGTAAGCACTCGAATACGGTTCTTCCTCATAACGCCTCCGAAGTTGTGTGTCTTGGACGGAAGAACTGTAGAGGAGAATCGGCGAGCGCACCAGAAAGAAACAAGGATTCTGTTGAAACGCTAACGCGTCCTGTCTGTAGCCTTCGCCTTCGCTCGTGCCATCGCCGAACTTGTCGTCGTTTCCGGCTCAGTCGAAGGCACGCCCTGCTCTTCGGGAACTGGCCCCGGCTGCACGTCTGGCCGGTCCACCGCCGGAGCCGGAGTATGAGCGGGTCTCGAGAACAGCGGTCGTCGAATTCGTCGCAATCGCGCGTGTGCTCCTGCAAACAAAAGCAGCCGCCTGCCGGCGACTTCGGTCAGATGCAACAGCAGCATCGCCAGAACGAGTGGCAGTATCAGATCGCGCATCTGTCGATCACGCAACCGGCTTGCGTTGAAGACATCGTCCCAGGCGGTTCGCTCTGCACCACCGCTGATGCGCGCTACTTCTGCGAGCGCCTTTGCACCACCAGATCCATCCGACTGCGGTTCAAACTCGGGCGAGTAGGGCAAGCTCAACGGCGCCAGCGGGAGCACCTTTTTATTCCCGAGGTCGACGGCGCCCAGGTAGATGCCGGTTTTGTGAATCGGGAAGCGCGCCTCCAGAGTGTCTTCTCCAATCCAACTCAGCGGCAAACGTTGTGGCGTGCCCGTGCCCATATCGCCTGGAGGGACGATGGCCACCGAGCCGGATCGGACATCCCCAGGGCCTCCGCGCTTGCGATCAGGATCCAGCTCGATCTTCACGATCCCTTGTCCTCCTTCGCGCTCTATAGTTGCGCGAACGCCTTCCGGGGGATCGCCTCCGAGCAACCATCGTCCAACGCCGACGGTGAAAGCTCCGAAGTCCGGCCATGCATTCAGGCTTCGAGAAAATTTCCCGTCAACTTCCGTTGTCAACGCCGCGATGCGGCCCAGTCCCTGATGCCAGAACGCGAGAACCGGCGCTTTGTACTCATCGTCGGTTATTGCGCCTGCAGTTGCCCCGGGCCTCAGGTAACTCAGGTTGTATCCATCGATATTCGGAAACCGTGATCGAGGAAGATCTCCGAGCAACAGCATGTCCGCAACGGCACGCGTGGGAGTCGCCGCATCAATGAAGCTCGAGCGCGCGACGGTGATGGCTTCCTGCGCAAACAATCTTGGCAATTCCTCGACTGCCGCCGTGAATTGAATGCGCCCTTCGCCACGCTTCGCCACGTCTTTCAGAAATTCGGCATCCGGATCGAGCTCGCTTCCGAGCCCGATGACGCTCACCGTGATTCCCAGTTCGCGCATTCTGTCGAGAAATCGAATGTAATCGCCCGGTTCTTCGGCGTCCGCGGCATCCGCGAAAAGCACGATGTGTCGTGTGCCCTTGTCTGACGCTTGCACCATGTCTCCTGCCTGTACGAGGGCGGTATAGACAAAAATTCCACCTCCCATCGACTGGATACCGCGTACCCGTTCACAGATAGCCTTGGTGTCGTCTGCCGGTGCCAGGGGAAAAACAATGTGAGGAGCGCTATCGACGGCGATGACGCCCACTTCATCGAATGGGCTGAGTGTGTCAATCGCAGCGCACGTACCCACGTTCGCCAGGTCCATCTTGGTGCGACCGTCACCAACGGGCATGGCCATGCTTCCGGAACGATCGAGGGCAACGGCCATGGCGAGCGAAAGCTTTCGGTGTTCGTTTTTGATTTCCATGGAGACCGGGAGGTATGGGTCCAGCACGGACTTGAAGTAGCCACCCACACCGAACGAACCTCCCCCACCGGTGAGCAGTAGCCCGCCACCAAGTTCCGTCGAAAAGCGTGTTAATGCGGTGAGCGCGGGAAGACCCACAGCGCCGGCAGGCACGTTCTCCAGGATGACGGCACGATAACCAAGCAACCCGGCTGCATCACGCGGGAGCGCTTTTGCAGTCGTGGTGTGAACATTCAGTTTGCCCGCCGCGAGCGCGCGGCTCAGGTTGTCTGGCATGCCCGACGCATTCACCAACAGGATCGTGGCCGGGGCTTCCACACGCACGGCGCCCGATCCGGAGTTGTTCTCGGGGACGCGATCGTCTGTCGGCACAAGGTCGAGTCGATAACGTGCCGCACCTGGCCGATCTAACAGATCTCTGAAGGTCAGCTGCGTCGCTCCGGCTTGAAACGTTTGCTTTCTTCTAGCGATTTCGACACCGTCGCGAGAGAGGACCGCCTCGCCTTGTGCTGTGCGGTCACTGCGCACCCAAGCCGAGAATTGGAAGGGTTCACGTTCGTCCACTGTGCCTGGAAGGTCGATGGACTCCACTGCCAGGTCTGCCGCTTCGCCACGTGAGAGCGCGCGATAGTCGATCGGTATTCCACGCGCGGCGGCTTCATGCGCAGCAGAGGCGACCGGCGAGCCATTCGCCTCTCCGTCAGACAGGACGATCAGCCTGCCGGGACGTTCGCGGGGAATCAGACTCGTGGCAAGCGAAATGGCGCCACCGAGGTCGCTTCCGTCGGGATCGATTTCCTGTACGAATACGCTCAGATTGCCGAACTCTTCCGGCAATCGTTCTACGCGGGCATCGCGACCATAGGTCACAATTCCGACGCGATCGCCTTTCGCTCGTCGATCCTCGAGTAACTTTACGATTTCCAACTCCCGCGCGCGGCTGCCTTCGGGCATCGAACGGGAGAGGTCGGCGACAACAATCACATCCACGCCTTGGCCGCCAATTCGCGCCAGGGGTACAGCGGCAATCAAGACTGCGATGAACAACAAAACAAAGCGGACAACTCCATTGAGGCCTGAAGCTCGCGCACGCCAGAAGAGCAGAACGCAAAGCGGAATGAGCAACAGCAATAACTCTGGAAAGAGAAGATAAACGTTGCTCATGCCCGGCCTCTTGTCTGGGCAGGCAAACACCAGTTCCCAACCAACGCAGCACTGGCCGCGATGAGCAGAATCCAGAAGAGTGGATCCGATTCGGCCCCGCTCTCGGCGCGTAGTCCGGCCGCCAGCGTATTGGGTTTACCTCTCTCGCCGCCGGTTCTGTCGCTGAGATTGCTCTCCACTTCGTCGAGGAAGTTCACACCCAGCCGGAAGAGAACATCGTTGTCTTCCATCACGTCAAGCAGACCGCAAGGTTCGGGTGAAGTGAACTCCATCAGACGCGCCGAGGGTAGATCTCTCTCGACGTTTCCACATCGGAAGTGCAGCTTGCCTTTAGGCTCGCGTCCGAGTCGAATGCGAATCCATTCGCCCGCTCGATAGTTCCACCGCTCAGGACCCGCTAGGTTCTGCCGTCGCAGTTCCACAATGTTGGAGATAAGAATCGGCCAATCCGGTGCCCGGACGAGGTTCGTCTTTTGCAGGTCGAGATTGAAAAGGATCCCATCGTCGATTTGCGGTCCGATCAGGCCAATCAAAGGAAGATTTCCTGAAGAGACCACAGGATGGACTGCGTCTGCTTTCAGGGGCATTGCACCTGCCCAGACCACACCGCCGAGCGTTACCCCTGCAAGCAACGGATGTCGCTTCTCGGGGACAAATGGCCCGATAAGATCTGCCGGTTCTCCCGACAGCATCCGGGATGCCGTAAAGCCAAAGCCCACGCGCCACACGCCGGTCTCCGCGGCTTGCTCCAGTTCGGTGCCCGGGCCGAAGACAAGCTGCGGCCGCTCCGAATGAGTCACGGCTGACAAGGCGCCCAAAGCGCGATCCAACGCTTCTTTCCCACGACCCTCGGGCAGGCGGTTCGAAATACTCACGATCTGCGGTCGAGGTTCCACGAGCGTGACTTCATTGTCCCGTGCAAGGGCATCGGTCGAGAGTGCGACAGTTACGGCAGGCAAACCCGGCGGCAGGGGAAGATTCAACGATGAAGTCTTCGGTGGGACATTTAGTTCCTGGGAAAGGATCTCTTTGCCATCGGATGTCAGGCGGAGTTGCCGTCGAACGTTTTCTGGGGACGAATTGGAGACCGTCAGCGAAATAGTCGCCTTGCCTTCGTTGGCCGAAAGGGTCCTCTGGGCCCCCACGATGCCAATGTTGGTAAGAGACTCGCCGACCGAAACCCACTGAAGTTCGTTCACGTCGGATTCCGGCAAAGCATCGCTGAATACAAAGAGCCGGCCGGTTTTCCCGGCGAGTTCACGCGCCAGGCGTAGACCTGCGGCGAGGCTGTGATGCTGTTCCTGCGGCTTCCAGGTTTTTAGAGCAGGTTCTGCTTCGATCGCCACGGCCGCAGGTCCAACAAGAACTGCGGGGCGCTCCCCACTTTTAATCAGCGTGATACGAACGCCGCGTCCGAGGCGTTCGATTTCCTGAAGTATCCGCTGAACTGCACGATCTCTCGGACTCTCATTCCTCGCATTCACGGCAGCCATCGATGCGGAGTCGTCGAGTAAAACGACGAGATGCTCGCTGACCGCGGCTGGATTCAGGCGAGCCCCAGCAAGCAGCATGGCCAGTGCAAATGCTGCGAGACACTCCAGAATAAGACTGGCCGTAATTGGAAGTTTGCTGACTTTGGCTCCGCCTTCGGGTGTGCGTTGCACGGCTTGCCATAAGAAGAGGCCCGCAACCGGCCGGGGAGGAAACTTCCGGCGGAACAGATGGATTGCCACAATCGCCGGGATGGCGAGCAGCGCCAGCAGACCGAGTGGAGCCGTGAAAATCATGACGACTCCAGCACCGCGGCCGCAGTCAGTGTTCGTATGATTTCGCGGAGTGGGGCGCCCGCAACAACATGGGTAAAACTCGCGCCGGCCCGACGGCATGCGCGCACGAGTCCAAGACGCAGCCGGCCGAAGCGCTCGCGGTAATCTCGAACCGCTGCCTCATCGATGACGACGTCCATTTCTCCGTTTCCTTCGACATCGAGCATCCGGCATCCGCCTAACACAGACGGTTCGGCCTCGTCTCGAAGCGTGAATTGAATCACGGCCAATGAAGCGCCATCTCGAGCGAGCCGACCGAGCAGCACATCCGGATCATGAGGGAAAAGGAAGTCGCTCAGCACGACCCGAACAGACCTTCGCCGTAGAGGAACCTGCGGCTCTTCGAGGACGCAAAATTTCGATTCGTATCGCAGGAAGCGTTCGACGTGTTCGGGAATCTCGAGGGGACTGGATCCCGTAGCAGCCGCGGTGATGACGCGACTGTCCGCCTCCGCAGAGGCGCACGCACACGCCAGCAGGGCGCAAAGTTCATCATAGGCCCGGGCTTTCTGTTCGGTGACACTCATCGACCTGCTGACATCGAGTACAAGATCGATACGCGGTGCCACTTCTTCCCGATACAGACGAACGGTCAGAACTTCGGAACGCGCGTAAGCGGACCAGTCGACATGCCGAAGATCGTCGCCCATGCTGTACTGTCGATAATCCTGAAACTCCAGAGAACTGCCTGTTCCCGAGCCGAGCCGCTCGCCGAGACGTCCACCGATGGGCGTCCGTGGCATCGCAAGACGGACTGCGCTTGCTGCACGATGAATCTCAGGCCAGTCAATTCTGAGCGGCCGCACGTTTGTCCTCACGCCAGCCTAACCAGTACAGGTCCAGGTATGCCAGCAGTCCCAGAAGGCCAAGGATCAGGGTTCTGACCTGCCATCCATTCGATTCCACCTCCGGCCAGTTGGCCAGCGCTCGGAACGGATTGAGGATGTGATAGGCCGAGAACGTGCCGCCGATACCGTTCGAGGGATTCAGGACGTATTGCAGGATGTCGGCGGACAAAGCAGCGATCGGAAAGAAGAGGAGAATAGCGGCCCTCAGGTACTTACTCTTCGACGCTGGAAGGAGGTTTCGAAGGATCGCTGTAGGTACTCCCGTAAAGAAAAGGATGTAGCAACAAATCGCACCGAGCCATCGGAACTGCGATGTGTCGGTGAACAATCCAGCTACGAGGAGAATCACCATCTGAATCAGAATCCATTGGGCGCCTCGCCCCCCGCCCGGTCGAAACAAGGCGAGCCACGGGCGTTTGAGAGACTTTTGAATTCTGCGAAAGACCCGGCGGGACAGCGTCATGTCCTCCGTAATTGCGAACACCGCCGTGAGGGTCAGGTGCAGGCCTCCAAAGATGCCGAGCGCTTCGAGGGCGCCGGTTTTCGTGTAGCCGGGTGCTCCCGCGATGGTTGGGCCAACGGTGCAGGCGACAATCAGCAGGAATTGTATTAAGAATCCGACGCGCAGCGCTGTCGACCGATCTTCGATAGCGAGCGCGAGACGATTCTCCGCAAGCAGGACAAAGTTCGCCATGCTGGTAAAGCACAGTGCCGTTGACGCAGCCAGGCCCCAGAAAATTCCCGAGAAAGACGAGGCGCTTGGGATTCCTGCCCCTGCAATGAATATCAGAGGCGCGCCGGTGGCAAGAATCCACAGGAAGGCGATCAGCATCCCCACAAAGAAGACCGCGGTCATGGTTCGCGATTCGGACGCGGAGGAGAGAAAGAGGCTTGCGGCACACATCCACATGGACCACATGAAGAGGACCGTGAGGGCAATCAGAATCGTCAACAGATCGATGCCACCGAGCAGGAAGCTCATCGTGATGAATGGGGCGAGCCCGGCGAACAATGTCGCGAGCTTCACCCATTGCGTGAGCAACTTCCCGACGACGATGCGCCGCGGCGACAAGGTGGTCTGCGTGATCAGTTCCAGCGTCTGATCCGCGCGCTCGTTCCGGAGTGTGCTGAAGGCCCCAAGTGGGATGACAACGAGTCCAAGCAACGACAGGCAGACCATCAACGCCACGAAGACGCGCGATCCTGATGTTCCTGTCGCGTTTGCGGCATCAGCGAGGCCTATGAATGCAACGAGCATTCCCACAACCAGGCTGGCTCCAAGGGAGTAGTTGAACTCTCGAGCCCGCACCATCTGGCGAATCTCCTTCACCATGATCGGACTCAGCCGATCGCTCCAGTCATCAAACCTGGCAAGGAGCGTCGTCATTGCACTTTTCCTGCGGTAATTTTCATGAACACATCCTCGAGTCCCGCCGCTTCCGAATTGAATTCCAGAATCGGAAAGCCCGCCGCGATGAGTCTCCCGAGCAACGCCACCTGGGCCGCATCGTCGCCGGCAAATTCAAACTGAAGACGATCGTTCGCATCGACAACGCGTTCCACCGCCGGCTGCTCCAGAAGGAATTTCATCGCGCCTTCCTTCGGCCCTGCCAGCCGAACGGACAACAACCGGTGCGCCCGCAATCCGGTCATGATTTCCTCGACCGTGCCCGTTGCGAGCACCTTTCCTTTTTCGATTACGGCGACAGCGTCGCAGATCTCCGAGAGTTCCGTCAGGATATGAGAGCTGAGCAGCACCGTTTTCCCGTCTGCCGCAAGTTCGCGGATCAAGGTACGGAATTCGATACGCGCGCGTGGATCGAGGTTGGCGGCGGGTTCATCCAGTACCAGCAATTGGGGGTTGTGAATGATCGCGCGACCCAGCGCCACACGCTGTTTCAGCCCCTTCGAAAGCTTTTCGACGTGACGCTCACGAAGTTCGCCGATTCCCATGAATTCGATGACGCCGTCAACGGCGCTGCGACGTGCGACACCGTGCAATCCGTTGCTGCGCGCAAAGAAGTCCAGATACTCCTCGACGGTCGTTGTTGAATAGACTCCCGCATAGTCCGGCATGAAACCCGTCAGCTTGCGCGCGGCCTCGGGTTCTTCGATGACCGATATGCCGTTAATGCGCACGTCCCCTCTTTGGGGCAAGTCCAGCGTTGCGAGGATACGCATCGTTGTCGTCTTGCCGGCGCCATTGGGTCCGATGAACCCGAACACCTGCCCACGTTTCACCGAGAAGGAAATGTCGTCCACGGCGCGCAACTTGTCGAAATGCCGGACCAGTCCGTCGATTTCCAGCATCGTGGTACTCATGGTTGTTCGTCCAGATATCCGAGAACGAGATGAAAACTCTGACGTTCGTCGGCGTTTGCGACACCGGGATCCCAAAAGGGAGATGTCTCGAGCACGGCCAGGTAGGAATGATCCGGCTGGTTGTCGACGATGTTCTGAAACTTTGGACGCGTCACGCCGGCATCATTCAAGTATTTACCAAACATATCGGCGGGCTTGGACTTGTCGGCCTTCAGATCTGCTTTTCCTCCGGCGGATACCTTCGTGCCGAGTGACCAGGTCTGGCCGCCATCTCGATAGACGAGTTGACGGAGAGGTGCGCCCAGGCCGTTGACGACCTGCAATCGATCCCCTTCCCGACGGATACTCATGCGTTCGCGCGCCGGCCGAACGCTGATCTGGTCGAAGTTGCCCGGCGTTCTTGCCCGGAGAAACCCTGTTTGCCAGCGTTGTTCCTGTGTGAGATCCAACGTCATGTTCCCCCGCGGTCCGGTGCCGTCGATTCCCATGGGAAAGATGGCGGCATCTGACGTAAATCGAACCCCGCCGCTTGGTCTGAATCCACCGGGGTACAGCGATGCACTGGATCGCGTTGCCGCGCGCTTCGAATTCTGGTCGAGGACTGTGAAGGTGACGACGCGGGAACGAACGCCGAACCCCTGGAGGAAGAAGGCGTATCCGGTCAACAACGCGATGAAGGCGATGGAGAATAGCGGAACGGTCACCACCAACAGGACCTGTCGTTTCTTGCGCCATAAGTAGATGTAGTTCAACGGACCGATGACGAGCACGAAAAGGAACAGAATCAAAAGGTAGGCCCGCGTGGGAACCTCACCGACGCCTTCAATAGGTAAGCGGAATCCGCGTTCTCCGATCCAACTCCAGTCTCGCGAACGAACGGCAGGCAAGGACATGTCGTATATCGGCACGGCACTGTCGACCGCGAGCAGCGTATTCTCGAAGCCGCGCTCACGGATGTCCTCGGATTTCAGGAGATGAAGATGTCCAAGAAAATAAGGCAGCACCGAACTGAAGTGGCCCAGTCCGATTGGCCGCTGATCGGCAGGAAAGATTGTATCGGGCGTCCCATCCACGAGGAGAAGATCCCCACCCGCCGCAGTCCATGTGCGTAGAGCTTCCTGTTGCGCAGGATTTAGTTGTCTCCACTCGGATGGACCAATGAGAACCGCGCGCAGCGACGTGAATCCGATCCAGTTGGTCGGCAGGCGTTCCGGCTCCAGGGAGAAGTCCAGAGGAGGGAGGCCAGGGATCGGCGATGGCCCAGTAGCAACAGCGATGATTCCGCCGCGCCCAGCCGCTGGTGGCGGCATTCGGGTGGGCATTGGAAACATCCCGGAATGGTAAATAGGGCGAGGTGTGACAAGCAAAGCAAGGGGCGACGATGGACTTGTCACGGTGAGCACAGGCGATTCTGAGCTCGTGTGGCCGCCCTGAAACGACTCCGAACTTGAAAAAGCCTGGACCCGGCGTCCGTTTTCCTCGAGGTGGAATTGGAAGCTTTCCTCCGCAAACACCGGCAAGGCCATGGTGAACTTCACACGGTCGCCGCGCTTGAGGGATATCGATTGCCGTATATCGATTCGTCCGTTATCGAGCGCTCCGAAAACGCTTCGGCTCTTGGTGCGGAACCAATGCTGTTGCGTCGCGATGAGAACAATTTCGCGCGCTTCGCCGAGGTTCGTGATGTCGAAACGCACCGGGAAATAACCGGAAGCGCCCTGTTGAGCCCAGTCGCTATCGATGATGATGCGAAGGGACTCCAGGTCGATGCTGCGATGTTCGGCGTGGGCGGAAGTCACGAATGTGAGAAGCAGGCCGAGGAAACCCAGGCATCGGACATGGGACATGGGACGTTTGACACGTGACATTGAAGGGAAACAGGCTCGAAGACTGTCAAATGTTAAACGTCCCACGTCCCATGTCGGATGCACATTCCCCACAATCCTCACCCTTTAGCTGCCTCCATCGTTTGCGGCAATCCGCGTTCAACGTCCGGCACAGCGTCCAGCAGCGCGTGGATTACCCGGTGACCGTCCCAGCCTTCCAGTTTCGCGGAGTAATCGAGCACAAGGCGATGCGCAAGCGCCGCGACGGCGACGCGTCGCACTTCGTCGAACCCGACATTCGGCTTGCCGCGCAACAGTGCGAGTCCTCGCGCGGCAGCGCCGATGGCAATGGCGCCGCGCGGAGAACTGCCGTACTTGACGAAATTACTCACCGCTTCCGGTGCGCTTTTCGTTCTCGGATGCGTCGCCGCCACAAGCCGTGAAATGAAATTCGCGACAGCACGGGGCAGATGCACGGCATCGGTCGCACGGAACAGATTGTGAAGCTCCGATAAGTTAAGAACCGGCTCCAGATGTGGCGCCTCGCCGTGCACGCGCGTCATGAGGATTTCTTCGAGCACCGGCTGATCGACGCCGATGATGTCCACTTTGACCATGAATCGGTCGAGCTGGGCTTCCGGCAACGGATAGGTGCCTTCCAATTCGATGGGGTTTTGGGTCGCGAGTACGAAAAACGGATCCGGCAAAGGCCGCGTTTCGCCGAACGTTGTCACGCGGCGTTCCTGCATGGCCTCGAGCAGGGCGGCCTGAGTTTTCGGTGACGCACGATTGATTTCGTCGGCCAGCAGGAGATTAGTGAAGACGGGACCCGGATGAAATGTGAACTCTTTGCGTCCCTCTCGTTCCTGGAGGATGTGGCTGCCGGTGATATCCGTGGGCAACAAGTCCGGTGTGAATTGAATCCGCCGGAATTCGAGAGACAGAAGCCGGGACAGCGCCTTCACGAGTTCCGTCTTACCCAGACCAGGAAGGCCTTCGAGCAGGACGTGACCGCGGGCAAGCAAAGCCGCGACGACCTCGTCGATCATCGCTTCCTTGCCGAGGATCACGCGCCGCAATTGGTGAACGAGCTTTCCGATCTGGTTTTGTGCGGCTGTAACCTCGTCCTGAGTTAACAGTGTCCTCGCCTCTGGCGTCATGTGTGCAGGGACTCCTTTCGCGTGCTATCCACTTAACGTTTAACGCGACTTCGAGTTATCGAAATATCGTTTAACGGCGCTGTAATGCCGCGGCGACAGCGTACGTCGCCATGCGGTCTGGCCGGCTGTTCCCGAGAATTGCATGCCGGAAGAAGCACCACTCAACTCGGGAGCCTCCTGTGGTGCACCAGGAAGAACCGTAACAGGAGACCAGTCATCCGGACTTCGAACGGAACCGGGTGGAAGTGCCGCCGATTTGAACCGATCGAAGGGCAGGGACTCATCGCCCCAGGTCAATTCCGCATCTCCGCGGCCACGATTGATACCACCGGAACCGGGAGGCCCATTACCCTCGGGACCTTGTTCGTAATTGAACTCGCCGAACTCCGAAGGATTGAATCTTCCGGGTTCTCGTGGAAGCCGACGGATATTGCCGAATCGCGCGCTGCGGTCGCCCAGGTGTTGCGCGAGCGATGCGGCAAGGCGCCGAAGAGCTTCGGGATCTTTCGGCAGCTTCACGTTGCCGCCGGCAAGGGCATCCTTACCGCCGAGAAGTTTTTGGAGATCCGAGGGTGCGTCGCTCAGGAGTCCGTTTTCAGCGAGCTTCGCGATCGCATCCGCAAGTTCCTCAGACTGAGCTGAAGTCGGTGGGATGCCGGCCTGCGCCGCAGCTGCGTAGCGAGCCAGGCTTTCTGCGGCCCAGTTCAGAGCGTCTTCCTTCTGACTCAGTCCTGCCGCCATCTTTTCGCGCAGCGCGTCTGCAGCTTCCCAGGATGAGGAATCCATCCTATTGAGAGCATCCTTTCGAATGCGCTCAATTTCCTCTGCGAGGTTCTTTTCCTCCTCGGGTGTTAACAGTTCCTCACTCTTCAGTTCCTCTACAGCGGTTTTCAGATCGGCAACGACGTCGTTAGCCAGCACCGTTCGACCGTCGGCTGCAGGGATGCGTTGTGGCACGAGAAGCGCGACGACCAGAAAGCCAGCGGCGGCCAGAACCGCCGACAGCTTTCTCCACGGCCGCAGGCGCGGCATGCGAAATTGAGACATGGTGAATGGATGTGCTGCGCCGGTCTCGAAGATCGTCAGCAGTGTTCCGTGCCCGCCACCGAGAGAATCTGCGAGGGCTGCGATTTCAGCCGGACGATAGGCGTGGCGTGCGCACAGGATCAACGCAGGAAGCAATGCCAGAAGAGGGGCTATCCAGAGCCAGGGAAGGATGGAGGCTGCTGATGCAAAAAATATTCGCGCCAGCAGAGCCAGAGTACCTGCAACCAGGAGACTGCCTGTCGCCCAACGCGGCCAGATTTCGAGAAACAATCCTACGGTCAGACGCCGTTGGAGTCGCCGCAGGAGAGGCCTGATCGAAGCCGGCAGATTTGTCATCCGTGTGCTCGTTTCCCAGCGAGTTTGCATTATTTGAGACACCGCAGGCAACACGAAGGTTTCCGAAATCAGGCGGCAGTCTACAATGAGGACTCATCAGAGGAGGCTTTTAAGAGATGTCCGAGAAGATTCATGGCGAAACAGAGGTTCCCAATAGCTATCCGCAGACCATCCGACTTCGCAAGCACACGCTTCGTACGGATGTATCTGAGAGCTTGGGAAGCACCGATTCTGCTCCAGGGGCTCATGATTATTTTGATATTGCGCTGGCTGCCTGCAAGACGCTTACAGCGACCTGGTATGCAAGGAAGAATCAGATGCCGTTGGAACGCGTGGAAGTGGATATCGAACGGGATGATACGGAAGAGCGAAAAGGGAAGTACGTGCTAAAGGTTCGCCTCGGATTTCACGGTCCTCTCACCCCCGAACAGCGGACTCGTATTTACAACGCCGTGTCTGCATGTCCGATCCACAAGCTGATGACAACATCCGAGGTCGTCATCGAAACCGCGCCGCTGGAGTAACGCGGATTACGCGGATGAAATCCGCGTAATCCGCGGTTTCTACCTCATCGTCGCGTACAGGTTGGACGGTGGGCTCTTTACGATACGCACCTTTTCGTAAAGGCGGTCAATCTCGGCAACGGAGACCAGGCGGTGAGCGATGGCGTTCGCAAGGTCTTCCGTATGGAGATAGGGGTGGTGTGTGAATATCCACACGTGTCCCAGCTCATGGGCGATGGCCGCTGGCAATTCTTCCTCATCGAGCATCGCGAGGAATGTGGCGTCGAACGAGATCCGGAAGGCATCTTTTCGGCCACGAACGGGTGCGACAGAGACAAGAAGTTCGTCTTCGGCCACCACTGCTGTGGTTATCTCTGCATTGATGTTGAGTTGCTTTTTCAGGTCGGCAACAATGTCTTTAATCTTTCGGGCATTGTGTTGCAGTCGATTCCAGCCTTCGACGGCTGAGGATTGAACCATCAGAATCAGGGACACAGTGATCCACAGACGTAGAGCACGGTGACTCCATTCCTTTTTCGTCACGCATTCCTCCTTCTTAGGTGCAGCAAGGGCTCTCGCTAACCGAATGTATTTTTTGCAGGCTGACGTTGTTACCCGGCGAAGAGGAGCAGGAGTGCGGCGCGCGCTACAACAAGACCGGGCTACGTCTGATCGAGGATTTTTTCCATGAAAGGCGGTGGGCCTACAGGGCAGTCTCACATCGATCCGTTGCCGAATTTGCCAGCAAAACCGAGACTAACATGGTGTTTCTGAGATTCGCTAGGAGTTTGGAAGGGCTCGTGCCAAACAGACAGAGCTTAAGGAGGAATGCGTACATGAGATCGTTCCTTCTGGCGCTGT
>Ga0111539_10006504_pt1 | contig 15051 bp, 10 predicted proteins | sample RhiMethybrSRZTD1_FD_79667 | JGI IMG/M metagenome (GOLD analysis project Ga0111539, IMG submission 79667) | Populus rhizosphere microbial communities from Tennessee, USA - Rhizosphere MetaG P. TD hybrid SRZTD1 (version 2) (version 2) | ecosystem: Host-associated > Plants > Roots > Rhizosphere >... | reverse complement strand
TCGTCTCGGAATCGACGGCGCGAAAGTTGTGGCCGAACGGCAACGGCGTCGGCGAAACGTTCCGGCTCGAGCCGAATCCCGGGTCCGACGCGGACGCGAAGGATGAACCGCCGATGCCGGCGCGTCTGGTTACGGTGATCGGCGTGTCGCGCGAGGTCGCGGGTTTTCGGATTCTCGATACGAAGGAAGCCGGCATCTTCCTGCCGATCAGCGTCAACGCGCCGAAGACAGCGGTCGTGGCGCGCGTCAAGGGCGATCCCGCGCTCGCCCACCGGACGCTCGTCGATCGCCTGACCCGAGTCGATCCCAACATGGGCATGATCGCGACCATGCGCACGGTGGTAAGGCTCGAGACGTTCTTCCTGCAGATCGCGTTCTGGGTGTCGCTCGTGCTCGGCAGCCTCGCGCTGTTGTTGACCGTGTCAGGCCTCTTCAGTGTGTTGTCGTATCTCGTCGCACAGCGCACCAGGGAGATCGGCGTACGGATGGCGCTCGGCGCTTCGTCTCAGAAAGTGACGCGATTGATCCTGGCGCAGACGACGCGTCCCGTGGCCTTCGGTCTGCTGGCCGGAGTTGGACTCGCCGCATCACTGGCCACGATCCTGATCGCCCTTCCCGCGGGCGCGATGATAGCGGAGGTTGTTCGCGTGACCGATCCGATCGCGTATGTGGCGAGTCTGCTCGTCATCGTCGCGGCTTGCCTGCTCGCTGCGTGGATCCCCGCGACACGCGCCGCCCGCCTCGATCCAATGCAGACCCTCAGGCAGGAATAATTAACGTTGCGGCTGCATCAGCCAGATGTTGCTCGTTCCCTGGTTCATCAGCAGCACGATCTTGTCGGCGCCGACGCGCATGCCGTGCGGGTGTCCCCAGGTGTTCGCTTCGTGGAGGTGCTGAACGACGACTGGTGCGCCGGCTGGGTGCCGGTTGGCGGCCAGTCGCTGGGCATAGATGCAGCCGTTGCCGTCTTCGTATGAGACGTAATAGATCGTGTTGCCGTCGGGCGAGAATCTGAACATCTCGTAGCGTCCCGGCGGCGACCGTCGGCCAACGCGGATCAATTCTTTCTCGTCTACTTTTGAAGGACGGACGGGCACGAGGAACATCTCCTCAGCCGTCTCCGTGGTGAAGGCCACCCATTGGTCGTCGGGAGAGAACTGCGCACCTCCGAACCCTTTCGCCGGACTCGATACGAGTTCCGTCGATCGTCCCGACGCGATATCCATTAATTGATAGGTATGCTTATCTGGTTCAACGACGCGCAAGTGCTTGGTGCCATCCTTCGACAACGTGCTGTAATCACAGTTCTCGCACAGCTTGCGCGGGGGGCCGCCCGACGTCGTTCCCAGAAATAGAGCTCGCACCCGGCCTGGGACCCAGTACATGAACGCGCTGCCGTCGGCCGTTGCCGAAGAAATATGCTGGTCAGTGGACGAACTGACCAGCAACGTTTCCTTTCCGCTCCTGAGGTCACGGCTGCGAAACTCCGACTGGCCCCCCCGGTGAGAACAGTACAGAAGCGTGTTGCCGTCCAGCGAGAGCGCCTGGCCGTCGCTCGCCGAGTTCTTCATGATTTGCGTGCGCGGCCCCTTCACCACTGCCGCGTTGGCATCGACTGGGAGCGCCCAGTAGTCCTCGAGAATGTCGATCGCCGTAAACGCGAGCTTGCCGTCACGCGACATCGTCGGCAAGGCCTCCTGCGCTGTTCCTGACGTCAACCGTTCGGCGGCTGTGGTCAACTGAAACGTAGTCGGGTGGACGCCGACGCGCCACACGTTGGCGGCATCGCGGTTCTGGGCCGTGAAGAGCACACTTCCTCCGGTCCAGTCATTCGGGCTGGAGATGACCGCCGTGTCCTGCAAGACCTTCTGCGCTTTCAGCGCAGCCGATGCGCCGGTCCGGATGACGGTGCCGTCCTTGAGTGAGATCGCGAACCAGTCGATCGCGTCAGTTGCGGGACCCTTCGGGTCGACGCGGCCGACGGCGAGCAGATGCGAACCGTCGGGGGACCAGACCGCATATGGGCTCTCGATGGTGAGTTCCGCCTCGACCTTTTTGGGTTGGCCGCCAGTCGCGGGCACCAGCATAAGGCGGTGACCGATTCCCTCGTGAACCGCGAAAGAAAGCTGGCTTCCATCAGGAGAGAATCGCGGCCCCTCACCATTGGGCGCCAGTTTCCGCGGCTCGCCGCCAATCGTGGATACCACATAAATTCCCTCATCTTTCCCAGGCGGACTCATGTACGTGATGCGAGTGCCGTCGGGAGAGAACGACGGAGACACGGCCCCACCCTCGTGGTGCGTGAGCTGGACGGCCTGACCGCCGTCCACTTGTTGCACCCACAGATTTGGCACTTTCGTCGTGCGATCCGAGACGTAGGCGATCAACTTACCGTCCGGCGACAGAGCCGGTTGCGCGGTGAGGCCCGCGTCAAAGGTGAGGCGGGTTAGCTCGGATGGTCGCGATGGACCGGTCGCCCGTCGCGCGAACAAGATCCATCCGGTCGCGACCACCGCGAGCGCCGCAATGGCAGCTAGAGCGGCGATGGCGACGCGGCGCGGCCGGCGGCCCGGCGTGGACACCGACGCGACCGACGTTGTCAGGCGACCCGACTCGGAATCCTCTTTCAATTCCTGGAGTGCGACTTTCAGGTCGGCCATGTGCTGCACGCGCCGGCTGGGATCCTTCTTCAAGCAGCGGTTGATGAGAACTTCGAGATCGTGTGGGAGCGGTGCGGTGATCGTGCTGACGGGGCGCGGCTCGTCGCGCAGGACCGCCGCGATTGTTGACATCGTCGTCGAGCCCTCGAACGCGCGGCGGCCTGTGGCCATTTCATACATCACCGACCCGAACGAGAAAATGTCGGACCGGGCGTCGACGATTCCGCCCTCGGCCTGTTCCGGTGACATGTAGGACGCAGTGCCAACGATCATGCCGCGTTCTGTTGGCGACCCGCCGTGCGCTTCCGTTTTGGTGTGCTGGTCGGCTGCTGTTGGGGAAACCTCTGTGAGCTTGGCCAAGCCGAAATCAAGCACCTTGACCAGGCCCTGATCGGTCACCATGACATTGGTCGGTTTCAGATCGCGATGCACGATTCCCGCAGCGTGGGCCGCCGTCAGTGCTTCGGCGATCTGCGTCGCGTGGCGAAGGAGCGGAGTGACGGCCATCGGCCGCCTCCCGATAATTTCCTCCAGCGTCTTGCCCGCCACGTGCTCCATGACGATGAAGTCGATGCCGGCCTCAGAGCCGACGTCGTAGATCGTCACGATGTTCGGGTGATTGAGCGCCGAGGCAGCCTTCGCCTCGTGCGTGAACCGCCGCCGACGGTCGTCGTCCTGCAACATCTGCGGCGGCAGAATCTTCAGGGCGACGGGACGGTTGAGACGTGTGTCGATGCCCCGATATACCTCGCCCATACCACCGGCCCCGATCGTGTCGTCGAGACGGTAATGGGACAGAGTTCTTCCACTAAGCTTCGTCATGCGTCCTCTTCGCTGGGCCAGAGACCGGGGCCGGGCGTCAGCGCTCGCGTCACTTTCCCTGCGGAACCGTCACCGGAATCGTCGATGATGAGGCGTTGCCTTTCTCGTCGACACACTCGATCACAATCGAGTACGTGCGGCCGCTGCCGGAGCCGGCACGCTCGGCTCGAAGCTCGAGTCCGAGGCTGGACGTGATCAGCCAGTCGGGTGCGGCATCGCCGTCGCCGGTGCCGTTGAGTGGTTCGTTGCTGATGACGCTCACGATGTGACAGGTGACGGCGCCGCAGTTGTCGGTCGCCGACAGCGACAACACCACCGGCTGCATCCTGTGATTCGGAGGAGACAGCTCATTCGGAGTCGCCGACGCCGACGCAATCGTTGGCGGCGTAGTGTCGACGACGGCGATCGTGACCGTGTCCGAGTCCGTCCCGCCATTGCCATCGTCCACCGTCAGCGTAACCGTGTGCACGCCAAGACCCAGCGAAACCTGCGGACTGATTCCGCTTGCCGTGCCAAAGGGCCCGGTCCACTGGTACGAGAGCGTATCGCCGTCGGGATCGGTCGAACCGGATCCATCGAGCGTCACGAGCGCAACGCAGTTCTGGCCGGCCGACACAATCTGATCCGGGCCCGCATCTGCGGCCGGCGGGCTGTTCGACAGCATCAGGTAGACCACGCCAGCGTTGGTGGTGCCCGAGACGGTAGCGGCCGGTTTGGCGATCAACAAGTCAGGCTTCCCGTCGCCGTTTAGATCGCTAGTCGGGGCGAGCTGCGATCCGAACCCGTCCGATCCTGGTTTGGGTACGCCGGGATCGAGCACTTGCTTCAGGATCGTGCCTGCGCCGTTCAGGAGTGACGCACTTCCGGCCAGGCCGGCGCCTACCCAGAAGTCTTCCTTGCCATCGCCGTCGCGATCCCCAGCACGCGCGAAGGAGAACGAGCCGCTGCCGCTTTCATTCGCCGGGCTTGGAGCGGCATGCAGCACTCCACCAGTCGAACCGCTGCGCAAATCGAGTACGCTCGCGGCTCGATCGCCGATCAGATACTCCTCGATACTGTCCCCGTTCTGATCTCCGATCACGCCGACCTTGCCGCCGTAGTATCCATTGTCCACGGGCGTCGCGCTGACGTGATCCCGCAGGGCGACACCGGTCGATCCCGACAACACGAAGACCTTGCCTGCGAGCACGAAAATGGAAGGATCCGGGTTGATATCGAAAAAGGGCGCAGCAACCACGAGGTCCTTGCTACCGTCGCTGTTGACGTCGCCGACTGTGGCGATGAACAAACCGAAGGATGCAATCGCCTGGCGCGGACCCGGTTCCTGCGTGCTCCACAGCGCGGCGCCCGTCGCGCCGGAGAAGGCTACCACCTGCCCCCACGCGTTCAGTATCACCGGGCTTCCGACAGCGAGGTCGGGAACGCCGTCGCTGTTCACGTCCCCGAGATTCGCCAGCGTGAAACCAAAAAGGAAAAAAGAAGAAGAGGGGGGCACGAGTTTTCTGACGAGAGCACCACTCGCACCGTTGAAGAGAAAGACGCGTCCCCACTCGGCCGGCGGACACACTGTGCTCGGCGACGGCAGACATGGCAAGGGAAGCAGGCCTAGTGGCCCCGGCGCGCCGATCGCGATGTCCTCGACGCCGTCGGCAGTGATGTCGCCGATCCCCGCGACCGCATAACCGAATTCGAGTCCACTCTTGCCTTCCGGATCGGTGATCGTGCGAATCACCGAACGATCCGATCCCGAGAACACGAAGGCTTTGTCCGCGCCTGGTGCACCGATCACGAGATCGGGTATGCCGTCGGCATTGACGTCACCGATTCCCGCGACACCGGTGCCGAACCGCGCGTCGGCCACGGGAACGGGATTGTCGATCGCAATCAACGGGCCGGCAGCGTGTGCGCGCAGGAGCGCAAGCGAGGTCAGGGCCAACGCCGCGAAGGGAAGGAACCGGAGACGCATGGTGGTCACCCCTGAACGTGGTGAGTGAATTTGGAGCAGGGGAATTATAGCGCCGCCGTCGAATGACAAGTGGCCCACCGCCTGTAATCTCGTTGGGCCTAGTATTCCAGCTGGCTGCCTGAACCCGCCGCCACTTCGCCCGGCACGGGGTCAGTCCGGTCCCACACGACCGACGCTTACTTACGTCAGGCAACCCAGTGACATCCGACAGGAACGTTGCGAACAATTTTCCAACGGCCGTCGTTTTTCTCTAGAGTGAAGTGCTGGCCCTCGTAGCATACCCGCGCGCTCTGAGTTCCCGGTTCCCATGATGGAAGACAGTTAAACTGCATCGCGACCAGCGCGCGGGTTCTCTCCGCGTTGAACCCGACTGCAGAGAGTCCGACCAGTCTGCCGCTCGGAAAACGAGCGAAGACATCGAGGCCTAGCCCATTCGACTCGTGTGACTGTTTCGAATAGCCGGCGTCCCGCATAAGTGTTCTGAGCTGGGCCACGCTGACGATCGAGTAAGGCACGCCGAGGTTGAAACCGGCTTGGATGATCCGCACGCGCACGTTTTCTTTCCTGTAGCTCTCCACGACTGGGCGCCATTCAGGCTGAACCCTCTTGTCCTTCTCTCCGCCGACACAGTCCACGCCGGCTCGTGTCTCTTGAAGGAGCGCCAGCTCGGTCAGGGGCTTGTCTCCGGTGCTGAACCTTTCCGGGATAACCGTCGCGTAGACGGCGTATGCCTCGGGGTCCGTAATGCTCTGACCGGTTTGGGCCCGAACCGGCCCAGAAGAATTCGCAGAGAACGTGAAAAGCGCAAGGGCGAGGGCGAGCGCCGCCTGGAGAGTCCTCATCACGGTTTTAGACACTAAACGCGCTCTTACGGCCGGGAAGCTTGATCCTGCAACTTTGACTTCCCCAGGCACTCTCCGCGTCCACTCCGGCACACCCCCCGTTTGGGGACGCCTGCTGACGGTAACAATCCAAGGCGAGTCGCGTAGACAGTGCGTGCGCCGCTGCGCAAAGTGCCGCTCCGATGCTCCTCGGTGCTTCTCGGGCGGTGGGGAAACGTCGGGTGAACCCAGCGGAAAGCTCAGCGCGCCAGGGTAGATCGCTTGCCACCACCGCGCGGCGGGGGCTGCGGTGACTTGCCCGCGAGCCGCATCGCCCGAGTCACATCGCGAAGCACCGCGCGAGCGTCCTCATTGCTCGAATCGATCTTTAGCGCCTCGCGGAGATGTTTCGCGGCATCGCTGTAGTCCTCACTCGCTCGACGCATCAAGGCAAGGTTCACGTGGGCTTCGTCGATTGGCTCTCCCGGCGTTCCCGCTTTGATTGCCGCTCGATGCTGACGCTCAGCCTGTTTACGACGCCCCTGTCGGGCCAGTGTTGCACCCAGGAGAATGTGTCCTCGGGCAGACCGATGTGCGCGCAGCGCCTTGCGATACCATTTCTCAGCCCGGCGCAGGTCGTTCATTTCCCGATACATGTGCCCCCATTGCTCCCACACGCGATACCTGGACTTCGGCGGAACGAGTCGCTCAGCGGTTCGAAGTGCTGCCTTCGCCTCCATGTAACGAGCTAGGCTCCAGAGTGCGTCGGCCAACGCGATCCAACCGGCGTAGTCGGATGGGAAACTGACCGTATATCGACGTGCATGCTCGAGCTGAGACGCGGACCCGTAGTCCCAGCTTTTCAGCAGCTGATTCCATTCCCGTCGTGAACGCACTTGTCGAGGCTTGATTGCAAGCATGCAGCTGAGTCTACCCCTGCCATCAGCACATCGCGGCGACAATGGAGGAAATCGTGAACAGACCCGCCTTTCCGCGCGCACAGCATTCTTCAGGGTTCGTTCAGGACTCCTTCATGATCCGCTTGCTACGCTGATCGCTGAAGTTCCTCGTGGCCACTCCCCGGGCCGCCCGGATCAGGAGGACCCATGAATCGCCATCTCTGGTTCGTCACGATCGCGCTGCTGCTTCCGGCAGCCGCGCACGGGCAACCGGCTGTCCCGACACCGATGTCGTTCCCGATCGGCGCCGGTGAACGCGTTATCGTGACGCGCGTCAGCGCGCCCGACACCATCCGCGGCCGCGTCGTGCTCGTCGGGTATGAAGGGCTGGTAGTGGACGACGGCCCGACGCGGCTGGTGGTGCCGCTTGCCGATGTGCAGCGAGTCGAGCGCCGGAAGGATCGCTTCTGGAACGGCGCGCTAATCGGTTACGGCGTCGGATTTGCGACCGGCGCAACGATGGTTCTGGCGACCCCCTGCAGGCACGATCCGAATGCCGTCTTCGACTTGTGCTTCGACGGACCCGACTTTGCCGCGGCGTTCGGGGCGCTCATCACGGGCCCGGTGGGTTTTGCCATCGGCGGCATCACGGATGCGATCAAGAGGAAGCCAACTGTGGTATTCGATCGAGGCGCCCGCAACCGCGTCGCGATGGCCGTTGGTCCAACACCCACTCGCAGGGGTGCCGGCCTGCGAGTCGCCGTCGCGTTCTAGTGTCCTGACCGTGCGGTTCGCGCAAAAAGTGGGCGGCCGGAGAGTCGATCGGTATTGGTTATAGGAGCTTGACCGGCAGCTCTGTCGCGACGGTGCCGAAGCTGCGCGCAGCGGATCCAATTGCGGGCGCCACACAAACAATCGGCGTTTCGCCGGCGCCGGCAGAAGGAAGATCCCTGCGATCGAGCAACACGACGTCGATTACCGGGACGTCCTTGAACCGCGGCACGCGATATTGGGCCATCGTTCCGTTCGCCAGCTTGCCTCCGGCGAACTCGATGGCTTCGAACAGCGCGCCGCCGAGACCCTGGACGACAGATCCTTCAACCTGGTTTTTCAATCCGTCGGGGTTGACGATTGCGCCGCATTCGAACGCCACGACCAGTCGCTCGACCTTGAATCCTTTGTCCGCCCGCGACAATTCCGCGGCGGTCGCGATGTAGCTGCCCTTCTCGGTTCCGCACGCGATACCGAGCGCGCGGTCAGGCGAGGATGTTTTCGGCCAGCCGACTCTCTGCGCTGCGGCGGTCAGCACATTTCGCATTCGCTCGTCCGTGAGATGCGTCAAGCGGAATTCCACGGCGTCGACACCGAGCGCGCGTGCGATGGCGTCCATGTGCATCTCGCGTACGTAATGGTTCGCCGTCGCCGCGAGGCCCCGGTACGACCCCTGACGGAGCGGTGACTCCGACTGGTGAAACTGGATCCGGCGGTTGGCAACGTCGTACGGTGTCTGAATCGCAGAGGGGCCCGAATTCCAGTTATCGAATTCCCACGCCGTGATCCGGCCGCTGCCGTTCACAGCGGCCTTGACCTCGATGACGCCCGCGGGTCTGAAGTAGCCGAACGCGAACTCTTCGGCACGCGTCCAAACGAGCTTCACCGGCTTGCTCACCGCCTTTGCGAGCCGCGCCGCTTCGACGGCGAACTCGCCCGTGTGTTTCCCGCCGTACGCAGATCCCGTGTCGGGAACGATGACTCGTACTTGTGACTCGGGAATCCTGAAGGCTTCCGCCAGTTCGGTTCGAACACCGAATGGCCGCTGCGTGCCGGTCCAGACCGTCAGCTTGCCGTCGTTCCACTCGGCGACCGCGGAGCGCGGCTCGAGCGGGACGTGCGCGATGTACGGAATCCGGTAACTGGCGTCGAGTGTTCTTGCGGCCGCTGCACGTGCGGCCGGGATGTCGCCAGCCATTGTTGGTGCCCCGCCGCGTCCACCACCTGTGCTGCCGGCTTTCTTCAACTGCTCATAGACCGTCTGCGATGAGGCAAGGTCGGACGGAACGCTCCACTCCGCCTTGATCGAGGTCACGGCTCGGCGTGCGAGCCGCTCGGTCGGCGCAACCACACCGGCGAACGTGCCGTCGCGAACGATCGTCACTCCCTTGAGTGCACGCGCTGCGCCGTCATCCATCGAGGTGAGCGTACCGGTGTATCCCGCCGGCCGGATGATTGCGCCATACAGCATTCCGGGGCGCGTGATGTCCGGCGTGAAGCGATGGCGTCCGGTCACGAAGTCGAGGCCGGCAACCTTCTTCTCAGCGGTCCCGCGCGACGTCCACTGCGCGACTGGCGACGGCGACACACTCGCAGGAACCGCGCCGACGAGCTTCTGTCCCTTCGTGATCTCGCCGAAGCCTGCGGAGTGCCCCTGTCCAACGATCTGTCCGTCCTTGACGCCGAGCGTGGCGCGGTCGACGTTCCACTGTGCCGCTGCTCGATCGAGCAGCATCTCGCGCGCGGCTGCGGCAGCACGCGCGAGCTGCGGCGCCATTCTCGGCGTTGACTGCGATCCGAACGTTCCCTGGTCGAAGGGGACCAGATCGGTATCGGCCATCACGAGCGACACACGATTGAGCGGCACTCGCAGTTCGTCGGCGATCGCCTGCGCCAGCGACGTCCGGATGTTCTGGCCGATCTCGGTCTTGCCTGTATAGCCGGTGATGCGGCCGCGCTCGTCGATGTGCACCCATGCCGACACGTCACTCGAGGCCGACTGTTGGCCGGTCCGGCCTGATTCCTGCGCGGAGCCTGGCACTGACGCGAGCACGAGTACGCCGGCGCCCATCACACCGAAGATGCGCATGAACTCGCGGCGCTCGACCTCGAAGCGGTAGCGCGCCGGTTCGATCAATTCGTACCGTTCGACTTCGACCTCGATATCGACAGGACGATTCATCGTCGCACCTCTGCGCCTTCGGTGTTTCTCGTCCTCTCGGCCGCCATCTTCACGGCGCGGACGATACGCGGGTACGTGCCGCAGCGGCAGACGTTGCGATCCATGATGCGGGCGATGTCGGCCTCTGACGGTGTCGGATTGGTACGCAACAGGCTCACCGTCGCCATCACCATCCCCGGCGTGCAGTAGCCACACTGGAACGCCTCGGCATCGAGAAACGCCTGCTGGACGGGATGGAGTTGATTGCCGCCCAGGCCTTCAATCGTGACGATGGTCTTGCCGGCGACGGCGGAAAGACGCGCCACACACGACCGCATTGCCTGGTTGTCCACGAGCACTGTGCAGGCGCCGCACGCGCCCTCACCACATCCGAACTTGGATCCAATTAGATCCAGCTCGTAGCGGAGTACCGACAACAGGCTGTCGTTGGGCTCGCCTTCTATTTGATGTGTTTGGCCATTGATGCGGAGCGTGTAAGTGCTCATGGCCGCAGTTTACACCTCTCGTTGCGCGAAAGCGCTGTGCCCCATGGCGCAGCTTCCACGGTTTGTCCTCGACCGGCTCGACGATCTTCGCCCCGGTATCCTTCCAACGCTCGAACAGTTCGTCGACTTCCTGTTTGCTGTTGAGATTCAGCCAGACGATCACCGGGACGCGACCGTTCTTGCCGTCGTTATTGTTCGTTCGCCGCTCGATACAGGACCCATGCGACGAGCTGCGCCGACTGCTTCAGATCGCCCTCGATCAAATAGTCGAACAGATCCATGTTGGTGTGGTACGCGCGTGGGCCGTACAGAGGATCCTGCAGAAAAACAGCTGTCGCGAGACCCGCCTGTTCGAAGCTTGCCTGATCCGATCCACGTGAGCGTCGGACCGAGACGAAGCCCTGGCCATTGGCGGCGAACGGTGCCAGCCACCGCTCGGCAACGGCAGCGAACTGCAGCCGTTCCTGGACCTGCAAGCCTCGAATGCGGCCGCTGCCGCTGTCGGCGTTCAAGTAAAGATACAAGCGCTCGTCGGTTCGGCTCTTGAGCCGGTTCACGTAGGCGGCCGACCCGCGCAGTCCTCGTTCTTCACCTGCCCATAGCGCGATTCTCACCGTCCGGGCGAGCGGCACGTTCGACGCTTTCAGGATACGCATCGCCTCGAGAAGAATCGCACAGTTGCCGGCGTTGTCCGTCGCACCCGCGCCGACGTGGTAGGAGTCGAGGTGGGCGCCGGCCAGGACGACTTCCTTTGCTTTTTCGCTCCCTGCGATCTCTCCGAGCACGTTGGTGTGTCCACGATCGTCGAGGAACTCGCTCTCGAGCTCGATCTCGAGCTTCACCGGCACGCTGTTCTTCATGAGCCGCACAATCCGGTTGTAGCTCTCTACCGAGAGGTTGAATCCGGGAGGCGGTGGTGGCTGAAAGCCGGGTCTCCCAAATGGTCCGAAGGCGACAATGGTTCCGCGATCGCCAATCGTGGGATTGAGCCAGCCCACCACGCCTTCGTCCCTGAGGAACGCGTAGAACTTCCTGGTGTCGCTGTCTTCTTCTTCTCGCGTCCGCTGCGGCCGAGGGGGCGACGCCGGCGTCGGCGCCACGGCGGCCGGAGGGGGCGGAGGAGGCGGAAGCGGTTGCCGCAACGCGGTGAGATCCGCATCGCTCGTTCGACGGAACGCCAGTTCTGCGGCTGCCACGGGACGCCACGCATCCTCGATCGGCCGGATCTGATCGCTGAGCATCAGGATCTTGCCGCGCAGCTTTCCTTTGAAGCGCGCGATGATTTCGTCGACTGGCAGCCCCGATCGGCCGGGTGTCTGGAAAAACAATGGCTCGCCGACGCGCCGCCCCCCGGTTGGAGCCGACCACGGGCCCGGAATCGCGTCGAGCGTCGCGAATGTCGGCTCGACGAGCCGCACGCCATATCGCGTGTATGCCCAGCCTGGTTCCGACCATTCTGGCGATGTCGCGGACATCGTTTCCACGTTAGTCAAGCCGATCTCGATCATCGTTTGTCGCGCCCAGTCGGCCGCCTTACGGAAGGAAGGCGAGCCGCTCAGCCTCGGTCCGTGGACGTCGGTGAGAAAGAACGCGTAGGTCACGACCGACGACCGTTCGTCGGCCTCGCGGCGAACCTGTGCCAACCGGCTTTCGTCGGCGTCCTGCGAGCGGGGGACTGCCGTCCCTCCGAGGAGCAACACAGACATGACCACAAGCGTGGACGCGCATTTACTTGTCACGAGCTACTCTCCTAGATGGACATAGAGAGTAGCGAGTCTCTCCTAGTGTGTCAAGGAGAGAGAAGTGCGCTTTGGCGACGCGAGCGGGGCAGCGTGCTAGCGTAAGACCCAAACATGGCAGCCACAAGCGATGCCGTCGGGAACGGCCGAGTATCGGCTGCCGTTCGCGTCAACGGCGAGATCCGATCGATACCGACCGATTTTCCGCCTCGCGCAGTCTTTCCGATTTACAGCATCACCAAGACTCTGACGGCGATTTGTGTGTTGCGCCTGGTGGAGACTGGAGCGCTACGACTCGTCGATGCTGTTCGGCAATGGCTGCCCGATGTGAGCATTCCAACTACCATCACGCTGACGCACCTGCTTCGTCACACGAGTGGTCTTCGCGATTATGGACCGTTGCCGGCATATCACGACGCCGTTCGTGCCCATCCAGATCGACCGTGGACGCGACAGCAATTCCTCGACGCCGTCCTGCCGGCTGGCATGCTCTTCGCGCCGGGCGAAGGTTTCTCTTACTCAAACGTCGGATACATGCTGCTCATCGATGTCATGGAGCGGGTGACAGGTCAGACATTCGCCGAAGTGGTCAGCGCGTTCGTGACCCAGCCGCTGGCGATTCAGAACACGTCGGTGCTCGAAGACCTCGACGATCTGATGCGATGCGTTCCAGGGGTCGGTTCGGAGGTGACCTCCGACGGACGGCTTGTCGATGTGCGCGGTCGCTACCATCCGGGCTGGTGCGCACCGCGACTGATTGCATCGACAGCTGAAGACGTCACCTCCGTGTTCGACACGCTCATTGCCGGCGATGTGCTCGAGCCGGATACCCTCGCGCAGATGCTGACGTTATCGCCGCTTTCGGATCAACCAGACGAGAATCACCGTGGCGGGATGGGTGTGTACGCGGATCTTTTATCGAGACGGGGCCGAAACTATCATCATGGGGGCGGCGGCCCGGGGTACAACGTCTGCGCCACTGTGTATCCGGACACGGCACTCGGACGAGTTTCGATAGCGGTCTTCGTGAACAGCAGTTGCGGTCGGCAAGCCACCGATTGCGAGGCGGCCTTGCTCGCGCAGGTGCTCGACGGGAGTCCTTGAAGGGCGAAATGCGTGCTGCCGCCTCATTCGTTTTGCTCGCGTTCGCATACCGGCCGATTCCGTTCGCGCATCCAATTCAGCAGCCGAAAGGCAACGCGGTCATCGTCGGCGTGGTTGTTGATGAACACGACGCGCCGGTGGCACGGGCACAGGTCCAGGCGTTTTCAGCCGAGGAAGTGCAAAAGGCCTTACGCAACTCCCAGCGTCTGGGTCGCAGCACCGCATCCGCATCGACCGACGCAACAGGAGCATTTCGAATCTCCGATCTTCCTGCTGGCGATTACGTGATGGCGGCCGAGCCCATGCCGACGTTCCCAAACGGGGGGCCCCTTCCTGCGCGCGTGTACGGAACCACGTTCTATCCGTCGACGCTCGATGTTTCGCAGGCAGCCTTCGTGAACGCGGTCGATCGTCCGGCAGCCAAGGTGCAAATCAAGCTCCTGACGGTCATACCTGTGCGGGTGAAGGGAACTGTCATCGGCGCCTCGGGTCGGTCGACTGAGGGCTTCGACGTCGGGCTGTTTCGCAGCTTCGGTGGCTTCGGAAGCGGAGCGACCGTCGCAGTCGTCGGCGCAAACGGCATCTTCGAAATCCCGCGCGTGCCCCCCGGTGCGTATCGACTGACCATTCAACCGCACGCATCGCGCCCTGGCCAGGAGGGGCGCGTATTTGTCGACACGATGATCGATGTGAAAGACCACGACCTCGATCTCGCGCTCACCGCCGGGCCGGGCGCGTCGCTGCGGGGCCGGGTTGTCGCGGAGCCGGAGGGGGCCGTCACGACGCCGATTGGGATACGGGTAACGGCGAGTCAAGCTCGCGAACAGCTCGCAGCCGGCACGGCAATCGCGGCAGCCGTCAATAGCGACTGGTCTTTATTGCGTCGCGCGAAGCCGAGGCGCCGGGTGTCGACAGCACCCAGAGCTCGACTGCACTCGTCGACAAGTTCAAGAGCGAAGAGGTCTTTTGGAAGCAGATGGCAATCGGACAGGCCATCGTGGCGATGCACGATGCGAGCGTACTGCCGCCGCTTGCCGATTGGCTTGGTCACCAGGATCGTCACATCCGCGGCAACGTCGCGTTCATCTTCGGCAGCTTCGGCGATCCCCGCGGACTACAAACGATCGCCGGTATCCTTGGCGACCGGTCGGAGCGACCGCTGGCTCAAGGAATCGCGACCGCGTCTGGCGACGGCCGATATCGGTTCGAGCGCCAGGTTGCCGCAGACCGTTATTACGCGGCGCATTTGCTCGGCGATTTGCGTGATGCGCGTGGCGTTGCGCTGCTCGTGCCGCTCCTCGACGATCCTGAGACGCAATCGATCGTGCCGTGGTCCCTCGGACAAATCGGAGACAAGAGCGCAATTCCGCCTCTCATCGCCGCGCTCGACAACGACGATCCATCACACCGCGTGCTGGTGATTTATGCGCTCGAGGCGCTGCACGCCAAGGAAGCAGTTCCTCGACTTCAGACGCTCGTCAATGACGATCGGCAGTCGCGCTTCGGCTCCCTGGTCACCGTGGCGGAAGCCGCGAAAGCGGCTATCGCGACGCTCAGTAAGTGAGCCAAGATCGCGATTGTCGATCTTCAGAACAAGAAGCT
>Ga0111539_10006503_pt1 | contig 15051 bp, 14 predicted proteins | sample RhiMethybrSRZTD1_FD_79667 | JGI IMG/M metagenome (GOLD analysis project Ga0111539, IMG submission 79667) | Populus rhizosphere microbial communities from Tennessee, USA - Rhizosphere MetaG P. TD hybrid SRZTD1 (version 2) (version 2) | ecosystem: Host-associated > Plants > Roots > Rhizosphere >... | reverse complement strand
GCGAACTGCGCGCCGGTGATCGCGCGCCCCTCGATGCCGAGCTCGTGCGCGATCGCCTCGGCGGTGACGGCATGGTCGCCGGTGATCATGCGGACCTGGATGCCGGCCTCGTGCGCGGTCGCGATCGCGGCCTTCGCCGCGGGCCGCGGCGGATCGACGATCCCGACGAGCGCGAGCAGCGTGAGGTCCTGCATGCCCTCGAGCAGGTCGGCGCCGGCGTCGAACGCCGCGGGGTGGAAGTCCTTGCGCGCGGTCGCCATCACGCGCAGACCCTTCTTGGCGAGCCGCTCGTTCTCGTCGAGATAGCGCCGCCTGAAACCGTCGTCCACGTCAGCGACCTGCATTGCGGGATCGAGGTGGGACGACGAACGGCTCAACAGCTGGTCGGGCGCGCCCTTGACGAAGCAGCGGATCACCTCACGCCCGTCCTCGTCGTCCATCTGGTGGAACGTGGCCATCAGCTTGTAGGCCGTGTCGAACGGGAGCTCGGCCACGCGCGGGTAGCGCTCGCGCGTGATCACCGGATCCACGCCGCCCTTCTCCGCCAGAACGACCAGCGCGCCCTCGGTCGGATCGCCGATCATCTCGCCCGCCGGCGTCACGACCGCGTCGGACGCCAGCGCGAGCGGGAACATGAACGGCTCGACCGGCACGTCCGGCTCGCCGGCGACGTGCTTGATCTGGCCCTCGGACGAGTAGCCGCTGCCGGAGATCGAGTAGCGGCGGCCCGGGATCGTCAGCTCGACCGCCGTCATCTGGTTGAGCGTGAGCGTTCCGGTCTTGTCGGAGCAGATCGCCGACGTGGCGCCGAGCGTCTCGGTCGAGCGCAGCCGCTTGACGATCGCGTTGGCGCCCGCCAGCAGCCGCGTGCCGCTCGAGAGGATCGTCGTCACGACGGCCGGGAGGCCGGTCGGGATCGCGGCGATCGCGAACGCCACCGCCACCGTGAACACCTCGGTGAACGACTGACCGCGGGCCATGTTGATCGCGACGGAGGCGACCAGCGCCAGCCCCGCGATCGTGACGAGCTGCTTGGTGAGCTTGTCGAGCTGGCGCGTCAGCGGCGACTTGGACTCGTCCTGGCGCTGAAGCATCCCGGAGATGTGGCCGACCTCGGTCGCCATCCCCGTCGACGTCACGACGTACTTGCCGGTTCCGCGCGTGACGTTCGTGTTCATGTAGACCATGTCGGTCCGGTCGCCGAGCGGAGCGTCTGCGCCCTCGACGGCGTCGGGCGTCTTGCCGACCGGCAGGCTCTCCCCCGTGAGCGCCGCCTCCGCGACCTCGAGCGTGGCGGCGGCCAGCACGCGCCCGTCGGCCGGGACGACGTCACCGGCCTCGATCTCGACGACGTCGCCGGGGACGAGCTGCTCAGCCGGGATGAGCGCCAGCTCTCCGTCGCGGCGCACGCGCGCCTTGATGATCATCATCTTCGCGAGCGCCGCCACGGCGGCCGCCGCCTTGCCCTCCTGGCTGAGCCCGAGCGCCGCGTTGAGCAGCGTCAGCAGCAGGATCACGACGCCCGTGCCGTACTGCTTGACCGGGTAGATCGAGATGATGCCGGCGACGAGCAGCACGACCTGCATCGGGTCCTGGTACTGGCGCAGGAACGCGTGCAGACGCGACTCGGCCCTCGCCTCGGCGAACTTGTTCGGGCCGTAGCGAGCGAGCCGCTCGGCGGCTTCCTGCCCGCTCAGCCCGCGCTCGGGCTCGACGTCCAGCTCGTGCACCGCGTCGTCGCGCGACAGCACGTGCCACGCTGGAGGAGTCGTGACCTCTGTCGGACCCGCTGCGGTTGTCGCCATCGTGCCACGATCCCGCTGCATGCCGGGGACGCACAAGGATGCGGACGTGCGTCCACGCTGCGTGTGGGCACCCGCCCTGCTGCTCGCGCTTCACGCTCCGCGCGACCGAGCACGACGTTCTTCGCCCCAGTGCGGCTACAGCCTCGAGCGCTTCTTCTAGCGCGCACCCCCTTGCGCCGGGGGGCGGGCGTCATTGCTCGGCTCTGGGGGCGGGCCTAGTGTCGGCACACAGTCCCCGTCCTCCGGGAGTCGCCATGGCGCAGCTGCACGAAACCGACACCTCCTCGTACACGCGGTCCTCGCAGGGCTGGGCGGGCTGGGTCGTGTTCGCGGCCACGATGCTCGTGCTGATCGGGTGTCTGCACCTCATCCAAGGTCTCGTCGCGTTGTTCGACGAGGGCGTGATGGTCACGGCCAGCAAGGACGACCTGGTGCTCATGGACATCGACGTCTGGGGCGGCGTGATGCTCGTGTGGGGCCTGCTGCTCGCCGGCACGGGCGTGGCCCTCGCCTACGGAAGCGGCTGGGCACGCGTGTTCTCGATCTTCCTCGCGTTCGTCGGCGTGATCCTGCAGATCGGCTTCCTGTCCGCCTATCCGATCTGGTCGACGATCGTCATCGCTCTGGACATCTTCGTGATCTACGCGCTCACGGCCCGCTGGCACGAAGCGCGCGCCGCGATGGACCGGTGAGATGGCCTCCTCCCCGGCGGTGTGGCGGCGGACCGTCGCGGTCGTCTGCCTCGTTCTCGCGTCACTGGTCGCGCTGCTCGCGATCCTCGCGATCTGGCTGAACCGGCAGGCGCTGAACACCGACAACTGGGCCAAGACGAGCAGCGAGCTGCTCGAGCAGCCCGTCATCCAGCAGCGGCTTGCCGCACGCCTCACCGACGAGCTGTTCGCGAGCGTCGACGTCGAAGCGGCGCTGGCCGACGTGCTGCCTCCGCGGGCCGAGCCGCTCGCCGGGCCGGTGGCGAACGCGCTGCGCACGCAGGTCGAGAAGCGAGCGAACAAGGCGCTGCAGCGGCCGGAGGTCCAGGAGCTGTGGGTGGACGCCAACGCGGCCGCCCATACACAGCTGATGGATGTCCTCGAGGGCGGCGGCACCACGGTGCAGACCGCGAACGGCGAGGTCACGCTCAACCTCAAGGATCTCCTGGCGAAGCTGCAGGAGCAGGTCGGCGTCGGCGGCCGCCTGCGCAAGGTGCTGCCCGCGAGCGCGACCGAGATCCGCCTGTTCCGGTCGGGCGAGCTGTCGACCGCGCAGGACGTGGTCACGATCCTGCGCCCGCTGCCTGTTGTGCTGCTGCTGATCTCGATCGTGCTGCTGGCGATCGCCATGTTCGTGGCCCCGGGCTGGCGTCGCCGCGCCGTGCGCGGGTTCGGCTTCGGGCTCATCGTGGCCGGTGCCGGCGCGCTGCTCGTCCGCTCGGTCGCCGGCGACGCGTTCGTCGACTCGCTGGCGACGACGGCCGCCGCCGAGCCCGCGATCGCGCAGGTGTGGGAGATCGCGACGAGCCTCCTCGTCGACGTCGCGACCGCGTCGATCATCTACGGCGTCGTGATGGTCCTCGCCGCCTGGCTTGCCGGTCCGATGGGCATCGCGACCTCCGTCCGCCGCACGCTCGCGCCGTACTTCCGCGAGCCGGCGTTCGCCTACGGAGGCCTGCTGATCGTCGTGGCGATCATGGTCTGGTGGGCGCCGACGCCCGCGTGGCGGAACGGCCCGATGCTGCTGATCCTCGTCGGCCTGCTGATCGCGGGCGTCGAGGGCCTGCGGCGACAAGTCATCCGCGAGTTCCCGGAGGCCACGCGCGCCGCCGCCAAGCAGCGCTACCGCGAGCGCTGGGAGAGCTTCCGCGACGCGAGCCGGCGCCGCGGCGAGGCGATCGGCGCCGCAGCTTCACGCACGGCGCAGTCGGCGCAGACCGCGGTGGCCAACCGGCGCGAGGCGCATGTCAGCCAGATCACGCCCGAGGCGTCACCCGAGGAAGCTCGGCTCGAGCAGCTCGAGCGACTCGCTCAGCTGCGAGCGTCCGGCATCCTCGACGACGCGGAGCTGCTCGCGGAGAAGCAGCGGATCCTTCAGCCGCGCACGCCCGCCTGAGCCTCGGCGTCCGCCAGCAGCGCGTCGGTCTTGGCCGACGCGCCGCGCGGCAGCACGAGCACCGGGCACGCGGCGCGGTCGACGACCTTGCGCGACACCGAGCCGAGCACGACCGCGCGCTTGGGCCCGAGCGCTCGCGACCCCATCACCAGCAGGTCGACCTGCTCGGACGCGGCGACCAGTCCGTCGGCGGCCTCGTTGACCAGGACATCGACCTCCGCGTCGAGATCGCCGGCGACCGCGGCAACCGCTTCGCGCAGCGCCTGCTCGCCCGTCAGCCGCCCGCGCGCCGCCTCGCTCTCGGTCGCCGAGACGTCGTGGTGGCGCTCGGAGAGCATCCCGCCCGGCGACTCGCTCGCGTGGTCGGGATCCAGCACGGCGATCGCCCGCAGCTTCACGCCGGCGGCGCGGGCGAGGGTCGCCGCCGCGTGCAGCGCCTCGCGCCCCTCATCGCTGTCGGTGTAGGCCGCGCCGATCGTCCGGACGCCCTCGGCGGGCTTCTCGTAGCCGTTCGGGACCACGGCGACGGGGCACGAGCTGGAGTGGATCACGCGCTCGGCGGTCGAGCCGAGGAGAGCCGAACCGACCTTCCCGCGCCGCGTCGAGCCGAGCACGATCAGCTCGGGGTCGAGCTCGTCGACCGCGCGGGCGAGGCCGCGTGCCGCCGTGTTGTCCTCGAACACGCGCACTTCGACGTCGTGCAGCCCTTGGCGCCCGAGACCGGCGCGCAGGTGCTCGATCGTGCGGTCCTCGTCACCCTCTTCGACTTCACCGACGCGGCTGTGCATCAACGGGCCCCCGTGTCTCACCGCCACGATCACGAGTGGAGCACCGGTGACGCGGCTGGCCGCGAGCCCGAACTCGAGCGGCTCGCGCGCGGCCGTTCCGGGCGAAAAGGCAGCGACGATGGGCGAGCGTGACTGGGGGTCCTGAGTCTCCATGGGCCGACGCTACGACCGCGCCCATCGGATGGCATCGCCTGAATCGGGTGAGGGCGCTCAAGCGACGAGAACAAGCGCGACGACCGACGCGGCGCTCGCGAGCAGCAGCGCGCGGTCGCGGCGCAGCGCCAGCGACGCCAGCACGGTCACGACGCCGAACGTCACGAGCCCGGTCGTGCGTACCGTGTCGATCGCATGCTCGCGCTCGGCGACCGCCATCGCGGCGAGCGTAGCGACGGCGAGGATCGCGGCGATGGCCGCCGTGGCCCGGAGGCCGGTGGCGGCGACGCCGTAGCCGAGACCGATCGTCTGGAACAGCACCGCGGTGAAACTCAGGTAGAGGACCTGCAGCGGCTCCAGCGGCATCCCGCCGGCGACGTCGAACGCGCTCGCCCCGAGGAACGTGAGGATCAGCCCGGCCACGGCGGCGAGCTGGAAGGCGATCGCGCCGTCGAGCCGCTCGCGCAGGCCGCGCGCCGACTCGACGATGCGCACGATCGCCGCCAGGCGCCCGTCGCCAGCGACGATCGCGGCCGCCTCGGCCGCGACCCCGGCGCCGGTCGCGATGCCGATGTCCGCGGCCGCGAGCGCCGGCGCGTCGGCGGCGCGGTGACCGGTCGCCGCGACGACACGGCCGCCCGACCTGAGGGCCTCGACGATGCGCAGCTCGTGCGGCGGCTCGGCGCGCGCGATCACGCCGAGGGTCGCGAGTGCGCTCCGCAGGTCCTCGTCGCTCATCGCCGCCAGCTCCGTGCCGGTGATCGTGCGGCCCGTGACCCCGATCGCGCGCGCCGTGGCCTCGGCCGCGGCGCCGCGGTCGCCGGTGACGATCCAGACATCCAGGCCGGCCGCCCGCGCCTGGGCGACCGCGGCGTGCGCCTCCGGCCACGGCGGGTCTGCGAGGCCGACGAGCGCGAGCGGCGCGAGGTCGTCGGCGAGCGGCAGCAGCTCGCCCGCGGGGTCGAAGGTGTCCGGCCGCAGGTCGCGCTGCGCGATCGCCACGACCGTCATGCCGCGATCGCTGAGGCGTGCGCTCTCGGCGAGGTAGCGCTCGCGCGACGCGGCGTCCGTCGCGATGCGCGACAGCAGCGGCTCGGGCGCGCCCGCGACGACACAGCGGACGACCGGCTCGTCGGCCATCCGCTGGAACGTCGCCGCCAGCTTGTAGGCGGCATCGAACGGCAGCTCGGCGACGCGCGGGTGCGCCGCTCGGGTGGCCGCGACGTCGCGCCCGCCCTTCTCGGCCAGCTCGGCGAGCGCGCCGCCGGTCTCGTCGCCGGCGAGCGCCAGCGCGAGCAGCAGCGGCTCGAGCGCGGGCTCGCGTTCGCCGGCAACATGCCGGATCCCGCCGGCCGCGACGGTGTACCGCCGGCCGGGCACGACCAGCTCGGCCGCGGTCAGGCGGCCGGCGGTCAGCGTCCCGGCCGTGCCGACGGTAAGCGCCGACGCCGTGCCGAGCTCCGCGGCGGCCCGCGGCCACCGGACGGCCGCGCCGGCGCGTGCGAGCACGCCACCGCCGTGCGCGAGGAGCGCCGCGACGGCCGCGGGCAGGCTCGTCGGGACCGCGGCGAGCGCGAACGCCGCGCCGGCGGTGGCGACGGTGTCGGCGTCATGCCCGCGCACGAGCTGGATCGCGGCCGCGACCATCAGCGCGCCGCCGCCGGCCAGCAGCAGCCTCCGGGGCATCCGGCCGGGCCGCGGGCGGTCGCGGACGGCCAGCGTGCGCGCGATCTGCCCCGCCTCGGTCTGCATCCCGGTGGCAGTCACCACGAGCTCGCCCGTCCCGCCGGTCACGGTCGTGCCCATGTACGCCATGCCGGTCCGGTCGCCCAGCGGCGCGTGCGGGTCGTCGATCGCCGCCACCGCCTTGGCGGCCGGGAAGCTCTCGCCCGTGAGCGCCGCCTCGTCGATCGCGAGCGCGGCGCTGTCGACGAGCCGGCCGTCGGCGGGCACGACCTCGCCGGCCTCGACGAGCGCCATGTCGCCGGGCACGAGCAGCTCGGCGGGGAGCCGCTGGATCCGCCCGTCGCGGCGGACACGAGCGGTCACGGCGAGGTCCCGCCGCAGCGCTGCCACGGGGTCCCCCGGTCTCCCCTCCTCGTGCAGCCCGAGGGCCGCGTTGACCAGCGTCAGCACGAGCACGACGGCCGCGGTCGCCGGCTCCCCGGCCGCCAAGCTCACCGCCGCGGCGGCGACGAGGACGAGCTGCAGCGCGTCGCGATACCCGCGGGCGAAGGCGCGCCACCGGGGCTCGGCGCCGGCCGCGTCCAGGCGGTTCGCGCCGAGCTCCGCGAAGCGGGCGGCGGCCTCCTCGGAGCTCAGGCCGCTGGCGTACTCGACGTGCAGGACCTTCGCCGCGTCGAGACCCGGAAGCGTGTGCCAAGCCTCGCCCGCGACGGTCGTCCCCGTCATTCCGAGAGCTTCGGGCTCGGGCATCCCCGCGGCAATGGCGTGAGCACGCCGGGCACGGTGGTGCCTGCGCGTGCGGTCAGCCGGCGAGCGGCATCGAGTCGCCGGGCGCCAGGATGCGCACCTCCGTAGCGGGCGCGGTCGCGGCGACCGCATCGGCGAACGCGCGGGCCGGCGCGTGCGGATCGGTGGCTCCCTTGGCACCGACGGAGCGCATCGTCCCCCAGTGGATCGGCACCGCGACCGCAGGCCCGATCAGCGCCACGGCGCGCGCGGCGGTCTCCGGGTTCAGGTGGCCGGCGGGCAGCCGCGGGCCCCAGCCCCAGATCGGCAGCAGCGCCACGTCCACCCGGCCCGCCAGTTTCGCCATGTCGTCGAACAGATCGGTGTCGCCGGCGAAGTACACGCGCGCCGGACCTTCGACGATGAACCCGACGGCGCCGAGCTCGCGCCCGAACGGATGGCGGCGGCCGTCGTGGTCGGCGCGCACGGCCTCGATCGTGACCGCTCCGACGTCGCAACGCTCGCCCGGCGTCAGCCCGACGACGTCGCGCATCCCCGCGCGGCGCAGTAGCCCCGCGCACTCCCGTGGCGCCACCACGGTGCCCGGGTGCTCGAGCATCCGCAGCGACTTGACGTCGAGATGATCTGCGTGCGGGTGCGATATCAGCACCGCGTCGAGGTCACGCAGCAGCTCCAGCTCCGGCAGCGGCACGCGCCGGCGCATGTGCCCGATCCCGCTGTGCAGCAGCGGGTCGGTGAGCAGCCGGACGCCCGCCTGCTCGACGAGCACGGTGGCGTGGCCGATGTAGGTCAGCCGGCCGGACTTGGCCATGTACCGCTTCTAGCATGCGCCGCTGCCCGTCGCGGTGGTGCGCACACCATCGAGCGAGAAGGCCAGCCGGGTCATGCTGCCGCGGTGACCGTGGGCGCACCGCAACCGGTCCTGCCCGGCCTGCCGCGGGAGGTCGGCGGGATCCTGCGCCGCAACTGGATGCTCGCCCTCCCGCCCGCCGCCCTGCTCGGCGCCGGGGCCGACGCCGTGCTCCTGCTGCACGGCAACCTCGTCGCCGAGATCGTCGCCGGCATCCTGCTCGCGATCGCGTTCGAGATGTACGTCGGCTACGCCGAGCTGATCGTCGCGCTCGACCGGGGCCACGCCCCGCGCGTCGGTTCCAGAGTGCTCCTGCGCCGCGCGCTGCCGCTGACGGTCCCGCTTGTCGTCGCATCGATCGCGGGCGTCACGCTGCCGCTGGCCGCCGGCGGGCTGCTCGTCATCCCCGGGCTGTGGCTGCTCACGCGCTGGGCGCTGTTCGCGCCGGCGATCGTGCACGAGCGCCTCGGCCCGGTCGCCGCGCTGTCGCGCAGCTCCGCGCTGGTCCGCGGCGCGTTCTGGGCGGTCTTCCTCTCGGTGACCATGTCGGTCCTCGTCGAGCACGCGATCATCCACGGGACGGCGCACACGGCGGAGCCCGCGCTGGGGTCGACGGCGATGGGGCTGCTCGGCGCGGCGCTGGCCACCGCGCTCGTGTCCGCACCGGCCGCCTTCACGATCTCGGTCGTGTACGAGCGCCGGATCGGAGACGTGTACGCCGGTCCGGCCGCCGGAAGCGTGCACCATCGACCCGCAGACGCTCCGGCGGGACCATCGGCCTGACGATGCGCTCGGCCGCACCTCTGATGCCTGCCGCCACACCGGCGGAGCGGGGCGAAGCGCCACCACCCGTCCTGCGGCCGGGCATGATCCCGCGCGCGCGGCTGGTCCGCCGGCTGGTGAGTGCCGGCGCCGTCCCGATCGTGACCCTCGTGGCTCCGGCCGGTTACGGCAAGACGACGGTCCTTGCCGAGTGGGCGCTGCGCGACGAGCGCTCGTTCCGCTGGCTCGGCCCGCACGACGACCCGGACGACGCGCTGCGGACGATCACGACGGCCGCGGCCCGCCGCATCCCGCAGGTGATCGTGTTCGACGACGCCCACGACGCCGCGCCCGAGACCGTGCGCGAGCTGATGCAGGCGGCGACGCGGCTCCCGCTCGGCGCCGTGCTCGCGGTCGCGTCGCGCCGGCGGCTGCCCGCCGCGAACGGGCGGCTGCGCGCGCACCGGCTGCTTGTCGACGTCGCTCCGCGCGAGCTCGTGATGAGCCGCCTCGAGGCCGCGATGCTGCTGGACGCCGCGGGCGCGCGGCTCGACGGCGAGCAGGTGGACCGGCTCGTCGAGCGCACCGAGGGCTGGCCCGTGGCCCTGTATCTCGCCGCGCTGTCGCTGTCCGAGCAGGACGACGTCGACGCCGCGACCAGCGCTTTCAGCGGCGCGGACCGGCTCATGTTCGACTACATGGACTGCGAGCTGCTGGCCGACGTGTCCGCCGATCAGCGCACGTTCCTGCGCCGCACCTCGCTGCTCGGGCGCCTAAGCGGAGCGCTCTGCGACGCAGTGCTCGAGACGCGCGGCTCGGCCGACACCATCGCCGAGCTACGCGAGGCCGGCCTGCCGATCGATCCGCTCGACCGCGCCGATCTGGCGTTCCGCTACCACCCGCTGCTGGCCGCGGCTCTGCGTGCCGAGCTCACGCGCGCCGAGCGCGACCTCGAGCCGTCGCTGCACGCGCGCGCGGCCGACTGGCACGACCGGCACGGCGAGCCCGCCGACGCCGTCCGCCACGCGGTCGCGTCCGGCGACGCGGAGCGCGCGGGCCGGCTGCTGTGGTCGCTCGCGCCGCAGTACGCGGGCGAGGGCCGGACGCCGATCCTCGGCACCTGGCTGGCCGCGTTCCGGGAGTGCGAGCGCTCCGCAGAGCCCACGCTCGCGCTCAGCGCAGCCGCGTACCACCTTGCCGAAGGGCGGATCGATGATGCCGAGCGCGCCGCCGAGTCGGCCCAGCGCGCTCTCGCGGCCGCGGCGGGCGCCGGTGACCTCGCGGCGGCCGTCCCGTTGCTGCTCGCGTGCACCGCCCGGCACGGCGCCGCCCGCATGGGCGAGAACGCGGCGGAGGCCGACCGGCTGCTGACGCCCGACGGCGTCGCGCGCGGCCTCGCGTCGCTCCTGATCGGCGTCGCGCACCACCTCACCGGCGACCGCGAAGCCGCGTCGACGCCGCTCGCCGAGGGCGCGAGCCGCAGCGCCGGCGGCCTGCCCGTCGTCGCCGCACTCTGCCACGCGCAGCTCGCCCTGCTCGCCGTCGAGGCATCCGACTGGGACGACGCCGAGCGGCACGCGCACGACGCCTACGCGATGCTCGAGCCGGTCGTCGCCCCGCACGCGGTCCGTGCGCTCGTGCTCGCGGTCTTCGCGGTCGTCGCCGCTCAGCGCGGCGACCTCGCCCAGGCGCGCCACGACGCCGCCGACGCGCGCCGGCTGCTGGCCGATCTGGAGGGCTTCCCCGCCTGGCTGGTGGCCGAGGCGCACGTCTGGCTCGCGCGCGCGGAGATCCGGCTCAGCGACGGCATGAGCGCCCGCGCGCTGCTCGCCCGGGCCGCGCGCATCCAGGCGCAGGTCCCCGACGCGGTCGTGCTCGCCCAGTGGGTGCACGATGGCTGGGAGCGTGCCGACGCGTTCGCCGCGAGCGCGACCGGCGACGGCCCGGCGCTCACCAACGCGGAGCTGCGCGTGCTGCGGCTGCTGCCGAGCCATCTCTCGTTCCGCGAGATCGGTGTGCGCCTGCACGTCTCGACCAACACGGTCAAGACCCACGCTCTGTCGGTGTACCGGAAGCTGGACGTCTCCAGCCGCTCCGAGGCGGTCGAGCGAGGCTGCGCAGCAGGGCTGATCGACCCGTGATGGTCGGCGGCCCCGACACGTTGGCCGTCTGGCGGTTCGATACCCCTGAGACCGCCGAGTCCGTCCTCCCCCGCCTCGAACGCCTCGCCCGCGAGCACCAGATCGAGGTCGAGGACGCCTCGCTCGTGCGCTGGCCGCCGCGGCACCGCAAGCCCCGCACACAGGAGCTCGGCGCGCTCGACGGCCCCGGCCACTTGTGGGGCGGCTTCTGGGGCGTGCTGCTCGCGCTGATCTTCCTGACGCCGATCGCCGGACCGCGGTTCGGCGCGGCGGCGGGCGCCGTCGCGGGCACGCTCGCCGACTTCGGGGTCGCCGACGACTTCGTCAAGTGCGTGCGCGACACCGTCACGCCGGGCACGTCGGCGGTGTTCGTGCTCGGCGGGCGCGACTGCCCGGACCGGATCGGCGCCGCGCTCGCCGACGTCCCCGCCACGCTGATCCGCGCCGACCTGTCCGACGAGCAGACGCGCAACCTGCGCGACGCGCTCGGGGACGAGTCAGTGCAGCGCCTTGGCTGAGTCCAGCGGCACGTGTGTCACCACCGGCTCGGGCTCGCGGACGTAGACGACGAACGTCCCGACGAGCACGTCGTGGAGCGCTCGCCGCTGCGAGTCGACGAGGATCATCAGGAAGCCGGCGCACAGCGGCAGCGCGGAGAGCGGTAGGGCGAGGACACGCAACAGGGCCCGTCCGGCGTGAACCGGCTCGCCGCTGCGCGCGGCCACGACGCGGATGCTGAGCAGCCGGTTGCCCGGTGTCTGGCCGGTCGTCGACCAGAAGAACACGAAGTAGGCGATGCTCCAGCCGATCGCGATGACCGCGCCGATCACCGCCATCGCGGTCACGACGGCATCCGGCACTTTCAGCAGCGAGAGGCCGAGCGCGACCACGGCGGCGACCGCCCAGGCGACGGCGTTGATGATCGCCGCGTCCACCGCGAACGCGAGCGTGCGCGTTGCGAGGCCGGCGTGCTCGGTCACGTCGCGCCGCTCGGGGACGGCGCGGCGCCGCCCGGCGGTGAGCGGCGCCGCAAGAGCCGCCAGGCGAGGCGCTCGAGCCGCGCGTCGGCGTGGCGCGAGCGCTCGCGGATGTCGTCGCCGACCTGGTCGGCGAAGCCGTAGCCCTGTTGCGTGATCGCCTCGGCCACCGACGGGCTCTGCGCGATCTCGTCGATCAGCGCCCACAGTGCCGGGCTGTCACGCAGCCGTGCGATCGCGTCGTCGGCCACGCGCGCGATCGCGTCCTGGATGACCGGGCTCGCGACGACCTGATTGACGATCCTTTCCACGCCCGGCTGCTCGAGCGCCTTGGCGATGATGCGCTCGAGCTCGGGTCCGGCCAGCAGCCGGTCGGCGATGCGATCGGCGATCCCGTCCGCCAGCGCGCCGTCGACGATCGCGATCGTCGCGCGGTCCAGTCCACGGCGCGCCATACCGACCGTGGCGACCGCCGGCCGTACGGCGAACAAGACCACGCCCTGGATCACGACAGCGCCTCAGCCGAGGATCTTGCGCTTCTCGGCCGCGAACTCCTCGTCGGTGAGGATGCCGTCGTCGCGCAGCTTGGCCAGTTCCCTCAGCTGCGCCACCGGGTCGGCCTCCGGCGCGGCGGGCGCGGCGGGCGCGGCGGGCGCGGGCTCGTAGTACTCCTGTTGGGGCTGGGCGTACGGGTCCTCAGCGCCCCAGCGCCGCGCCTGGCGGCGCGAGACACGGTTGCTGACGGCCGTTGCGGTTCCGGCGACGACGGCGGTGCGAGCCATGCCGCGTAGCAGTCCGGGCATCGTTCAGGTCCTTTCGTTCAGCTCGTGGCCTCGACGGCGTCCAGGGACGCGAGGATCGCCTGGACCGGGATCCGGCCGCTGGCCACCAGCTGGCCACCGGACTTGCGCAGCGCCACCGCGACCGGCGCCGCCCACCGGTTCTCCCAGACCAGGATCGCCGCCGACGTACCGGGCTCGAGCACGCTGGCGGCCTCTTCGAGGTCGTCCTGGCCGAGCAGGCCGGAGGACGCGCCCTCGAACTCCTCGAAGCCGTGGCCGCCGCCGTTGAGCCCGCCCAGATCGAGCGCGGCAACCGACCCGTCCTCGCCCTTCGCCATGAACGCGATGTCGAGGATCCGGATGATCCCGCGGTCCACCAGGTCGATGATCATGGGTCCGACCTCGCCGGTCGGCTGCTGAGCCGGCCACTCGAGCACGATGTAGTCGATCGGGCCCATCTCTTCGAAGTCGTCTCTGTCCATACTTGCTCCTCCTCGGGGGCGCCAGAGACCTCAACCTTCGGTTGCCGGGCGGCCGGTCGCATCATCCGATCGGGGTGAAGCGACGGCGTGGCCGCGGTGGTGCAGTTCGCGCATGTCCGCCGACGCCCGTCCCGCCGTGGTCGCGTTCGACGGCTCCGCGGAGGCGCGCGCGGCGGTCGCCGCTGCGATCGAGCTGTTCCCGGGGCGGCGGCTCGTGATCGTCAGCGTCTGGGAGCCGGGCCTGGCGCTGGCGCTCGCGCCGACCCGCGACCTGACGGGCGTGGGCTACCCGCCGCCGACCGCCGCCGAGGTGGAGGCGCTGGACCGCGTCCAGCACGACCACGCGGTCGAGATGGCGGAAACGGGCGCCGCGCTCGCCCGCGAGCTCGGCGCGACCGCCGAGCCGGCCCCGATCCCTGACGAGGCGCACGTCGCCGATACGGTCGCGGCCGAGGCCGAGCGCGTCGACGCCTGCGCGATCGTCGTCGGCTCGCGCGGGCTCGGCCGTGTGCGGTCGCGCCTGTTCGGCTCGACCTCGCGCGAGGTGCTGCAGCGCAGCGGGCGCCCGGTGCTCGTCGTCAAGGCGCCGGGCTGATCGACAAGGAGACCGTATGTGCCGTTGGAACGCCTACTTCGGCCAGCCGCTCGTGATCGACGAGCTGCTGTTCCGCACACCGCACGGCCTCATCGACCAGGCGCTCCACTCGCGCATGGGCGTCGAGACGACCAACGGCGACGGATTCGGCATCGGCTGGTACATGCCGGGTAGGCCCGATGATCCCGCGCGCTACCGCAGCGTGTCGCCCGCCTGGAACGACGCGAACCTGCGCGACATCGCGTCCCACGTCGAGTCGCCGCTGTTCCTGGCGCACATCCGCGCCACGACGGGCACGCCGGTCCAGCAGACGAACTGCCATCCGTTCCAGCACGGGCGCTGGCTGTTCGTCCACAACGGCGTGATCAACGGATTCCACGAGATGCGGCGCGAACTGCTCCTCGCGGTCGGGCCGGCGCTGTTCGGGGACATCGCGGGCTCGACCGACTCGGAGGCCCTGTTCTACCTCGCGCTCACGTTCGGCCTCGAGGACGATCCGCTCCCGGCGGTCGAGCGCGCGGTGGGGTTCGTGGAGGCGACCGCGCGCGCCCGCGGCATCGAGCATCCGATCCAGATGACGCTGGGGATCACCAACGGCGAGCGCCTGTGGGCGATCCGCTACTCCAGCGAGGGCCGCTCGCGGACGCTGTTCATGTCGGCCGACCGCGCGACGCTGCAGGCGCTGCACCCCGACAACCCGCGCTTCGAGCACCTGACCGACGAGGATCGCTTGATCGTCTCCGAGCCGCTCTCCGACCTGCCCGGGGTGTGGGTCGAGGTGCCCGAGTCGACGGCCGTGATCGTGCAACCCGGCGCCGACGAGCGGGTCCCGTTCGAGCCCGACCGCGCAGCCGCAGCCCTCTGATGGCGGCCGCCGAGCCACCCGCCGACGACGAGATCCGGCCCGAGGACCTGACGGGGGTCTTCGACGTCCCGCAGTGGGTGCGGGATCTCGGGCTGGCGGCGTGGCTGCTCGTCGGCATCACGCTGCTGCTCGTCGGGATCGTCTGGCTGATGTCACTGACCGAGACGATCGTGATGCCGGTCATCACCGCGGGGATCATGGCCGCGGTGATGTCGCCGCTGGTCGGCGTGCTGCAGCGGCGCCGGGTCCCCCGTGGGGCCGCCGCGGCGCTGCTGCTGGTGCTGATCGTCGTGTGCGTGGTGGCGCTCGGCG
>Ga0111539_10006501_pt1 | contig 15056 bp, 13 predicted proteins | sample RhiMethybrSRZTD1_FD_79667 | JGI IMG/M metagenome (GOLD analysis project Ga0111539, IMG submission 79667) | Populus rhizosphere microbial communities from Tennessee, USA - Rhizosphere MetaG P. TD hybrid SRZTD1 (version 2) (version 2) | ecosystem: Host-associated > Plants > Roots > Rhizosphere >... | reverse complement strand
CTGATGGGCTCGGGCCCGCGCGCGGGCATCGGCGAGCTGTTCCTGCCCGAGCTGCAGAAGGGCTCCTCGATCATGCCCGGCAAGGTCAACCCGGTGCTGCCCGAGGTCGTGCTGCAGGTGAGCGCGCAGGTGATCGGCAACGACACCGCGATCACGGTCGGCGGTCTGCAGGGCCAGTTCGAGCTCAACGTCCGGATCCCGCTGATCGCGCGCAACCTGCTCCAGTCGATCCACCTGCTCTCGACCGCGAGCGCGCTGTTCGCGGAGAAGTGCGTCGAGGGCATCGAAGCCAACCTGGAGGGCTGTGAGCGCTCCGCGGAGTCCACGCTCGCCGTCGCCACCGCGCTGAATCCGTACATCGGCTACGACAAGGCGGCCGACATCGTCAAGGACGCCGCCGCCAGCGGTCGCACGCTGCGCGAGGTCGCCCGCGAGCACGGGGTCGACGAGGCGACGCTCGACGAGGCACTGGACCTGCGGAAGATCGCGGCGGGATCGTCGGCCTCCTAGACCGCATCGAGAGCTACTACGACGCCGTGCCGCGCGCCGCGGCACGGGTGGAGGACCACGGGCCGCTGCGGCTGTTCGTCAGCGAAGGCGTCCCGTGGCCCTACTACGCGCGCCCGGCCGGCGGCGCCATCAGCGCCGAGGACGTGCGCGGCATGCGCAGCCGCCAGTGGGAGCTCGGCGTGCCCGAGACGTTCGAGTGGGTCGTGGAGCTCGCGCCGACGCTCACGCCGGCGGCGCGCGCGGCGGGCCTCGCGGTCGAGGAGCTGCCGCTGATGGTGCTGCAGACGCCGCTCGACGCGCCGGCGGTCGCCGCCCGGTTGCGCCGCCTCGAGCCGGACGACCCGGCGCTCGCCGCCTCGCGCGCGGTCGCCGACATCGCGTTCGGCGCGCCCGGAACCGCGCGCGGCGAGCCCGGCCCGCACGAGCGGGACGCCGCCGTCGGCAACTTCCCCGAGGCGCGCCTGAGCGCGGTGCGCGAGCGGATGGCGGCCGGCCTGACCGTGACGGTCGTGGCCGAGGACGAGGACGGCATCGCGGCGGTCGGCAGCCACCAGCCGGTGAGCGACGTGACCGAGGTCGTCGGCGTCGGAACGCTGCCGAGCGCCCGCCGCCGCGGGCTCGGCGCGGCGGTCACGGCCGCGCTCGTGGACGACGCCCGCCGCGGCGGCGCCGAGATCGTGTTCCTGTCCGCCGGCAGCGAGGACATCGCGCGCGTCTACGGACGGCTCGGATTCGAACGCGTGGGCACCGCCGGGCTCGCCCAGCCGCTGTCAAGCTAACCGGGTGACCCGCGTGCTGGAGCGGCCGGGTGCCGTCGCAGTCGCGGGCGCCCTGACGATCGCCTTCTCGGCGATCCTCGTCAAGCTGGCCGACGTCGAGCCGGCGACCGCCGCGATCTTCCGCTGCGCGTACGCGCTGCCCGTGCTCGGCGTCCTCGCGTGGTACGAGGACCGCCGCCACGGTCCGCGGCCGCTGCGCGAGCGCCGGCTCGCGATCCCGGCCGGCATCTTCTTCGCCGCCGACCTGATCTTCTGGCACCACGCGATCGCCGACGTCGGCGCGGGCCTGGCGACCGTGCTCGGCAACACGCAGGTCGTGGTCGTGCCGTTCGTGGCGTGGCTCCTGCTCAACGAGCGCGTCGAGGCGCGGCTGCTCGCCGCGCTGCCGCTCGTGTGCAGCGGCGTCGTGCTGATCTCGGGCGTGCTCGAGACCGGTGCGTACGGCGACCATCCCGTGCGCGGCGTCGTCTACGGCCTCCTCACCGGTCTCAGCTACGCGGGCTTCATCCTCGTGCTGCGCCAGGCGGGCAGCGACCTGCGCAGGCCCGCCGGGCCGCTGTTCGACGCGACGGCGGTCGGGGCGGTGGCCGCCCTGATCGCGGGCGTGGCGATCGGCGAGGCCGACCTGGCGCCGAGCTGGCCGGCGCACGGCTGGCTGATCGTGCTCGCGCTCACGTCCCAGGTGATCGGCTGGCTGCTGATCTCGGTCTCGCTCCCACGCCTGCCCGCCGCGCTCACCTCGGTCACGCTGACGATCCAACCGGTCGGCTCGGTGCTGCTCGGCGTGGTCCTGCTCGGCGAGAACCCGACCGCCCTCCAGCTCGCCGGCGTCGCGTGCATCCTGGCCGGATTGCTGGCCATCGCCTGGCGCTCGCGCGTAGGATCGGTCCGTGAGCGTGCCGCCGCCTCCTCTGCACGAGCTTGAAGCCGAGATCATGGACGAGGTCTGGGCGCGCGACGCAGCCACGGTCCGCGACGTGCTCGACGCGCTCAATGCCCGCAGCCCGACGCCGCGCGCGTACACGACGGTGATGACCGTCATGCAGCGGCTCGACGGGAAGGGCCTGCTGGAGCGGGAGCGCGACGGGCGGCGCGACGTGTACGTCGCCGCGCTCAGCCGCGACGAGTACGCGCAGGCGCGCGCCGGCGCGCAGGTCGGCGCGCTCGTGGACGAGTACGGCGACGTCGCCCTCGCGCACTTCGCGCGCCACATGTCCCAGCTCGACCCCATGCGGAGGGAGCAGATCCGCCGCCTGGCCGGCGGTGACTGAGCGGCGCGCCCTGCGTCGAGCGGAGCTGGCCCTGGCGGCGCTCGGCCTGACGACGCTGCTGCTCGCGGTCATCGTCGCGGTCGACGCCGTCCACTTCCACGGCCTGACGGCCGACCTGCACGTCGCGCTCGGGATTGCCGGCGCCGCGGTGATCGCGCGCGCGGGACTGTCGCTCGTCCGGCAGCTGCGGGCCCAGCGCGCCTTCCTGCGCCGCCTCCCGGTGGTGCGCGAGGCGCACGTGCACGGCTCCACGGTGCGGGTGGTCCCCGGGCGTGGCCTCCAAGCGTTCTGCGCCGGCCTGCTGCGCCCCGCCGTCTACGTCTCCGAGGGCGCGCTCGCGGCGGGCGGGCCCGAGCTGCGGGCGATTCTCGCCCACGAGGAGCACCACCGGGTGCGCCGCGACCCGCTGCGCCTGCTGTGCGCACGCGTCGTCGCGGACGCGTTGCGCCCGCTGCCGCCGTTCGCCTCGCTCGCCGAGCGCGAGGCGGCCCTCGCCGACCTCGCCGCCGACGCGGCGTCCGTGGAGGCGCTCGGCGACCGTGCGCCGCTCGCCTCGGCGTTCGCGCGCTGGGGCGGCGTCGCGCCCGAGCGGGTCGACCGGCTCGTCGGCGCCACGCGCGCGGTCGCGATCCCGTCGGCGCTGCTGATCGCCACGGCGGCGATCGTCGCGGCGATCACCGGGCTGGCCGCCACGATGCTGCTTGCCGACTGGCATCCCGAGGAGGCGATCCTCCTCGTCGCGACCCTCCCGGCCTGCCTCGCGGCCCGGCGCGCCACCGCGTCACTGCGCCCGCTGGCTTGACCTACTAGCCCGCGTCGTAGAAGGATCTCCTCCAGGCCAACCCAAACGGAGGGGGTTACAACCTATGAGAAGGATCTTCGCCCTGGCGGGGCTGGCGCTGCTGTGCGCTGCCCCGACGGCGGCGGCGACAGGGGACAGCAGCGACTCGCGCAAGCTGCGCGACGCGGTCACGACCAAGGGCATCCTCGTGCACGAGGCGGCCTTGCAGGCCATCGGCACGCTGTCGAACGGCAATCGCCTCGCCGGCACGCAGGGCTACGACGCGTCGGCGCTGTACGTCGGCGTGCGCGCAGCGGCGGCCGGACTGAAGGTGTCCTCGCAGCCGTTCGAGTACGACCTCGATCTGCTCGCCGACTACAAGCAGCCGATCCTGCGCGTGACGTCCGGCGGGCCGCGGCGCAGCTTCAACCCCGGCATCGCCGGCGCGCAGTTCGGCGGCGACTTCGGCTCGATGTACGCGACCCAGTCGACCGACACCACGGCGCCGGTCTGGGCCGCGGACATCAACCTCCCGGCGCCGGCGGCGCCGAACGGCAACACCAGCGGCTGCGAGCCGGAGGACTACGCGGGCATGCCGGCGGGCGCGATCGCGCTCGTCCAGCGCGGCACGTGCGCGTTCGCGCAGAAGTTCGCGCTCGCCGAGCAGTCCGGCGCGGGCGGCGCGCTGCTGTTCAACGAGGGCCAGCCGGGCCGCACCGTGCCGCTGTGGTTCAACGTCACCGGCCTGCAGGTCCCGTGGGCCGCGCTCTCGGTCGACACCGCGACCGCGCTCTCCAACGGCGTCAACAAGGGCCTCACGGGCCTGAAGGTGCGATTCCGGATGGACTGGCGCCCGGGTACCTACGAGACCAAGAACGTGATTGCCGAGACCAAGAGCGGCGACCCGAACAAGGTCATCGTGGTCGGCGCGCATCTCGACAGCGTCGGGACCGGCTCCGGCATCAACGACAACGGCTCGGGCTCGGCAATGAACCTCGAGATCGCCGAGCAGATCGCGAAGCTCAAGCTCCGCAACAAGGTGCGCTTCGTCTGGTTCAGCGCCGAGGAGTCGGGCTTGCTCGGCTCGGAGGCGTACGTGGCGAGCCTGCCCGATTCCGAGCGGGCGAAGATCGCGGCGATGCTGAACTTCGACATGGTCGCGTCGCCGAACTTCGCGCGGTTCGTCTACGACGGTGACCTGTCGGACTCGCCGCCGCCACCGGGCGGTGCGCCGGCCGGCTCGGCCGACATCGAGAAGCTCTTCCTCGACTACTTCGCGAGCCAGGGCCTCGCGAACGAGCCGACCGCGTTCGACGGTCGCTCGGACTACGGGCCCTTCATCGCAGCGGGCATCCCGGCGGGCGGGCTGTTCACAGGCGCGGAGGAGATCAAGACACCGGAGCAGGTGGCCCTGTACGGCGGGACGGCCGGCGAGCCGTTCGACGTCTGTTACCACCAGGGCTGCGACAACCTGCTCAACCTCAGCACCCGAGGCCTGGACCAGATGAGCGATGCCGCCGCGCACGCGACGATCACGCTCGCCCAGGCCACCGCGCTGCCCCCGCGCAGCGCCGCCGCACCGGCACCGCTCGCCGCGCGTAGCGCAGCGCCGCGGCTGCCGTCCGGAGTCGAGCGTCCCTCGGCCCCGTCAGGCAACTGAAGACCATCGACCCGGCCGCCCCGCGCACCGCGCGGGGCGGCTCGTCATCCACCCGAGGAGGGGGCTGTATGAGCAGGAGCCGCAAGGCTGTCCTCGCCACGTGCGCCGCGACGCTGCTGATCGCGCCGAGCGCATGGGCTACCCACGGCCATGATCCGAAGCCGAGCCCGAAGTCGCCCGACGCGAAGGAGTTCGTGCGCGACGTCGGCGTGCGGAAGATCTTCCGCCACCAGGCCGCGCTGCAGCGCATCGCGCGCCGCAACGGCGACACCCGTGAAGTGCTGAGCGGCGGCTACACCGAGTCGCTCGACTACGTCGTCAAGACGCTGAAGCGCTCGGGCTACAACCCCGAGGTCAACATGTTCAACTTCCCGTTCTGGGCAGAGACGGCTCCGGCCACTTTGAGCAAGGTCGCGCCGCCGCCGACGAAGAACTACCGGTACGGCACCGCGGCCGACGACGGCAGCCCGAACGTGGACTTCATCACGCTCGGCTATGCCGGGACAGGGACGCTCACGAACGCCAAGGTCGTCCCGACCAACGACATCCTCGAGCCGCCGCCGGCTCCGGGCGCGTCGACCAGCGGCTGCGAGGACGCGGACTTCCCGGCCAACATCGCGGGCAACGTGGCGCTCATCCAGCGCGGCACGTGCGCGTTCGTCGACAAGGCCGAGCGTGCCCAGCGGCTGGGTGCCGCTGGCGTGATCATCTTCAACGACGGCGTCGGCGCGACGCGCCAGAACCCGGTCTTCGTCCTCAACCAGGTCGACCTGCACATCCCGGCTGTGATCTCGAGCTTCGCGCTCGGGAACGAGCTGTACCAGGCCATCAAGGCCGGCCAGGACGTCCGGGTCAACTTCTCGACGTTCGGCGCTCTGCAGGATCGCTTCCTGCCGCAGGTGCTGGCCGAGACCAAGGGCGGCGACAAGAACAACGTGCTCGTCGTCGGCGCGCACCTTGATTCGGTGCCGGCCGGCCCGGGCATCAACGACGACGGCTCGGGCACCGCCCTGCTGCTCGCGCAGGCCCAGGCGATGGCCAAGCACGACAACGCGAAGAACATCCGTCAGAAGATCCGCTTCGCCTGGTGGGGCGCGGAGGAGAACGGGCTCGTCGGCTCGACCTACTACGCGCACAACCTGTCCCAGGCCGACGTCAACAAGATCGACGGCATGCTCGACTACGACATGCTCGCGTCGCAGAACTACGTGCGGTTCCTCTACGACGGTGACGGGTCCGAGCCCGGCAACGAGCAGTTCCAGGGCCCGCCCGGCTCAGGCCTGATCGAGAAGATCCAGGACGACTGGTTCAAGTCCAAGGGCCTCGCGACCGATCGCGTGCCGTTCGACGGCCGCTCGGACTACGTCGGCTTCACCGACCGCGGCATCCCCGCGGGCGGCATCTTCGCCGGCGCCGAGGAGCCCAAGACGGCCGAGCAGGAGGCGATCTACGGCGGCGCGGCCGGCTCGGCGTACGACGTCTGCTACCACGAGCTGTGCGACGACCTGATCACGATCCTCACCGGCATCCCGCCGCTGACGGCGGGTGGCCTGCTGATCGAGGACGACACGCCGACGCTCGAGGAGGCGCAGATCGCCGCCAACAAGATGGAAGGCGGCGCGATGCGTGGCCTGAACGAGATGTCCGACGGCGCGTCGTACGCCGTCTGGTACTTCTCGTCGACCAAGAACCCGTGGTCGGCCGCGGCGAGCAAGTCCAAGCTCGCCAAGAAGGCCAAGAAGTACCGCAAGTCCCGCAAGCTGCGGCGCGCCGAGCGCTTCGGCTGGGCCGGGCACTGAGGTAGTTCAGCGGTCAGGCCCCTCGAGCCGGCGGCGGCTCGAGGGGCCTCCGCGCTCAGCCCGTGACGAACTGGTGCCGGACACCCCCGGGCCGCAGCTGCAGCAGGCAGCCCGCGATGCGACCCGTGTGGTAGTCGCTGCCGGGGTTGATGCACAGCGTGCGCCCGATCCGGGTGGCGCCCGCCGACTCGTGGATGTGCCCGTGCAGCGACGCCAGCGGCTGGTAGCGCTCGATCGCCTCGCGGACGGCGCTCGAGCCGGCCCCGATGAGCTTGGGCTCCGACCCCGCCATGATCACCTCGAGGTGCTCGTCGAGCGCGGCGCACGTGTCGAGGGTCGAGTCCAGCGGAGGCACGTGCAGATTGAAGATGCAGCGATCCATGTCGCCCGCCGCGTCGGCGATCGCGCAGATGCGCCGGTACAGCTCGTCCTCGTCGAGCTCGCGGGGCGACGCGAACGGCGTGCGGTTCGAGTAGCCGAGCGACACCATCGTGTAGCCGCCGAACTCGACCACCCGGCCGTCGCAGCCTTCCACCCTCGCCGCCCGTTCGATCGCGCCGTCGACGGCGTGCGGGTCGTCGTTGCCGGGCATGACGAAGCAGCGCACCGGCGAGTCGGCGAGGCGCTCCGCGGCCAGCGCCAGCCAGCGCTCGAACGTGACGAGCATCACCTCCGCGAACCACGCCTCGCGCGCGTCCTCCGACAGGGCCGCAACCCGCTCGACCTCAGCCGCGTTCATGCGGTGCGGGTACATGCCGTTCGCGCGGATGCGGTGTTCGAGCGCGTCCAGCTCCTCGTCCGTGCCGGCGCGCTCGGGCTGCCCGAACAGCTCGGCGACGTACGCGCCGCCGTCCTCGACGACCGGCACCACGACCTTGCCGGTCACGTCCCCGCCCATGACGAGCACGCCGGCCTCGTATACGCGCGCCGCCGCCAGGAACTTGCGCCACAGCGTCTCCGTGCCGTGGATGTCGGACGCGTAGTAGAGGCGGACGGCGTCCGAGCCGCCCGCCTCGTTTCCCCTCCTGACCCGCAAGAACCTCACTCCGGCGGAAGCTCCTTGTACGCCAGCTCGAAGTCGATCCCCTGGCGTCGGCGGACCGCCCGCGAGACGAAGTAGACGACGATCGCCGCGGCGTACACGAGCGCCGCCAGGCCGAGCTTGCCGGGGTTGTCCGACAGGCTCGCGCCCGAGCCCGGATCCCACAGCAGGATCGCGATCGCGGCACCGAAGCCGAGGACCGCGAGGCCGCCGACGACGGTCAGCAGCGGCAGGCCGGCGACCGTGCGTGCGTACGGCGACGCGGCGACCATCGCCTTCTGCCGGTACGGGAGCGCGGCGCCGGCGGCGGCCGTGACGAGCAGCGTGAGCGACAGCCCGAGCAGCACCGACAGCGTCGAGAACCAGTCGGTGAAGGCGTAGATCGCCGTCGACGCGATCGCCAGCAGCGTGACGACGCCGATCGCCACGACCGGCGAGCGCGTCCGCGGATCCACGTACGACAGGCGCTCGGGCATGATCCGGTCGAACGACCACGCGAACATGCTGCGAGAGATCAGCAGCATCGTCTGCGGCAGCCAGATGAGCAGGCCGACCGTGAAGCCGAGCACGATGAGGCCGCCGAAGAGCGCGTTGCCGGACGCGATCGCGGCGAGCTCCGGATACGCCGGCGCCCCGGCCGCGAAGCCGTACGCCGCGGGGTCCGCGAACCCGAGCATGCCGTTGAGGTCGTAGTCGGCGAAGTTCAGATACGCCGGGGTCAGCGCCAGCAGGAAGAGCACCGCGACGAGGACGGCGCCGGGCATCGAGTACAGGTGCGTCCGGCGGCGCAGCCGGATCTCGCCGGCGAAGTAGTTGCTGGAGAAGATGAAGCCGAAGATGAACCAGAACACCGACACCGACTTCAGCGTGGCCTCGAACGAGAAGCCTGCCGAGGCGTAGCCCGCGTCGCTCGCCGATGCCTGCAGCGTGCTCATCGCATCGGTCGTCCCCAGGTTCGCCGCGTAGTCGTCGAAGCTCGACGTGAAGTCGCCCGAGCCGGTGAAGATGCCGACGATGATCGGCAGCAGGAACGCGCCGAGGATGTAGAGCACGAACGCACCGACCTGCACGCGGAAGAACAGGCGCGTGCCGCCGAGGATGAACATCAGCGCCGACAGCGCCACGGCGGCCGAGCCGGTGATGAACAGGCCCCATTCGGTCGCGAACCAGTCGCCGAAGCTGAGCCATCCGCTCGAGCCCGTGTAGCCCGCCATCACGCGGCTGAACGCGCCGATCCCGTAGGCGGCGATGTACGTCGTGTAGACGCCGTAGACGACCGCGAGCCAGAAGCAGTACGACACGTTGGCGGCGAAGCCGGCGACCGGATGGAGCGCGCGGCTGTTGAACACGTAGTCGCCGCCGGTGCGCGGCATCACCTGCGCGAGCATCGCGTACAGGAACGCGCCCGGAAGGCCGAGCGCGGCCGCGATCAGGAACGCCAGGATCGCGTTCGAGCCCTGGTAGGCGAACGGATAGAGGATCCAGAAGAACGCGAACGTCAGCGCGACGCTCGACCACATGACGTTGTAGAAGAGCGCGTCCCGCGTGCGCCCCTGGCGCACGAGCCCGGTCGCCCTGCGGGTGAACAGACCCGGCGCACCCGAGGGATCGCGGCTGACGGTGGTGCTCATGGGCTGCCTCCAGGTGGAGAGGACGGGACGGGCGCGCGAACGGGAAGCTCGCCGCGCGCCAGGCGTGGGTAGTCGACGAGACGGTCGGCGCGGTCGGGGCGGCCGGCGGACACGACGAGCAGCTCTTCGCTCGAGTCGGACGCCTCGATCACGACGCTGCCGTCGGGCGCCACGGCGCGCGTGCCACCGACGAACTGCCGGCCCGACTCGCTGCCGACGCGATTGACGTACAGGTGCCCGAGCCGGTTGTCGAGCGCCCGTGCGCGGGTCGCGAGGTCGTGGTCCGCGGCGTACGGGACCATGTTCGCCGACGCCGTGACGAGCAGCTCCGCGCCCGCGCGGGCGACCGCTCGGGCCGGCTCCGGGAACTCGATGTCGAAGCAGATGAGCGGCGCGATCAGCGTGCCCGCGAGCGGGACGATGAGCTGCTCCTCGCCCGCCGTGAAGGCCTCGGCCTCGGGGCCGAAGAGGTGCGTCTTGCGGTACACGCCCTCGAGCCGCCCGTCCGCTCCGATGCACGCCGCGGAGTTGGCGACGGCGCCGTCGAGGCGTTCGGCGAAGCCGACGACGACGGCAGTCCTCGTGGCGGCGGCCGCGCGCGCGATCTCCACCAGCGGCGCCGACGTCGTCGCGAGCGCGAGCTCGTCGAGCCGCCCCAGCGTGTAGCCGCCGAGGAACAGCTCGGGGAAGACGGCGAGGTCGGCCTCGGGTCGCTCGCGGAGCGCGCGGACGACGCGCGCGGCGTTGGCGTCGACGTCGCGCGGAGAGGGGGCGAGCTGGGCGAGCAGCGCGAGCATGCCGCTAGCGGCCGGCGCCTCCGTGGTGGGCCATCGCCTCGATGGCGATCCGCCCGGCCATCAGCGACGTGGCGGGCGTCGCCTCGAGGCTTGGCGCGGTCTCGACGACGTCGACGCCGACGAGCCCGTTACGGGCCACGCCGCGGACGAGCTCGATCGCCTCGCGGCTGGTGAGCCCCCCAGGGGTCGGGCAGCAGGTCGCTGCGGCGTGGGCGGCGTCGAGCGAGTCGACGTCGAACGAGAGATAGACGCCGTCGCTGCCGCCCGCCGCGACCTCGAGCGCGCGGTCGGCGGCCCACGCGGTCCCGCGCTCCCAGATCTCCTCGAGCCAGATGACCGTGATCCCGCGCTCGCGGCAGTACGCGATCTCCGTGCGCGGGTTCATCCAGCCGGAGATCGCGACGAGCGCGATGTGCGCCGGATCGAAGCCGGCGTCGACGGCCCGGGTGATCGGGCAGCAGTGGTTGAGCTCCTCGCCGCCGACGTCGGCGGCGGTGTCCAGGTGCGTGTCGATGAGGATCAGGCCGGGGTTGTCGACGTGCGCGCGCACGGCGCGGACGGCGGGGATCGTGATCGAGTGGTCGCCGCCGAGCGTGACGGGCAGCGCGTCGGCCGCGAGGATCTGACCGATGTCGGCCTGCGCGCGCGCGAACGTCTTCTCGGGGTTGGCGAGGGCGATGTCGCAGTCCCCGCAGTCGACCGGCTGCAGGGCTTCGACGAGGTCGAAGTCGTACATCGCGTTGTAGGTCAGGAACTGGCACGAGACGTCGCGGATCCCGCGCGGGCCGTAGTTCGCCCCGGTGCGCGAGATGTTCGTGGCGTCGAAGGGGATGCCGTAGATCGCCGCGCGCGCACCGTGGGCGCGGAGGGCGTCGGCGTCGGGCGCCACATGCGGCAGCCGCAGGAACGAGCCGGCAAGCCCGGCGTGCAACAGGCTGGTCCACATCGTCGTGTCGGCCGGCACCGGTTCGGTGGCCATCAGCGCTCCTTCCTCGACTTGCAAAAACGCTTTTGCACTTGGTTCGGTAGGAGTCTTGCAAAAGCGCTTTTGCGCTGTCAAGCTGCGGCGCGTCAATGGGCGGCACGGGCGAGCGCATCGGCATCAAGGAGGTGGCGGCGGCCGCGGGCGTCTCGATCACCACGGTGTCGCACGCGCTCAACGGCAAAGGCCGCCTGCCGGAGGAGACACGCGAGCGCGTCCGCGACGTCGCCGAAGCGCTCGGCTACGTGCCGAGCGCGACCGCTCGCAGCCTCGCGCGCGGCCGCACCGGCATCCTCGCGCTCACCGTCGCGCGGGTCGAGGCGATGCCGTTCTCGCTCGCCGACTTCGACTACTTCTCCCAGCTCATGAACGGAGCGAGCACTGCTGCGCTCGAGCGGGGCTACGCCCTCGTGCTCGCGCCGTCGGCCGCCGGCACGGACCTGCTCGACAGCGTGCCGCTCGACGGCGCGATCGTGGTCGACCCGGTACGGGGCGACCGGACGCTGGCGCATCTGCGCCGCCGTGGCGTGCCGGTGGTGACGACGGGCCGCGAGCCGGACGGGGTCGACGACGCTCCGTGGATCGACAACGATCACATCGCGGGCACGATGTCGATCCTCGACCATCTCGCGGCGGCCGGCGCGCGCCGAGTGGCGCTGATCACCACGCCGCCGGTCCACTCGTACACGATCGACAGCCAGGCCGCCTACCGCGACTGGTGCGCCGGCCACGGCAGCGACCCCGAGATCGCGATCGTCACCGGCACGCTGACCGAGGGCGAGGGGTACAGCGCGGCGCTCGAGCTGCTGGACCGCGACGATCCGCCGGACGGCATCTACGCCACGCTCGACCGCCTTGCGCTCGGCGTCCTGCTCGCCGCCCACGCCCGTGGCGTCGACGTCCCGGGCGAGCTGCTGGTGGCCGGATGCACCGATTCGCACGCAAGCCAGGGCGCCGCCCTGACCGCGCTGAGCCTGGACCCGGAGCGGATCGGCGTCGAGGCCGTCGAGAGCCTCATCGCGGTCACGGAGTCGCGCGCCGACCCGCCGGCGCACCGCTATGTGCCGACGACGGTGATCCCGCGCGCGTCGACCAAGGGCGGGTAAGGGGGTCAGACCCCCTTACCCGCGCGCAGGCCGTCAGCGCGTACGAGCGCGCCGATGACCCTGGTACTTGAAGTGCCGCTTGGCCGCGGCCTTGCGGGCGGCCCTCGCGGTCATCGCACGCTGCGGCAGCGCGCCGCGCTGGTTCGCCCAGAACCACAGGGCGTGATCGAGCGCGCCGCGGAACTCGCGCAGCGACTTCAGGGCGTTCCCGTTGAGCGAGTCCGCCTGCTGCTGAGCGAGCACCGGATCGGTCGGGAACGAGTTCATCGTGTCCGCCGGCGGCTGGCCGGTGACCGTGTCGATGTTGTCGCACGCCTCGTGGTAGCACGGGTCGTACTGCTCACCGGCGACGCCGCCGTAGATGGCGACCTCCGCCGGCGTCTTCGGCACCTCGGCGCCGGCGAACAGACCGCCGGCCGGGATGCCGCGGTTGATGAACCCGACGTAGTCGGAGCGGCCGTCGAACGCCTGCGGCTTCGTGGCCATGCCACGCCGCTGGAAGTAGCGCTTGAAGACCTCCTCGACCGTGCCCGAGCCCTCCGGGCCGGCCGAGCCGAGCTCGGAGCCGTCACCGTCATAGACGAGCCGCACGTAGTTCGGCGACGCGATCATGTCGGTGTCGATCATCACGTCGGTGTTGTCGACCTCGCGCTGGCTGAGCGCGGCGGCGTAGAACTGCGAGCCGACGAGCCCGTCCTCCTCGCCGCCGAACCACAGGAAGCGGATCTTGTTCTTCGGGTGCGTCTTGGCGACCGCCTCGGCGAGGTCGAGCTGCCACGACGTGCCGGAGCCGTCATCATTGATGCCGGGCCCGGCCGGGACCGAGTCCAGGTGCGCGCCGGCGAGCACCATGTGCTTGTCCGACCCGTGCTTCGTCTCGGCCTGGACCTGCGGGAAGAACCGGTCCACGTTGACGCCGTTGGTCTTCAGCCGCACGGTCGGGTTCTGACCGTTCTTGAACGCCTGCAGCAGCTCGTTGCCGACCGCGAAGCTCGAGAACACCGCGGGGATGCTCAGGTCGGTCGGCCCGCTGCGGAAGCCGGCATTCATGCGCCCGGCGCTGTCGCCCTCGTTGAAGAGGATCACGCCGACCGCGCCGGCGGCCTGGGCGTTGGCGATCTTCTGCACGAACGGGCACGTGCCGCGCTGGATCAGCGAGATCGCGCCGCTCGTCGCCGCGGGGAAGTCCGCGGCCTCACACCCGGCCGTGTTGCTGTTGGCCGCCGGGCTCGGGACGACGTTGTCGTTGACCGGCACCACGGGCGCGGTCACTTCCTTGGTCGGCGAGAACTCGAACGTGATGTAGTCGACTGCCGGGCTGTTGTCGTCCGCGGCCGTACCGGGGACGTAGGTCTTGTTGTTCGGCGTCAGCTGCTGGAACTCGGGCGGCGCGGTCTCGCGCCACTCGGGCATGTTGAACTCGACGACCTTGACCTTGAGGCCGGCGCGCTTCATGCGCTCGCGCACGTACGCGACCGAGGCGGTGTAGCCCGGCGTCTCGGTGTGCCGCGTGCCGTTGTTCATGTCGGCGATCGTCTGCAGCGCCCGCTGGTGGGCGACGATGCCGCGTACCGACGACTTCGGCTTGTGCTTGTGATGGCCGTGATGGCCGTGATGGCCGTGATTGCCGCGCGCCTGCGCAGCACTAGGAACGAAGGCGAACGCCGCCAGCATGGCGACGCAGGCGATCAGACGTGGTGTTCGCACGTCTTCCTCCCTCTTTTTGTTCGGCAACCCCCTCCCGAGGGGCCCCTGTTGTGGGTCAGCCTACTACGGGGACAGTCGTTCGGACCGCCACGACCCGTCCTCCTGCAGTAGGAAGTGCTCGCGATCGTGCAGGCGGTCGGCGCGGCCCTGCCACAGCTCGACGGCGTCCGGCCGCAGCCGGTAACCGCCCCAGTAGTCCGGTCGCGGAACCTCGTCCGGAAAGCGTTGCTCGACCTCCCGGACGCGCGCCTCGAGCTCGGCGCGATCCCCCAGCACCGTGCCTTGTGCCGACGCCCACGCGCCAACCTGCGCCCCGCGCGGCCGCGACGCGAAGTAGGCGTCGGACTCCGCGGCGGTCAGCTTCTCGACGCGCCCCTCGAGCCGGGCGGCGCGCTGCAGCGGCTGCCAGTAGAACGTCACCGCCGCGCGCGGGTTGGCGTCGAGCTCGCGGCCCTTGCGCGAGCCGTAGTTGGTGAAGAACTGGATCCCCTCGTCGTCGATGCCCTTGAGCAGGACGATCCGCACCGACGGGCGGCCGTCCGGGGTCGCGGTCGCGAGCGCCATCCGCTCGGCCTCGATGATCCCGGAGGCGGCCGCCTCCTCGAACCACTCCCGAACGAGAGAGAGGGGGTTCACAAGTTCATGGCGACGTACTTGATGTTCAGGTACTCGTCGATGCCCTCGGGGCCGCCCTCGCGGCCGAAGCCGGAGGCCTTGACGCCGCCGAACGGCGCGGCCGGGTTGGAGACGATGCCCTGGTTAAGGCCGACCATGCCGGTCTCGAGCTTCTCGACGACGCGGAACGCGCGCTTGATGTCGCGCGTGTAGACGTAGGACACGAGGCCGTACTCGGTGTCGTTGGCCGCGGCGATCGCGGCGTCCTCGGAGTCGAAGCCGATGACCGGTGCGACCGGCCCGAAGATCTCCTCGCGCAGCAGCCGCGCGTCGCCGCGCACGTCGCTCAGCACGGTCGGGTCGAAGAAGTAGCCCG
>Ga0111539_10006500_pt1 | contig 15057 bp, 13 predicted proteins | sample RhiMethybrSRZTD1_FD_79667 | JGI IMG/M metagenome (GOLD analysis project Ga0111539, IMG submission 79667) | Populus rhizosphere microbial communities from Tennessee, USA - Rhizosphere MetaG P. TD hybrid SRZTD1 (version 2) (version 2) | ecosystem: Host-associated > Plants > Roots > Rhizosphere >... | reverse complement strand
GCCCCGGCGCAGCTCGTTCCGCCGGCTCGCTGGGGCGTTGAAGCGCCGATCCGAAACGCCGGGCCCGACGCTCGGGGAGGTGTAACCTTGGCATCGGCGCCGGGAACCTGGCGCCAGCTCTTCGGTCGCGAAGCGTCGGCCAGCTCGCCGGAGCTCTTTCCGCGGCTGCCCGAGGCGCAAGTCATTGCGGCGGAGGGCGGGCTCTCCGGCAGAATTCACCTCGTCGTGGAGGACGCCAGCGCTCGCCTTCACGGCGAGCCGCGCCGCGTGGCAGAATTTCCGCGCTGCCACTGGCGGCTCCTGGGAGACTTCTTCCAGTTGGGCTCCGCGGAGCTGTGCATCGAGCTCCAGTTCTTCCGCGCGGACGGGCGGCATCGGACGGGCACGCTCTCGAAGACGCTGCACAGCGCGCCGAACGAAGACGCGGCATCCGGCGACGGCGAGGTCCCGGCGGGGAGCGCTCTCGTCGTGCCGACTCTGACTCTGCGAGGCCGCCCGGGGGCGTCCCGCGTCACCGCGGTCGTCGAAGCTCTCGAGCTTGACTACAGCCCCGGTCTTCGCGCCGTCGCGGCCAGGTCGCCGCCACTTTTCGACGACGACGAGCCCATCGCTTTTGAAGTGCAAGGTCTCGGCCTGGATCGGGGGGAGCACACGATCTGCTACGAGCTCGTGCGCATCGCTCCGGCGCCGAGCTCGAGCCAGCCGCTGTCGCGCGCGAAGGATCTCGTCGCGGAAGGCACGCTCGCAACGTGGGCGAGCTTCACCGGTCGAGCTGCCGCGCAGCTTCATTTCGGCGGTCGGAGCGGGGCGGCGCTCGAGCCCGGTCTCTATCGCCTCAAAGCGCGCGTAGTTGGCGCGGCCCCGAACGCTCTCGCTCGTGCGGAAGCCGTCGCCGCAGTGCTGCCCGCGCGCGCCGAGAGTTCTCGCAGTCTGTGGCGCGACGTGCGCGCCGCGCTGGGGCCAGGCGCGCGCTGGGTCGACGCGAGCGGAGAGGGGATTTGGTTCGTTCGCGACGCACCGAGCGGAGCCACTGGCGCGCCTTTCAGCTCGACGGACAGCCCCTTCGGCACGAAGGAAAACAACAACAACAACAGCGAAGAGCGGCTGTTCCTCGCGTGCAGCGCCCGAGAAAGTCGGCGGCTGCAGCTATCGGGCTGCGAAGTGTTGCCCGGCTCGCCCTGCTACCTCGAAGGGGAGCCCGTTTTGCTTCGCGAGACTCGCCCCGACCGAAGCACAAATCGGCGGTAGTTTCCGTTCTCCCGCGGCAACGACGGCCGGTAATGTATCGGGCCCAAGCTTTGGCCTGGGCGTGAGATACACGCTTCGGAACACCGTGGTCATTTTATAATTTACATTATCCAAAGCAGATGATAATATCCGGCCCGTTCGAGCCAGCGGAAGTCGATGAGAGAGGGGCCTTTCTCTTTTCTCAGAGGCGCGCCCTTGGAAGACAGGTCAGTCTCGGGGACTCCTTTCTTGGGTCTTCTCGAGTGAGTCCTGTGGTGAGGTGGAGAGAATCCGCAAGTTCGGATGATGCCCGCTAGGAGCCCGAGTTAGAAGAGAGACCCGGGAGCGAGCGCGGGAGGTTGCCGGGAAAAGGAAATAAGCACAAGAGGGGGGAGGGACCCCGGCTTACCGTGGTCTTTCCAGATTATTTCCTTTTCCTTTTTTTGTCTCCCTGAGTCGCAGGACCGAGCACGCTGAGAGCCGTGGTGCGCACACGCGAAGCTCTCGCGGGCGACCGAGGAGAGGAGAGCGTGAAGGAACTCGTGAAGAGAGCGGCCGAGGCGTTGCAGGCTGCTGGAGAGCTTCTTCGAAAGCTCCCTCGCCGCGACAAGTGGGTCCTTGCGGTGATTGTCGTCCTCCTCGTTTTCGTGGGGGGCGTCTTGCTCTTCCTCGACGGCGGGCAGGATTATCAGCGCGTCTGGTCCAGCCGCGAGACAGACTCGCCGCTGGCGCTTCAGCGCTTCGCAGCACGCCTCTCGGAAAACGGGATCGCGTGGAGCCCGGGGCAATTGCCCGGAGGCGAGCGCACCATCTCGGTTCCCGCCGCCAGCCTCGACCGCGCTCTGGCGCTGCGTGACGGCGGAACGGGATCCGATCGGAACGGCTCCAGTGCCGAGCCCGTCGAGAAAAGCAGCATCTTCGACACGCCGGAGAAGCTCGAGGCCAAGCTTCGCGAAGCGAACCGCCGCAAGGCCGAGCAGTGGATCATCCTGAACGAGAACATTCAGGTCGCTTCGATCCTGGTGTCTCCTGCCCGCCGGCAGCTTTTGAGCTCTTCCCGCAGCGCCGGCGAGACTGCCAGCGTTATGCTGTCGCTCCAGCCGGGTGTCGCTCGACTGCCCCCGCAAGAGGCCGACGCGGTGAGAGAGATGGTCCGCTCTGCCCTGGGCCTGAAGCGCGAATCCGTCTTCATCATCGACAACTTCGGCAACCGTTACGACGCCGTTTCCGAAGGAGACGCGCCGGGGCGGGTCCTCGAGAAAGAGGAGAAGTTGAGGACGTTCCTTCGCAACGAGATCCAGAGCATGCTGGCGAAGTCCTTCGACGAGCGCGATTTCTTCGTCGGGGTCATCGTGTCGCTTTCTCCACAGCGCTCAACGATCGAGCGGAAAGAGATGGATCGAGCCGGCTCGTTCACGCTCGAGAGTGAATTCCAAACCCAGCGGGGAGCGCCGGCTCCCGGAGGCCTCGTGTCGAAGACGGACGGGCCAATCGGCCTCTCCGAGAGCATCAAGTCCGTGCCCTTCGAAAGTTACAAAAAGACCCAGATCGACATCCCGCCGGGGGAGCTCAAAAGCACAAGCGTCATCGTGCGGCTCAACCTCGAAGCTGTGGAGAGCTTGACCGCCCGAGCGAGTGGCAGCGCACGGCCGGAGCGGCTCTCCCCGAGCCCGGCTGCGTCGCCGACGGCGGCCGCACGCGAAGCGATCATCCAGCAATTCGTCGCGCAGCAGGAAAGCAGCCTCCGTGGGTTCCTGACTCCGTGCGGTAGCGTCAGCGTCAGCGTCATGGTGCAGCCGTTCGTTCATGTGCCGCTCGAAGTGCCTGTGGAGCCACCACGCATCGCGACGCTCGAGCCGTCGGTCGGGCTGTCCGAGCTCGTGAATTGGCTCGGCCGGTTCTGGAAGCCGCTCGTCGGCATCGCGCTCATTGGCGGCAGCCTGGTGCTCCTCCTGTCCGCAGTTCTCCGCAGGCGCACTGGTCCCACCGGCTGGAGCGGCATCGCGTCCGCGGCGATCGGGGCGGGCGGCGGCGATTGGCACCCGCCCGTTGCAGGCGCATCTGCCGAGGGCCTCGACGTGCTGCCAGAAGTCGAGCGGATCACGGCGGCGGTGCGCGAACGGCCCGAGGAGGCCGCTTCCGTCCTCCGGCTGTGGCTGGCGCAGGATGAGGAAGCGCACGAGGAGGTCTCGCGGTCGTGAGCGAAGAGGCTTTGATGGAGAAAAGGGTGGAGGGAGCGCCGGACGAGGATATTCCGGCACCGTCCCTCGAGGAAGGGGATGCTCGAGATCGCACGCCCGCTCCGCCGGCCGTTCCCGTGGCGGAGTCCGCAGGATTCCCGCCCTCGGCCGGCTCTTTCCCGGGGGTCAAGAAGGCCGCCGTGCTCATCCTCGCCCTCGATGAAGACCTCGCGTCATCGCTCCTCCGATGCCTCTCCGACGCTGAGCTCGAGCACATCACGGCGGAGATCGCCAACCTCGGCGTCGTCGAGAAAGAGACCGTCTCGAGCGTCTTGCGCGAGTTCTTGAAGCTCGAGGAGCTGCACCGCGTGGCTCGAAAGGGGGGCCTGCAGGCTGTAGTCCACCTACTCGAGCGCTCCTTTCCCCAAGATCGGGCGAAGCGGATGCTCCACCTGCTCGCGTCGCAGCGACAGCACCACCCATTCTCGTTCCTCGAAGGCGTCGAGGTCGAGACGCTGGTCGCGTTCCTCGAAGAGGAGCACCCTCAGACTCTGGCGATCATCCTGGCGCAGATGAGCCCGGCCAAGGCCGCCGTGATCCTCGAAAAACTGCCCGGCGCGCAGCGGCGCGAGGTGCTCGGCAGGATTGCGAGCCTCGAGGGCACGAACCTCGAGGCGCTGCAGAGCATCGAGACGTCGCTCCGCCAGCACCTCGGCACCACTTGCTTCGAGCCGCTCCGCGAGTCTGCCGGCGTCAAGCTCGCCGCCGAGATCCTGCGCGCGGCGGAGGGCGGCGGTACCTCGATCCTGGAGGACCTGAAAGAGGGACAGCCCGAGCTCGCCGAGGAGATCGGCAAGCACCTGCTCGTCTTCGAAGACCTGGCGATGTTCGACGACCGGGCGTTGCAAGTCCTGCTGAAAGAGGTGGACACGCAGCGCCTCGCTCTCGCCCTGAAGAACGCGCCGGACGCGCTCCAAGCCCGACTTCTCGACAACCTCTCGCGCCGCGCGGCCGAGATGGTGCGCGAGGAAATGGACCTCCTCGGGCCCGTCCGATTCGTCGACGTTGAAGCGGCCCGACGGTCCATCCTCGAGACCGTCCTCCTGCTCGAATCCTCCGGCCGACTGTACATCTCCGGCAGGGGAAGAGAGGAGAACCGCATTGTCTACTGACGGCGGTTCAAGCTCTGGTCTCCGGCCGGATGCGGAGTCCATAGCCCCCGCGCTCGGCCGCTGGATCCGCCCGGCCACGCCGCAGGGGCGCTCCACCGCGGGATCTCCTCGCAGTCCGGGGGACGTCGCACACCTTGGTGGACAGATTCTCGAGGACGCGAAACGCCGTGTGGCCAGTCTGGCGGTGCTCGAACGCGAGCTCGAAGACCGAATCCGCGCCCGTTGGACCGAAGTCGAAGCCGAGGCGGCGCGGCGCCTCGCGCGTTGCGAGGAGGAGGTTGCGGCCGTTCGCCGGCGCCTGGACGCCGACTCGAAAGACCGCACTCTCAAGCTCGAGAAAGAAGGGCGGGCGTCGGGTTTCCGCGAGGGCTTCGCTCGAGGCCGGGAGGACGGCTACCGGCTGGGCGTCGAGGAGGGCCGGCGCGACGGAAAAAAGGAAGCCGAGGAAAGCGTCACGCGCCGGCTGGAAGGCGAGCTCGCCGGCGGCGCTCGCGCGCTGGCCGAGGCGGCATCGCACCTCCGAGAGGAGTCTGCCAAGCTGATCCGCGAAGCGCGGGAGGGTTTGCTCGAACTTTCGCTCGAGATCGCGAGGAAAGTCGTCAAGCGCGAGGTGGCCTGCACGAACGACGTAGTCGTTCGCAACGTCGAGAAAGCGATGGAGCTGGTTTTCCGTCGCGGCAGCGTCGTCCTGCAAGTCCACCCGGGGGATGCCCCCGCCATCGAGCGCGCGCTCGAGGCGGAGCCCCGATGGGCGGAGGGTTTTGAAGCCGTCGAGATCCGCTCCTCTCCCGACGTGGAGGCGGGAGGCTGTCGGCTCATCTCGGGAGCAGGCGCCTGCGACATGACGCTCGAGACCCAGCTTTCGCTGATCGAAGACGCCCTGCGGCGCGCACTGCGGGAGCCCGGCGCCGCAGCTGAGGAGCCAGAGGCCGCGCGGTCCGGTTGGGAGGAGCCATGAAACGCCTCGCTCCCGTGGTCCGGCGGGTTTTCCCGGCAGTCCTCGAGGGGCAGGTCCACCGGGTCCTCGGGCTCACGGCGGAGAGCCGAGGCCTTTTCGCGCCGGTCGGAGGCTCCTGCGAGATTCATTGCCGCGACGGCCAGCACCTCGAGGCAGAAGTCGTCGGTTTTCGCCAGGAGCACGCGATCGTGGCGCCTTACGGTGACATCCGCGGCATCTCGGCCGGAGACCGCATCGTCTACCGCGGCCGAAGCGCCTGCGTGCGCGTGGGCCGGGGGCTGATCGGCCGCGTGGTGGATTCGCAGGGTCTTCCGCTCGTCGGCGGCCCCATCGAGGAAGGGCTCATCGACGTGCCGCTCCATAGCGCGCCACGGAATCCGCTCCAGCGCAGCAAAGTGGAGCGCGTGTTGGTCACCGGCGTGCGCGCGATTGACGGACTTGCCACCGCCGGTCGCGGGCAGCGGATGGGTATTTTCTCCGGTAGCGGCGTCGGCAAGAGCGTCCTCCTCGGCATGATCGCGCGGAACACGGACGCCTCGGTGGTCGTGATCGGCCTCATCGGCGAACGGAGCCGCGAGGTGCGCGAATTCGTGGAGACGAACCTCGGCGAGAAGGGGTTGCGTCGCGCGGTGGTCGTCGCAGCGACGAGCGAGGAGGCGGCGCTCCGGCGCATCCAGGCCGCCAAGGTCGCGACGGCCGTGGCGGAGCACTTTCGCGATGAGGGGGAGGACGTGCTGCTCCTCATGGACTCCTTGACGCGCGTCGCGACGGCGCAGCGGGAGCTGGGCCTCTCCTGCGGCGAGCCTCCGGCGACGAAAGGCTATCCGCCGTCCGTCTTCGCGCTGCTTCCGCGCCTGCTGGAGCGGGCCGGCCCTACGCAGCGAGGCAGCATCACCGGCTTCTACACGGTCCTCGTCGAGGCCGACGATCCGCACGATCCGATCGCCGACTGCGCTCGCAGCGTGCTCGACGGGCACCTCTGGCTGTCGCGCGAAGCGGCGGAGCGGGGTTTTTTCCCCGCCATGGATCCGCTGGCCAGCTTGAGCCGCGTCCAATCGTCGATCGTCGATGAGGTCCACCTTGCTTCGGCGCTCGCGGTGAAAGCGCATCTCTCGCGCTATCGGCAGGTGGAGGACCTGATCCGCATGGGCGCCTATGTGCCTGGAGCCGATCCTATCGTGGATGAGTCCGTGCAGCTCTATCCACGCATCGAGGCTTTTCTGCGGCAGGGCAAAGACGAGTCGAGCAGCCTGGAGTTGACCGTGCAAGGCCTCCGGTCGCTCGCGGACGAAACGGCGCTCGTGGTGCCAGGGGAGACGGCATGAGCGTGCCTCCGTCGAGCGGCCGGTGGAAAGCCGTCAGCTCCCTCCTGCGCGTCCGCGACGTCGAGCAGCGGCAGTCGGAGGCGCGCCTCCACTTGAAACGCATGGAGATCGCACGGCTCCGCGAAGAGCTCTCGTCGCTGCGCGCACGCCGCACGGCGGTGATCCAGCGGGGCGGCAGCGGCGTGCTCAAAGAGCGTCTGCTCCTCGACGCGCTCGTCCAGATCTCCCTGGAGCGCACGCGAAGGCTGGAAGCTCTGAACCTCCAATCCGCCGTGCTCGTGGCGGAGTACCGCCTCGCGAAGAGCCGTAAAGACGCTGCGAAAAGTCTGAAAGACCGGTGCGGCCGGGCACGCGACCTCGTGATCTCACGACGAAACGAAGAGACCTCCGCGCTGCTGGCTCGAGCCCGGGCGAGCCGCGAGCTCCTCTGGAAAGATCCGCCCGCCGAGCCGCCCCTGCAGCACCGGCGTGACGCGCCGGGCGGAGCTGCGGCCAGCCCCGGGGAGGAGGACGCTTGGGACGATTAGGCCGTCTCTACGTCATTGCATCGTGCCTCGTCTGCGGGCTGGGCCTCGCCGGAGCCGCCGCGCTGTCGCTCGTGGCGCTCTTGTCGCCGGAGTCGCTCGAAGGCCTGTGGGACGGCGCTTCGGCGCGGTTGGCGGCGCTCGGCCGCTCCGCGAGCTCCTCCGGCGCAGCGCAAGCCGAAGCCGGCCTTCCGGCTGCCGAAAGCGGCATCCCCGCAGCCTGGGATATGCCCCGCCCGACGCGGGAGGAGCTTCCCCACGATGCCGTGCGCGTGGACGTCGGCGCGCTCGAGTCGCGTTTACGACTCCTCGAGTCCACAGCTTCGCCATGGGTCGACGGGTCCCCGAGCGCCGCTCGCGGATTGGAGCCGGGTCTCGCTCTGCGGCAGCTCGAAGCATGGGAAACGCTCCGCGAGCCGCTCCTCGAGCTCACGAATACGAGCGCCGGCACCGGGTCGGACGCCGTGCCCGCGCAGTCGACGGGCATCGAAACGCTGGCGCCCTGGCTCGCCCACCGGGTACGCGAGATCACCGCGGAGCGTCGGTCGGCGCGCGAGCGCCGGCTGTCCGGGCTCACACCCGCCACGCTCGCAAGGCTCCTCGCGGAAGAGGGCGCCGTGTCGGATGAGCGGGCGCTCGTCCTTCTCGAAAGTTTGGACGACGAGGAGCAGTCGGATGTGCTGGCGCGCGTCGCGCGGACGGACCCCGGCCGCGCAGGGAGGCTCGTCGGGGCGCTGCTCGATAGCAAGGAGCCTCGCGCGGCAGTCCAGCCCGTATCCACATCCACGGCTCCGCCAGCGGCGCCGCGGCGCCACGAAGGTTTCAGGGAGAAATCGGATGGATAGTCACAAGCTCGAGAAAGAAACCCTCGATTCCCTGCTGAAGAAAGTGCAAGGAAGCTCGGGGGCGCCGCCATCGGCCGTCGCGGACACGGTTTTTCCCCCGCTCGTGGCGTTCGACGACTCCGGCGAGCTCGCGGGGCACCGGCCGCGCGCGGACCTCTTCCGCGCGGTCCACCTGAAAGTCCGCGTGGAGCTGGGACGCGTCACGATGGCGCTGAAAGACGTGCTGCGGCTCACACCGGGGGCGGTGATCGACCTTGAGAAGCTCGCGGATGACCCCGTGGAGCTGTACGTGGACGATCTGCTCGTGGCGCGCGGAGAGGTGCTCGTCGTGAATGATTGCTTCTGCGTGAGGATCACGGAGGTTTTCGCGCAGCACGGAGTGGAGGACGCCGGAGCATGAACTTTGCGCGCCCGCTCCGAGCTCTACGCCTCTTGGCTCTGGGGCTCGCCCTCTTCCTTTGCGTGGCTCTGCGCGCAGGGGCCGAGGAGCCGCGCGTGCGCGCCGGTCAGACCATCGCTGACTTGTTGAATAAGAAGGGGAGCGACGGCGCCGACCCGGCCGGGACGCCGTCCGCGGAGCGGGATGGCGCAGCAAAGTTGGGAGCCTGGGCGGCGGCGCTCGTCGCCCTCGGCGGAGTCTTCTTCTTCGTGCGGCGGGCGAAGCTGCTGCCGCGAGCTGCTTTCCGGCCGGCGGAAGGTCTTGAGCTGGCCGGCCGCATCGCCCTGACGCCTCGCCATTCCGTTCACCTCGTCTGCGGCCGCGGCCGCTGCGTCTGGGTGGGCGTGGCGGGCGACCGCATGGTCTCGCTCGGGGAGTTCTCCGAGGCTGCTCGTCCAGCCGCGGAACCGCAAGCAACCGTCGAGAGATGCGAGCCAGCAGAGTCGGCGGCAGCGCCGAGCGAGACCGCCCCAAGCTTGGGAGGCTTCACGATCCGGCCTCAGGACCGCGAGGCCATCGCCACCGCCCGCGCGCTGCACGACGAGGACCTGCAGCCGTACCGCAGGCAGATGGACCGGATGCGCGACATCCTGCGTGGGATTCGGCCGGGGCTCGATCCTGGCACGGCGCGAGGCGACGGAGGCGGAGCATGAAGCGCGGCGGAATGGCTTCTGCGCGCGCCGCGGCGCTCAGCTTGCCGATCCTCCTCGCGGGTGCGTCAGTCCTCCACGCGGCGGAGGGCGGCTGGCTCGAGGGGCTTCCGAGGATATTGACCGGCCTCGACCGGGAGCAGGCGCTCGTGGCGGTCCGCGGCCTCGTCGCGGTGACCGTGCTGAGCGTCGTGCCGTCGATTTTGCTCCTGGCTACGAGCTACCCGCGCATTTTGATCGTGCTGAGCTTCCTGCGCAGAGCGCTCGGCACGCAAGACCTGCCCTCGCAGGGCATCCTGGCGGGGCTGAGCTTGATCCTGACCGGCATCGTCATGATGCCCGTCTGGATGCGGGTGTATACGGAAGCGTACCTGCCGCTCGAGCGCGGGCAGATCCAGACGGTCGACGAAGCGATCGCGAAAGCTTCCGTGCCGCTCAAGGAGTTCATGAGCTCGCACACACTCGAGAGCGACTTGCGCCTCATGGTGGAGCTCTCGACTCCCGATGGGAAAGCGAGCCCCTCGCAGGATTCCGCGTCCACGACCTCGAGCAGCCCGCGCACGGCGGAACCGGCCACCGTGGAGGATCTGAGCTTCTTCGTTGTCCTCCCCGCGTTCGTCCTGAGCGAGCTCAAAACGGCTTTCCAGATCGGTTTCCTCCTCTATTTGCCGTTCCTCGTGATCGACCTGGCCGTGTCGGCGGTGCTCGTGTCGATGGGTATGTTCCTCCTGCCTCCGGCCATGGTGTCGCTGCCCATCAAAATTCTCGTCTTCGTCCTCGCGGACGGCTGGGACCTCGTCGTGGCACAGCTCATCGAAGGTTTCCGCTCCGCACTATGAACTCTGTGAAAGGCTGAGCCATGGAAAGCTTGGACGCGGGCGTCGCCCTGGCCCAGAGAGCGCTCTTCGTGGCGCTTGAGCTCAGCCTGCCGATTCTGCTCGCGGGGCTGTGCGTCGGGCTCTGCGTGAGCATTTTCCAGACCGTCACGCAGGTGCAGGAGCAGACTCTGGCTTTTCTGCCGAAGCTCCTCGCGATGGGCGGCGCACTCGTGCTCCTCCTTCCCTGGCTCCTTTCCGTGATCACCGGATTCGCGCGGGACATGTTTTTCGAAATGGGGGTCCGGTGACGGAGGCAGCTGCCAAGATGCCCGACGTGCTCGAGCTGCTGCCCGCCCTTTGCCGCGGCACGGGTCTCCTTTTTACGATGCCGTTTCTGTCCGGGAGATTCATCCCGTGGCAGCTGCGGATCGCGCTGGCTGCACTGCTCGCCCTTGCGGCGCCTGCCGCGCGGTGGAGTGAAGCGCCCGATGCGCAACGCGACGGCGCGACGGGGACGATGTCCGCCGGAATCTGCCTCACCGAGCTCCTCACCGGCGCTGGCCTGGGTTGGGCCGCCTGCCTTGCTTTGTCGGCGTTGCGCGCAGCAGGCGTAGCGCTTGCCGATCAGGCCGGCCTCGCGCTCGGCGGCGCGCTCGACGGCGCGGACGCAGATTCCGGGGCACTGCGCAGCCTGTTCGCCCTCATGGGCGTCTACACTTTCATTACGCTCGATTTCCATCACGCGTTCTTACGGGTGTGGGGCCACAGCCTGCAGGCGCTGCCGGTCGGGGGCTGGACAACCGGCAAAGCCCTCGAGGCGCTCCAGCGCTTGATCGTCGAAGGAGGCGCGCAGCTTTTCGAAGCGGCTTTCGTCGCTGCGCTCCCCGTCATGTGCGTGCTGCTCGTGGCTTCCCTCTGCCAGGGGATCCTGTCGCGCGCGCTGCCCGAGATCGACTTCTTCGCTTTTGGCCCCGCGCTCCGGACGGGAGTGGGGCTGTGCGCCGTTTTCGCGCTGCTGCCCTCGCTGGCGCAGATCTCACGGAGCCTTTTCGAAGGAGCGCTCGAAGAGACCTGGACCACACTCCGGACGGTTTTGCCGTGAACCGGTAAGCCCGCGCCAAGATCGCAAAGACTTTCACGCAACGTAGCGTATGGAACGAGACCTCGAACAGAAGACCCAGCAGCCGACGCCGCACCGCCTCGCGGAAGCGCGCAGGGCCGGCCAGATCCCTCGCAGCAGGGACCTCGTCGCCGCCGCGACGTTGATGGCGGGGTTCGGCGCGCTGGCGTGGCGAGGTCCGGAGCTCCTGGATGCGGCGTGCGCCTGGCTGCGGACTTCGCTCAGCCAGCTTCACGTCGAATCTGGAGCCCTGTCGGCTGAGAGCGCATTCGCCCTGACGCTGCGCGCCGCAGCATGGCTGGGCTGGCTCGCTGCGCCTCTCTGCCTCGCCGGCCTCGTCATGGCGCTCGCCACGAGCTTCGCACAGACGGGTCTGAACGTGCGATGGACCGCGGTGGCCCCGGACGCGTCACGCTTGAACCCCATCGAGGGAGCTCAAAAGCTCCTGCGGCTCCAGAGCGCCGCGCGCGGAATTCTCGCCGCGGGGAAAATCGGCGCAGTGGGGTGGTTTGCCGGGCGCGAGGTCGAAGCGCTCTGCGCGGCCCCGGCGTGGGCTTCCACAGCGAGCGCCCGGGGGGCGTGGCAGATGGCGTGGAGCTCCACCTGGCGGTTGGGCCTGCGCCTGGGCGCCGTCCTGCTGGCCCTTGGGGCCCTGGACTACCTCCTCCAAAGATGGTTCCACGTCCGCGACCTGCGCATGAGCCGGGCCGAGCTCGTGGAAGAAGTGATCCGCCTCGAAGGCAACCCGAGCCTCCGGCGCAAGCGGCGCGCCCTCGCCATGAGTCGGCGCGTGTCCGCCGCGAGCGGGCGGTGACCGAGATCCGATGGACGTGACTTTGCACCCCGAAAAACGAGCTGGCTGGCGATCGATCCTGGGAGGTTCCGATGCGCTCCTCGCGCTCGGAATTCTCGGGATCCTGTTCGTGATCCTCGTGCCGCTGCCGCCGGCGCTATTGGACCTTCTGCTGATCGCCAACCTGGCGGCCTCGTTCGTGATCCTCATGACGGCCGCGTCCGCGGCGCGACCTCTCGACTTCAGCTCCTTTCCTTCGGTCTTGCTTGTGATGACGTTTTTCCGCCTGGCGCTGAACGTGGCGTCCACGCGGCTCGTCCTCGGCAACGCAGGAGTCGCGGGTCTGGCCGCCGCGGGCAACGTGATCGAGGCGTTTGCGCGGTTCGTCGCGGGACGCAACCTCGCCGCCGGGTTCGTCGTGTTCGTAATCATCGTGGTCGTCCAGTTCGTCTTGATCACGAAAGGCACCACGCGCATCTCGGAAGTCGCAGCGCGTTTCACTCTGGACGCCATGCCGGGGCGTCAGCTGAGCATCGACGGCGACCTCGCCGCGGGGTTCATCGACGAGGTCGAAGCGCGGAGGCAGCGCCAGGAGATCGTGGATTCGACCTCTTTCTTCGGCGCCATGGATGGAGCCAGCAAGTTCGTGCGCGGCGAGGCCGTCGCGGGCCTTTTCATCACTCTGACCAATATCCTCGGCGGCTTCGTACTGGGCACGCTCTACTACGCCATGGACCTGGAGCAGGCGGCGTCCCTTTTCACGCGCCTCACTCTCGGCGACGGGCTTGTCACGCAGATCCCGGCTCTCATGGTCTCGGTCGCGACGGCACTTCTCGTCGCGCGCGGCGATACGGGAGAGCCGCTGGCTCGGCAAATCTCCCGGCAAGTCCTGCGCAACGAGCGGGTGTTCTTCGGCGCGTCGCTGTTTTTCCTGCTCCTCCTTCCGTCCGGCCTTCCAAAATCGAGCCTCCTCCTCGCGGGGATCGCGTGCGGAGCGACCGGCGTGTATCTGCGGCTGCGGCGGCCTGCGACGCTGGAGACCGTCGCGGAAGATCGGCGTGCGTCCTCGTCGGACCCCGCGGCAGAATCGCACGAGGAGCGCGCACGTTCCCTCTTGGTCCTCGAGCCGGTCGAGCTAGAGATCGGCTTCCGACTCATCCGACTCGTGGATGAGTCCCGGGGCGGTGACCTCATGACGCGGCTCACTCGCGTGCGCGACAAGCTGGCCTTGGACCTCGGCTTCGTGATGCCAGCCGTCAAGGTCCTCGACAACACGAGGCTCCACCCCGCCGAGTACTCGATCAAGCTGCGCGGGAACGGCGTCGGGCGCTGGCGCGTGAAGCCGGACCGTTACCTGGTCACCTCCGAATCGGGAATCCCCGAAGGGTTGACGGGTTCCCCGGGCGCCGACCCGATCACGGGCGCGCCAGGACTCTGGATCGAAGAATCCCAATGTCCTGCCGCCGCGAGCGTCGGTTTGCGGCTGCGCAAGGTTTCCGAAATCGTCGCCGACCATCTCGACCGAGTCGTCCGCATCCACGCCGCGGAGATGCTGACCCGCGAGGAAGCCTCGCGCCTCGTCAGCGACTTGCGCCGGCGCGCGCCAGCACTGGTCGACGAGTTGATCCCCGGGACGCTCAAGCTCGGAGAGGTCCACAAGGTGCTCCAGGCCCTGCTTCGCGAGCAGGTCAGCGTGCGCGACCTGGAGACGATCCTCGAGACTCTCGCCGACTACGGCGACCGGACGCGGGATGCTCGCGAGCTCGCGGAGCGGGCTCGGCGGGCCCTATCCCGAAGCATCAGCAGCGGCGTCGCCGGCAGGGACGGACACATCCGGGCGGCGCTGCTCGACCCGGCCCTCGAAGAGTTCCTGCAAGGCTCGCTCGAGAAAGCGGAGCGCGGATGGAGCCTTGCGATCGAGCCAGAGATCTCCGAAGCGCTCTCGGACAGCATCGCGGCCGCGGCGGCCCGACTGGACGCTTCGCGCCTGGCTCCCGTCCTCGTGTGCTCGGCGGCGCTGCGAGTGCACCTGCGGGAGCTGACCTGCAGCCGCTTGCCGCTCCTCAGCGTGCTGGCCTACGAGGAGATCGCGAGCGACCTCCGCCTGGAGGAGCAGGGCACGGTCGCCCTCGACAAGGACGTCATCGGGATCGGTCGAATCGAGGGAGGAGTGAGGAATCGGAAATGACGCAAGGAGAGCCCTGAAACGATGGCTCAGAGGACGAAAAACTTCCGCCTGACCCGAGTCGAAGCGCCGACGATGAACGAGGCGCTGCAGAAAATCCGGGGGTTGCTCGGCAGCGATGCGATCATCGTCAGCTCGCGCACTTTCCGGAAGGGCGGCGTCCTCGGCGTTGGCGCGCAAGAAGTGGTGGAGATCTACGCCGCCGACACGCGCTCGAGGATCGCCAATATCCGGCGCGAGCACTCGAGCCGCGCGCGGACCGGGGACGTTGCGCAACCGCTCGATCCACCGGCTCGCCCGAGGTTCGCCACCCACGACGAGCCCGCCCCGGCGCCATCGGTGCACTCCGCAGCGGTGCCTGCACCTCTGGCGATTCCCGCGGCGCCCGCGGCGACCGACGCGGGTAGCTTGAACGCCGTCTCGAACGCGATCGGACAGATCCGTCAGGATCTCCGCGACTTGATGGCGGGGAGATCCGACGGGGTCAAGCCGACGAGCCCCTTCCAGCGCGAATGCTTCGAAGTCCTGGTGGCGCGTGAAATCGACCCGAAGGTCGCTGCGCTCATCGTCGACGAAATCGCCTGCCTGCGGGCGCCCCAGGGTTTCCCCGACCCATCGCGCGTCCGCGCCGTGCTGCGCAGCCAGCTCACGAAGCTTTTCGTTCAAGGGCCGCCGCTGGATGACCGCAAGCGGCCCCGGGTCATCGTGCTCGTTGGCCCGACGGGCGTGGGCAAGACGACGACCATTGCAAAGCTAGCCGCCCGAGCGAAAATTCACGAACGATGCCGTGTCGGCCTCATCACGCTCGACACGTTCCGCAT
>Ga0111539_10006499_pt1 | contig 15060 bp, 14 predicted proteins | sample RhiMethybrSRZTD1_FD_79667 | JGI IMG/M metagenome (GOLD analysis project Ga0111539, IMG submission 79667) | Populus rhizosphere microbial communities from Tennessee, USA - Rhizosphere MetaG P. TD hybrid SRZTD1 (version 2) (version 2) | ecosystem: Host-associated > Plants > Roots > Rhizosphere >... | reverse complement strand
GGACGAGGAGCTCCTCGAGGAGCGCGTCCGGGACGGTCGCTACACGGCCTCGCAGCGCGACGCGATCCGCGCTCTCGGAGACGAGCTCGGCGCGAGGCTCGACCGCGGCGAGCGGTGGTGGGACGACGGCTGGGCCGCCTTCGAGCCGGACCCCGCGTGGCGTGCGCCCTCCTTCCCGACGGCGTGGGAGAGCGAGCCCGTGCCTCCGGCGCCCTCGCCGGCGGCCTACCGCGCGCTCGGCTGACCGGCAGATGAAGGCGGTGCCCGGCCGGAGCCGGGCACCGCGCGTCGTTCCTACGACCCGCCCGTCGCCTCGGCCGGCTTCGGCTCGATGCCGCCGCGGGCCTCGCCCTCGTGCGGTGCCTCCACCGTGACGTTCGGCAGCAGCCGGTCCAACCAGCCCGGGATGTACCAGGTCTTCTCGCCGAGCAGCGTGAAGAACGCCGGGACGAGCGTCATCCGCATGACGAGCGCGTACACGAGGATCGCGACGGCGAGCAGGATCCCGAACTCCTTCGAGACCCGGTCGCCGCTCAGGATGAACGCTGCGAAGACGGTGCCCATGATCACCGCCGCCGCTACGACCACGCGTCCGATCGCGGCGATGCCGTGCTCGATCGCCGCCTGGGTCTGCAGGCCGTGGACGTGCTCCTCCCGGATGCGGCTCATCAGGAAGACCATGTAGTCCATCGAGAGCCCGAACAGGATCGCGAACGCGATCGGCGGGATGAACGTCTCGATCGGCCCGGTGCGGTCGAGCCCGGTGAGCCCGAGCAGGTGGCCCTCCTGCACCACGAGGGTCAGGACTCCGAAGCCGACGAACGCCGACAGGATGGTGGTGACGGCTGCCGTCAACGAGACGACGATCGAGCGGAACGCCATCGCGAGCACGATGAACGTGACGCCGATGATGTAGAGCAGGAAGAGCGGCGCCCGCTCCATGATCCGGTCGCCGATGTCCTTGAACGCCGCGGTCTGGCCCGAGACGTAGGCGACGGCGTCGCCGCCCTCGGTCGCGGCGGGCACGACGGTGGAGCGCAGGTGGTCGACGAGCTCGTCGGTCTGCTCCGCCTGCGGCGCCGTCGTCGGTGTCACGAAGACGATCGCGACCGACTTCGCGTCGTTGAACTGCGGCTCGCCGACGGAGGCGACCCCGTTGAGGTTCCGGACGCCCTGGTAGATCCGCTGCGGCGCCTGCTCGTCGCCGTTGACGTCGACGACGATCGGGATCGGGCCGTTGAAGCCCTTCCCGAAGCCCTCGGCGAGCAGGTCGTAGGCGCGCCGCGCCGTCTGCTCCTTGGGCTGCGTGCCCTGGTCGCCGACGCCGAGGCGGACGAGCCCGGCGGTCGCCGCGAGCGCGAGCGACGCGAGCAGGACGACGGGGAAGACGACCCGGGCCCTGCGTGTGACGAAGCGGCCCCAGCGGGCGAAGAGGGTCTTCTCGCGGCCCGCCTCCGAGTCGTCGATCGGCGGCAGGAACGGCACCTTCAGCCGGTCGACCTTGTGCCCGAGCAGCCGGAGCACGGCGATCAGCGCCGAGTTCGCGAGGAGCACCGTCGTCAGCACGCCGAGCGCGCTCCCGATCCCGAGCTTGGTCACGAAGTCGAGCCCGAAGAACGCCAGGCCGCTGACGCCGATCGCGACCGTCAGGCCGGCGAAGAGCACCGCGCGGCCGGCCGAGGAGCCGGCCTCGGCTGCCGCGTCACGCGGAGACAACCCCTCGTGGAGCGCCTGCCGGAAGCGGGTCACGATGAACAGCGAGTAGTCGATGCCGACGCCGAGGCCGATCATCGACACGAGGATCGGTGTGATCGTGTTGATGTCGGTGAGACCCGCGAGGATGAAGAGCAGGAGGAACGCGGTCGCGAGCGCGGCGAGCGCGAGCATGATCGGGATGAACGCCGCGACGAACGTCCGGAACACGATCAGGAGCACGATGAGCGCCGCGAGGAGGCCGAGCATCTCGGACGTCCCCTGCTCGATCGGCGGGAACTCCGCCTCGCCGTTGTACTCGACGGTCACCCCGGCAGAGGCCACGGCCTCGCGGACCGCGTCCTCCACCGCGACGACGGCCGTGCGGTCCTCGTCGTAGATCACGCGGTCGAACTGGGCCTCGGCGTACGCGATGCGGCCGCCGTCCGAGAACGTCTCGTCGCTGAACGGGTTGCCGACGCTCTCGAGCTTCGCGGTGTCCGCGCTCGGCTCGAAGTCGACCGTGCTCGCGTAGGCGCCCGACTTGAGGCTTGCGATCGCGTCGTCGATCGCCGCCTTGCGCTCGGGCGTGTCGAGCCGCTCGCCCTCGGGCGCCGCGAAGACGATGTTGAGGACGCTCCCCTGCTCGCTCGCGAACTCGCTCTCGATCAGGTCGGTCGCGCGCTGCGTATCCGACCCGGGGATCTCGAACTCGTCGCGGAGGCTGCCGCCGACCGTGGCGACCAGCACCACGAGCACGACGATGATGCCGAACCATCCGAGGAGCACCCGCCAGGGGTGCGTGGCGCACATCCGCGCCCACGCGGCGAGCGATCCGGTCGCCATCCTCTCGTGTGCCGCCAGTCGGCCGTTCGTCACTTCCGTCTCGTCAGCTGCCACGTCGACCTCCGTCGTCTCGCGCTCGTTCGTGTCCCTCGGGGGGATTCATGTCTGCAGACCGGGCCGTACCCGGGAACTCATCGGTTTCCGCACGTTCGCACGGTCCGCTCACGGCCACAGTAGGGCGTCCAGCCGTTTCGAGGGTGCGGTTGGCCGTACCACTAGGCGGCCTCCCGCATCGCCTCGGCGACGCTCGCCGTCTCAGCGCGCGGCCTGCCGCGCGGGATCGCGAACGCGGCGAGGGCGCCGATCGCGACCACCGCCGCACCGACGAGCACCGCCGTGTTCATCCCGTCGCTGAAGGCGTCCGCCGACCGATATCCGCCGACGTGCGCAAAGACCGCGGCGAGCACGGCCACGCCGAGGACGCCGCCCAGCTCGCGGATCGCGTTGTTGGCGCCCGACGCCTGCCCCTCCTCGGCGGGCCGCACGGCCGAGAGGACGACGTTCGCCACCGGCGCGAAGAAGAGCGCCATGCCGACCCCGGCCACGACGAACGGCGCGATGAGCGACGAGTACGGCACGGTCGGCGTCGAGACGAGCGCGATCCATGCCAGCGCGACCGCCTGCATCGCGAGGCCGGTGCCGATGATCAGCTTCGCCGGGATGCGGTCGGAGAGCGCGCCGGCGACCGGCGCGATGAACATCGGCGCGAGTGTCCACGGGAGGATCCGCAGCCCCGCACCGAGCGGCGAATAGCCCTGCACGGTCTGGAAGAACTGGGCGAGCAGGAAGATCGAGCCGAACATCCCGAAGAACATCAGGAGCGAGGCGAGGTTCGTGAGCGAGAACGTCGCCGAGCGGAAGAAGCGCATCGGGAGCATCGGCGCCCGGCTCCGAAGCTCCCAGGCGACGAACGCCGCGATCAGGAGCGCGCCGGCGATCAGCGAGCCGATGATCTCCGGGCTTCCCCAGCCCTCCGCGTTCCCGCGGACGAGCGCCCAGACGATCCCGAACAGCCCGGCGCTCGCGAGGGCGACGCCGCGAAGGTCGAGCCGACCGCCCGGCCCGTGGCTCTCGGTCAGCTTGCGCAGCGCCAGCGGGACGAGGACGAGTCCGATCGGCACGTTGAGCCAGAAGATCCACTGCCAGGCGATGCCCTCGACGACGGCGCCGCCGACGACCGGCCCGAAGGCGATCGCGAGCCCGCCGATGCCACCCCACGCGCCGAGCGCGAGGCCACGCTTCTCGGGCGGCACCGCGGCGCTGAGGAGCGTCAGGGTCAGCGGCATCACGAGGGCGCCGCCGAGCCCCTGGACGGCACGCGCGACGTTCAGCGCGTCGACCGTCGGAGCAAGAGCGGCCCCAACCGATCCGAGCGTGAAGACGAGCAGCCCGAGCGAGAACACGCGACGGCGTCCGAAGCGGTCGCCGAGCGCGGCGCCCGTGAGCAGGAGCACCGCGAACGTGAGCGTGTACGCGTTCACCGTCCACTCGAGGTCGGCGAGCGATGCGTCGAGATCCGTGCGGATCACCGGCAGCGCCGTGGTCACGACGAGGTTGTCGAGGGAGACCATGAACAGGGCGATCGACGTGATCGCGAACGTCCAGAGCGTCCGGGTCCTGGCGGTCATCGGTGTCCTCCGTTCTCCAGTTTGTGATCAATCACTCACAATTTGGTCGAAATCGAGAAGGGCTCATGCGTCTGCGGACGAGAGCACGGCGGCCTTCTCCACACCGACGCAGCCCTCGATCAGTCGCCGGGCCCATGGCTCGCGCGTTCCCCACAGATCCATCGCGGCGACGACGTTCAGCAGCATTCCGCGTGCGAACCAGTTCGCAACGGTCTCCTGGTCGAGCCCCGACACCGTCTCGACGAAGAGGTGGAGCCGCCCGTAGCCCGTCGTCATCGCCTCGCGCACATCGGGGTCGTCGCACGCCGCGTACGCCTGCATCTGCGCGAGCAGCATCGTTCGGTCGCCCGTCACCATGGCGACGTAGGCCTCGCCCATCGCATCGAGCGCGTCCTCGCCTCGGAGCCCGCCGGCCGCCGTCCGGAACACCTCGAGCGTGTCCGCGAGGCACCGCTCGACCGTTGCGACGAAGAGCTTCTTCTTCGTCCCGAAGAGGCGGAACAGGTAGGGCTGCGAGATCCCGGCCGCCTCGGCGATCTCCTCGGTGGACGTGCCGTGGAGGCCGCCTCGGGCGAACGCGACCTGCGCGGCCCGAAGGACGGCGTCACGCCGCTCGGCGGCCGTGCTGCGTGTCGACTCGACCATAGATAGTGAGTGATAACTCACATCATGGGAAATGTCAAGCGCCTAGTATCGCGTCGTGGACGTGCTCACCCCTCGGACGGTCGAGGAGGCCCTCGCGCTCAAGGCCGAGCACCCCGACGCGCGGTTCATCCAGGGCGGCACCGACGTCATGGTCGAGCTGAACTTCGGGCACTCGCGCCCGCCGACGATGGTCAACCTCGGTGAGCTCGCCGAGCTCCGCGGGTGGAAGGAGGAGGAGGACGGGGGGCTGCGGTTGGGCGCCGGATTGACGTACACGGAGGCGATGGCCTCGCCGCTCGCAGACCGGCTCCCGGCCCTCGCGGAGGCATCGCGCACGGTCGGCTCGCCGCAGATCCGCAACCGCGGGACGATCGGCGGGAACCTGGGCACGGCCTCGCCCGCCGGCGATGCGCTGCCGCCGCTCCTCGTCGACCACGCGACGGTGGAGATCGCGAGCCTCCGCGGCGTCCGGACGGTGCCGCTCTCGGAGTTCCTCCTCGGGGTGAAGCGCACCGCCCTCGAGGCGGACGAGCTCATCACCGCCGTCCGCGTCGCGCAGTCGGGCGGCGCGCAGACGTTCATGAAGGTCGGGCCGCGCAACGCGATGGTGATCGCGATTTGCTCGCTGGCAGTCGTCGTCGACGCCGACGCCGGCGAGGTGCGGGCGGCGTTCGGGTCCGCCGCCGTCACGGCACGTCTCGTCACCGTGCCGCTCGCCGACGCCGCGACGCTCCCCGGGCGCGTCGCCGAGGCGGCGAGCCCGATCGACGACGTCCGCGGAACCGCCGCCTACCGGCGACACGCGCTCGGCGTGCTCGCGGGCCGCGCGCTCGAGAGGTGCCTTCGCTCGTGAGGATCTCGCTGACCGTCAACGGCATGCTCCGCGAGGCGGACCTCTGGGGCGGCGAGAGCCTCCTGACGGCGCTCCGTGACACGCTCGAGCTCCCCGGGTCGAAGAACGCGTGCGAGCAGGGCGAGTGCGGCTCCTGCTCGGTGCTGCTCGACGGCGAGCTCGTCTGTGCATGCCTCGTCCTCGCCGCGCAGGCAGACGGCCACGAGGTCGTCACCGTCGAGGGCCTCGCGGACGGCGACGACCTCCACCCCGTGCAGACCGCGTTCGTCGAGGCAGGCGCGGTGCAGTGCGGGTTCTGCACGCCCGGGCTCGTCGTCGCCGTCGCCGACCTGCTCGAGCGGGCACCCGACCCCTCCGAGGACGAGGTCAGGGAGGCGCTCTCGGGCAACGTCTGCCGCTGCACCGGCTACGTGAAGATCTTCGACGCCGTGCGCATCGCGGTGGAGCGCCGGTGAGCGTCACGGCGCCGCAGACACGGCTACGCGTCGGTCGCGTCGGCGAGCGCCTCCTGCGCGACGACGCGGTCCCCAAGGTGAAGGGGGACTTCGCCTACGCGAGCGACCTGTCCGCGCCCGGGATGCTGTGGGGGGACACGCTGCGCAGCCCGCGTGCTCACGCGCGGATCGTCTCGCTCGACATCGCCGCCGCCCTTGCGCAGCCGGGCGTCCACGCCGTCCTCACCCACGCCGACGTCCCGGGGCGCAAGACGTACGGGCTCGAGTTCCCGGACCAGCCCGTCCTGGCGATCGACCGGGTGCGCTACGTCGGCGAGCCGATCGCGATCGTCGCGGCGGAGCATCCCGAGCAGGCGCGCCGCGCGCTCGAGGCGATCGTCGTCGAGTACGAGGCGCTCGAGCCGGTCGTCGACATGGAGCGCGCGCTCGAGCAGGAACCGCTCCACCCGGACCGACCCACGATGGGGCACGGCTACCGCGACGACCTGAGAGCCAACGTCGTTCGCCACATGGTGATCCGGCACGGCGACCCCGAGACGCCGGGCGACGTGGTCGTCGAGGGCGTCTACGAGCTCGGCATCCAGGACCAGGCGTTCCTCGGCCCGGAGTCCGGCCTCGCGGTGCCCGACGGCGAGGGCGGCGTCGACGTCCACGTCGCGACACAGTGGCTCCACGTCGACCGCGACCAGGTCGCCCCGTGCCTCGACCTCCCGCTCGAGCAGGTGCGCATCCACCTCGCGGGGGTGGGCGGCGCATTCGGCGGCCGCGAGGACCTGTCCATGCAGATCCACGGGGCGATGCTGGCGCTCCACGCGAACCGCCCGGTGAAGATGGTCTACGACCGCGCCGAGTCGTTCACGGGCCACGTCCACCGGCATCCGGCGCGGATCTGGTGCGAGCACCGCGCGACCCGCGAGGGCCGTCTCACCTGCGTCCGCATGCGGATCCTCCTGGACGGCGGCGCCTACGCCTCGAGCTCGACGGCGGTCGCGTCGAACGCCGCCTCGTTCGCGCTCGGCCCGTACCGGGTCGACAACGCGCTCGTCGAGTCGACGGCGGTGTACACGAACAACCCGCCGTGCGGCGCGATGCGCGGCTTCGGCGCGGTGCAGACGTGCTTCGCCGCGGAGGCCCAGATGGACCTGCTCGCGGCCGAGCTCGCGATCGACCCCGTCGAGCTGCGGCTCCTGAACGCCCTCGAGCCCGGCGACCGTCTCCCGACCGGACAGGTCGTCGCAGGCTCGCTGCCGACGCGAGAGGTGATCAAGCGTGCGGCCGCGATGACGATCCCGGAGGAGGAACCGCTCCCGCGTGACCCGCTGCGCCTCCCGGGCGGCGCGGGCAACACGACGCGCGGCGAGGGCGTCCGGCGCGGCGTCGGGTTCGCCGTCGGGTTCAAGAACATCTGCTACTCCGAGGGGTTCGACGACTCGTGCGCGGCGCGCGTCGTGCTCGGCGCGGACGGGAGCGCGGAGGTGCATTGCGCCGCGGCCGAGGTCGGCCAGGGCGTCGTGGGCGTGATCCTCCAGGTCGCGCGCACCGAGCTCGGCACGGACGACGTCGTCCTGGCGTCGCACACGACGGCGTCGGTTGGCTCGGCCGGCTCAGCGTCGGCCTCGCGGATGACGTGGATGGCCGCGGGCGCCGTCCGCGACGCGTGCCGCGCGGCCCTCGAGGAACGCGAGCGGGGAGGTGGCGGCGAGGTCGACGTCGAGCGCGTCTACCGACACCCGCGCACGACGCCGCTCGACCCGGAGAACGGCCAGATCACCGGCGAGCGCGCACACGTCGCCCTCGCGGTCGCCGCCATGCGGGTCGTCGTCGAGGTCGACGTCGACCTCGGCCTGACGCGCGTCGTCTGGATCGGCACGTCACAGGACGTCGGCAAGGCCGTCAACCCGCTCGCGGTCGAGGGTCAGATCGAGGGCGGCACCGCCCAGGGCCTCGGGCTGGCGCTGATGGAGGAGATCGTCACCCGTGACGGCGAGATCCTCAACGCGAGCTTCACCGACTACCTGCTCCCCACGACCCTCGACATGCCGCCCGTCGACATCGACCTCGTCGAGGTGGCGGAGCCGGACGCGCCCTACGGCGCGAAGGGCGTCGGCGAGCCCCCGACCGTCGTCTCGACGGCCGCGATCGTCTCCGCGCTCCGTGACGCGACAGGACGGCCCCTGACGCGGGTGCCGGTACGTCCCGGCGACATCTGCCTTTGACGGACGTGGGGGAACCCATGGTTCCGCCACGAGCCCCCTCCTTCAGCGCACCAACCGGACACGCAACGGTGGCCTCCCGGCCGGCAAGGCCGGCCTCCGGCCGCCACGGCAGGCGCCACGGCGACGGCGTGAAAGCGCGCCCCGCGAGTCGTCAGAGCGCGAGCTCGGCGAGCGCCGAGGCCGCCGCGTCGGGCTCGAACTCGAAGGGGCCGGGCCCGCCGACGTAGACGAGCCGTCCGCCCGGCTCGGCGACGTAGAGCCGCTCCGGCCAGGCGGCGAACGCCTCGCTCACGGCGTCGTCCATGCCGTCGACGAGAACCGGCATCGTCAGGCCAAGGCGCTCGACGCCCTCGCGCGCCGCCGCGTTCCGCTCGTCGAGCGTCACGTGCTGCCGCAGGAGCACGCCGTCCTCGACGTTCGCCTCCATCTGCCACTCGTCGACCGCATGCGCCTCGGCGACGTAGACGAAGACGACGCTCGCCCGCTCCCGGAAGCGCCGATGGAGCTCTTCCACGTCACCCGACCGGCGACGAAACGGCGGTCAGGTGAAGCTCCCGAAGACGAGCAGGAGCGGACGGTCGCGGGCCAGGTCGCGGAGGGAGAGGCGGGCCCCGTCGTCGAGCCGGGCGGCGGCGAGGTCGGGCAGCAGGTCGCCGACTGCGAGCCGGTCTGGACGTCGATACCGCGCGAGCGTCGACACGACGTCCTCGCGCTCGTCTCCGTCGAGCTCCTCGACGTAGGCGCGGTCGCGCCGATCGAGAGCGAGCAGGCGGGGGTCGGCGGTCTCCGTCACGTGCGACGAAACCGTGCCACAAGCCGTCGCGCCGGGAACCGCGAAGCCGCCTTCGGTGTAGTCACGGCGTGCCTCGTCGCGCGTCGAGCCATCGAGCGCCGCTCCGCCTGCTGCTCGTCGCGGGGCTCTGCGCCGCGGTGGCACCGGCCTCGGAGGCGGCCCCGGGGGATCCGGCTGAATGCGTCGGGACCCTGCCGACGCGAGTCGCCCGCCCGGGGCCGGGCCCGTCCGCCGCGGCGTTCGACTACGGGACTGCGAGGCTCCGCGTGCAGCTCGGATGGCCGAAAGGACACCTCGCGGCCGGCATCCTCCCCGGGGGCGGGTCGCGGGCGACGGTCGAGGACGACGGCTCGATCCACGCGAAGCTCGGCTGGTGGCGCGGAGCGCCGGGCCGGCTGCGGATCACGGGACGACGGCTCGACGCGGCGGCGCCGCCGCTCGAGGCGCACGTCCCGGCGGGGTACGGGCAACGGGGGTTCCAGCCGACCGGGCTCGTGTTCCCGACCGTGGGCTGCTGGCGGGTCGAGGGGCGCGTCGGCGACACGCGGCTCACGTTCGTCGTGAAGGTCACCAGGCTCCCCTGGCACTGACCTCCGTCCTAGGCGAAGCGCGCGAGGGCCGAGCACACGCGGTCGACGTCGTCCTCGGACATCGTCGTCGCGAACGGGAGCGCGAGCGCCCGCTCGAAGGCCGCGTCCGCGCCGGGGAAGGAGCCGCGGTCGCGGTACGCGGAGAGCCGATTGACCGCGTACGTCCCGATCTGCGCCTCGATCCCCTGCTCGCGGAGCCGTGCCAGTGCCTCGTCCCTTCGGTCGAGCGAGACGACGTACGCCTGCCAGCCATGCCGGTCGCTCCCGTCCGCGGTGGGTGTGCCGACGAGGTGGGCGAGGCGCTCGGCGTACCAGCCGGCGACCCGCTCGCGCGCCTGGAGAAGCGACTCGAGCCGCGCCAGCTGCGGGATCCCGAGCGCGCAGAGGACGTCGGCGAGGCGGTAGTTGAAGCCCGGAGCCGCGATGTCGACGGGGCTTCCCGCCGCGATCCCGTGGTGACGGAGGCGCCGGACCGAGGCGGCGAGCTCCGCCTCGTCCGTGGTGACGGCCCCTCCCTCGCCCGTCGTGACGATCTTCCGGGGATGGAACGACAGGCAGCCCGCCAGACCGAGCGCACCGCACGGGGTGCCGCGATAGCGCGCCCCGAGCGCTCCGGCGGCGTCCTCCACGAGCGCGACCTCCTGCGGCACCGCGGTCTGGAGCTCCTCCCAGGCGACGGGCCGGCCGAACAGGTGCACGGCGAGGACCGCGCGCGTCCGCGGCGTGACCGCCTCCGCGACGAGCTCCGGTCGCACGAGGAAGGTCTCCGGGTCGACGTCGACGAGCACGGCCCGCGCACCGCAGAGCTCGACGGCGTTGGCGGTAGCCGGGAACGTGTAGGCGGGGACGATGACCTCGTCGCCGGGGCCGATCCCGAGCGCGAGCACCGCGAGGTGGAGCGCCGCCGTGCCCGTCGAGACGGCGACCGCGTCGGCGGTGCCGACGGCGTCCGCGATCGCCCGCTCGAAGGCGGCGACCCGGGGCCCCATCGTCAGCTGGCCGCTCTCGAGCACCGCGGCCACGGCCGCGAGCTCGTCCGCCCCGACGTCCGGGCGCGCGAGCCGGAGGTCCGGCTCGGTCACGCCGCTGCGCCGAGCCGGGCGCGATACCACGCGATCGTCCGCTCGAGACCCTCGTCCAGCTCGACCTGCGCCTCGAAGCCGAGGAGCGCCCGCGCCTTCTGGACGTTCGGGATCCGGAGCTCGACGTCGGTGTAGTCGAGCGGCACGAAGCGGATCTCGCCGGAACAGCCGGCGATCCGCTTGATGCGCGTCGCGAGGTCGTAGATCGTCACGGCCGAGCGGGCGTTCCCGACGTTGAAGCTCTCGCCGACGGCGGCCGGGTGCTCGAGCGACAGGAGGATCGCCTCGACCATGTCGTCGACGTAGCACCACGCGCGGATCTGTGACCCGTCGCCGTGGATCTCGAGGTCATGTCCACCCAGCGCCGCCTCGATGAACGCGCGGATCGCGCCGCCGCCGATCTGGCCCGGGCCGTAGATGTTGAACGGCCGCACGGAGACCGTCGGCAGGCCGAGCTCGGAGTGGTACGCGTGCGCCATGTGCTCGCCGGCGAGCTTCGAGACGGCGTACGTCCAGCGCGCCTCGCCGACCGAGCCGATGGTCGTGACGTGGGCCTCCTGGACGTTGAACGCGTGCTGGCCGAAGACCTCGCTGGTCGAGAACTCGACGAGCCGCTCGAGGGAGTCGCGCGTCGCGAGCGCGGCCTCGAGCGCGTTGTACGTGCCGATCACGTTCACGCGCATGGTCAGGACCGGGTTCCCGACCACGGTGTCGACGCCCGCGATGCCCGCGGCATGGACGACGTGGGTGCAGCCCGCCATGAGCTCCGTCAGCTGCGCCAGGTCGAGCACATCGCCCTCGACGAAGCGGAAGTTCGGGTGAGTCTCGAGCTCCGTCCCCGACAGGGCGTCCCGGTGGAGGTTGTCGACGGCGATCACCTCGTTCTCGTCGACCAGACGGCCGGCGAGCGTCGTGCCGATGAACCCGGCGCCGCCGGTCACGAGGATGCGCTTACCCGTCATGGACACGCGGGGAGCTTAGATGGCCCGGCGGTGACCGATGGACGCCCGGCGGCGTACCTTCCGTGGAGATGCGCGTCCTCCTCGTCCTCGGCTGTGCGCTCCTCCTGCTCGCGCCCGTCGCGCAGGCGTCCTCGACGACCGCGCTTCGCATCGTGTACGTCGAGGACGCGAAGCGGCCGTCGGAACGGGTGCGCTGGTCGCTTCGCTGCGACCCCGTCGGGGGGACGCTCCCGCGGCGCGCGGCCGCCTGCCGTGAGCTCTCCCGCGTCGGCTGGCGCGCCTTTGCGCCGGTGCCCGCGGACACGGCGTGCACCGAGATCTTCGGCGGCCCCCAGGTCGCGATCGTCAGCGGCCGTGTCGACGGCCACAGGGTCTGGGCGCGGCTCTCGCGCGTCGACGGGTGCCAGATCGCGCGCTGGAAGCGCGTTCCGTCGCTGCTGCCCGCAGGTGGCGTTCGATAGCGAGGCGTCGTCCCCGGTGCCCCGTCTCTGCTCCCCCGGCGCCTCTTCCACATCGACGGTAGTGCGGCCCCTCTGGACATGCCTGCGGGCCCCACCTCTGGGCCGCCGACCTCCTCCCCACGGCTCATAGCCTAACGAGACAACAGCGTCGGGTGTGAAACGACGTCGAGTCGGCTTCGTGCCGATCGTTCCACACGGTCGGCTCGACTAGCATCGCGCCGTGCCGAGCCTCCTCTTCGTCGGCGCGGGACGCCACCAGCGCCGCGCGATCACCCAGGCGCGCGATCGCGGGATCCGCGTCGTCGCAGTCGACCGCAATCCCGACGCGGCGGGCCTCGAGGCGGCGGACGTGGCGGAGGTCGTCGACTTCGCCGACGTCGATGCGGTCGAGGAGGTCGGGCGACGACACGGTGTCGACGGCGCGCTGACGGTCTCGGCGGACCGGGCAGTGCCCGTCGTTGCGGCCGTGACCGAGCGCCTGGGCCTACCGTCCATCGGCACCGACGTCGCGCACCGGATGACGCACAAGATCGCGATGCGACGGACGCTCGCCGAGGAGGGGATCCCGCAGCCGCCGTTCGCCGCCGTCCGGAGCCTCGCCGAGGGTCGCGCTGCGATCGACGCGGTCGGGCTTCCGGCCGTGCTCAAGCCGGTCGACTCGGGTGGACAGCGGGGCGTCTTCCGGATCGACGACCCGGGCGACATGGAATCGCACCTGCACAGTGCGCTCGCCGAGTCCCCGGCCCGCGAGGCGATCATCGAGGGCTTCGTCGAAGGCACGGAGATGAACGGCATCGCCATCGCGCGCGGAGGCGATGTCACGCTGCTGACGCTCTCCGACCGGCTCCGGCCGCCGGGCATCGGCTTCGGCGTCGGCTGGATCCACGTCTATCCCGCCTCGATCCACTCGGACCAGCTGGAGCTCGCCGAGCGCGTGGCCGAGCGCTCCGTGGCCGCCCTCGGGCTCCGGGACGGGATCGCGTTCCCGCAGCTGATCGCATCGCCCGACGGCGGTGTCGCCGTCGTCGAGGTAGCGGCGCGCATTCCCGGCGGTCAGATGTCCGACCTCGTCCGCCACGCGGTCGGGGTCGACCTCGTCGAGCTCGCGCTTCGCTTCGCGCTCGGTGAGCCGGTCCCGGACGAGCTCGCGCTTCCCCGCTACTCGCAGCCGCTCGCGATCCGCTTCCTCACGGCGTCGCCGGGACCGCTCCCCACGGGCCTCGTGACGCGGGTGGGCCCGCTCGACGCCGTGCGCGCGAGCCCCGGCGTGGTCCAGGCCGAGACGTACCTCGTCGAGGGTGAGACGATCCGGCCCGTCCGGCTCGACGGCGATCGTCGCGGATACGTGATCGCCACCGCAGACACGTCGATCCAGGCGCTCGCCCGCGCCGAGACCGCCGCACGCCTGCTCGAGGTCGAGGTCGAGTGACGGACGGATCCGGGAGCACGGCGAGCTGCGGGTTCTCGCTCGTCCACTACGGCGAGCTGCTGGAGGCGGCTCGTGCGGGTGGCTACTCGTTCGCCGGCTTCGAGGGCCCGCCGCGGCCAGGGGACCTGCTGCTCCGGCACGACGTCGACCTCTCCCTCGACGCGGCGCTCCGCATGGCCGAGCTCGAGGCGGAAGCCGGGGCGACCGCGACGTACTTCCTGATGACCGAGTCGGTCTTCTACAACCTCTCCTCGGAGGAAGGAACCGCGGCACTCGATCGGCTGCGGGCGCTCGGCCACCGCGTCGGCCTGCACGCGGTGTACCCGCGAGCGGCACTCGACGGACGGTTCGACCCCGTCGTCGCATGGCACAACCCCGACCCCGGGTACATGTCGGCGCCCATCGAGGGCGCCGTGAACGCGATGCAGGAGGGCTGGTTCGACCCGCCGACGTACCGTTCGGACTCGAACCAACGGTGGCGCTTCGGCTGTCCACACGACGAGCTGCGTGCAGGAGCGTTCACCTGGCTCCAGCTCCTCACGCACCCCGAGATCTGGGTCTATCCGGGGGACACGATGGGACAGACCATGCGGGCGATGCTCGACGCCGAGCGCGAGCGGCGCCTGACCCAGCTGGCCGAGGACAGAATCGACCTGGCGTGAGCCTCCGTCCCGTCACCGTCCTCGTCTCGGCCTCCGGCGCGCCGGGAACCGCTGCGCTGCTGCGGGCGCTCCGGCAGAACGGCGAGCGCGACGTGCGCCTCGTCGGCACGGACATGTCCGAGCGCTCCGTCGGCCGTCACCTCTGCGACACGTTCCACCTGGTCCCGGCCGGATCGGATGCCGGCTTCGCGGACGCGGTGCTCGAGATCGTCGAGCGCGACGGCGTGGACGTCGTCCTACCGCAGTCGTCCTTCGACCTCGACGGCCTCTCCGCCCACCGCGAGCGGTTCCCGGTACCCGTCCTCGTCTCCGCTCCGGACACGATCCACCGGTCCAACGACAAGGCGGAGACGTACGCCTTCCTCCACCGGATCGGCGCGCCTGCGCCGGCGTTCCGCCGCGTGAACGGCGCCGCCGAGGTCGAGGCGGCGGCCCGCGAGCTCGGCTACCCCGGCCGAGCCGTCTGCTTCAAGCCCGTGTTCTCGTCGGGCTCGCGGGGATTCCGCGTCCTCGACCCGACGGTCGACCGGGCGCACCAGCTCCTGCACGAGCGGCCGGGCTCGGTCGCGATGCGTCTCGAGGAGGCCGTCGAGCTGCTCCCCGGAGAGGGCGGCCCGGACCTGCTCGTGATGGAGCTCGCGACCGGCGGCGAGCGGACGATCGACGGGATCGCGGACGGGGAGCGGGTCGTCCTCGGTCACCCGAAGACGCGGGAGGCCATGCGCGCCGGGCTGGCGATGTACTTC
>Ga0111539_10006496_pt1 | contig 15064 bp, 12 predicted proteins | sample RhiMethybrSRZTD1_FD_79667 | JGI IMG/M metagenome (GOLD analysis project Ga0111539, IMG submission 79667) | Populus rhizosphere microbial communities from Tennessee, USA - Rhizosphere MetaG P. TD hybrid SRZTD1 (version 2) (version 2) | ecosystem: Host-associated > Plants > Roots > Rhizosphere >... | reverse complement strand
TCTCGGAACGCGCAGCGCTGCGAAGCCGCGCACTATGGGCCGCAGGAGAAAATAGAGCATCAAAGCGAAAGCCAACGGCAAAAACACGCTGCGCGCCACGTAGAGCACGGCACCCGCGGCGATCAGGAACAAGCCGCCGAGCGCGATGCCTTTCACGTCCAAACGCGCTCCAAGCAGCTTGCTCACGCGATCCGCGAGCGAGGGGCGCGACGGCTCGCGCTCGGGTTCGGGCGTATCGATGGTCGCCACCAGCCGACGCTAGACCGGATTCGCGACCGTTTCCAAGCGGGCCCGACAGCACGCCGCTGGTCGCGCGGTGCGGCAGTTCTGCGCTCGTCGTGGGCCGTCGAAGCGCTCAGCGACGCTGAGGCGGCACGAGACTTGCTCGAACTCTTGGCGGTCTGAAGAGCAATACGTTCAAACGCAAGGAGAACGAATATGAGCAATGTCAGCAGGCGTAGCGAGGGCGCGGCGGAGAGGCTGGGCGGGAAAATCAAACGCTCGATCGGCAAGCTGATCGGCAACGAGCAAATGGAAGCGGAGGGCCGGGCCAAGGAGCTCAGCGGCACGGCCAAGGTAGAGAGCGCCAAAGCTGCGGAGCGTGCCAAGGGTCATGTCCAAGAGGTCGCGGGTGCGGCCAAGAACCGTGTCGGTGCCGTGATCGACAACGAGCAGATGCAAGTCGAGGGCAAGGCGAAAGAACTCGAGGGAGAAGCGCGCCGGAAAGCCAATCGCTGACGGCCGGCACGGTGCAGAAACGGCGCTGGCGTGACAAGATCCAGCCGTGCGAATCGAATCGCCGGCTCGCCTTTGTATCTTGTTGGCGTGGTGTGCGCTCGGCTGCGACCGCGCCGACGCCAGCGTAGCGGCACCGTCGGCACCGCCGACACCGACCGCTCCGCCCCCGACGCACGCTCTGTCGGCACGACCGCGCGAAGTTGCCGGGAGCACCCCCGCGCCAGCGCTAGCTCCCTCTGGGCCATGTCCGGACGAGATGGCCCTGGTCGCGCGCGTTTGTGTCGATCGCTGGGAAGCGCATCTGGTGAAGGCCGACGGCACGGCTCATCCGCACAACCAGCGGCCGGAGGAGGGCGTGCGCTACGTGGCGCGCGCGTCGAGGGGCGTGTTCCCTCAAGCGTACATCAGCCGCCTCGAGGCGCGCGCTGCCTGCGAAGCGTCGGGCAAACGGCTTTGCACGCTCGGCGAATGGTACAGCGCGTGTCGCGGCAAGAGCGGCTTCGCGTACCCGTACGGCAACAAGCTAGTTCCCGACAAATGCAACGCCGCCAAACCCCATCTGCTCTCCCGGTTCTTCGGCGCTGATCCGCACGCCTGGAGCTACGACGACTTCAACGACCCCAAGCTGAACGTCGAGCCAGGCTTTTTGGCAAAGTCAGGAGAGTACCGGGAATGCGCCAGCGACTACGGCGCTTACGACATGGTCGGCAACCTCCACGAGTGGGTCAGCGACACCGTGGACCGCCGGCTGCCGCTCAAGCTGCCGCTGCGCGACGACATCCGCGGCAGGATCCACGCCAACATCGGTCACGGGATCTTCATGGGCGGCTTCTACAGCACGACCAGCGAGCACGGCCGCGGCTGCGCCTTCGTCACCATCGCGCACGAGCCGAAGTATCACGATTACTCGACGGGTTTTCGTTGTTGCCGCGAGGCTGCTCCCCCGTCGAAGTAGCGGCGCGGTGCGACGTCGAGCTGCGTTTTGCTGTTCGTCGTTACCGCGGTTCGGCTACGCGGTTCGTGCCGCCTCGATGCGCTGCTCGAGCCTTCGGATCTCCGCCGCCAGTACGTCGTCGCCGTCGTGCTCGCAGTGCGGAATCGCGGCGCGCAGGATCAGCGCGGGATCGTTCGAAGCGCGGGCGAGAGTGAGGGCTCGATCGAGATCCACGAGCGCCTCGCGGTGACGATCTTTTCTGGCGCGGCTGCGCGCGCGCGTGACGAGAGTAGCGACCTCGTACTTGGGGCGGCCCCCTTGCGCCAAGGTCAGTGCCTCCGCGGCGAAGCGCTCGACGTCGTCGTGCGCTTCGCGCGCCGCGGAGAGCTCGGCGCGGGCCCAGGCGAGGCGAATCGCCCAGAGCCAGTCGTGAAACCCCGACGAACCAGGATCGCGAGCGCGAATGCCGGCGGCGGCGCTTGCGCTGTCTTCGAGCAGGCGTTCCGCGCTCGAGACGTCGTCGCGGCGCAGGCGACAAACCGCGAGATCGATGCCCGCGCTGACTTCGCCGGGAGGCCAGCCGGCCCTGCGCGCGAGATCGCGAGCTTCGGTCGCGAGGTCTTCGGCGGCGTCGACGTCGCCGAGATCGAGGTGGAAACCGGTCGACATGGATACGGCTCTGGACAGGAGCGACGTCGCGCGATGGCGTTCGCCGATCGCGCGCGCTTCGGCGAAGGCCGCGGTCGCCTCACGGTAGCGGCCGCTCGCTGCCAGCGCCATCCCGAGCGGCGGCAGGCCGACCAGCAGCGAGACGACGTCGCGGGCGGTCCGAGCGCGCTCGAGAATGTCGATCGCCCACACCACCGACTCGGCAATGCGTCCGTTCCAGTACAGGGTGAGCGGCGCGAGCGACAGTGAAGGCACGTGGCGGTCGCCCCGCAGCGCGCGCACCTCGCCGTACTTCTCGATCGCGGCTTCGAGCTTGCCCTCGGAGGCGAGGCACTGCGCCAGCATGCCGGCAGTCGCCATGCTGAGGTCGGGGCGGTCGAGCCCACGAGCCAGCTCGTCGGCCTCGTGCGCGCGTGTGTACACCGCCGGTATGTTCATGGCCCAGAGCGAGGCATTGCCGAGCTCGACGAGCACTTCGGCGCGCCATTCGCGGGCCTCGGGCTCTGCGCGGGCGAGCGCCTGCTCGAAGGCGTCGCACGCTTCGCTCCACGCGGAAACCACGGCCAGCGTGCGGCCGCGCTTGCGGTGAAGTTCAGCCAGACCCTCGCCGAGCTCGATCGCGCGCTGGTAGAAACGCGCGGCTTCCTCGAACGCGAGCAACGACTCTGCATGCCCGGCGGCGCGGAGCGCATAATCAGCGGCTTTGCGCCGGCTCGTCTCGTCTGCCGCGGCCAGGAAGAAGTGATGCGCGAGGGCGGACGCGTGGGCGTCGAGATCCGCCGCATGGACGCGCTCGATGGCAACGGCGACCTGGCCGTTCAAACGCACGCGGCGCGGCGCGGGCAGCGATTCATACAGCGTCTGCGCGACGAGCGCGTGCGAGAACTCGTAGCTCGCGAAGCCGTCCTCGACCTTCTCGCGCAACAGCTGCGCCGCCAGCACTTCTTCCAGCGCGTCGAGCAGCGTGTCTTCGTTCTCGTTTGCGACGTCGCGCACGAGCTCCCAGCGGAAGGCGCCGATCATCGGCGACGCGACGACGAGCAGCCGGCGCGCCGGCTCGGAAAGGCGCTGGAGGCGGCGCGCGATCACTTGACGGACGCCTTCCGGCACCGAGAACGCTTCCGCCGTCGCTTCGCGGAGTGCGTTCTCTTCGACCAGGTGCTTGAGCATCTCTTGCAAAAACAGCGGATGTCCGCCCGTCACTTCCGCCAGGCGATCGCAGAGCGCGGGCGGCGCCGCCGAGCCGCTCAGGACCCCCACCAGCGTGTAGACCTCCGAAACACTGAGGCCTCCGAGCGCGATGCGTGGGTGGCCGCTACGCCTGAGCTCGACCAGGGCGTCGCGGGTGCGCGGTTCGATGTCCTCGTCGCGGAAGGTGGCGACGACGAGCAGCCGCGTGTCCTCGAGCCGAGCCGTGAGATAGCGCAACAGGGCGAGCGACGGCTGATCGATCCAGTGCAGGTCCTCGACCACGAGCACCGCGCCGGCGGGCGCCGCGACGCGCTCGAGCAGCGTGGCGACGGCTTGAAAGACCAGGTACCGCTCGGACGTGGCGTCCATGGGCGGCGCTTCGGCAGTACGCAAGCGCGCTGCCAGACGAGGAGACAGCCGCGCCGCCAGCACCGCGTCCGGGCCCACCAGCCGCTCGAGATCGGCCTCGCCGGCGAGCGCGGCATCCAGGCTGTCGAGGAATGGAAGAAACGCCGGCGATCCCTCGCCCTCGAGACAGCGGCCGATCAGCACGCGCGCTCCGCGCAGCCGCGCCTGATGGGTGAGCTCCTCGACGAGCCGGCTTTTGCCCGCTCCCGCCTCGCCGGAGATCTCGACGAACGCGCCGCTGCCCGCGACTGCGGCGTCGAGCGCGGCCGTCAACTCGGCGAGCTCGCGTTCGCGGCCGACGAATGGGCTGCGCGCCAGCCGTTCGAGGCTCGGTGCCGCGCGCACGGGGACAGCGGCAGGAGGGGCGTTCTGCCGAGTCGGAGTCGGAGCACCGCGCAGGCTGGCGCGCGCTCGTTCGAGCTCGACGCTGGTGCGTGCACCGCGCCGCGACTCGACCATCTGCTTGAAACCCTGGTAGAGCTCCTCGGCCTCGCGCTGCCGGCCGAGCGCGCCGAGGATGCGCACGACCGAGGCCTGCGAGCTGCCGGCGAACGGATCGAGATCGAGCTTCTGGCGTGCGTACGGAAGCGCACGGCTCGGATCGTCGGCGTGGCGCTCGACCAGCGTCGCCAGGATCGAGGCGCGCAGCGCCCGCGCCGCTTCACGCTCGGCGATGCACCAAGCGTGAAAGGCGTAACAATCGGGCAGCTCGAGCCCCTCCAGAAACTCACCGCGGAAGCGCGCAGCCGCCGCCTCGAGCGTCTCGGTCGGCGCGCGATCGATGCCTTCGCGCAGGGCGCCGCGCACCCCCGCGAGATCCACGTCCGCGCCGCGCGGCTCGAACGCGACGAAATCGCGATCGGTGACCAGGCGGGTCGCTTGATCGTCGACCAGGGGACGCAAGCGCGACAGCGCCCATCGCAACGCGGCGCGCGTGTCCTCCCGGTCGTCCCACAGGATCCCGGCGAGGTAGTTTCGGTCGTGCGGGCGTTCGGTGGCGACCAGATAGGCGAGCAGCCCCCGCGCCTTCTTCGAAGGGGGCAGCTCGAGCGGCAGGCCCCGGAGCACTTCGATTCGTCCAAGTAGGCGAATCTCAAGGGGCTTTGTTGCCACGCACAATAACTCGCACATTGACACGCGGGCTGCAACGCGAGGGTCCGACATTCCCTTTCGAGACGCCGATCAGAGCTCACGGTGAGCCCCGAGCGGCGGCAAAAGGAGAACGATCATGGCCAAAAAGAAGTTCATGGACGTGCACGATCTCGGAACGGTGTCGGCGAAAGACGTGGCCGAAGCGCACGAGAAGGACCTCGCGGTCCAGGCGAAGCACGGCGTCGAGTTCAAGACCTACTGGGTCGACGAGCAGCACGGGAAGGTTTACTGCCTCTCCGAAGCGCACGACAAGGAGAGCGTGATCGCCGTGCATCGCGAGGCGCACGGCTTACTGCCGACCGTGATCGGCGAAGTCATCGAGGGAAGCTAGGAGCACCGCCATGCGTGAGATCGAGGATGTGTTGGCTTACTGGTTTCTGCCACGCCCTACGACCGAGGCGGAGATCGAGGCGAAGAAGCAGTTCTGGTTCTCCGGCGGGAGTGCCGTCGACCGCGAGATCCGCGAGCGCTTCTCTGGCCTGGTCGGGCGCGCCTGCAGCGGCGAGCTCGAGGAGTGGATCGCGACGCCGCGCGGGACGCTCGCCCTCGTCATCCTCCTCGATCAGTTCACGCGGAATGCTTACCGCGGCACGCCACAAGCCTTCGCGCGTGATCCGATCGCGCTCGAGCTCGTCCGCGCCGGCTTCGATTCGGGTCGGTTCGACGAGCTCGACGCGATCGAGCGCATGTTCGTGGCGCTCCCGTTCCGCCACACCGAGGACGTCGAGGCACAGAAACGTGGCGTTGCCCTGGCGGTCAGCGACGCGCTGACGGGCCCGCCGCTGCTCAAGGACTTCCTCGTCTACAGCGTCGACTGGGCGCGCAAGCACCTCGACGTCATCGTGCGCTTCGGCAGGTTCCCGCATCGCAACGCGGTCCTGGGTCGAAAGAGCACGCCGGAAGAGCTCGAGTACCTCGAGTACCTGAAGTTTGCCGGACAATGGCTATGACCAGCGCCGAGGCCACGGGAGTCGCGCGCTTCACTTACGACGCCGCGCGCGACCACTTCGATGCGGCGCCGCTTCGGTTCTGGGATCGCTACGGCGAGCGCACCGTCGCCCGCCTCGCACTCCGGCCCGGCGACCGCGTCCTCGACGTGTGCTCCGGCACCGGCGCCTCCGCGCTGCCCTGCGCTCGCGCCGTCGGTTCGTCCGGCTCGGTGATCGGCGTGGACGTATCGACCGAGCTGCTCGATATCGCCCGTCACAAGGCGGAGCGCGAAGAGCTCCACCAGCTGCGCTTCGTCGCGGCGGATATGGCGGAGCTCGACTTCGCGGACGCTTCCTTCGACGTCATCGTGATCGTGTTCGGCATCTTCTTCGCGCCCGACATGGGCACCCAGCTGCGCGCGCTGACACGCCTGCTACGCCCCGGGGGCGTCCTGGCCGTAACGACGTGGGGCCCGCGGCTGTTCGAGCCACTGTACTCGTCGTTTCTCAAAACGGTACGCGCGCAGCGTTCGTGGACGGAGGAATATCGCCCCTGGGATCGGCTCACGACGGAGCAACAGGTCGCGCAATTGATGCGTGCCGGCGAGCTCTCACGCGTCGAGATCACGCCGGAGCGCGGTGCCCAAACCCTGGCACGACCCGACGACTGGTGGACGATCGTGTGCGGAACGGGCTTGCGCTGGTTCGTCGATCAGCTCGATCCCGAGGCCGCCGAGGCGGTGGGGAGCGAATGCCTCCGCGATGCTCGAGATGTGCCCTCGGTCGAAACGAACGTCATCTACGCCGTCGGGCGTCGCTGAAGTCGTGTTATCGTGGCACGCGAGGTGACAATGGACGAAAATGCCCTTCAGGTCCGCAGGTTGCTCGAGGCGCGGTTGATCACGCGTGCGATGGAGGACCCTGCGTTCCACGACCAGCTCGTGGCAAACCCGCGTGCTGCGTTCGAGGAGGAGATGGGCGTCCCAATGCCGGCCGCGCTCAAGTTGCAGGTGCTCGAGGTCCCCGACGACACCTTGGTGCTCGCGCTTCCGCCCAAGCCGGGACCCGCGGGCGAGCTCAGCGATGCACAGCTCGATGCTGTCTCCGGCGGGAGCTTGTGGACAGATCTCAAAGAATTCCTGGGAATCGAGAAAGCTCCGCAGCCGAAGCTCGGAGCCGCCGTGGCGGGCGTGCGCGGCTAGGGTGCAACCCTCCCGTTCTTTGTTCGAGGTCGCGGGCAACGCGGCCTTGCGCAGCGCAGTGCTGCCGCGACGCCGGACGCGGCCCGCGGATCCACCCGACGTCACACTGATCAACCTCAACCTGATGTTGGTCAACGCGGGTTGGTACTACGACGAGGAGAACTACATCCCGCTCGGCCTGCTCTACATCGCCGGCCACCTCGAGCGTCAGGGCTTCAACGTCGAGCTCGTCGACTATCAGGTGTGGAAGGACTGCCGCCGCTTCGATCGCGAAGGCTTCGTACGCGCGCTCGGCGAGCTGCCCAAGGTGGTCGGCATCAGCTGCATGTCGAACCTGCTGCCGTTCGCGATCCTGGTCGCAGAGGAGCTGAAGCAGCGCCATCCCGACTGCACGGTCGTGCTCGGTGGCGTCGGTCCCGCTCCGGTCGCGGGCGAGATCGCCAAAGCGTTCCCTTGGGTCGACATCGTCGTCGACGGCGAGGGCGAGCTCTGCATGGAGGACATCCTGCGCGGCAATCGCGAGCGGCTGCCCGCGCGCAAACAGGCCGGCGACCTCGACAGCTTGCCGCTGCCCGCCTACGGCCTGCTGGAGCTCCCGCTGTACATCCCGTCGCGCAGCATGATCACCTCTCGCGGTTGCCCGTGGAAGTGCACCTTCTGCACCGAGCCCGACAACTTCGGCAAGGTGCGCTTCCGCTCGGTCGAGTCGATCGTCGAAGAGATCGAGCTTTTGCACCGGCTCCACGACCACGGCACCTTCTTGTTCCAGGACGACATCCTGCCGCTCCACAAGAAGCGCTTCCGGCAGCTGCTCAAGGCATTTCGCGAGCTCTCGTTCCCGATAAAGTGGAAGTGCTTCTCGCGCGTCGACCTGATGGACGAAGCGCTGATGCAGGAGATGGTCGAGAGCGGCTGCGTCCAGATCCGCTACGGGATCGAGTCGGGCTCGAACCGCACGCTCGAGGAAATCAGAAAGGGCTTCACGATCGAGAAGGCGTACGAAGTCACCGCGCTCTCGACCCGCCACTTTACCATCTCGCACGCCTCCTTCATCTGGGGCTACCCGTTCGAGGACGTCGCGAGCTTCGAGGAGACCCTGCACTGGGTCGAGAAGTTCGACGCCGCCGGGGCCACCGTGCTGCTATTCGAATACAGCCCGCTACCCGGGAGCGCCCTCTACCGCCAGCATCGCCAGGGCCTGCGCTTTTCCCGCAAGTCGTACTCGATCTTCATCGTGACCGGCCACGAGATCGTGAACGGGGACGGCAGCTTCCACGTGCGCAACACCTGGGAGCGGATGTACCAGCTGATCGAGCAGCATCCGAACGTGTTCCCCGGCTTCTACCACTACGAGAGCGCCGAGCTCTTGCAGATGAAGCAGCGCATCGAACGCTACCACCAGCTACGCCGCACGCCGGCGCGCAACGCACACGACGGATGACGGCTGTTCGTGTCGTACTCGTCACCGGCGCGGGCAGCGGCATCGGTCGCGCCAGCGCGCGCGCGTTCGCGGCAAAGGGCGCACGCGTGGCGCTGCTCGGCCGGCGCGCGAACGCGCTGCAGCAGGTCGCGGCCGAGATTGCGGAAGCCGGTGGCAGCGCGGCGCCCTTTGCCTGCGACGTCACCGACGAAGCGGCAATCGCGACGGCGCTCCAAGCGTGCCTCGCCCGCTTCTCGCGTTGCGACGTGCTCGTCAACTGCGCGGGCATCGCGGGTCCGCCGGCGCTCACTCACCAGACCCGCGATCGCGACTGGGACGAAGTGCTCGCGGTCAACCTCACGGGAACCTTTCGCATGACCCGCGGCGTGCTCACGCCGATGCTCGCCCAGGGCGGTGGCACGATCGTGAACGTGGCGTCGATCGCAGGCCTGTACGGGATGGAGCGAATGGCGGCCTACAGCGCGGCCAAGGGCGGCGTGATCGCGCTCACGCGCGCGGTCGCGGCCGAATATGGCGCACGCGGCATTCGATGCAACTGCGTCTGTCCGGGCCCGGTCGAGACGCCGATGACCGAAGCCGCGCTCGCCGCGCCGGAAACACGCGCCGCGTCCCGCGCGCTGAGCTCCACGGGTCGCATCGCCACGCCCGCCGAGATCGCGGCGACGATTCTCCACCTGGGCAGCCCGGAGTCCTCCTTCGTTCAGGGCGCGGTGATCCCGATCGACGGCGGGCTGCGCGCGATCCGAGAAGGCCGTTGAAACTCGCGCAACCAGGCGCGTCCACCCCGCCCGCTTTCCGGGCACGCGTCGAAGTAGGTGCAGAATGACTCACGAGTGGTACGAGCAGATCCGCCGGCCGGGGCCCCGCGAATGGCTGGGTCTCGGGGCGTGCACGGAATCGGCAGTGGTGCTCGCGTGTCCGCGTTCTCTGGTCATAGTGGACGTCGACACCCTGGCGATCCACACACAGACCACCGACCATGACGCAGTCAGCTTGGCTGTGATTGGTGACGGCAGAATCGTGTGCGTTGGAGAGGAACGAACGACGGTTCTGACGTCTGCCTTGACGTACGATCGAGTCGTGAGTGGCGAAGAATGTCCAGACCCCAATCACAACGGGCATTACGCGGCTTCGAGTAGTTACTTTGTTCATCTAAGCACAGCGGACGAGGTGAAACTCGTGGCAAGGAGCACCGACGATTGGAGTGTCGTCGCAACGTGCTCCTTGAGCCCGCGCTGGCACCTATCCCCGACCTCGATTTGGGGAATCTCCGACGATTGTTTTTACCTCGAGTGTCCTCAGGAGAACATGGCCGCAGTCGCGAAGGTGACCGCGTCATTCATCGACCTTTTTCCGATCCGCTGTAGGGGTCCATTCTTGGGACTTTTGGATCAGCGAAGGGCCTACGCGACGGACAACTATGACGGCAAGGTCACCATTGCGACGCTCCCAGATGCGAAGCGGGTCAAGTCATTTCCCGTGGCCAAGATGACACCGGTTACGGTACCGCAAGTTTTCACCGCAGTCGCAGAACGCCGCGGCGCTTCCGTCGAAACTGCGGAATGCATGTTCGACGATACGTTCGTCGACAAAGCCGGCCGCGCGGTCCCGTTCCCGGTGTGGACGGGATCGCTCGACGGCACATCTATTTTCGCCATGCACGAAGACGGATACATGCGCATCTGGCGGCCCGCGGGGTAAGCACGTGAGGTTAGCGAAGCGCGACGACCATGCATTGTCCCTCGCCGCACCGAGCAACGGCAGCGTTCGGATAGGCGGGCGCACACGCGTCGCAACCGGTATTCGGGTCGCACTTCAGCCGCTAGAGATCGGAACAAGTGTCGCCCTAGCCGCGGTGGACTACCCGCTGCGGTAGCGCGACAGCGTCGCGTTCAGCTCCACGACGTCCCAGCTCACGCCGAGCCCGTCGACCTTGGACCACGAGCCGCCGCCGCTCACGTTCTCGAGCTCGCTCTCCGACAATGAGCCTTGCTTTGCGCCGAGCAGCGCCGCAATTGCCTCGGTTGCGGGCAGCGTGCGGCCGCTGAGCTCTTCGGCGAGCCGGTGCAGCTCACCTGCGCTGAAGTCGAACCCTGCGCGCGCGCCGAGCGCTACCCAGGCGTCCAGCTTCGGGGCAGCTGCCATGAGCTCGCTCTTCAGCCTCGGATTGTCGGTGCAGGCCGCGACGAACCGCGCGATGTTCTCTCTCGACATTGAGCCTCCCGAGCTCGCACTCATAGCCAGCGTAGCATACGGTGAACGGCTCCGCTCAACCAGAAGGCTCGAGCTGTTCGATGCTGAGCAACTGGTTTCGCTGATGCGGGACGTAGTAGACGGCGTAGCGCGCGCCCTCTTCGAGCTGCGAATAAGCGCAGTGTGGGAGCGAACGTGATCTACGCCGTCGCGAGTCGCTGACTCGGTTCGCCGCTCGATGCGCGCGCATGCGCGCGCATGCGCGCTCAAATCGCCCACGGCTCCAGAATTGCGCTCGAGCTATCGGCTCGGCTCATCGCTTCCTCCGCTAGCGCGACGCACGGCACGCGCGTTGCAAATGCCGACGGCAGGAGGGTCCCGTGCATTTCAACTGGGTACTGTTCGACCGTGTGTCCGCATCCTCGCGGCGCGTGCTGTATCTCGTGTCTGCGTTGCTGTTGGTCGTCGGTTGCAGTGGCGGCAACTCGGGACAGGGCGAGCCGGACGAAGCTCCGCCGGCAACCGAGCACGTCACGGTGTTCCCGAATCCGGTTCCCGGCCCCGATATCTTGGGCTTCGAGAGCACTGCCGGCTGGCCGTCGGTGGTCGGAATCCAGTTCGGCGTCACGACGACGGACGCTCGAACCCAGGGCACGAAGGCGCTTTCCGTGAAAAAGCCATCCGGCATCGTCCGTTTGCAGAGCGCCGCGCTTTCCTCCACCAATCCGGAGCTTCAAAAGATCACGCGCGGGTCGATCCTCGCCGTCGACGTGAAGCTCCCGAACGAGCAGATTAATCCGTTCTGGCGCGGCGAGCTCGAGCTCTTCGTGACGTGTCCGTCGCGGCTCCTCGTCTCGGCGCCCCTCGGTACGGTCGAGTTCAACGGACTTCGTACCGGTGTCTACAACACCCTCAAGTTTCGCGTGCCGAACTTCGTCGCCGACGCACTTCAGGGCGCAAGCTTTAGCGACCTGAAGTTCATCGTTCACCTCGAGGTGCCGGTCGGCAGCCCGGGCACCTATCTCCTCGACAATCTGCGCGTGAAAAGCACGACTTTGCCTCCGCGGCCGACGGACATTTCACAAATCCATCCGGGCGCGTCGATCCTGCTCGAGCCCACCAAAACTTACTCGCCGCCCGGCGGGCAGGTCAGAGAAATGACATTTGCGCAGGGCTTGATTCAGATTCCGCGCAGCTTTCACACGCTGCTCGGTAATGCCGGGACGGGGACTGCAAAGTTCGAGTATCGGCTGGGTGCGGGCTCGACTCCCGTGACGTGCAATTACCAGGGCGCGAGCGCTCAAGCGCGCGACTATGCTCTCGTCTCCTGCTCGAGCGGCGCGCTCGCCGGCGATCTGGTCGCAGCGGATTGGGTCCGGCTCAGCATCGTGAGCGGCGACGCGGCCGCGGGGCAGACCAAGATCCAGGCTCAGATCGCGCTCAATCCCACGGGCGACGAGATCATTCCGGGTTTCCCGCCGATCCCTACCTTCTTCGGAGAGAACGCGGCCGAATACGAGGCGATCATGAACGCCTTCATTCAGGAAGAAACCAACTGGACGCCGACCGACCCGGTGAGCGTGAGGTTGCCGACACCCGTGATGCCGAAACTCGACTCGGGGACTCTACCGTTGATTGACGAGGATCCCGACACTCTCGCGCTGGGCGACACGACGTTGTTCAGCGCGTCGCGTCGCATGACCGATTCCGACATGGCCGATGCAGAGTTCCATGCCTCGGCAACGATCGCTGCGCCGGTCGAACCGGACGGCGCGCGCAACTTGTCCTTCGATGCAGAAGCGGGCGTCGACGTTTTCGTTCTCGGAGAAGAAGTGGAAAACGTCGCCCAAGTAACAGCCCACGTCGAGACGCACACGGGCGCGCCGACTGCCGGCAACTTTCCGGTGACGACGGGTACTGGGAACGTCTGCTTTTCGATCTTGGGCACGTTCGGTGACTGCGCTGAAACCGCGGGAAGCTTCGGAACGAACGAGGAGCTGTTCAATGAGTCGGAGTCGGTCAATTTACTCCCGCCCCTGAACTTCATGGTGTTTTCGGTCCGCGTCACCGGCGTGCTCGCGGCAAAGGCGACTGCGGGTGGCGGCATCACTCCGACCGGAATCTCCTTCGGGATCACGCCTCATGCCAGTGCGTCCGTGGAGATTTCGGGAGGGCTCGCGGTCGGGACGTTCCTCGGAGGCGGCATTTTCGGGCGAGGCGACTTGATTACCCTCGACGTCCCGATGACGGTCAACGTGACTGCCGCGGCCAGCGCGGTGCCCACCGATTGCAACATCCACCTCAACGAGTCGTTCAGCGGTCAGGCCATCGTGAGCTCCGGGAGTGGAGCGTTCGGCTTCTACATCGAGGCGGGCGTCACCTGCGGCTTGTTCGACTTCGGCTGCTGGAGGGAGGAGGGAAATGTCGTTACTTGGGATCCGCTTTTCAGCAACCCGATCGATCTCATTCCGAACCAGCCTTTGGCGGACCAGATCATCCCGCTCCCTAACTCGGTTTGCCCGCAAGTCGATGCGACAGGAGATGCCATCCTCTATCCGCCGGACGGTGCGGTCTTCCACCAAGGCGATCAATCGTTTCTCAATGCCAGCAATACGATCGGTTTTGGCGACGTGCGCATCACGCTCAGAAACGCGCTGTGGAGCTCGAGCGATCCCTCGGACGTGATCACGAACAACGAGCTGATCCGGTACGGAAGCCCAGGGCTGCGCACGCTCACCGCGATCGTCTCCGAGCCCGGGATCGGGCAAATCACCGATACCGTCGTGATCGACGTTCTGCCGAACGACCTGTCGGTAGCGCCCGTGCCGCAGATCTTGGCTCCTCTCAACCGAACGCAATTCGGATGCGACCCGATCTCGGTTTTGGGAATTGCCACGGACCCTCAAGGAGATCCCTTCACGCTCCATTGGTACGTTGCTCCTTACGAAGGCCCACCGAACGTGGCGGCCACCGAGGTAGCCACGGGCAATAACCCCCTCATCGGACAAGAAGGTAGGCTCTTGAGGCTCATTGCCATCGATTCGGCGGGCCATCAGGGTCTGGCAGAGTTCGACGTATTCCACCTGTGTCTGCACTGACCCGCGGGGTGAGCATGCCGCGCCCCCTCGTTCTCGTCGGGCTCGTCGCGCTCTGTGGCGCGGCGGTTTTCTGGAAAGGTCACGCGTCCGCGGTAGCGCAAACTCGAGCTCACGCGGTCGTGCCACCGAGCGGGTCCCAGGCAGTGCTGGGATCCGCGCGGCTCGGGGACGAGACATCGCATCACGCGACAATGAAGCTTGCCATGAACATGGCCGGCCGTCGCGGCGCGCAAGCGGTCGAGCTCGGCGGCGAGCTCGTGTTCACGGTGATCGCCATCGAGGGGGGAGCGGCGGACGTGGCTTGCGAGCTCCGCAACGCGCTCGTCAAAATTGCCGCGCCCGCGGGCCCGGAGCCGGCTCACGGTCCCGATCCGAATCTCCGACGCGCCGAGCAGGAATTTGCCGCCGAGCTCTCGCGCCGTTTCATCCTGACCCGGAGCGAGAACGGGGCGATCGTGGGGCTGCGTTTTCCGAAGGACCTGAATCGGGCGGCAGCCAATCTGCTGATGGTGCTTGCGACAGCGACCCAATTCGTGACCGGCCCGAAGGGTGAAAAAGCCTGGATCGTCAGCGAACGCGATCCGAACGGACAGTACAGCGCCGCTTACCGAGAGCTCGTGAGCGGCCGCTTCCACAAGCAGAAGGCCCAGTACTTCCCGAACTCGACGCTCGTCGCCGACTTCGAGGGGGCGGGCGCCTCGACTCCGCCGTCGATGCGCATCGTGCGCTCGGAAGCCGATTTCGACGTCGACGCGAGCGGCCGCGTCTATAGGTTGCGATCGCGCGAAACCTTGGCCCTCGCGGTCCTGCGCCGCGCGTTCGAGGTCACGGTAGAGGTCGAGCTCGGGCCGGCGCGCCGTTCGTCGGCCGGCGCGCGCATCGCCGCCGAGCTACTCCAAGCGCGAAACGAAATGGAGCCTCGCCCGCTCGTCCAGTTCGCTCTGGATCCGAAAAACAGCTTGCTCGAGCTCGATCGGGCCACTCTGCGAGGCGCCGACTTCGACGACCTGACCCGCAAGCTCGCCGCGCTGCCGCCCGCCGGCGAGAAAGCGACCGAAGCAGAACGGACGCTGAAGCATGAGCTCGAGGCCCTGTTTCGGCAGAATCCG
>Ga0111539_10006495_pt1 | contig 15065 bp, 14 predicted proteins | sample RhiMethybrSRZTD1_FD_79667 | JGI IMG/M metagenome (GOLD analysis project Ga0111539, IMG submission 79667) | Populus rhizosphere microbial communities from Tennessee, USA - Rhizosphere MetaG P. TD hybrid SRZTD1 (version 2) (version 2) | ecosystem: Host-associated > Plants > Roots > Rhizosphere >... | reverse complement strand
GAACCTGCGTCAGCTTCAATATTTCGTCGAGGTGGGCGAAGTTCAGAGCATCACGAAGGCTGCTGCCAGGTTGAACCTGGCCCAACCTGCCCTCACCCGCCATATGCGTACGCTCGAGAGCGATCTTGGTGTGCAACTGCTCACGCGAAGCGGTCGCGGAATCGTGCTTACCAACGCCGGAGCTCTTTTCCTTGATCGGATTAAAGGCATCCTGCGCGATCTGGAGCGCGCACGCGTCGAGGCCGAGACAGCGTCGCGCTCGCCTGGGGGCCAGATCGGCCTTGGCTTGCCAGCCTCCATCAGCCGGGCGTTGACCCGCGCGGTGGTTCAGCGGTTCAAAGCGCAATTGCCAAAGATGCAGGTTCGCGTCATCGACGGATGGAGCGGTTTCATTGTTGAATGGCTCCTGCTGGGCCGATTGGACGTGGGCGTCATCTACGACTTCGCCCACCGCAGCGATATGCTGCAAATTGAGCCACTCGCGACCGAGCGCCAGTTCCTGATCTGCGCTGCCGGCGATCCGCTGATGCGCCGGTCGCGCCACATCCCGCTCAAGGCTCTCGCCAAGCTGCCCCTGGTCCTGCCCAGTCGCGAGCACGGGCTGCGCCTGGCCATCGAGCAGCAGATGCGCGCCGTCGGCCTTTCGCTGCGGGTCGAGCTGGAGGTGGAGTCGGTGATCGCGATCAAGCAGTTCGTTCAAGCGGGAGGCATCTACACAATTCTGCCCGTAGGCGAAATCGAGCAGGAACTGGTGGCGGGTCAGCTTGCGTCGCTCACGACGCGCCCAGCTTTTGAGCGAACGCTGTCGCTGGCCTGGGCCAAGGACAGGACGAACGACAAGTCTCTGCTGCCTCTGGTCGAGATCGTGCGGCAGGAAACGGCGCGACTGATCGATACCGGCGTCTGGGGGACGACATTCCTCGGATCACGCTCCGCTGGAGCCGATGCCTCGTAACGGCGTCGATCGCCATGCCCGGAAGCGGATCATCCGCCCCGCCGTGGCATCTGGCGTCGCCAAGAACCAAGCCGCACCGTCCAAGCAATCGCGACCGGCGCTTCCGCTGCAGGTATAACAATTCCGGCATGAGAAACGCGTGAAAATGTGATTGGTCTTCCAGTCGCGTCCGCCTAAGGTGCGATCGCTTGCCTTGCGCAGTCACGGAGAGAGAGGGTCATGGAAATTGTTGATCTGAGTCGGGAAATTTTCCATCGCACCCCGACCCATCCGAGCCATCCGCCGGTGATCATTACCGTCTGGAATGACCACGACGAGAAGGTGACGGCGGGAAAGACGACAGTCAGCTCCAAGGCTCTGTCGCTCTCCATCAGTGACCACTCCGGCACGCACGTGGACGCCCCGATCCATTTCGACGACCGACCTGGCGCCGCCACGATCGACCAGGTGCCGCTCGAGAACTTCTATACATCGGCCATTTGTCTTGACCTTTCGCACGTGCCGCTGAAGCATGCCATCACGGTCCCCGAGATGGAGGAGGCACTCGCGAAATCCGGCGAGACGATCAAGCCAAAGGACACGGTCCTGATCTACATGGCGACGAACAGGCGTCTGTTCGGCACACCGCGGTATGTGCACGACTTCCCGGGACTTGCGCTGGAGTCGGTGCATTGGCTCGCGGACAAGGGTATTGGCATGTTCGGTGTCGAGGCGGTGAGCCCGTCGCCCGAAGGCGAATTGAACTTCCAGGCCCATCGTGCTTGCGCACAGCGCGGCATCACACACATCGAATGCCTTGCACAGCTCGAGAAGGTCGTGGGGCGCGGCCGTTTCCGCTTCGCCGGCTTCCCTCTGAGAATCAGGGGAGGGACGGCGAGCCCGATCCGCGCCGTCGCCATCTTCGAATAGCCCACTCCGCGAAATAGGAGGACGACCGTGCCCAGCCCCGGCAACAGCCGCTCTCAAGCGTCGGAGCTCTGGCGCGGCGACGCCGTAGACCTTGCTGCACGTCTGGCTTCGCGAGAGATCACGCCGATGCAGTTGCTCGAGGTCTGCCTGGAGCGGTGCGACCGGCTGGAACGGAAGCTCAACGCTTTCACGATGCTCGACCGGGACGGCGCAACTGCAGCGGCGCGCGAGGCGACGGAGCGGCAGAAGGCCGGGCGGAGCCGCGGTCCCCTCGACGGCATGCCCGTGGCGATCAAGGATAATCTCTATGTCGCCGGTTTGCCCGCCGAGTGGGGCAGCCGAATGCTCAAGGGGTTCGTCCCGGATCGGGACGATATCTGCGTCGAGCGATTGCGGACTGCCGGCGCCGTCATCATCGGCAAGACCACGACACCCGAGTTCGCGCTGTCGGGGCGCACCGAAAATCTCGTGACCGGAACGACCCGCAATCCCTGGAATCCTAGCCTGACGCCCGGCGGATCGAGCGGAGGCGCCGTTGCGGCCGTCGCCGCGGGGATGGTCCCGCTCGCGATCGGCACAGACGCCGGCGGCTCGACCCGAATGCCCGCGAGCTACACTGGTCTGGTCGGGCTGCGCCCGTCGAACGGGCGGATTCCGCGGTGCTACGGGTTCCCCCCGATGGCTCTGGATTTCCAGGCGATTGGGGTCATCACGCGAACGATGCGGGATCTCGAGTTGCTTTTTTCGGCAGTCGCCGGGCCGGATGTGCGCGATCCCGTCTCGCTGCATGTCACGCAACGTCGTCGGACCGCCTTGCCTCGGCGGCTCGGCTGGTTCACGGGTATCGGCGGCGTCAGCGCGTCCTCCGATGTCGTCGCATCCCATGCTCAGGTGTTGCGGCATCTCGAGGCGCTGGGCTACGTGGTCGAGCCGTGCGCAGCGCCCTTCGACCTCGACGAGATCCGCGACCTCTGGGACACACTTACCCCGGTTGGTGCGGCCCGCGCGGCTGCTCGGCTGGGCGGCCAGTGGAAGACCTTGGCGACAGCACAGATCGCAGGACTTGTGGAGCGCGGCCTTGCGATCCCGGCGACAGCCTACGTGCAGGCCCTCGACCGCTTGCAGGCCTTTCGGTCGAAGACTTCGGCCCAATGGGGCGATTTCGACGCGCTCGTCCTGCCGGTAAATCCAGTGCCCGCCTGGCCGGTCGAAACGGAGCATCCGAGCGAGATCGAGGGACGGTCCATCGGTCCGAGCGCCCAGGGAATGTTCTGCGGCTGGGTGAATGCGATGGGCTATGCGGGAATGAGCATCCCCGGCCTGCTCAGCCCAGACGGCCGCCCTATCGGCGTTCAACTTGTTGCGCCGAGTGGCGCCGATGAGGTGATCATCGAGATCGCCCGACGCCTGGAGCTGACCGCGCCATGGCAGCACAGCTGGCCACCACTTGCGAGCGGCGAGTAGCCGAGCTCTCTGCCAGGCGTCTGGAATGTGGGAGGATGGAGCTGGTCACTCTCGAGTGCACGAGCGCGACGGGGATGGCACCTTTGTCTGCAGACGCAAGCGTCGAGCGGGGCTTCGCCGAATATTCCGCAACGGAGGAGTGCATCGGATGCCACAGCAGATCGTGGATTTGACAGTAACGCTTACCAACAACATGCCGGGGCACCGGTTCTTCCCTCGGCCCGTCATTCTCCCCCACTTCACGCATGATGAAATGATCACATGGGGCAATGGGACCCCTGACGACCCTCTCGGCGGATGCACGACGTACCTCGGCATGGTCGATCACATGGGAACGCACATCGACGCGTTCATCCACACCAAGCGGGGCGGCGCCACCATCGATGAGATGCCGCTCGACATGTTCATGGGCAAGGCTGTGTGCCTCGATCTCCAGCATATTCCCGACCTTGGCGACATCGAAGCGGCCGATCTCGAGAAGGCGGAAAGGAAGTCGGGCGTGAAGATCGACGGCCATATCGTCCTGATCTGCACAGGCTTCCACAAGCGCCACTATCCCAACGATTCGGCGATGCACTCCAATTGCGGCATCACCGCCGAGGCCACGCATTGGCTCGCCGACCGGTCGCGCGTACACGGGGTCGAGGGCCCGTCCACCGACCGGGCGAACTCAAAGCTCTTCCCCAACCATCGTGTCTGTCGAGACCGGGGGATCACGCACTACGAGTGGCTCTGCAATCTGGAGGCCCTCCTCGGCAAGGGCGAGTTCCACTTTCAGGGCCTGCCGCTCAAGATTGACAGGGGCAGCGGTTCGCCCGTCCGTGCGATTGCGATCGTTGGCTGAATGGGACCGGCTCCACCGCGGGCGATATTGCTCGAGGTCCCGTGCTTGCGCACATGGCCGCCGGCTTCCTGTCTCCTGCTTCCGCAGGATCGCGGTCATGTGTTCCGGCTTCCCACGGCATGCTTCGGGTCAACGGAGTCCGGCAGGGCGAGGTCGCCAGATCGGAGCCATCGTTCATCCACATAGCCTAAGAGTAGCGTGGGCGACCGCCTTCGCCGCGGTGACCAAATCCTGCAGCAGCACGCGCTCATCCGGCGTCGGCCATTCCTTGTAGATGCGGATGTCACCTGGACCATACTGGACGGTCGGGATTCCCAGCACCTCCTGAATGATATTGCCGTCGCCGACGTTGCCGATGCGGCCATCGGCGCCGATATACGCAGGCTTGCCCGAGGCAAGCGATTGTCCCTCCGACAGCGCCTGGACCAGCCGATGCTCGCGCGGGCACACCATTGCGTTTTGGTTCCATGTGGTCTCGGTGCCCTTGGCGGGGATCTCCATGACGCAGTTGAAGGCGGGGTGCTCGCGCTTGATGTCGGAGAGCACGCGGCGCAAATCGGCCTCTATCGAGGCGACGCTCTGCCCTGGCACTGTGCGGAACTGCATGGTCATCTCGGCGTCCCGCGTCGAATGGCCGGTATAGTTCTTGTAGTAGTAGTGCTCGCGGTGGAAGACATCGTAGGTAAGCGCGGGAAAGCCGGGGAGCTCAGCATGCGGCTCGAAAGTCAGGTAGCCGCCTGGCGCGATCGGCGTGAGGCTCGGGCCGAGCCGCCGCACGATGGCCATTTGCTGCTCGATGGCATTCATGAAGGCAGCGCGCGCCTCGGGGCTGTAGCGGAAAAACAGATCAGGCGCGGAGCAGATGAAGCGCACCATGACGACGCCGACGCAGACGTTGGCAATGGTATTGTTGGAATGCTCCATGTTGATGCACAAGTCGGCTTTGACGCCGTGCTCGAGCAGCGCCCGCGTGCCGGCGCCGCCGTACTTGTGGGCAATCACGGGCGTGACCAGTACGTCCCCCTTGAGACGGACGCCAGAGCGCACGATGGCCTCCACGGCGGAGATCGCCGCCACCACGCCGCCCTTGTCGTCGTGTGCGCCCATGCCCCAGATCCAGCCGTCCTCGAACTTGGCGCCGTAGGGATCGACGGTCCAGCCGGGCATCTCGCAGCCGGGGTCCATGTGACCGTTGAGCATGAGAGTCGGCCCGCCGCCGGTGCCCTTGAGCCGGCCGATCGGTTGGCGGCTCTTGAGGGACGCGTCGTGTGGATGAACGACCTCCATCATTTCCACCTCGAGGCCAATCTCCGACAGGTAGTTGGCGTAGAAATCGGCGATCTCGCCCTCCTGGAAGGTTGTGCTCGGGATCTGGATCGATTTGCGCTCGAGCGCCAGAAGCCGTTGCTCATCGACTGCAGCGAGCACTCGGCCGGTATCAATTGCGGGTGGCATGTCGCGTCCTCCACACGGTCTCTTCAGCGCGGCACGATGAACAGCGCTGCTTGCGGAAACATCAAAAGGATCAGGACCGCCAGGAGGTAGGCTCCGACGAATGGCATCACTCCCGCGAACACGTCGGTGATCGGGCCCGGCGTGCGGCGCATGCCCTGCAGCACGTACATGATGGTACCATCCGGCGGACTGATCATGGCAATCTCGATCAGCATCGTGACGATGACGCCGAACCAGATGGGGTCGTAGCCGAGCGCCATCACGACTGGGAACACTACCGGGATCGTCGTGATGATCATGGCGAATCCCTCCATGAACGTCCCGAGCGCGAGATAAAATCCGATGATGACGAGCATGATGGCCCAGCCCGGCAGCGGCAGCCCTGCTACCGTGCTGGCGAGGGTCTGCGGCACGCGCAGCTGCACCATGATGTAGTTGAGCATGTAGGCGCCGAACAGGATCAAGCCCAGCATTGCCGTGTTGCGGGCCGTAGCCTCCGCGGAGGCGTGCAGCAGTTTGAAGCTGAGCTTGCCGGAGACGAGCGCAAACGCGCAGGCGGCAACCACGCCCAATGCGGCAGCCTCGGTCGGTGTCGCGAGGCCCCCGTAAATGGTGCCGAGAACGATCAGAATTAGGAGCGTCGTCGGTATTAGATCGACGAGGCTTCTCAATCTCTCTCTTGCTGTGGCCTTGGGCGATGCCTCTTCGGACCGATTCGACAGTCCATGCGCCAGGATCACGAGAAAGAACAGCGCACAGACAATGATGCTTGGAACCACGGCAGCGATGTAGAGCTTGCCGACCGATGTCTCGGTCATGAGGCCGTAGAGAATGAAGGTGATGCCGGGAGGAATGAGATTGCCGAGGGCGCCGCCCGCAGCCAGAGAGCCGAGCACCATGCGCTGGTTGTAGTGCGTCTTGTCAAAGTATGGCAGCGCCACCGACCCCATGGTCGCGGCGGTCGCAACGCTCGATCCCGAGATCGCCGAGAAGACGGCGCAGGAAGCGATATTGGTGTGCAAGAGCCCACCCGGCCAGCGCCTCAGCCAAACGTTGAGTGCCTTGTAGAGTTGCTCGGAGAGGCCCGTTCGCAGCAGTATCTCGCCCATCAGCAGGAAGAGCGGCACCGCTACCAGCACGAAGCTGGAGGACGGGGACCAGATGACCTGCCCCATGAACAGCCAGAACGGCCGACCCGAGAAGGCAAAGCCCGCAATCAGCGCCAGCGCTCCGAGGACGACCGCGATGTAAACGCCGGCGCCGAAGAACGCCAGGAACAGCCCGATCAGCATCAAAGTCTCACCGATGGGCAGAGACACGGCCATGCCGAGGCTCGCGGCGTAGACGAGGATCGACAACAGAATCAGGAGGAAGACGATGACGATCACGGCTTCGCCTCCGGCTTGGCCGCGCCTGCCGCTTCCAGCGCCTCTGCCGTCTCCTCCTGATAGCCGCGCGGTCCGAGCAGCGCATCGACGTCGGCTGGGCGTCCCATCAGCAAAAGGCAGAGCACCTCCGCCAATAGGCACAAGGACATGGCCGCAAGCATGGCGATGCCGATGAACCAAAGACCCTGGGGGATCACCAGCGGGATTGAAAGTGCGCTCGTGTCTTTGGCGTTGAACAGGATGCTCTCGTCGACCAGATGCCATGCGGACCAGGCAATGAAGAGAGCAAATCCGGTCATGAGCAGCAGGGCGAAGGCGTGCAAGAATTGTCGCGCTGCCAGCGGCAAGCGGTTGACCAGCACGTCTATGCGGATGTGGGCGCGCATGGCGAGGGCGTGCGCCAGACCCCAGGCGATGCCGAATGCCAACAGGTAGCTCGTGATCTCCGTGGTGGCACGCGAGGAGAAGCCGCCGAAATTGCGGGCAAGCACGTCGAACGTGACGAATGCCGAGCAGAAGATGAACCCCCAGCCGGCGGCGTAGTTCATGCCGGCGGCGATGTTGCTCACCAGTTGTCTGATGCCTTGCAGAATTCGCAACACAGTTGGAACCGGCGGGGGGCGAGACTCAAGTGACATCGCGCACTTTCACCCCCAGATGCCGGGAGGGCGGCTGTCAGTTGCCGGCGTACTTCACGCCCGAGATGGGAGCTGCGTGCTGATTGTAGATCTCGCCGCAGCGGGTGCCGCAGCGTTTCACCCAGGCCGGCAGCACGGCCGTCTCGCCGATCTTCTTGAGGGTGGCCTTGTCCTCGGCGCTGGCTTCCACGACCGTCATCGGCCGCGACTTCACAAGTGTGTGGATCTTGCACGTGTCAGCCTTGCCGGCGTTGCAATCGAGGCCATCCTGGCTCGCTTCGGCTCCGAGCTTCCACTGCCCGTCCTCGACCTCCTTCATGGTCTTGCCGACGAGGTCGCGCGTCTCGGCATCAAGCTTGTTCCACCAGGCGAGGTTGACGTAGTAGGCCGATACGGCCCAGCTCACCGGCAGATTGTAGATGTGGGTCGTCACCTCGTACCACTTGGCCGCATTGCCGGAGCCAGTGCCGGTTACGGCGCAGTCAGCCACACCACGTTCCAGCGCGCTATAGACTTCGGGGAAGGCGATCGATACGGGCTGGCCGCCCACTGCCGTCACGAAGTCATTGAGCGAGGCGCCGAATGTGCGCACCTTTCGGCCCTTGAGGTCGGCGAGGCTCGACACCGGCTGGCGGCAGAACACCACCTGCGCCGGGAACGGGTAGGTGGCGATAATGAACTGGCCGAATTTCTCGAGCTCCTTGTTGGCCAGCGGGACCAGGGCATCGGCCACCTTGCGGGCTAGCGTGATGTCGGGGTGCAGGCCGGCAAGATCAACGCCATCCAAGAACGGAACGTCGCCGGAGACCGTGGAGAGCGGCGAAGCACCGATGTCCACCTGTCCGGCGCGCACGAGCCGCAACACCTCTTGCCCACCCAGGCTCCTCTCGGCATGGGAGGAGATTTGCACCTCGATGCGGCCACCGGATTTCGCCTTCAGGCCGTCACGCAGCAAGACCTGATCGACCCGCGTGAACTGCGGCTGGGTATTCAACGGCTGCGTCACTGCCGTGATCGTAAGCTTGTTTTGTGCATGTGCGGGAAGGCCAGGAGCGAGGACGACGGAAACGACGAGGGCAACGGCTGTCGTTCTATTCACGAGACCCTCCCACAACAGATGAATTGCGCAACGGGGCAAGCTTCGTTCGTATTGATCGTAACCACAAAGAATACCTGATGCCAGCGCAAACGGCGTGCACCAATGCCCTGCTCGAGCGCAGGTTGCTCATCACAACCGCAGGTTTCGAAACGCGCTGGAGATTGGCCGCCGCCATCGCCGCGAGGTATACACGCAATCCGAAGGTGCCGGCGGCCCTGACCCACGACCACCGATTGGGCATCGCTGAACATACTCTGGGGCGGCGGCACCGTGGCATTGCCTCTAACCCGAGCAGGCTGCCGATGAACTGGACCGCTGCGACGACCGGTGCGGGCAAGGCAATTTCGCGCCGATGAGCCTTGCCCTGCCGGTCCAACACCGCTCCGATACGCTACGGGGCATCGCTTTGATGCTGGCGTCGATGGCGATCATCGTCGTCAACGACACGCTTATGAAGGTCGCCGCCGGCGAGCTGCCGACCGGCCAGACGATTTTCGTGCGGGGCCTGCTTACCAGCGTGCTCGGTGGCATTGTCATTGTCGCGAGCGGCGCATACGAGACCGTGCGCCACGCCCTCTCCAGGCGCGTCCTCTGGCGCGCGGCAGCTGACGTCGGCGGCACCATTTTCTTCCTCAACGCTCTCGTTCGCATGCCCATGGCCGATTTATTCGGCATCTTGCAGTTCATTCCGCTGGCCGTGACCGCCGGGGCCGCGCTGTTCATGGGAGCCAGGGTTGGCTGGCGGCGCTGGACAGCAACCTGTGTCGGTCTTCTGGGTGTGCTCATAATCGTGCGACCGGGAGGCTCGGCGTTCACGTCCGCCGCAATACTGGCGGTTCTCGCGGTGCTCTTCTCCGCGCTCCGGGATCTGCTCTCCCGCAGCGTGCCGGCCAGCGTGCCGCCGCTTATCATCGTCACCGTAAGCGCTGCGGTTGTCACCCTGGCCAGCCTCGGCTTTACCGCCGTCGAGACGTGGCGCTGGCCGCAGAATTCCACGCTCCTGATTCTGCTCGGCGCCAGCGCGGCCCTTCTCGCGGGCCAGGCTTGGCTGGTGACGGCTATGCGCACAGGCCACATTGGCGCCGTGGCACCCTTCCGCTATTCGATGGTTCTGTGGGCCATCGTTGCGGGGTACGTTGTTTGGGGTGAAATACCGGACGCCGCGGCCTGGGCCGGGATAAGCATCGTCACGGCTGCCGGTCTGTACACATTCTGGCGCGAACGGTTGGCGAAGCCTGCAACCCCATAGGCGATATCGGTCCGGGGCAGGCCTCTTGAGGCTGCAGGGGTCAATTCATGCGCTGCAGACTGACAATATAGGCGACGATATCTTTGATTTCCGCCGCGGTGAGGGATACGCCCGGCATTGCAGGATGAGGGATGATGATCCGCCCCGCAATTTGTTCGGACGTGGAATTCGGGCGGTTCGCGATCGCAGGAAAACCGGGAACGTCGCCCAAGACCGGCCCCAGGGCATTGCGCTCGACGGCGTGGCAGTTGGCGCAGAGGCGTGCGGAAAGCTCGTGGCCCCGCTGCGGATTGCCCGGCGGGCTCTGCGCCTGACAGGTGCCTGTTGCGAGCCAGAGGACGGCGGCCGCCCACCCTGCAATTGCTGCTTTGGTCATTGTCGCGCACGCTTCGGCTGCGGATGAGACTCCGCCTTGCAGATCTCGACCATGTGCCGGCTCGCGCGCACCAGATGGCCGCAAATCCTGCCGAACTGCTCTGGCGTCAGGGGCTGGACCCAGAGGAGGAGGCGGCCTTGCGCGATGTGATCCTCGAGATGACGAGCCTGATCGGCGCTTACCCACTGGCGCAGCGCGTCGGCCAGGGTGTGAGTGCCCTGCCTCAAGGCATCCGCCAGCGCGCGCGACAGGAATCCCTCGCTGCGGATCACACAGGTCCTGGAGTGCGTGAGCTGGAGGCTCGCAATCTCGTGGACGGCGCCGCAAGCCTCGGAGGAAGCTTCACCCCGCGCATGCAGGACCGCACAATAGCTGCAGCTTTCGTCCGCGTTCATTTCTGTGAGCGCGGCGTCGAGATTGCCCCAGTCATCGAAGGCAGCGATGACGGAACGGAGGTCGTCTTGCTCGGCGGCAGCGGGGCGGGTTGGTCGCATCCTATGGTCCCGACAAGACAAGTCGCATGCCACTATGGGTTCCTGGCGGATAGGCGCCTTGATCTGGGTCAAAGCGGGGATGCCGTCAGGTGGCCGGCTTCCTGCGATGGGGTCGACCAGCGGCTCCCAATCTGAGGGTTGACGTGGATCAACGCGCCGAGGGCGGTGTATGGCGTATTCGCGGGGCGAAGCATCGAAAGGGCGGACAATGCAAGCTGGAGGCCAGGGGCGCGCCATGGCGGGGCGGAAAAGGGCGTCGCCAATTGCCGGCGTCATGGTCGAGAAGCTCGCGTTCGATGCGCCCTGGGGATGGTTGGCTTCAGGATGGCGCGATCTATGGTCCGCGCCGCGCGTAAGCCTGGCTTACGGTGCCGCGTTTGCCCTGCTGTCGGTCATCCTGACGCTCGGTTTGATGGTGGGCGGCCTGGAGTCGTTCGTTCTGGCGTTGGCCGGGGGGTTCATGCTGGTGGGGCCAATCGCCGCCGTGGGACTCTATGAGACCAGCCGGCGGCTGGAAGCAGGGGAGCGCGTTCAACGGCGCGATATCGTGAGAGCTGCCGCGCAAGCGCCAGGACAACTCGGCTTCTTCGGAGCCATTCTGGCATTCGTGTATTTCGCGTGGGTCCAGGTCGCGCTCCTGCTTTTCATGCTGTTCCTGGGGAGCAGTCCGCTTCCCCCTGCAAGCGAATTCGTTCCAACCTTGCTTTTCAGTCAGCGCGGCCTTGGCCTGCTCGTCACGGGGACGATTGTGGGTGGCATGTTCGCGGCTGTGGTATTTGCCATCTCGGCTGTTTCGGTGCCTCTCTTGATGACGCGGCGGATCGATGCCGTGACGGCGGCCGCGGTGAGTGTCGCAGCCGTGACCTTGAACCCCAAGCCGATGGCGCTGTGGGCCGCCCTGATTGCCGGCTTCATGGCCCTGGGCATCGCTACCTTGTTCGTGGGAATGGTGTTTGCGTTCCCATTGATCGGCCACGCAACGTGGCACGCCTTTCGCGAGCTGGTGCAGGAGAATCCAGAGAGCTATCTATGAGCCGTTTGGCTCGTCGTCCCGCAGGGCTCGCCAAGCGGCTCCCTCCAGGTCCTCGAACTGGCCGCTGCGGAGCGACCACAGAAAGGCCGCGAGCCCGAGCAGGCCAAGAAGAAGCGCGCATGGGATGAGCCAGGCAAGCGCGGTCATCGCGCGAGCTCCAGGTGCATGGTCTTGAGCCTGACGGCGTTGGCCGTGACCGCGATCGAGGAGGCCGACATGGCGACGGCTGCAAGAAGCGGCGTGACCAGGCCGACCATGGCCAGCGGGACAAAGACCAGATTATAGCCAATGGCGATCAAGAAATTCTGCAACGCCATGCGATGAGCGGCGCGCGCGACAGCGAGCGTCTCCAGCACGGGAGCGAGGCGCTCGCCTTGGACCACGGCATCGGCTGCCGTTTGCGAGATGTCGGCGGCGCTTGAGGGGGAAAGAGACGCATGTGCGGCGGCGAGCGCCGGCGCATCGTTGAGGCCGTCGCCGACCATCATCACCCTGCGACCTTCGGCCTTGAGAGTCTCGATGCGCGCGATCTTGGCGGCCGGCACGGCACCTGCGATCCATTGATCGATCCCGACGCCCGCAGCAGCGGCCGCCACCACGGTCGTGCGGTCTCCGGACACGAGTTCCGTTTGAAAGCCGGCGCGACGCAGGCTCGCGACGACGCGTGCCGCGTCGGATCGGAGCGGGTCCTCGAACTGCAGGACGACCGGGCTGGAACGGCCGAGCCGATAGCAGACAGCTGTTGTGTCCGCGAGCCCCGGATCGGTGCCACACCAGGCAGCAGAGCCTAGCCGCTCGGGGGCAGAGTCCGGGCCGGCGCGTTCGAGCCCGAAGCCTGGCATCTCGCGCACATCGCTGGCGGGCTGAACCACGAGCTCGGCCGCCTCCGCAGCGCGGACCACTGCGCGGGCATAAGGATGGCGGCTGGCCGCGGCAAGAGAAGCCGCGCGCGCGAGGATGCTGCTGCTGATGTTCTGGCCGGCGGCCAGCGAGGGCTCGCCCAACGTCAGAGTCCCGGTCTTGTCGAACACCACGGTATCGATCTCGGCCAAACGCTCCAGTCCGTCGGCGGCCTTGACCAGGACCCCCCTGGCAAAGAGCCGGCTGGTGGCGGCCACCTGAACGGCAGGCACGGCGAGTGCAAGCGCACAGGGGCAAGTAATGATGAGCACGGCGATCGCCGCCGTCAGCGCCGCCTCCCAGCCATGGCCGGCGACAAGCCAACCCAGAAACGTGACGAGCCCGAGGATGTGCACCGCCGGGGCATAGAAGCGCGCGGCCCGGTCGGCCAGGCGCACGTAGCGCCCGCGACCCTGCTCGGCGGCCGTCATGAGGCGTCCGATCTCGGCGAGCAGCGTGTTCTGGTCGGTGGCCGTGGCCTCGGTCACCAGGGGTCCTGACAGGTTGACGGTGCCGGCATGGATGAGCGCGCCCGGCCGAACCGGGACCGGTGCGGTCTCGCCGGTGATGAGACTCGCGTCGACCTCGGAACTGCCCTCCACCACGCGCCCGTCGACGGCGAAGCGTTCGCCGGCAGCAGTCAGGATGCGCATGCCGGGCTCGAGCGCGCTGGCGGCCAGCCGTACCGTGGCGCCGTCGCGCTGGATAACGGTGGCGGCAGACCCCTGCAACCCCAGCAGATTGGCGGCGGCGTCAGCCGCGCGTGTGCGCATGCGCTGGTCGAGAAAGCGGCCAACCAGCAGGAAGAATAGGAGGGTGACGGCGGCATCGAAATAGACCTGCTCGCTGCCTCGCGCCGTCTGGTAGAGGCTCATGGCCGTTGCCAGTGTGACGCCGAGAGAGATCGGCACGTCCATGTTGAGGCGTCGCGACCGCAGCGCTTGCACGGCCGAACGGAAGAACGGCTCGCCCGCATAGCCGACGACCGGCAGCGCGATCAGCGCCGAAAGCCAGTGGAACAGCGCCTGCACGGAAGGGCTCATGTCGCCCGCGGCCCCGGACCAGACCGAGACCGAGAGCAGCATGATGTTGGCGGCCGCGAACCCGGCTATGCCGACACGTTTGAGCAGGGCCTGATCGGGTGCTTTTGTGAGTTCTGCGCCGGTGCCGGCGAGTTCGGCGGCCTTGAACCCGATGCGGTCGAGCGCTTCAATCAAGTCGATGCCGGTGACGCCGGTCGCACGATGTACGGCGGCGACGCGCCTGGCGGAGAGGTTGGCGCGCGCCGAGATCACCCCCGGAACGGCGGCAAGCGCCAACTCGACCTTGCGCATGCAGCCGCCACAATGCATGCCTTCGACCGCCAGGGTTGTCGTTACGCATTGCACGTGTCTGGAGTCAACGTCATCGCGGCTGCCGAGAGGCAATCTGCTCAGGGCTTGAGCCATACGCGCCTCCGCATGCGGTAGATGGGGTCCGCGGCTTCGTATAAGCGGGCCTCGAGCGAGAGCAGCCAATTGCCTTCCGCCAGCGGCGAAGTGCGCGCCTCGTATTTTCCCGGCGAGGCTTCGACGAGCATCAGCGCGATGTCGTGCCGGCTGGTGGAAGGGCGGCCGAGCACACCGGTAATCCTCACCCCGCGCACGGGTCGTCCGTCAGCCTCGGTCAGCGCCAGTCTTACGCTACCATCACGCCCGACCTCGAGCGTCTCGGTCCAGCCCAGGCTCGCTTGGCGGCGGTCCGCCGCGATGCGCTCGTTGTAGTGCAGGCCTTTGCGATAGGGCTCGTTCGCGACCAGCCCTGAATGGGTCGTCACGGCCGAATAGATCATGGCCCCGTTGACAACGAACACCGCTGCGAAGAAGCCGAGGAAGATGCCAAGGACATGACCGCCGCGCAAACCCGGGCGGCGCGGCGCGGTCGGCAGGACGGTCGGGCTCATGGTCTCCTCCCGTTCGTGCCCGAAGGTTTCTGGAACTGTGTGATGCGCGCCGTCTCGTGACCGGAGGCGAGGTCGCGCACGACCAGCGCAAACGGCGTGCCGGCGCCCTCCAGTCTGGCGAGTTCCTCAGCCGGGACTGTCACGAGCACACGCAGCTCGCGCAGATCATCGGTCGTTACTCGAACGGAGGCGCCCGTATCCATGCCCACGATTGCGAGCTTGGCCTGCGCCAGTCCGGTTACCGCCAGGGCGAACTCGCGCGGCTCGTGCAGCTTGTTGAGGATCTTGACAGTATAGCCGTTGCGCACGGCACCGTCGG
>Ga0111539_10006493_pt1 | contig 15067 bp, 9 predicted proteins | sample RhiMethybrSRZTD1_FD_79667 | JGI IMG/M metagenome (GOLD analysis project Ga0111539, IMG submission 79667) | Populus rhizosphere microbial communities from Tennessee, USA - Rhizosphere MetaG P. TD hybrid SRZTD1 (version 2) (version 2) | ecosystem: Host-associated > Plants > Roots > Rhizosphere >... | reverse complement strand
GCGTGGCTCATCATTATTATCACTTCATGGCCAACTTAGCTTTACGCCTTCCCGAAAATGTCCCCGGCGATTTCTTTGTAGATTCGACCTGCATCGACTGTGACGCGTGCCGCCAAATCGCGCCCAAAACTTTCAGCGATATCGGAACCACCTCGATTGTTCAGCGCCAGCCTGCGGATGATGAAGAAACGAGGCGCGCCTTGATGGCCCTGGTCGCATGTCCCACCGCCTCGATTGGAACAATCGAACATCACGATGCTCGCCTCGGCATCGACGCGTTCCCCGAATTGATCGCTGAGAATGTGTACTTCTGTGGCTTCACCGCCGAGTCGAGCTTCGGCGCGTGGAGCTATTTGATTGTTCGGCCGGAAGCTGAAGGCGGCAATGTCCTGATCGACTCACCACGTTTCGCGACGCAACTGGTGAAGAGGATCGAGGCCATGGGCGGCGTGCGAAAGATGTTTCTGACTCACAAAGACGATGTCGCCGATCACGATCGCTTCGCCGCCAGGTATCACTGCGAACGCATCATGCATGAAGACGATGGAGCCGCGCATCGCGGCATTGAAACCCTGATTCGCGGTGCTGACCCGGTGCAGATTGATCGGGATCTGATCGCGGTTCCGGTTCCGGGCCACACCCGCGGCCATGTGGTTCTGCTTTACCGCAACAAGTTTTTGTTCACCGGCGATCATCTGGCCTGGTCACCCAATCGCAATTCGCTGATCGCCTTTCGCCGGGCCTGCTGGTATTCCTGGACCGAACAAACCAAATCAATGCACAAGCTCCTGGACTATGAATTCGAATGGGTGCTGCCGGGCCATGGTCGCATTCATCACGACAGCGCGGCGAGTATGCGCATCGAACTCGAGCGCTGTCTTGCCTGGATGAAAACGGTTTAGAGCAAATGTCCGACAAACTTTAGTTTGTCGCCCAGTTTCGACAAACTAAAGCTTGTCGAACATCAAACTGACCCACTACCTGTCTCGGGTTGCCGCGTGACTCAAAACAAATTAAAGTTTGAGCGCTCGAGCCTGGAGGAGGAACAATGAAGCTCACTCAATCGTTAATCGTTTGCCTGGCCCTATCGCTGCTGATCGTGAGCGCGCTGGCGCAGGATCCAAACGTCAAGCACTACGAAAAGGACGGGTTGTCCTTTGACTATCCGGCGAATTGGCAACTGAGTGACCAAAGCACGTCACAGATGCAATTCCTCGAACTGACGCGAGGGGACATTGTGCTCCGCGTGCGATCGCCGCGCGAGTGGTTGAAAACGCCTGAAAAAGAGGCGGCCGCCAAAAAACTCTTTCAGGATCAATACGTCGACGGATTTGCGACGCAATTCGAACAAGGGGGCATGCAGCCTAAGCGCTCGGCAATTGCCACGACGGTCGCCGGCGCCAATGCCGACGGCACCCGTTTGCGAGTGGTGATGGATCGCCAACCCGGCGGCCTGGATTCTTACTACCTGATGCTTTCTGATCGACTGGTTAATTTATCGATCCTCGGTTCGGAAAGCGACATTAACAAGGCGGCCCCGGTTTGGGACTTGATTCGAAATAGTTTGAAAATCGCCCCGCCGCCGCAAGCGTCACCCAAGCCCAGCCCCAAGCCTTAGTAATCGAAAACTCTTTTGGAGCAGACACAGTGATCATAGGACTTCCCCGGGAAATCAAAGACAACGAATATCGCGTCGGCCTCACACCCGCCGGCGTACGCGCGCTCACCGATGCCAACCACAAAGTCGTGGTGGAAAAGAATGCCGGCGAAGGATCCGGTTTTGAGAACGAACTCTACCAGCGCGCCGGCGCCACCATTCTTGATTCTGCCGATGAGGTATGGGCCGAGGGCGAAATGATCGTCAAGGTCAAAGAACCGATCGCGCCGGAATATCCCCGAATGCGCGAGGGCCAACTGCTGTTCACCTATCTTCATCTGGCTCCCGACAATGAACTAACCGAACAGTTGCTGAACCGAAAAGTAACGGGCGTCGCTTATGAAACCATCACAGATCGGCGCGGCACTTTGCCGTTACTGACACCCATGTCGGAAGTTGCCGGCCGCATGGCGATCCAGGTTGGCGCGCACTATCTGGAAAAGATGAGCGGCGGCCGCGGTATCCTTCTGGGCGGCGTGCCCGGAGTGCCCGCCGCGCGGGTGGTCATCATCGGCGGCGGGGTGGTCGGCACGAACGCCGCGAAGATTGCCGTCGGCATGGGCGCGCATGTAACGATCATCGACAACAATCTCGATCGATTGCGCGAGCTGGACGATATTTTTCTCTCGAAGATTTCGACGCTCGCTTCGAGTGCTTACATGATTCACGACGCGCTTACCACAGCCGATCTGATCATTGGCGCCGTGCTGGTTCCAGGTGCCGCCGCGCCACGCCTCGTCACTCGCAACATGCTGAAAGACGTTGCCGACGGCGCGGTGATTGTGGACGTCGCCGTCGATCAAGGCGGTTGCGTTGAGACTACGCATCCGACCACTCACTCTGATCCGACCTATTACGTCGAAGGCGTCCTGCACTATTGCGTCGCGAACATGCCGGGCGCGGTACCGCGCACTTCGACCTTCGCGCTGACAAACGCGACCTTACCGTACGCGCTGAAGCTGGCTAATTTTGGATTCAAGGCAGCGGTCGAGGCCGACAAGGATCTCGCTGCCGGAGTGAACACTTACGCAGGCAAACTAACTTACCAGGCCGTGGCGACTTCGCAGGGACGTGAGTACACGTCTCTGACGGAACTGCTCGGCTGATCGAACGACGAAAGAGTGTTTGTCCGTTTGAGCTAACTCAGAAAGATGAGATTAGCTACGGTCACATTTCTTTTACCCTTAATCTTGTCGTCGGCTGCGCAGGTCGGCCAACTAGCTGATTCGCGCCCTACGAGGTTAACGGCCGCGTTACAGCAGGCGACTCAGGCAACCCATCAAGTCTTCAGCCGCCACCGGCTTAACCAGCACCGCATCGATCGAATCATCGATCGCCGTCGCTGCCTGTTGACTCGGTTGTCCGGTCAGCAGGACGATCGGGATGCTGTCGAGTTTGGGGTTTTGGCGAAGAAAGCGCGCGAGTTCCGGGCCACTCAAATTGGGCATGACCGCGTCCGTGATAACCACATCAATCGTTGACGAAAGAGCCACTTTCATTGCCTCCAGCCCGTCAACCGCAGTTATCACTTTGTAGCCTGAGCGCTGCAAAGTAACCTCGAGATAACGGCGCACTGAACGATCGTCTTCAACCAGGAGCACACACTTGGGCAGAGTAGCCGGGCGCTCGTTCTCGCTGGTTGCTGGTTGATTCATGCCGGTTAACAATGAAAGCGATTGAGGAGCGGTATGGTTTGGATTAACGCATCGCAAATCGTCGATTCAATTTGTAACACCGAGATTATGACGTGCGTTTCGCTGTTGTCAACGGAGCCTTCGAGTAGATTTTTATGTGAGGCAACGGGCGGGATCAGCCTTCGAGTAGATTTTTACGTGAGGCAACGGGCGGGTGGGCGGCCGGAGCCGCAAATCCGCAAACCGGCGGCACTTTGGTATACTTTCTCTTTTGCGCCGTGAGACAAATCGCGGTCTGTCAGACTTTAACCCTATGTACGAGTTTGCCGTTACACCAGCTGTGACCCAGATCCGGCGCCGAGGTGTTTCGATCACCGAGGTGACCACCGGTTCGATCGGAGCTGAGCTCGATCTCGAGCCAGGAGATCGAATCATGCGCGTGAACGGCCGCGTCGTACGCGATTATCTGGATTTCCGTTTTCAGACCGCCGGAGAAACTGAGCTCGTCATCGATGTGCGAAAGACTGGCGGCGAAGATTGGGAACTCAATATTGAGCGGGACGAGTCGGAAGACCTGGGCCTGGGATTTGAACAGATTGTGCCGCGCCAGTGCGCCAATGAGTGCCTCTTCTGTTTCTGCAAAGGTAACCCCGAAACCGCGCGGCCATCTTTGTTCGTGCGGGATGAAGATGTGCGGCTCTCGTTTCTCTACGGCAATTACACGACGCTGACCTCAATCACTGAAGACGAAATGCGGCGGGTCCTCGAACAGCGTCTGTCGCCACAATACGTCTCGGTCCACGCCACTGATCTGGATGTGCGTTCATATCTTCTGGGAATTGACAAAGATCGCGCCGACATCAGTGGGAAGATGCGTCAGATGCTCGATGCAGGCATCGAGATTCACGCGCAGGTCGTGCTCTGCCCGAAGATCAACGACGGCGAGATTCTGCGGCAAACAATCTCCGACCTTGCCGGCCTGCACCCGGGCGTCAGCAGCGTAGCGATTGTGCCGCTGGGATTGACGCGATATTTGAATGATTCGCGGCTGACGCCGGTGACGCCGGAGTTCTGTCGCGAGACGATCAAACACGTCTCGGCCATGCAAAAGGATTTAAGAGCGCAGCTCGGAACCACGTTCGCTTTTCTGGGTGACGAGATCTATTTGAAAGCCGGGCGCGTCGTTCCGTCGCGAGAGCATTACGGCGACTATCCGCAGATTGAAGACGGCATCGGAATGGTTCGCAGTTTCACAAACCAATTTCAATCGCTTATGCGCCGGATGGATCGCGCGAACGCGTCCGAAGCGAAGACGGGAAGATCCGTCTGCGGGACGATCATGACCGGCACTCTCTTCGCGCCGGTACTCAAACAACTAATCGATCGCCTGAATCAACGCTTCGGCACGCAACTCAAAGTTGTCGCCGTCCGGAATGAATATTTTGGCGGCGACGTCAGCGTTGCCGGGTTGTTGACTGGCGGTGATTTCCTCGCAGCTCGTGGTGAGATCTCCGGTGATTTTGTCATCATTCCCAGGGTCGCGTTGAAGAGTGACGAGGCCGTCATGCTTGATGGCATGCGATTCGAAGCGTTGCGCGAGGAATTTGATGTGCCTCTTCACGCCTGTGATTTCCAGGATCTGGTCTCGACAATCACAGGATCGCCTAATTGATTTGATTTCGATCGGCTTTAACAGGCGGTGCAATTATGATCCCTCAATCTTTTCGATTCGCCGGTGTTGGCTTTGTGATTCTGATAGCCAGTGTCTGCGGCCTGGCGCAAAGGGACAACCTCGCTTTATTTGGCGAAGTCAGAATCAGAGTCAAAGGAACTGGCGAGAGTACTATTCCTCCCCAGGCAACGCTGATCCTCTTCAGTCCCTCCGGTAGAGAACTCGCAAGACCTACCGGGCCCGAACTCGAAAGACGGAAGGTCACTAATGGCGGCACTTATCGCTTTGATAATTTGACGCCGGGTGAATATGAGTTGGCCGTCGAAATCGACCAGCACGAAGTATCGCGAACCCGCATATTCTTGTCGTCCCTTCATGCCCCATACGGACTTCAGCAGGACATCGTCGTTGACTTGCAACCGGCAGGTAGTTCGACAAAGGGTTCGACCCTTTCGGCCGCCGATGTCCATGACCGCAGTGCGGCGAACAAACGTCTCTTCAAGAAGGCAGAGGACGCGGTCGCTGGAAAAGATTACGATCAGGCAATCTCTTTACTTAAGCAGATAGTGGGCGGCGACAAAGCTGACTATCAGGCACAGACTATTCTGGGAACGCTTCTGGCAAGTAAAGGACAATATGATGAAGCTGAGCAGGCGTATCTCAGCGCTCTGTCGGCAAAGTCATCCTTTCCTCCGGCGCTGCTCGATTTTGGCAGGCTGAAACTGAAACAGAAGAAATTTGCAGAGGCGATCGATCAGCTGACACGTTTAGTTGGATTGCGGCCGGATTCGGGTGAAGGGAATCTTCTGCTCGGCGATGCGTACGCACAGATGGATCGGAAATCCGAGGCAATCCCCTATTTGCATGCGGCCGCAAACCTCGGTTATCCCGAAGCTCACCTGCGTCTGGCCTGGATTTACGATGCCACCGGCTCTAAAGAGAAAGCGGCTCTTGAATACGAGGAGTTTCTCAAGAAGAAGCCGGACTATCCCGACCGGCAGAAGTTGGAAGGCTACATAAGAGTCAACAAGAAGAACTGACTGCTGCGCCTGCCGCAACACCGACGATAAAGTAAACTTGATTCGGACGGTCCTCGATGTCGGCTGTGGTTGGTACAAAACCCTGGCGCCATCGGCATCAACGCTGATCCCAAAACTCAAGCTGAGGTGATTCACAATCACGACACCGCACGATTCTTTGGCGAGCGTTCGATCAGCGCTGGCCGAGTTCCGCTTCACCCGAAAGTTCCGCGAGTTTTACCTCAGCATGGTGCTGCGGGGGAAAGAGTTGCAATTCGAATTTTTGGTAATGGAATCAAGAATTTGCACATGCCTGGGCTCTAAAGCATATCGCTTCGATTTTCGTGAAATTTATGAATTCGGATCGAAATCCGAAAAAACAAAGCCTCGAACTCTAAACCCTGGGCATGGTCGTCGGAAAACTCCTTGCAGTTTAAGCAATTTATCTCTGGCACAATGGTTGCGATTTATCCCTCACGTAAATTCTAAGCTGTCTCCCCCAGGCCCCATATTTTGATAAACCTAAGTCTATAAAAGGAGACCCACGTAATGCATAGGCATAAAAGGGCGAGGGACATAGCTGTCCCTATAGCAGGATTATTTTTCATTTCGCTTTGCCTGGTGTTTGCTGCCGTCACGGCATCAGCACAGGAAACCACCGGCAGCTTGCGAGGCACCGTGACCGACACAAACGGCGCTGTCGTTCCGGGAGCCACTGTGACCGTTACCAGTGATGCGACCGGCGTAACCCAGACTAAACAAACCTCTGACGATGGCAGTTTCGAGTTTACCAAGCTCGGACCCGGCAGTTATACGGTGACGATCGAAGCGACCGGTTTTAAGCGCTCACTAAATAAAACCGTATCCGTCAGGCTCGGCGTCGTTAATCCATTGGATGTGAAAATGGAAGCCGGTCAAGTGACCGAGACGGTGACGATCACAGGCAGTACGGAAGAGATTGTTCAGCGCGATCAGTCACAACTTTCCACTACAATTGAAACGCGGAGAATTGCTGAACTGCCGTCGAACGCCGCCGGATCAGGTTTGGATACGCTGGCGCTGTTGGCGCCAGGTGTTATTCCGAATAACAGCGGAGGCGTTAACACCAACGGCACTGGTTTGTCGGTAAACGGCAACCGCGCTCGCTCAAATAACTTTCAAATTGATGGCTCTGACAACAACGACCTAAGCGTTGCCGGACCGGCGCTCTTTGTTGACGCGCAGGATTCGGTTCAGGAATACCAGGTCATCACGAATAACTTCTCGGCCCAGTACGGTCGCAATCAGGGCGCGGTCATCAACATCGTTACCAAGAGTGGAAGCAACGATTTTCACGGTTCGTTGTTCGAGTATCACCGCGACCGGAAGGTCCTGGATACGCTGAATAACTTTGAGCGAGCCGGCGGTGACCTTAATCCGCAGCCCAGCCTCTACAACGTTTTCGGCGGCCAGGTTGGCGGGCCCGTTTATCTGCCCAGGTTCGGAGAGGGTGGCAAGAGCTATTGGAAAGGCACGAACAAAGCCTTCTTCCACCTTAGCTATCAGGGTATTCGCAACCCGGCGACGGCTAATTTGAAAAGCACGTCGCTCGCGTTTGTTGCGTCTGAATTTCCGCGCTTGCTTGCGACATTTCCTGGAAATACCGCAATTCAGGCAATTACTCAGTACAGCACATTCGCTATTCCCGGCGCCATTCCGCGCACCGATTTGACGGGCGCACGTACAGTGTTCATTAACCCGACTTTGCCGGCGGCCACACGCATCAGCAACACGCAGCGACCCGGCGATCAGGGACCGTTCCTAATCAACGGACCGTATGACGTCATCAATCTCAATGGAACACTGTTCCAGGCGGCGAACCCGGAGCGCAATTTTTCGATCCCGTTTACTGAAAACTATTGGGACTTCCGCTTTGATTTGAAGCCCACGAACAAGGACAGCATTACTGTTCGTAACCTTCACCAGACTCAGATTTTCGGCAACACTCTGGCGAACGTTAATGGTTATTCGGGCGATCTGCCGGCGGGCAGCAGAAACTTTGGTGGTAGTTGGACGCGACAGTTGTCCAATTCCATGGTCAACGAGTTCAGAGCCTACTATCAAAAGATTAACGTAGAGTTCGGTGGCGGTTGCGAAGCCAGGACGCCTGGTTGCATTCCAGGTCCGTTGCAGATTGGTTCAACGCTGGCGAACGTCACTTTCGGTGGCGTGCTGGGCTTTACCAAGACGACGTCAGCTTTGCAGACGATAGGCCCTGCCACCAACCTGCCGCAGGGACGTGTCGGCAAGGTCTATCAATTTGCCGATAGCCTGACCTGGGCGAAGGGCAAGCACTCTTTCATTTTCGGGGCCGAGTATAAGCATCTGAATGAAGTAGTTCCGTTTCTGCCAAACTTCAACGGAGCTTATGCTTACTCAGGTGCTGCCGGAGTCACCCGCTTGCTCAACAATGCGCCTTCGGGAATTTCGCTGACGAGTGGCGATCCGACGCTCGCATTTACTGAGGATGACCAGTATTACTTCATCCAGGATGACTGGAAGGTCCGGCCGAATTTCACACTGAACCTGGGGCTGCGCTACGAGTACACCGGTCAGCCAATCAATAAACTGCACGACGTTAGCGTGGCGCGCGAAAGTGGTGCGGGCCGCTTCTATGATCCCAATCTGCCGCTCAGCGTCCGCACAGTGCCGCTGATTCCGATCGACAAGAACAACTTCGCTCCGCGTTTCGGATTCGCCTGGTCGCCGCGCTTTGAACACGGCTTCCTGAATAGACTCTTGGGCACGGACGATACAGTCATTCGCGGCGGTTTTTCGATCGCCTACGAAGCGGCGTTTTATAACATTCTGCTGAACGTGCAGAATGGCGCGCCATTCTCGGCGGCGATTGCGCTTTCTAACGCCAACGCGTTGGCGTCCACCACGACCTCGCCATTGCCGTTGCCAGGCAATCCGTTTGGCGACATCATCAGACAGAACGCTACGACATCGGGGGTTCTGCCTCTGGGTCAACTCGATCCGCGCTACCTGGCGCAAACAACAGTAGCTCCGGATTTCCACTCGCCTTATTCCGAGCAGTGGTCGCTGGGCGTTCAGCACCAGTTCGGACGAAACCAGGTTGCTGAAGTCCGATATGTCGGCACCCGCGGAGTCGGCTTGTTCCAAAACATCAATGACAACTTCTTTGTCGGACCTATGTATAACGGTCTGCCAAATTGGTTTGGAACGGGAATCAACCTGCCCAACTTCCGGCAGTTCCTTCCCGCCGGCGTAGTGCCGCAGGTTTGTACAGACAATCCGGCGACTCCGTTCGTTAACGAGAGCACGTGCAACGGCCGCATCAAACGACAGGCCGGCATTACCATGCGCGCCAATACTGCTAATTCGTACTACCATGGTCTGCAGACCCGCTATAACGCACGCCTGATGAACGACAATTTGTCTATCGGCGCTGCCTATACCTGGAGCAAGACCATCGACGACGCAAGCGAGATCTTCGCTTTCGACATCGCTTCGGCCAATGCCCAGAATCCGTTCTGCATCAATGGATGCGAGCGAGCGCTGTCTCAGATCGATCGCCGTCATGCGTTTTCCGCGAACTTCATCTGGGAACTGCCCTGGTTTAAGGAGCAGAGAGGGCTGGTCGGTCACGTGCTCGGCGGCTGGCAGTTCAATGGCGTTTACACGCTGGTCAGCGGCGAGCCGTATACACCGGGACAGTTCTTCAACGGCAGCGTCATTGGTCTCGGCAACACTTACCTGACTTCGGGCGACCGTCCGTTCGTCACCAACCCGAACGCCGATCCCAAATTGGTAGGCATCAGCCAGACCGATGCCTTCCTGATCTTCGGCGCCCCGTTGACTAATCCGAACGGCTTCTACTCGTTCAATGAAATCAACCTGAACGGAACCTTCGTTCCCGTCAACGCGAGCCAGGTTCACTTTGTCGCGAACCTGCCCGGGGCGGCGGCAATTTTCGGTACCCCGTTCGGCAATGCCACGCGCAACTCGCTGGTCGGACCGGCGCTTAACCAACTCAACATGGGTCTGTTCAAGAAGATCAAGATCAAAGAGCGGCTCCAGCTCGAACTGCGAGCCGAAGCTTACAACTTCCTGAATCACCCGAATCCCGGCTATGGCGTAAACGGCAACGGCTACCTGCCCGACTTCTTCGTCGAGGACGCCAGCCTTCCGCTTTCTGCCTTCGCGCAGAACAAGGACATCCAATTGTCGCGCCGTGTTCTTCAATTCGGCATTCGCCTGGCCTTCTAACAGGCACCTTAACCACCTGGGGAGAGTCGTCTTCGGCTCTCCCCATTTTTTCTTTCAACCAAAGTGAAGAGTCGTCTGACAGCTCTGCTTCTCCTCTCCCTCTGCTTTTCCTGCGCCACAGCTCAAATTGGTAAACCTGCAAAGCCCGATCGAACCTCGATCGGAGAAGCGATCATCCGAGGCGCGGTTGTGATGCCCGATGGATCGACTTTGTCCGAGCCGGTGAAAGTCACACTCAAAGTGCTCCGCGGCGATAAGGATGTGACCTATACGGACAACAACGGCCGATTTGAGTTGCAACATGTCGCGGCCGGCGAATATACAATCGAGGTGGAAGCTGATCGCAGCCGTGATCGATTCGATATCGTTTCTGAGAAGATTACCGTCCGCAACAATACTCCCAACTTCGTCACTCTTACCCTAAAAGCAAAAGCAGGTAAGCAAGGGGTCCGCAGTGATAAAACCGTTTCGGTGGCGATGCTGGATCAAAAAGTACCGGCTGCGGCAAAACGTGAATTCGATAACGCGGCTCACGCCACGCGGGAAGGCAAAGCTGATGAATCGATCGCGGCGTTGCGAAGAGCCATCGCCATATATCCGGAATACCTGATGGCCCTAAATGATTTGGGTGCGCAATTGCTCGAACTTGGCCGGCTCGACGAAGCCCTGGTGCCGTTGCGGACCGCGACCAGAATTGATCCGAACTCTTTCAATCCGGAACTGAACCTCGGAATTGTGCTGACGCGGCAGCATGAGTTTAAGGAAGCATTGACCGCTCTCGACCGGGCGCTTACTTCCGAGCCGTCATCGCCGGCAGCGCATCTCTATGCGGGCATGGCCGCGAATGGTCTCAAGGACGATGCCCGGGCTGAGCGCGAGTTGAAGTCAGCCTACGATCTTGGCGGCCGTCCTTTTTCCGTCGCTTTGGTTTACCTCGCCAGGGTTTATCTGAACCGCAGCGACAAGCAAAGCGCGATAAATTCTTTGCAGCGATACTTGCAGGATGATCCTTCGGGCTCCAACGCGCCGCTGGTTAAGAAGATGCTTGCCGATTTGAAATGAAGATCAAACCCGCAACTGAACGAGGCTTGCTCAGGAATCCAGAAGTGAGGCCGAACGTCCTACGGCGTCAGCATAAAATCCACATTACGAATGATTGTCCGCGATTGCTTGTCAGCGTTGAGGTCGGTTACCACGAGCGTCAGCATGTAGTGCCCCGGCTGCGCCTTTTGTAATCCCAATTGGCCCACCTTCATCACCTGACTGTCCTGAATCGTTGACGTGATGGGAGCTTCGGCTTCCTGATACACAATCTTTCCATCGCGACTGATGATCGTCTGCGAGCGGAGCTGGGTCTTACCGTCCGAAAGTTTGGGGTTGTAAATGATTGCCGCATACCGCAAATCCTGAGCGCGAGGCAGCTGGCGCAATGCGTTCATCGGTTCCGGCTTACTATCAGGTTGCACGTTTATCGCGTAAAGGAAAAGACTGCTGGCGGTCAGCCGTTTCTTGGTGAGATCCGTGACCTCGACAAATTGAGAAACCGAACCGATTTTCCCACTGGCCCCATCGCGCACTACCGCGCGTAATTGATAAGTGCCGGCAGGCAGCTCCGCATGCGCGGTATAGCTGATACCAGTGGTGAGAGCGCGTTGGTGATCCTTCTCGGAAAGCGTGGTGTGAATCGTTTGACTGAATCCTCCCTGCGTCTTGCCGAGATTGTTCAAAATAAATCCGACCACATCGAAATCAGCTTCATAAGTATTGTTCGCGCCTGGCTTGAACGTCAGCTGGTTCGCATTGACCAGCAGGTTGATGTCTATTTGGGCGCGCGTGTCGGGTAGAAACCTGAATTGAAGACGGGCAGCCAGATCGACCTCACGCTTTGCCAGGGGGGACATCGCGGCCCGCACGATCGCGGCCTCGCGCGTTTCGGTCGCCCGAGCCGGCGTGTCGGCCGTGGCCACGTAACCCTGGCGGGCGTATACCCGCGCACCGGGACGCGTCACCTTAACCTCAATCCTATGAAACTTGCTGTCGAACGATTCGGTCGGAGTATAGGCGAGCATGTAATAGCTGCTTCGCGCCAGAATTCTGTCCAGGCCTTCCTTAAAATTGTTTGTGTTCATCACGGAAACACCACCGGTCGCCAGGGCGAGCGCCTCCAGACCCTGATGGGCCGTCAGTGTGTCCATTGCCAGATTATCGAACTGCGCCATGTTGGGTGTCCGGCCAAAGCTGCTGCCGCCGCCTTCGATGTCCCCCATCAAACCGCTGCGCGCTTCATTTCCCGGATCGGTAAACTTAGAGACGCCGCGGTTCGCTTGCATCCCCCGTATGTCCATCGTGTTGATGACCACACCAGCACGACTGGCGCGATCGGTCAATTGCCTCAGGACATAACTGACGCCCGCAATATAAGAACGCGTTTCGGTAATATTGATCGGTGCCGCAGGCTCCCGAATTCCTCGTTGAACTCCCCCACCCGTCATCACTTGTCCTTGCGTCGTTTCCGCTAACGGCAACCCGCCAGAAACAAGCACCAGGCTCTTTCGACCCGGCAGCGACTTCATCGCGTTCGTAATCTCCGTTGCCGTTACCAAAGTGGACAGCACGCGAAAGCCGCGTGTTGTTGCCTCGTTTGATCCATCGATGTTCGAGTTGGCGGCCATGATTGAATCTACTGAACGGCCACTGTCGGGCACATATCCGGAACTCATATTGATCAGTTGCTGGCGGATCCGCTCTTCACTGGTCAGGTTATCGAACGCAGAGTACGCGCTTAACTGCGGTGTGATCAGTGAGATTGCTCGCCGCAACAGCTGCTTGTCGGAAGTAAACTGTTGTAATAGTCCGCCGCCACCAAAGACCCGCACGATCGCGACCAGATCGCCCTCGGCCATCTGATTGTCTACAAAATCGGTCAGCAGCTTCCGCACGTTCGGGAGGTCCTCAAATGGAATGGTTAAATCGTCGACGACGAAAGCAAACACGCGCCGCAGTTCTCCAGAGCTCAGGTTTCGGGCAGCATCGCTCTCGACTGCCTGACCGGCGATCGACAAGTTACCCTCGAGGCGAGGTGCAGCGTTCGGCGCCACGAACTCAAGGAACTTCACATCCTGGCGCTTGCCGTTATCAGTGACTTTGATTTCGCTGAGTTTTATGTCGGGAATTACATGCTCGTCTTTGTCCACGATCACCACATCAGTTTGCACCAGAGAGCTGGTGATGCGAATGATGTCTTCGGGCGCGATTGGTGGTTCAGATTTCTGTGGTGTCTGAGCAGCGAAGCTGGAAACAAGAAGTATAGAGGAGATAAGGATAGCAGCAATTCTTTTCATCTTAAGCAAACCCCCAGTGTCAACTATTCGGCTGTTTGTCCATTTTCAGGGAGCTTCGAGATCGTGTCACAAGTGAGATTGGAGATCAATTTCAGGGAATCAATTTTTTGAGTCGCGGTTATTCGAGGTTGGATCCAACCAAAGGCTTCCAACGTGCTGCGAGAAAATTGTGTGTCGCCTGAAAGCCAGATGTTTCGCGCGGAACGTGGAGCACCGAACGCGTCCAGTCTGAGCACACAAATAAGGCCAGACTCTAGCCAGAGACACGCCGTCCGAGTTACTGAACTTCTCGCCAGAATTCAGACATTTGAATAATCATCCGAAATCCTCAATGAGCCGCGCGCAGAGGCTCATTTTTTATAGACAATTTGGCATTTTTTTGAAAATTCCAGCGGCACATTGTTTGCTCCTTGGGGATGCCCACGGCAATAATTTTTTTGCGAAACACCCTTTCTGGATAACCAGATCAGTCTGAAAAACAACCCTGGAGGAGAGCCACCCATGAAGAGATTTAGCAGTTTCTCGATCTTGTTTAAGCCAATAAGTCTTGCGGTACTTTTGACCTGCGTTTTCGCGGCAACTGCCTTCGGTCAAACGACGACGGGCACTATTAGCGGTACTATTACCGACCCCAGCGGCGCAGTTGTGGCCGGAGCGACCATCACGGTTACCAACCCTGCGACTGGCGCCGAACGTAGCGTCACATCCAACGAGCAGGGAGCCTTTGATGTTCCAGCCCTGCAGCCCGGCAAATACACGATTACTGTCGATGCCAAAGGTTTTAAGAAGGCAGTGTCCCGGGACATCATCGTCACCGTTACGCAGACTGCTTCAGTGACGATACCGTTAGAGATCGGCTCGGCGAGTGAAACGGTCACGGTTTCGGCGAGCCAGGAGGTCATCAATACCTCCAGCCCCAGCGTTACCAATATTATCAACACCCGGCAGGTCGTCGATCTTCCGCTTGCTGGTCGTAACCCGGTTGAGCTGGCTGGATTGCAGGCCGGTATTGCGGTAGTCGGAACCGACGTCCGCGGTGCTTCGGTAAGCGGTCTGCGTCAGACCGCAGTCAATCTTACCCAGGATGGCATTAACGCGATGGACAACTTCGTGAAAACGAGTTCGTTCTTCGCGCTGACTACTCCTTCGCTGAACTCCACTTCTGAATTCAGCATTACCACCAGCACGGGCGGAGCGGACTCGGGGCGCGGCGTCGCACAGGTCAACCTCGTCACCAAGGGTGGCACCAACGAATACCATGGTGGAGCATTCCTGCAGATTATCAATAATTGGACGGACGCCAATACATGGTTCAATCAATCCATAGGAGCGGCCAAGCCGATCCTGCGGCAGCATTACGATGGTTTTGACATTGGCGGGCCGATGTACTTCCCTCGCTTTGGCGAAGGCGGCCCGAGCGTTTCGAGCGGAAAAGACCGAGCGTTCTTCTTCTTCTCGTACGAAAGATTTGT
>Ga0111539_10006492_pt1 | contig 15068 bp, 14 predicted proteins | sample RhiMethybrSRZTD1_FD_79667 | JGI IMG/M metagenome (GOLD analysis project Ga0111539, IMG submission 79667) | Populus rhizosphere microbial communities from Tennessee, USA - Rhizosphere MetaG P. TD hybrid SRZTD1 (version 2) (version 2) | ecosystem: Host-associated > Plants > Roots > Rhizosphere >... | reverse complement strand
GCTCAGCCCTTCAGCTCCTTCTTGAGTTCGTTAAGGAACCTCCAGTCACTGGCCTGGGCGATGATCTTTTGCGGGCTGGATTTGATCATTCCGGCCTCGTGCAGACGAAGGGCATAGAAACGGAGGGTGTCCTCGGGGTCGTACTCGCGCCACTTCCCGTAGGGGAGCTCCTTCATGACCTGCACGGCGTACTCGTAGCGAGACGTGTAGCCCTTGTCGACCAGGGTCCGGGCCGCTCCATGGGGATCGACGGCGCAGAGGTCGGTGGCTTTCAAGATGGCGCGGAGCGCTCGCTTGGTCGCGACGGGATACTTGCGGACGAACTCCTTGTTCGCCGTGGCCAGACAGCAGAAGTACTGAGACCACGGCCGGTCGACCGCGCTGTTCACGAGCACGTGGCCGATCTTCTGCGCTCTCAGTTCTTGAGGCTGCGGCGGGAATCCGAGAAAGCCGTCGGCCTTTCCTTGCCGGAACAGGCGGCCCGAATCCTCGTTGCCGTAGCGGCCGCGTGGCACCGCGGGCTCGGCCGACTTGTCTTCGGGCGTGATCCACCTGATGTCCCGGCGAGGATCGAGCCCGACGTAGCCGGCGACGGTGGCGAAGAAGATGTGCTCGGCGCCGTTCAGCGAAGCCACGGCGACAGTCCGGCCACGGAGATCGCGGATGCGCTGGATGCGGTCGCTCCCGAATACCTCGAAACATCCCACGTGGACCCCGGCCAGGAAGACCACCGGGTCACCCGCGTCGACCCGGATGATGTTGGGCCCCACGAAGTTCATGCTCAGGTCGGCCTCGCCGGCCGCCAGACGCGCCGAGACGGCCCCGGTCGGCATGTCGACGTAGGTGACCTCGGTGAAGCCCTCGCCGTGGAGCAGCTCCTCTGCGAGGTACTGGGGCGCCCAGCATATGCTGCCGGTCCTGAGCAGCCTGAGCTTCGACGTCTCCGGCGACGGATCGGCCCCGGCCGGGCGTGCGGCCACGTCCGTCAATCCGGCTCCCCCGCCCACCGCGATCGTGCGGAGAAAGTTCCGCCGGCTGATCATCCCTTCAGCTCCTTCTTCAGTTCGTTGAAGAACCGCCAGTCCGTACCGTGGTCGATGATCGTGTTGGGTCCGCTCTTGATCAGCCCGGCCTCGTGCAGGCGTAGCGACCAGAAGCGAACGGCGTCGGTTGGATCCAGCTCGCGCCAGCGGTTATAGGGGAGGTCCTTCAGGGCCTGGAGCGTGTACGCGTAACTCTTGGAGATGTCCTGGTCCACGAGGATGCGCGCGGCCCGCTCCGGCTCGGTCGCGCACATATCCGTGGCCTTCAGGATGGCCCGCACAGCCCGCTTGGTGGCTACCGGATGCTTGCGCACAAACTCCTTGTTCGCCCCGATCGTGCAGCAGAAATACTGTGACCAGGGCCGGTCGAGCGCACTCGACACCACCACGTGACCGATCTTCTTCGCTCTCAGCTCCTGTGGATCGGGTGGAAAGGCCATGAGAGCGTCGATCTTCGCCTCGGCCAGCAGTTTCTTGCCCTCGGCGGTCGTCTGAATGACCCACTCGATCTCCTTGCGAGGATCGATGCCGACGTGGGAGGCCATCATCGAGGCGAAGATGTGATGCGAGTTGCCGAGCTCGGGGACAGCGATCTTGCGGCCGCGCAGATCGCGTACCGCGCGGACACGCTCGCTGCCGAACAACTCATAGCAGCCGACGTGGATACCCCCCAGGAGCACGACCGGGTCGCCGGCGTCGACCTGCATAATCATGTTGGTGGCGTAGCCCACGGCGATGTCGATCTCCCGAGCCGCGAGGGCTTGCTGAGTCCAACCGAAGCCGGGCCGGGTGACGTATCGCGTGTCGGAGAAGCCCTCCGAACGGAGGAATTGCTCGGCGATGAACTGAGGTCCTGCACAGATCGCGCCGTACCTGGCGAGCCGGATGCGCGCCGTCTCGGGTGGCGCTTGAGCGGCCGCGTCACCGGCGGGGAGACCGAAGGCGGCGGCCGTCCCGACACCGACTGCTCCACCGAGGAACGCGCGGCGGCGCATCATCCCTTCAATTCCTTCTTCAGCGCGTTGAGGAAGCGCCAGTCGCTGCCCTGGCTCAGGATCTTCTGGGGCGGCGCCTTGATCATCCCGGCTTCGTGCAGGCGCAACGCATAGAAGCGGATCGTATCTTCAGGGCTGTACTCGCGCCACTTTCCGTACGGAATCGATTTCACCGTTTCCAACGTGTAGTCATAGCGTGCCGCGAAGCCGCGGTCGACGGCGCGGCGCGCGGCGCCGTCCGGATCGAGCGCGCACACCTCGTTCGCCTTGAGCAGGGCGCGCAGCGCCCGCTTCGTCGCGATCGGATGCTTCCGCACGAACGCGCGATTCCCGGCGACCATGCAGCAGAAGTACTGCGACCATGGCCGATCTTGCGTGCTGTTGAGCACGACGTGCCCGATCTTCTTGGCGCGCAGCTCCTGCGGATCCGGAGGAAAACCGAGGTAGGCGTCGATGCCGCGGTCCGCCAGCAAACGCAGAGATTCTTCCCGCTTCGGGGTCACGAACTTCACGTCGCGCCGGGGATCGAGGCCGACGTAAGCGAGGATCGCGGAGAGGAAGACGTGCTGCACCGATCCAAGCTCCGGCACGGCGACGATTTTGCCTCGGAGGTCCGGGATCGCCCTGACCGTGTCATTAGCGAAGAGCTCGAAGCAGCCGACGTGAAGGCCGCCGAGGAAAGTCACCGGGGCGCCCGCATCGATCCGCACGATCAGCGGCGCGGAAAACTGGCTGTTGATGTCGATGTCGCCGTCGGCCAGCAACCGTTCGCCACCAAGGCCGTCCTTCGTCTCGATGTACTGCACGTCGGTGAAACCCTCGGTCTTCAGGAGGTCATCCGCGATGAACTGCGGTGTCACGCAAATACTCCGCCACTTGAAGAGCCTGATCCTGGTTGTTTCCGGCGGTGGTTCGGCGGCGGCGGAGCGGGGGCGCCCTGCCCCCAGCGCCGCCGCGCCGCCCGCGGCGAGCGCACCGATGAAGCCGCGGCGGTTCATCATCCCTTCAGCTCCTTCTTGAGTTCATTGAAGTACCCCCAGTCCGTGCCCTGGGAGACGATCTTGTTGGGACCATTCTTGATCAGCCCGGCCTCGTGTAACCGCAGCGACCAGAAGCGCACGGCATCGGTCGGATCGAGCTCGCGCCACCGGTTGTACGGTAGGTCCTTCATGGTTTGCAGGGCGTACTCGTAGTTCTGCGAGATCTGCCGGTCGACGAGCAGACGCGCGGCCCGTTCCGGCTCCGTCGCGCAGACATTGGCCGCCTTGAGGATGGCTCGGATCGCCCGCTTGGTGGCGACCGGATTCTTGCGAACAAATTCTCGGTTCGCACCGATCATGCAGCAGAAATACTGGGACCAGGGCCGGTCGAGCGCGCTTGACACCACCACGTGACCGACCTTCTTCGCTCGCAGCTCCTGAGGATCGGGCGGAAAAGCCATGAGGGCGTCGATCTTGCCTTCCGCCAGGAGCGTCTTGCTCTCGGCCGCCGGGCGAACGACCCACTCGATATCCTTGCGCGGATCAAGGCCGACGTGGGAGACCATCATCGAGGCGAAGATGTGATGCGAGCTGCCGAGTTCGGGCACGGCGACCTTGCGACCCCGCAGGTCGCGAACGGCGCGGACACGCTCGCCGCCGAAGAGTTCGTAGCAGCCGATGTGCACCGCACCCAGCATAACGACGGGCTCGCCAGCGTCGATCAGCAGGATGAGGTTGGTGCCGTAGTTCACGGCGATGTCGATCTCTCCGGCGCCCAGCGCTTTCATGGTCCAGGCGGTCGGCCCTTCCCGGGTCAAGTACCGCGTGTCGCTGAAGCCCTCGGCCTGGAACAATTGCTCGGCGACGAACTGGGGTGCGGTGCAGAGCGCTGGACTCTTTCCCAGTCGAAGCCGCGTCGTTTCCGGCGGCGGCTCGGCGCCGTATGACCTCGCTGGCAATCCGAACAGAATGCCCGTGCCGACGGTTGCGGCGCCGCTGAGGAAATGCCGACGGTGAATCAAGGCTTCACTCCTCTTACGCCTTCAACTCCTTCTTGAGCTCGTTGACGAAGCGCCAGTCAGTGCCCTGTGCAATGATCTTTTTGGGATCGCTCTTGACCAGCCCGAATTCGTGCAGCCGGAGCGCGTAGACCCGGACGGCGTCGGAGGGATCCCGCTCGCGCCAGCGATTGTACGCGAGGTCCTTCACATCATCGATGCCTTGAGGATCGCTCTCATCGCGCGCTTTGTGGCCACCGGATTCTTGCGGACGAGTTCCTTATCATCCCGGCGGACGTGGCAACTGCAGGCTCTGCCGGATTTGAAGAAGGGGACTCACGATAACAGGGGGCAGGGATGGCACCAGCCGGTGGCCGCACTTGCCACAGACCGGGCACCTGCCCGCAGCACGCTGGCGCACTGCGGGCAACGCGCTTCGAGGGCCACCCCGCAATGGTCGCAGAACCGGTTGGGGCAGGGTTGTCGGTATGTCGGGAGGAGTACTCCATCGCCGGCACCTCGAGGGATTCTAACTCGAGCGCCGCCTCTCGTTGTCGGTTGGGTCGTCACAGCCGGCAATCACGATGACTGCCAGAACCAATTCCTGGGTGAAGTCTAGGTAAACGAAAGGGGTTAGCGGCTTCAACGTCCGCTAACCCCTCGTCGTTCATGGAGTCCACACCAAGTAGAAAGCCAGCGCCTCGTCGCCAGTCGCGTCACCTCCTCAGTTGAACCACCCCGCGCGCAGAATCTTGCTCCTTGATCGCTCGAGATGACGACGGGGACCGACGCGCGCCGTCGTCGGGACGCTCCCGACACAGGTCCCCAGGTCCCTTGACCGTGGCGTGGCCGCTGGGCTAGCATCGCGCTCGGTCGGACGGGCTGTCCCCTCGGCTACGCTCCGACAGGCCTCGAGTACGGGTGCACACGTCTTGGGGGCTCGCAGCCCGGCTTCGCGGCCACCGTCCCATCTTGGTCGAGGAGCGAGAGGCATGGCGCAGGCCACCCGCAGGCTGACAGCCATCTTGAGCGCGGATGTCGCCGGCTACAGCCGGTTGATGGGCGACGACGAGCCAGGGACCATGGCCGCCCTGGCCGAATGCCAGAGCCTGTTCCGGCGGCTGTGCGATGCGACCAATGGACGCATCGTGGATACCGCCGGCGACAGCGTGCTCGGAGTGTTCGACAGCGTGGCGGACGCTGTGCTCTGTGCCATGGCCGCCCAGAAGAACCTCGCCGAATGGAACGCCCCACGCCCCAGCGAACGCCGCATGCTGTTTCGTGTCGGCATCCATCTCGGCGATGTTTTCGTCCACCCCGATGGCCGCGTCTACGGCGACGGCGTGAACGTCGCCGCACGTCTGCAAGCGCTGGCCGAGCCCGGCGGCGTGTGTGTCTCAGAGGTGGTGCACGCGGCGGTTGGCACCAAGATCCCGGCGGTGTTCGAGGCACTCGGCGAGCAGCAGTTGAAGAACATCGTGGTTCCCATCAGCGTGTATCGGGCACGATTCACTGCGGACGCGGTGCTTCCCGAGCCGGGCCCGGAGTCAGGTTCGATGCAACCCGGCCCGGAGCGGTCGGCGCTCGTGTTCGCCAGTCTTCTGATGCAGCGGCTCGTCGGCCAGGTGGACGCCGTCGCCCGCACCGCGGCCAACGTGCTCATCCAGGGAGAGTCCGGCGTTGGCAAGGAGCTCATTGCCCGGCGCATTCACGAGGAAAGCGGACGATTCCGGGGGCCGTTCGTGAAGCTCGACTGCGCCTCGATTCCGGCGAACCTCTTCGAGGCCGAGTTGTTCGGCCAGGTGAGCGGCGCCGTGCCGGGCTCGTTTCGCGATCGAGCGGGACGCATCGAGCTGGCCGACGGCGGCACCCTGCTTCTCGACGAGGTGGGGGACATCCCGGCCGAGCTGCAGGCCAAGCTGCTGGGACCGCTGCAGGACTCGACATTCGAGCGCGTGGGCGACAGCCGCACGCGTCGAGCGGACGTGCGATTCATCGCGGCGACGAGCCGGGACCTCGTCGAGCAGGTCTCGCGGGGACTCTTTCGACGAGACCTCTACTTCCGTCTGAGCGTGTTCCCGATCAGTGTGCCTCCCCTGCGCTCCCGACCGGAGGATATCCCGGTGCTGGTCGAGCATTTTCTGGGCGATCACGTTGCCGCCGGCCTGGAGCTGACAGAGGCTCACGTCCGTCACCTGCAAACGTACGACTGGCCAGGTAACGTCCGCGAGTTGAAGAACGTCGTGGAGCGGGCGGTGATCCTTTCGGGGGGCGGTCCTCTCCATCTCGAAGAGGCGCTGCCGACGTCGGCATTTTCGTATCCAGCGCGCGCCGCCCTGCCCGAGGAGCGAACACCTGCGCGCGGTTTCCTGACCGCGACCGAACTCGAAGCCGTCGAGCGGAACAGTCTCGTCGGAGCCATGGAGGCAACCGGCTGGAAGCTGTCCGGCGCCGACGGTGCAGCCGCGCAGCTCGGGTTGTCCGTGTCGCGACTGAAATCGCGGCTCAAGGCGCTGAGCGTCGTGAAGCCGGACCCAGGGTCACTCTATGTCCGCTTCGGTGGAGGCCGCGGTGTCGACACGTTTGCACGAGATCTGTTCAGCCGCGCCGTCGCCCACCCCACGCTCGGGCGCTTCTGGAAGGGGCGGAGCACGTATGGCGTGCTGCGCGAGGAACGACTCCTGATCGCCTACCTGTCGTCGGTGATGGGGGGCCCGATTCGCTACGTCGGGCGCGACATGAGGATGGCCCATCGGGGGCTCGGGATCACTGCGGCCGACTGGGAAGTGTTCCGAGCGATTCTCACGGAAACGCTGGCGGCCCTCCGTATTCAGGACCCGGAACGTCGTGAGGTCGTCGACTTTGCCGAGAGTCTGAGGGCCGATATCGCCCAGGGATGAGGCCGCCGGATCGAGTCTAGGCAGGCAGCCGGGTTGCCCATATCGAGTTCCCTGCCACCTGTCCATTCCATTTACTCGTCTCGCCTGTTCACGCCGCTCGCCGAGTGTATTCGTGATGCAGCCCACCCACGCGTGGCAGTTCCACAACCCTGCCCTGGCTCGGCGGCTGCACACTCCGCGGCGTGGGCGCGTCCTTGGCTAGTGATAAGTGCGTCCGGGTTCCGTTGTAGTACTTGACGTAGTTCGCGAGGATGCGCAGCAGATGCCACGCGCCAATCACCACGACATGGTCAAGACATTCGCGTCGTATCGAGCCAATCACCCGCTCGGCATAGGCGTTTTCCCACGGCGAGCGCGGCGCAATAATGACTTCCCGGATGTCTAGCGTCTTGGCCTGACGCGAAAATCGTTCGCCATAGACGGAGTCGCGATCCCGGATTAGGTACCGAGGGCTCTCCTCCAGCGTGCACACCTCCACGAGCTGTCGCGCCGTCCATTCCGCGGTCGGGTGCTCCGTGACGTTGAAATGCACCAGCTGACGCCGGCCGTGGCTCAGTACCACGAGCACATACAGCACTCGAAACGTCGCCGTCGGCACCGTGAAGAAATCCAACGCGATCAGATCCTTCGCGTGATTCTTCAGAAACGTGCGCCACGCCTGCGACGGCGGCCGCCGGGGCCGGAGCATGTACTTCGAAACCGTCGCCTGCGAGACCGTCAGGCCTAGCTTCAGCAGCTCGCCGTGGATCCTCGGCGCACCCCACAGCGGATTGGCGCGGCTCATCCGCCGAATCAGCTCTCGCACCTCCGTCCTGATCACGGGCCGACCGCTTCGGCATCGGCTCTTCCATGCCCAGTAGCGCCTGAAGCCTTTGACGGTGCCACCGCACGACCGTCCCGGGCCGCACCACCTGCAGGCAACTCCGCCAGTTCTTCCACACCTTCGATAGCACGACCCAGAAGATCCGCTCCGTCGCCGCCAAGTGTGGGCGCGGGTGGCGCGGCTTCCACACGGCCACTTGTTGGCGAAGTGCGAGGTTCTCCAGCGCGAGCTCCCGGTGCGTGCGAAGATTTGATCGCAGTGCCCCGATCAGAATCCGAACCCATCTCACCATGACTCGCCCAATAGCGGGATCACTTCAAAAACGCAAGACAATCGCGCAGGACGAGTTTTCAGAAACGACAGCTGATCCAGATGCGGGTGCCTCAGGCAATTCGTAGGCTGAGAACACGCGAGTGCCTTCGCGCACGGCGCGTACGTTCCGAAGCTGATCCTCGGCGCCCAGCGAGCCAGGGTCTAAGCTAGTGCGGCAAGACAGGCCGTTGCGGATCACTCAGGCAGTCGGGCGGCGGACACGGGCGCGGAGTCTCACGAGGTTCGGCATCGAGCGGTCGAGGTCGCGCGGAAGTCGGCGGCCACGGTGGCGTTGGCGGCTGATGAATCGCCTCCAAAAGGCCGCGGTTGCTACTCCGACCGATGCGGGCTACGGGCCGCCGACGCGAGCGGCAGTGTGACCGTGAAGGACGCGCCCTTACCCGGCCCATCGCTCTCTACTCGCACCCGACCGCCGTGAAGTTCTACCAACGACCGAACGATTGCGAGACCAAGGCCGACGCCGCCAACGCGCCTTGTTGTCGAGCTTTCGCCCTGACTGAATCTCTCGAAGACGTGGGGCAAGAAGCTGGGTTCGATCCCGCGCCCCGTATCGGCTACGACCATACACGCCTCGGCCTCACGCATTCCAACGCTGACGCTCACGCGCCCGCCTTGCGGCGTGAACTTGATCGCGTTCGCCATGAGATTCGAGAACACCTGACTGAGGCGTTCGGCGTCACCATAGACTGGTGCTGGCCCCTCCAAGGAGGTGACCAATTCGATCTTCGCGGCCGAAGCGCTCGCTCTCCACGCCTCTGCTTCCAGGCCAATAAGCTCACAGAGATCCAAATACTGCGGGACGATCTGCGTCTTCCCGGCGGCCATCGAGGTGAGGTCCAGAAGATCGTTGATCAGACGAAGCTGCTGGTCCAAGCTGCGCCGAACCGCGCTGATCCCCTTGAGTGCCTCCTGCGGCCCAAGTTGGCCCGCCTCGATGAGCCGCACCCATCCCATCGCGGTATTGAGCGGTGTCCGCAGTTCATGAGATAGGACCGCTAGGAAGTCTTCCTTGAGTCGGTTCGCCGCTTCAGCGGCAACGCGTGCCTCTTGCTCGCGGACCAAGAGTGCAGCGCGTACTCGTTCGATCTCCTTCTGGCCCGAAATGTCACGCGCGATCTTGGAAGCCCCAACAACGGCACCATTGGCGTTCAACAACGGGGAGACCGTCAACGAGATGTCGATTGACGTTCCATCCTTCCGCACCCGCACGGTCTCAAAGTGGTCGATACGCTCTCCGCGTCGCAGACGCGCCAGGACTTCATCTTCCTCGGCGTGTCGGTCCTTGGGGATGATTAACGTGATGTGGCGTCCGACCGCCTCGGCCGCCGTCCAGCCGAACATGCGTTCCGCCCCCTGGTTCCACGACGTGATCACCCCATCAAGCGTCTTGCTCACGATCGCATCGTCCGAGGACTCGACAATCGCCGCGAGACGGGCAGTGGCGATCTCGGGATCGGCGTGAGGCCCTCCGGTGGGCAGCATGACCGGAAGCATCACAGATTTGAGATCTCCGAGCAATCCGGGTCCGGAACAATGTGAGAACCTCGACCGTCTCGAAGTGCTCGGCCGATAATCGACGCCACACGCGTGGCGGCAAGATGTGCGCCTGCCTTAATGACGCGACGGCGCATCTCGATACTTTCTGTTTCGATCCGCCGACTTTGGGTGATCAACCTCCGGCTGGCGTTACACAGGAGGCGACTCTGTTCGCGGATCCGCGCCGCGTTTTCAAGCCTCGCCAAGACCCTCGAATCCACGGTTGCAGATCCCTCCGCCCAGCACACATTCCCAGTTCCTGTGTTAGGGGCGAACTTTATCGGCAGACTGCGTTCATGGGCAAAAACGCAGCCTTCAAGGCTCACTGCCAACTTATGACGTATCTAGTCCGCCGGACACGGCACCTGTGAGCTACGGAGTATCGAGGACCGCACCCGACGGTCCCAACTCCGAATCGCGCTCGACAGGAGTACCGCGGCCGCGGAACCGACCAACTCGTCGACGATCTACTCGATCCGCACATACATACGCAAATAGAGGTTGTGGCTGCCGAGCGCGTGAAGCGGCATCTCGATGATCGATTCCGGGCGCACCAGGGGCGGAACCGGAATCCGCACGATCCTCTCGGTAACGATCCGACCCTGTCCGCGACAGGAGGCGCACGGAAAGAGCCACACGCGGCCGCTTCCGCCGCACTCGAAGCACGACTCGACGCCCGGCACCGCGATCGGCACCTCGACCCCGCGAGGCGCCTCCTCCGGCGTCAGGATGACCTCGACGGTGAGTCCCTGGGGCCCCTCGGTCTTCGGAACTCCGATGCCGGTGAAGTTCCTGAACACGCGCTCGAACAGGGCGTCGAAGGACGGCCAGACCGCCAACGGTTCGCCCAGCAACCACACCGGCTCCCGGCGCCGTGGTGCGCTCGGGTCGGCAGCGAATCGGACGGGCGCACGCTCTTGCCACGTGGCCAGTTCCGCGTCGTGGCGACGCCGCGCCTCCGGGTCGGCGAGGACGGCATACGCCTCGGCCACCTTCTGGAAGGCGACAGTGCTCTGCTCGCCGGCCACATCCGGATGAAGAATCCGCGCGAGATCGCGATACCGCGCCCGTATTCCCGCAGGGCTCTCGGACTGGGACACCCCCAGGATCAGATAGTAGTTGTGCTGAGCCACCGTCACCTCGTCGGTGGGGGTTCCGCGACTCTCCTCGGCGGTGGTCAGGCAGTCTGGATCTTGATCTGTCGCGGTTTGGCTAGCTCCGCCTTGGGCAGGCGCAGCCGCAGAACTCCGTGTCTGAGCGTCGCCTGGATCTGGGCCTGGTCGATCGCCTCAGACAGCGTGAAGCTGCGCTGGAACGTTCCCGCAGGGTACTCGTGGACAACGGCGACCTCGTTTGACCCCTCCTGCGGCTCCGCATGACCGGTGATCGTCAGCACACCCTCGTGCAGATCAATCGTCAGATGCCCCGGCTTAACGCCCGGCATGTCGGCGAGCACGGTGAGGGCATCAGAAGCCTCGAAGATGTCCACCGGAGGAGTGAGCAGCACGCCTGGCCGGGTGCCCTCGGTGGTGGTCGCGATGTCACGCGCTCCCTGCGCCTGCAATCCCTGAGTCTGTTCGGTCGCCATGGTTGCTCTCCCTGCGTTGGCTCGTTGTCTCGCTACGAAGTCTGAACCGTCACGCGCCTTGGCTTGGCGGCTTCGTGCTTGGGAAGCGTCAATGTGAGGACACCATCGACGTACTTGGCGTCGACGCGCGCGCCGTCGAACGATTCCGGAAGCGTCACGCTCCGGCTGAACGCGCCTTCGGCTCGCTCCTTCCGGTGATAGCTGACCCCTTGCTCCTCGGGAGACCGTCGCGTGCCCGACACAGCAATCGTCTGATGGACCACCGAGACGTCGAGTTTGGCCGCGTCGATCCCGGGGATCAACGCGCGGACATAGTAGTGGTCCCGGTCTTCCGAGACGTTCATCGGCGGGAAAACCCCGGACGGCGATCCCTCGCCGGCCGCGCCTGTGAGCCGCTCGAGCAGGCTTTCCATATCCCGTCGCATCTGGGCGAAGCTGTTCGTTGGGGTGTTCCAGGCGACATTCCAAGGTCTGAGTTGTCGGACGATCATCGCGGGCTCTCCTCCACTCGCTTCTCCGCTCGGTTTACGTGATCTGCGCTCGGCTTACGTGATCCTTGCCCGACAGTAGAGCGGCACCGGCGACACACCCAGCCTCGAGAGACCTCATGGAGCACCTCGTAGCAATACGGGCAGTCCAACGGGAGCAGCCCCACCGATTGCCGTGACCTACGTTTGCGCGCGTCACTCGCCACGGTCACTGCAGCTCCTCCTCCTTTCGTCTCGTCAGCTCGTCGCCCGTCACAGGGCCTACGACACGTCGATCTTGATTTCCTTCGGTCTGCTGTCCTCGGTCTTCGGGAGGCGAACGTCGAGCAGGCCATCGCGATACGTTGCCGACACGCGGTCTGCATGGACGGGCATCGGCAGTCGAATCGAGCGCTCGAACTTCCCGTAGACGCGCTCCATGTGAAGGTAGTTGTTGTCGCTCGGCTGATGGTTGAGCTCGCGCTCGCCTTTCACCGTGAGTAGATCACCCGTGATCGACAGCGAGATTTCCTTCTCTAGTACGCCTGGGAGCTCGAAGTTCACGACAAGGTTGTCGCGCGTCTCGTACATGTCGACAACGGGCATCCAGGTCTGCCTGTCCGTTCCGCTCGCTGTGGCCAGCGGTCGGCCCAGGAACCTGTCGAAGAGACGGTTCATCTCGTTCTGAATGTCGCGGAAGGGATCGCGATCCATAAGTGTTCCAAACGGACGCCCACGCTCGATCGCCATGGTCTAAACCTCCTTGCTGCTCGCCAGCCCCCTTTGCTGGCCTTCAGCGGCCCGGGCCCTTGCGGGCCCGGGCCGTCGCCCGCGCATCGCGCGGGCTCAACGTTTATTCCTTGCGCAGAACCGCGCCCCTACCCCCGTGCCTAGAAATCTCCGTGCGGCATGGGCGGCGCCGCCGGCTTCTCCTCCGGGAGCTCCGTGATCAGCGCCTCGGTGGTCAGCAGCAGCGACGCCACCGACGCAGCGTTCTGCAGCGCCACCCGCTCGACCTTGGTCGGATCGATAATGCCGGCCTTCAGCATGTCGACGTACTCCATGCTGTCGGCGTCGTACCCATGCGACGGAGACGTCTCGCTCTTCACCCGCTCGACGATCACGCTGCCCTCGAGCCCCGCGTTCTCCACAATCTGCCGGATCGGCTCCTCCAGCGCCCGCTTGACGATCATGCTGCCGACCTTCTCGTCACCCTCCAGCTTGAGGCTGTCGATGGCGCGAGCCGCGCGCAGGAGCGACACGCCGCCGCCCGGCACGATGCCTTCCTCGACCGCCGCCCGGGTCGCGTTGAGCGCGTCCTCGACCCGGGCCTTTTTCTCCTTCATCGCCGTCTCGGTGGCCGCGCCGACCTTGATCACCGCCACGCCGCCGGCTAGCTTGGCGAGCCGCTCCTGAAGCTTTTCGCGGTCGTAGTCGGAGGTGGTCTCCTCGATCTGGGCGCGGATTTGCTTGATGCGGCCCTCGATCGCCTTCGGCTTGCCGTCCCCCTCGACGAGAGTCGCATTGTCCTTGTCGACGACCACCTTCTTCGCGCGCCCGAGGTCTTCGAGCTTGATGTTCTCGAGCTTTATGCCAAGGTCTTCGGTGAGGGCCTTGCCGCCGGTCAGAACGGCGATGTCCTCGAGCATCGCCTTCCGGCGGTCGCCGAAGCCGGGCGCCTTCACCGCGCAGCCGGACAGCGTACCGCGGAGCTTGTTGACCACGAGCGTGGCCAGCGCCTCGCCTTCGACTTCTTCAGCGATGATGAGCAAGGGCTTGCCGGCCCGTGCGACCTGCTCGAGCAACGGCAGCATGTCCTTCATCAGGCTGATCTTCTTCTCGTGGATCAGGACGTAGGCGTCCTCGAGCACGCACTCCATGCGCTCGGCGTCGGTGACGAAGTAGGGCGAGAGGTAGCCGCGGTCGAACTGCATGCCTTCGACCACGTCCAGCACGGTGTCGGCCGACTTCGACTCCTCGACCGTGATGACCCCGTCCTTGCCCACCTTCTCCATCGCTTCGGCGATCAGGTTGCCGATCGTCTTGTCGTTGTTCGAGGCGATCGTCGCCACCTGGGCGATCTCTTTCTTGTCCTTGGTGGCCTTCGAGAAGCCCTTGAGATCATTGACGACTGCCTCGACGGCAGCCTCGATGCCCCGCTTGAGTCCCATCGGGTTGGCGCCGGCGGTGACGTTCTTGAGTCCTTCGCGGAAGATCGCCTGGGCCAGCACCGTCGCCGTGGTCGTCCCGTCGCCCGCGACGTCTGAGGTCTTGGACGCGACCTCCTTGACCATCTGGGCGCCCATATTTTCGTACTTGTCCTTCAGCTCGATCTCCTTGGCGACGGTGACGCCGTCCTTGGTAATCGTCGGGCTGCCGAACTTCTTGTCGATGACGACGTTGCGGCCCTTCGGACCCAACGTGGCCTTCACCGCCGCCGCCATCACCGTGACGCCCCTGAGCAGTGCGCTCCGGGCCTCCTCGTCGAACTTGAGCTGCTTCGGCATGGGTCTCGCTCCTCCTTACTCGAGAATGGCGAGGACGTCTTCCTCGCGCAGGATGAGGTAGTCCTTGTCGTCGAGCTTGACCTCCGAGCCGGAGTACTTGCCGAAGAGGATCCTGTCGCCGTTCTTCACGTCGAGGGGAATGTTCTTGCCGTCGTCACTGACCTTTCCGTTGCCCACGGCGATGACCCTGCCCTCCTGTGGCTTCTCCTTCGCCGTGTCCGGGATGATGATCCCGCCCTTCTTGACCTCTCGCTCTTCAAACCGTTCGACGAGCACGCGATCATGCAACGGCCGAATTTTCATCAGCCTACTCCCCCTTGACTGATTGTTTGCTTTTGGAGCGGCCATCACACCGCTCGTTAGCACTTGTAGACGACGAGTGCTAATCAGTCAAGTCCTGACAATATCGTCATAGAAGTCACGGTGTTGAGCCAGACAGCAACGCTGCACATTTTTTAGGCAGCCCATACCTGAGTGTATCCGGATCAGGTTCGGCCACGCTTCCTGTCGGCGGCCGACCGTGCCGACTTACGACGCTGACGGGCTAGAGGTCTTCGGCTTGGGGCCGGGCTTGACGGTACTGATGGGCCTGCCGCCGCTTACGCCTCCGCGATGGCCTTCAAGATGTCCACCTCGACCACGATCTTGGTGCCACCCGCACGCTCACTCCGTTCATGACGCTCTCCTTCCCTGGCCTCATCACGGTCGCCGCCGCGGCTGGATGCTCACACCTCGCGGCGGCACGGCGGAGGCCTCGAAGCGCAAACTACGCCGCTGACGTCTCCCCCGAAAACGACGGCAGATCAAAACTAGAGTAAGGTGACGGCTTCGGCGGTCCACCACGAAAGGACGGGACCAATGAAGCGGTCGAAATTCTCCGAAGAGCAGGTCGCGTACG
>Ga0111539_10006488_pt1 | contig 15073 bp, 14 predicted proteins | sample RhiMethybrSRZTD1_FD_79667 | JGI IMG/M metagenome (GOLD analysis project Ga0111539, IMG submission 79667) | Populus rhizosphere microbial communities from Tennessee, USA - Rhizosphere MetaG P. TD hybrid SRZTD1 (version 2) (version 2) | ecosystem: Host-associated > Plants > Roots > Rhizosphere >... | reverse complement strand
ACGGTACGCTTATCAAAAGCGCTATTAGTGAGGAAGCCAACGTTCCATAAACAAATGGGAGCGCTCCGAAATCACCCTTGATCGGATTCCATACCTGACTTGTTAAAAACCCAAAACCAAATAACCGAATTGAAGGCAACGAATCGGCTGCCAAAGCAATAACCATGGCAACCACAATTCCAACCATTAACAGCGCCACCAGCAACATCAGGACGCGAAACACTGCATCGCCCGTGTTTCCGGTTGGAGAAAGCGCGCGGCGCCAGGTTGAATATTGTCTTGCGAATCCTAGTTTGTCGTTTTCCGTGACAGCACTCATTTGTGCCTTGCCTTGTGGCGCTATCTGAGAGCTGTTCCGTTTGCAGTGACCGAATTGATCTTTGCTTCGGCCCGTTTCACGATGTCTGCAGGTAACGGCGCATACCGCAACTCTTTCGCGAAGCTTTCCCCATCATGAATTCCCCACCACACAAAATCGACGAGCGCTTTTCCTTTTCCGGCATCCTTCTGGTTTTTGTAAACGAGAAGATAAGTGTAGCTGGAAATCGGATAAGACTTTGCGCCTGGCGCATTGGTGATCGAGACACGCAGATCTTCAGGGGTGCTTGTCGCTGAATCCGCCGCCGCCGCAATTACGCTATCAATGGATGCCTCAATAAAATTTCCGCTTACGTTTTTAATGTGGGCGGCCGGCAGGTTGTTCTGTACCGCATAAGCCAACTCTACGTAACCGATTGTGTTCGGCGTTTGTTTTACCTGCCCGGTCACACCCTCGTTACCTTTTCCGCCAATGCCGACTGGCCAGCTTGGAGAAGCGCCGGCGCCGACCTTCTCTTTCCATTCCGCGCTTACTTTCGAAAGATAGTCAGTGAAGACCGCTGAGGTGCCGCTGCCCTCCGAACGATGGACCACCGTTATGTCGGCTGTGGGCAGCGTTACGCCGGGATTGTCGGCAGCAATCTTTGGGTCGTTCCACTTCTTGATTTTGCCGAGATAAATATCAGCGATGACTTCCGGTGAGAATTGCAGCGGCTTACTGATGCCCTGGAGGTTGTATGTAATGACTACCGCGCCCAGCACTGTGGGTATATGAAGTATTTCGCCCGGTGCTGATTTGAGTTCTTCATCTTTCATCGGCGCATCAGACGCACCAAAGTCGACTGTCTGTTCTTTGATTTGCTTAATGCCTCCTCCCGAGCCAATCGATTGATAGTCGATCTTCACGTTAGGATGAAGCTTCGAATATTCGCTCAACCACTTTTGATAAAGAGGATTTGGGAAAGTCGCGCCCGCACCAGTCAGGCTCACCGAGCCCGAGCCGGAACCCGACCCGCCTCCGTTACAAGCAATTGAGAAAAGCACTAACGTCAAAGCGCTAAAACACGCTACCAGCCGAATACTTTTCGAAGCAGACATTTAGGATCTCCATTATTGGATTTTCTCTGTTTTGGAGTGCGGCGGCCTGACGCCGCTTTGTTATCGATGACGCGATCAGGACCAAAGCGGCGACAGGCCGCCGCACTCCAAAGAGATTGCACAGAGAAGGCCAAGCCTAAGGAAACCGTGTTACATCTAACTGAACGCTATCTGAACTCTCAGTTAACAGACCGCGGGAGTGTGGCGGTTCCTTAGCTTTTCGAGGTGATCAGCCGGTAACCCACGTTAACCATCGTCTCGATCTGCAGTCCGAAATCAGACAGCTTTGCCCGGAGTCGATAGATGTAAACGTGCAGGCTTTCAGAATTGAGCGGCTTGTCCCCTCCCCAGACTGAACTCCAAAGCTCGTCCGCCGCCACGATGCGATCCGGCGTGCGCGTGAGCCGCGAGAAAATCAAAAACTCGGTGCGGGGCAGCTTTATCGGGCTGCCTCCACACGCGACGTAGTAGTTCTTATGCTCCACCCGCAGAAAACCATCGTCGTAGATGTCTTCGGCCGTGTGAATCACGTTTTCCTGCTCGACTCTTGTCATTTCTTGTAGTGATGACGACATGATGAAACCTCAGAAATTGAGTCGCAACGCAAATTGAATCTGGCGGTTCGTTCCCAGGCCAACTGTTCGCTCGACTGTTTGACGCAACAAACCAAACTGCGGCGACGCTTGTGTCTGATTAAACGGATTGCCGGGTTGCAGACTGCCCGCCGACATAACACCTGCAGTTGTGATCGTCGGCAGAGCGTTGTTCAGCGTGCTCGAGGGAACTGCGAAGTTAGTAAAGTTGAAGATGTTGAAGAGCTCCGTGCGAAATTCGATGCTCGTCGACTCAGTCAAGGCAAAGCGCTTGTTGAGCACCAGGTCAAACTGTTTGAAGTTTGGACCACGCAAAGCATTTCGCGGCAGATCTCCGAAGGTTCCGGGTGCCGGTATTGAAAAGGCCGCCGGATTAAGCAGGTTGCGATCGTTGTTGAGATACGGGCTGACACCCGCAATCAGGTTGGGCCGGCGAATATTTCGCGAAGCACCGCCACCGGGCGTGTTGATTACACCAACAAATCCCACCGGTAACGTGCCACTCGTAAGCTGAGCCACAAATCCTCTGGGAACCGTGGTGGCCACATTATTGAGTGTCACCGGACAAGTATCCTGCGCGCACTGCATGACTACGTCGGGTCTGACGATACCTACCTCGATTGGCAGACCGCTGCGAGCGTTGATGATGCCGCCGATTTCCCAATCGCCAAGTAAGGCATTACCGATACTTCCGAAATCATGACTCGTGCCTTTGCCGAACGGCAGTTTGTACAAGGCGCTGAAGTTGAACGTGTGGCGCACGTCAAAGTTGTTGTAGCCACGATCTGCTTCGAAGTTATCGGGAATCGCCGCAGTTCTCGCTTCGTTTGATCCGGCGGTGTTGCCGAAGCTACGCGAGAAGGTGTACTGCGAATTGAGTGTCAAACCGGTGGTGATGCGCCGTGCGAGTGTCATCTGAAACGCGTTATAGCTGTCGTCGCCGCCGCTGGTCTTGTAGTCAACCTCGGCGAAGGGCTGGAGTGCGTTGGTTCCGGAGATAACTGAAAACTCGCGCACCGTGCGAACGGCGGTGATGCGACCATTGTTAGGACCGCCGCTGGCATCCTGCACGTTCACCACACCCACACCGGCAGGTATGACGCCGGTGCTAAGGATCGTGGTCTGACCCGGCAGAATCTTGTTGGCGATGCTTCTCAGGAAGAGGTTCCTACCCTGGCTGCCAACGTATGCTGCCGTCAAGACTGTTCCTGAAAACAATTCCTGCTGTAATGAAAACGTGTACTGATAGACCTTCTCAGGAATCTCGTAATCCGGAGAGTAAGCACGCGGCTGATAGGCACGAGTATTGACGTTTGCGGGGTTTGTGAAGAATGCCGTTGCCGCCGAAGAATTCAATGGAAATGCCAGGGCTGGACCATTAGGAAAGATCGGATTGCTGGTAAATGTGGAGCTGATGCGATCGCTTTCAATTGGCTGTATCTGATCTTCTGTCTGTCCTGGACCGTAGAAAATTCCGAAACCACCGCGCAGCACCGTGTGACCACCGCCGAAGAATCCACTGCCTTTCGCATCCGGCGCCCACGTCATCGAGATGCGTGGACCAAAGTTCGTCTTTGACGACTTGAACGCTGATTCAGTCGGCGGACGGAATGTTCCGTTGGTGATATTGAACAGCACCTGAAGATTTCGGTCTTCTCGGAGCGGCGTGTAGTACTCGTAACGCAGTCCGTAGTTCAGCGTGAGATTCGGTTTGATCTTCCACTCGTCTTCAGCGTAGGTGATGTAGTACTCCTGCTTTGCGAACCTTTGTCCTGTAGCTCCGCCGTTAAATGGACTCGGAGCGCTCACATCACCGAGGAACTGTATCGACTGCGCAGTGTTCGCGAGGAATGCGGGAAGGTTCGAATAAGTATAAGTAGTTCCACCGAGACGATCCGTGTAGAGCCGAATCATTCTCAACTCGCCGCCAAACTTCGCGTTGTGATTACCCTTGGTCCAATTGACGCTGTCAATAAACGAGAGGGTATAGGGCGTGTACGGTTGACCGCGACCGTTCGTGGCACTGTTCGCGCGCACCAGCCCGCCAGGAGTTGCCGTGCCGGCCGAAGTACCCTGGCCCGGAAGAGCAAAGTTTGCGGTGTTACCGGAGATGTTGATGACCGCTGCACTCAAATCGAAGCCGGCAATCGTGGGCGCCTGACCATTGATTCGCGTGTAAGCGCCGTTGTAACCAAACTTGAATTCGTTCAGCAGTGTCGGCGTGAGCAACGACTGGAGCGCAAAGACTCCGTTTTGTGGAACTGCTTGGATCAAAACTCGTCGACCGGTTACCCCCTCAGGCTGATCGTTGGTTCCCTGGTCGCGGAAGAAGCGGAAGTACGACGAGTGCTTCTGATTGAATCTGTAGTCGAGACGAAGTGCTGCGGAGTTCTCATCAACTGACGAATTGGCCTGCAATTGGGCCACGTCGAAGAAGTTGGTTCCTGAGCCGGTCGAAATAATCGCCGCGTTAGGTGAACGGAATGCCGGCAACAACGACACGCTGAGTGCTGTGCACGTATTGGGCCCGGTTCCGAACTGTCCGCCACAAATTCGACTCGCTGCTCCGGGCACGGCTTCAATCGAGTTGATGCCGGCTCGCAGGCGATACCCTTCGTAGCTGAAGAAGAAGAACATCTTGTCTTTGACAACCGGACCACCAAGAGAGCCGCCAAACTGGTTGAGCCGCAGGGGCGCCTTTTGTCCGATGATGTTGTCGAAGAAATTGGCGGCGTCTAATGCGTCGTTGCGGATGTATTCGAAAACTGATCCGTGAAATGCATTGCTTCCTTGTTTAGTAACAACACTAACCTGCCCGCCGGTGCCGGTACCAAACTCAGCCGGAAAATTGTTCGAGTCAACGCGAAACTCCTGCACGTTCTCGAGACTCGATTGCAGACGGAATGGCGATGGGACTTCACCATTGAGGTTACCCGGCGAGGCATCGATGATCGCCGACCCTTCGACTCCGTCGTAACGAATCACGTTCTGTTGCACTGCGCGTCCGCTGAAGCGAATGTCACCGAACGTGCCTGAGCCGCTGTTCACCGAGCCGGGCGCCTGCAAGTAAAGCTGTGAGAGTTGCCGTCCGTTTAGTGGCAGCGCTTCGACTTCGCGCGGATTGACGTTCACGCCCATCGACGCGGTGCCGGTATCGATGCCGGTATCCGCCGCGGCGACGATATCGACTTTCGCTTCAACGCCTGTAGCCTGCAGAGTCAAATTCAGGTTCAGCTCCTGGCTCGCAAGCAGTTGCACGTTTGTCGCGCGCACAGTCAGGTTTTGTGCGGATGCCGTGATCGTGTAGAGAGAAGGTCTGAGACCGGAAACAATGTAGGCTCCGGACTCGCTTGACGTTGCCGTTCTCTCTTCGCCCGTGCGTTCGTTCTTTACGACGATGGATGCACCGGGGACGATCGCGCCGTTTACGTCAGCGATAGTGCCGGCGATGCGTCCCTGATCCTGCTGGGCGTAAGCCGGCAGTTGAATCAAACAAACAGTTACGAGAAACGTGACCAGAAGCAAGACCTCGCGGACTGGCCGGGGAACGTTATTCGAGTACATACAATTCTCCTGTGGAAGTTCAGTTGGTGCCTTGAGTGTCGATTGGTACAAAGGCAGACCTTATCCCCGACCGGTTAAGGCCCTGTGAACCGCGCCTTAAATGTTTGTTAAGCGGGGCTGAGTGGTGGAGTTAGTGAAATGTCGTGAGTTCAGAAGCGCTATTGCGAGACGATCCCGGCCTCGGAACGTACTGTAGGGGCGGCCCTCCGTGGCCGCCCGGCGTTATTGCCGAGATCGAGTTCCACGCCTCGCGATCCGTCGGTCCCCTAATATTGCCGAGATCGAGTTCCACGCCGGGCGGCCACGGAGGGCCGCCCCTACAGCACGTCTCAACTAATAAAGTAGACTAGCGTAAGCGCTAACGCGGGAAGCCAAATAATTAATGCGACGAGCCAGTCGCGCTTCGCGGTCTTGAAATCCGGGTCTGCCGTTTCGAGGCTACTATATCTTGCCTTCCAGAGAATCAGCCAAACCGGAATCGTAAAGAACAATCCGATATATCCCCACCCCGCCAGCGGAAAGAACAACATACGCAACAAGAGAAAGAACCACATCACACCGGCGGCGTTGCGCACCCACTTCGCCTCGTTGCAGGCATCGTTTACTCGCTTCTGTAATTCGGCGCCATGCGCCGCTGTTTCCCGATCAATAGGAGCCGAACAAAACCGGCAGACTTCGGCGTCGCTATAAATCATCTCGCCGCAACTTGGACAGGGCAGAATGCCTTTACCTTGGGAGAGAGTAAAGCTACTCATTTGTTGGTCCAACCTTTCTTATTTAGGTCGCTTCATGTAGGCCCAAATTCTGCAACCGGGATTTGAGTCCGGACTGCTGGGACAACTCGAAGTCACCCCGACCAATTCCCAACCCTCACTGCCCAACTGATTCAGTTTCGGAGTTGTTTGGAAGAAGCGGGGGTCGAGCTCAACTTCCAGATGCTCCCAGGCTTGTCTTGTTGCGGTTGGCTTTAATTGCGCGTGTGCGCTCCATCCAACCAGACAAACCAAGGCGGCCAGAACAAGCACTATATAGATTCTATTATTCATTCGAATTCTCCTGTCCGTGTAGTGCAAGGTTTGGAAGCACACGAAAGATATGGCGGAGAATGGTGGTTGTCAAAGTCTAATTTTAATGCCGCCGTTGAACACGCGTCCCTCGGTATGTGTGTAGATCTCAGCAAACGTAGGCATCTGGTGCGGTGGAAAGACTACTTGGGTAAAGCGTCCCTGGCGAGTGTCGGTGATGTTTTCGGCATTTATAAAGAGACTGTATTTGCCGAATGTCTTTTCGCCGAAGATTCCCAGGACCCAAAACGCTTTCGTTCGGAAGCCGTTTGTCAGAAATTGACTGCTCGTGTAGTAGGCTTCGAAGCCTGTCTTGAAACTTGCCTCCTTTTCAAAAAGCAATGCCGAGTTGATTCTGCTTTTTGGTGTTAAGGGCAGCGTCCGATTGCCGGTCAAGTAGTCAGCCTTCGCATGAGTAAACGTGTATCCGGCGAATAGTTTCACGATGTCGTAGGAGAGTCGCGCGTTGGTTTCAAACCCGCGGCTCCTGACGAGTTCGTCGGCATTCGCGAAGCGAAAGTTTCCGCCTGGAGCATCGAGCAGGACGAGCGAATCTTCAATCTCTGTGTAGAAGAACATCTGGTTGAGTGAATATGAAAACTTCTCGCCAATGGTGTTTCGATAATTCAGGTCGAGAGTTCCACCACGACTGCGTTCAGCTTTCAAAGAATTTCCGATCGGCAGAACATTGCGGAAAAGCAAAGTCTCTGCCTCCTCGGTAAAGATGCTCGGCGCTTTATAGCCAAGGCCAACACTCAGACGGCTACTCAGATGGTTATTGAATCTGTAGAGCGAGGAGACACGCGGCAGGGTGAACGTTCCGTAATCCTTTAGATGGTCCAATCGAAAGCCCGCTTCGAGCGAAAGCTCCTTCGTGAGGTTGAAACTGTCCTGGAAGTAAGCGCCGGCAGTCGCGTGGGTTTCATCGCGCAGAGCCGCAGTGTTACTCGTGGGTGTTTCTCTGAACTGATCGTAGACCGCGTTGAAGCCAAAGACGAGCACGTGATTGTTGACGGTCTGGAGATACGAAATGTCCGTGTAAGAGTTAAACTGCCGGCCTTCAAAGCCGTAATCAGGAATTTCAATTTCGCGATTGAAAAAAGCAAGGCTCTGCCTGGCGAGAAGGCGACCTCCGTTCGCGAACTGTCGTTCCAACTCGAATGTCGTGATGTTCCGGAGTGAGTCGTTATTCTCAAAATATTGGTGAAAGCTGTCGGCGTTGCCGCGAATGACGAAGACATCACCGCCTTTGCGATTCTGATATGAAGTCGAGTTGCCGATTACCAGGCGAGTCTTGTTGTTAGGGTAGAAGAAGAAACGCGGGCTCAACGTGAATGAGTTTGTATTCGGAAGCTCCGTAAAATCGTCGTCGTCGACATCGTATTCATTCTGATAATTCACCGAGCCGAGAAACGTATAACCAAACCGCTCAAATTTACGCGAATCAAAGATGGAAAAGTCAGTGCCAAGGGCGGTCGTCTGGTTGAAGATGATCGAAGTGCTGGGGGTGTCGTCAGGTTCCTTGCTGATGAAATTGATTACTCCTGCGATTGCGCCGCCACCGTAGAAGGTCGCCGACGGTCCTTTGATTATCTCCACTTGTTTCAGATCAAGCGGCAAAATATCGAGAAGGCTGATGCTGCCGGAAAAACCGCCGAACGCCGGAAAGCCGTCTTTGAGAAGCTGCGTATACCTTCCATCGAGACCCTGGATGCGAACGCTCTGTGTGTTTGAAGTCGCAGATGTTTGTTGCACCTTAATGCCCGTGCTCTCGTTAAGAACCATCGAGACGTTTGCCGGGCGCATGTTGGTCTTTTCGTCCACTTCTTCTTCGTCAATGGCCTCAACTCTGGTGGGTACATCGTCGATCTCACGGCCGGTGCGTGTTGAAAGAATCGTTACTTCGCCGACCTCGTTCGTCACTCGAATAAAGACCTCGGTATCGCTGGAGGCTGGAAGAGTGAGTTTCAGCTCTTTGGTTTCATAGCCAGGGGAGAAGATCACTATCGTCTGCACACCGTCAGGTACGTTGCTCAACTGGGCGGCGCCCTGCGAGTCAGTCGTTGCTGAAATTGAGGTGTCTTTAACGGTCACCGTCGCGCCTGCGACTGGTTCCTTCGTCGTCTCGTCTTTGACAACGACTTTGAATGCCGTCTGAGCAAACGAGCCTTGTGCCGTTAGCATTACGATAAAGAGGAAAATGAACTTCAAAACAGGTATTTCACTCCGAGCAACACGTTGACATCGGTGCGCAGCGTCAATGGACCGGTATTGCGCACTACCGGAAACTGCACGCTGCCTTCGACCACGAATTGGGGTCGCGCTGCATATTGCAGTCCGGGCGCAAGATAGTATTCGGTGGCGTTGCTGGCGGACACCTCAGCGCTGTTGAGGCGACCTGTTCCGCGATGAACAAAGGTGGTTTCGAAAATGAGAAATAATTCGCCGCCGGGTTTTGTATATTCACGCGGCAGCAGAACGTATTCAAAATCCGTATTCAGTCGCTGCTCGTGCCCCATGCGAAAGCCATCTCGTTCCGAACGAAAAATTGCTTCGGCGTTTCCGCCAAAAATGAATCGGCCACCAGCTTGTGAGAAGGCGAGATCGAAGTGCGGGGCTAAGCCACCATTGATTGGCGTGAGTTGTTGCCGGACAAAAGCAGGCGCATTGATTTGACTTTGACTCGGAGCATCTTTCTTTCCTGTCGGGAGTTCCAATCCGAATCTCGCCGCTGCCTGTCTGTCGCCATAAGTCTTAACCTGACGAAAAAATCGATACTTGGACCAGACTGTGATGTTTCCCAAACCAACTCCTGATCCAGATATTGCCGCATCGTGAAACGACGTTCGAGATATCGGGACTTCTGCTTCCAGTTGGAGATGTGCGGACGGCGTATAAGACAAGCTCAGATCTACTACCTGACGATTTACTTTGAGCGGTCCCAAATGCTGGCGAATCAAGTAGAGGCGCGGTGTAATCGCGCCTCCTTTATAAACTGTCAATCCGGGTGAGGTGACGCGGATCGGAGCCAGCGGCTTTGTTGTCTCTGCGTCGCCATGTACAAACGTCACAAACTTCGCTGGAACGAAACGCAGATCGTCACGCGATGCGTTGTGAGAAGCCCGCAGGATTTCCGGTACGATTACTTCACGGGCGCTCGTTCCCTGCCCCACGGTTTTCCACTTGCCGGTTATTTCGATTGGCGATCCGGCTTCGCTTCCTGACACTGCATTCGTTACGTTTGGACCTTCGAGCACAAACTTCTGCCCGGAAGACTTTACCGTCACAACCCAGAGATCGCCTTCCCGCTCGAGCGTGCCGGCGACTGCTATGTCAGCGGCGTCAAGCACATAACCTGCGCTCTTCAACGTTGCCTTCAACGCTGCGAACGAAACAGGCTTATCGGGCTTCGGAGTAAATTGACCGAGTCCCTTCTTGATGTCAGTAACTTCGATCTCTTTCAGTTTCGGTGCGTAATCTAGACGGCTCACGGCCTTCTGGATGTTGTACACTCAATTCCCGCACAGATATCCGGCGATGTGCATTTGCACTCGTTTTACCTGCGCCGAACTGTGCGTCGCGCCGCCGAATAAAAGCATTAGACCAAAGGTAAATATGACTGTCGTCTTTTTCATTCTTCGCTCCTGAATTTAGGTGACCACGGCCTTGGTTCGTTTCTCGCATTTGAGCAGACGAACCCGATACTACGGAAAACAGACACACGACGGCCCGGTGAACTAGATCAGGAGTGCGAGATGCTTGATGTATCTGGGATTGGAATCGTGAAGTCGAAAATGCAGCAGACGAGGAGTGAATACGATCTTCGAACTGAATGCGGGTGCGGATATCGCAACAAAAGTAGTCGCAGTTTGTTGCGTAGAGAAGTTCGATGAACTGCGGTTTCCGGTGCTACCTGGTTCGGAACAATTCAGATTGCAGCAGAGGCGAGCCAGTGAAGCTCCAGGCTCATTGCTCTGCGCCTTCTTGCAACAATCAGGCAGCTTCGACATCGGACAGGTGCCTTCCTGCTGGTGCGCACCCACGCCTATGGCCGCAGTGAGCATAACCATAGTGAGTATTGCCGATGTCAGACAGCGCCGGATCATGTGGCGACTATAGTTAGACGACTAGCTGAGTGTCAACCAACCATAGAAGGAGAGCCTTATGAGTCAGAGCGACTTAGCAAAACCCGGAAACATCGATCGCGCGTGGGCCCTTCTGTTTGCCCGCCTGGTCCTTGGATTGATCTTTTTCATGGCGGGCGTGATGAAGGTGTTTCAGCTTGGGCCACTGAATCATGCGCGGAAGTATTTTCTGCCGTTTGCCGACACGTTTTTGCCGGTCTGGTCTCTGTGGGCAATGGGTGTGGTCATTCCCTTCGTGGAGCTGATCGCCGGCGCAATGGTCATACTTGGACTACGCGTTCGTGAAGCGTTAGTCGCACTCGGCTTTGTGCTGGCAGTCGTGACTTTTGGTCACTTACTCAAAGAACCTCTCTACGAGTTTCACACTCACGTGATCCCACGTCTCGCGTTGTTGCTTTTTGTATTTCTGCTGCCACGACAGGACGACCGATTTTCACTGGACTACTTGATAGCGCGTCGGCGTAGTTAGCCACGGATCCGCGGCTCGCTTACCATCACCAGTCTGCAATTTTCAATAACAGAAATGCAATAATCACAAACTCAACACAAAAAAGACATGGTTTCTCTGTTAAGTTGCCGACACAATTTCGTCGAGGCGATTCTTTCCCCAAGCCAAAACGATTTCCCCAAAATCAGCTTGATTGCAAATCAGCGTTCGTTGTGACCTTGCAGAACTCGCTCGGTCATCCCCGATAACGAAAGCGGCAATGATTCCCGGGTGGAATTAGGTTGTCTAATTCGCTCACGGTAAGGCACTGGTTTTCTGTTTATGTGTCGCCCGTCGGGTAGGTCAGGAGTTCGCTGCACGCAAGCAAGTTCGAAACATGGGATGACCTCAGTCCCGAGTGCCCTCGGGTGAGAGGTCGTAATAAGGGGATTGCTGCGGTGCGGGCAGCGCGGAGTGCCGATTACTGGGGTTGAAATTCAGCTCCTGACGACGAGGATAAACATATGGACATTAACTTCAGAAAAGTCTTGATGCCACTGTTGTGCGCCGGGTTTTTGGCGTTCGCCGCAGCGGCAGTTAAAGCTGATCCGGTGACGTTTAGTACGACTGGTGTCTTCAGTATCAGTGGTACGAACGTTGTTAACTTTACAAACGCCAATGGTACGACGACTATCACTTTTAATGGCACCACGGATCCGGTAAACACTCCGGCCGGTACCAGCTTTGGAGATGTCGTGGTTACCACAACGGTACCTGCTAACCTGCAGGGTCCGGCGATAGGCGGGAATTTCACGTTGAATATTATTCAGGTGTCGCCTGCCGGAGCGGGGAGTCTTGTTGCTACGCTTGCGGGAAATATCGGATTTAACACCGGTATCGCTACCATTACCTTCACAACCACAACGATAAACATCGGGGGATTTGTCTACACTGTGAATCCGGTGTACACGATCGCATTGCCGGTGACCGGTGTCGGTGGAGGAGCTGGAACTGGTACGACAACCATTCAGGGTACTGTTACAGGTGGTGCTGTTCCAGAACCCGCGAGCATGGTGCTTCTGGGTACCGGATTGCTAGGCATCGCAGGCGTGGTGCGACGTCGATTCAAACGCTAGACCGGTCTACCACAAACAGGGAAATCCATTTAAGAGCAGGTTCACGCGCGGCGTGCGGCACCGCGTGCGGCCCTGCTCTTCTACTGTTTAATTAACTTCGATGTAACACCAGCGTAACACCGAGAACTTACGATGACGACCTCCAGAAATACACGTCAAAATTTCTATAGAGTCGCGTCGAAGAATGGCTATTTCCAACGAATTGAGCAGCGACGTTGCTGTCGCACTTTTGGCAAAAAAGAAGTCGCCCCAGGAACTAAAAAAACTCAAGGACATCATCCTTGAGGTCCATTCCGCGCTCCAGAAAATGTCGGCGGAGGCGCGCACCTTCCGGTTCAGAAAAAAGACACAAGAAGTCACGAAAGTAACCAAAGCCCGGTTGTGAGTTTTGGGTTATCTGACGAGCGCTCGCTGGCCGTCTGCGAGTAAACCGCCTACAGTCACCGCATCCCAGACAAGCCAATAGCGTTTGGTTTGTAGCGAGATTTCATCGCGACGTTCAAATGACAGTCGAACGTAGCGGGCGCTGAAGTTTGCGTCCGCTTTGAGGTAAGCCCGACTGAAGAAATAGTCGACACGGACGGGTAAACCCCGTTCGAGCCGCATGCGGTTGATGTGGTCCTCGCATTCGCCGATTGCTGTCTGATCCTGCGCGTCTTCGGAATCGCGCACGACGTGATCGATTTCATGAAGCAGACCCCAGCCAACGTCGAATGCAGCGCGAGCTTCTGCATCTCCACTCAGCCGGCGGAAGTCGGTGAAATCAATCAGCACCACGAATGCGGGCGGATTTTTTGAGTCGCCGCGTAACCAACGACCCGGCACAACGCGGGCGAAACCGACATCCGACCGCGAGCTTGCATCATCGATGATGATGACGTTTGGACCTTTGAGCGCTTGAGACAATAACGCGCGGGCGCTTTCTGATCCGCGGCTTGTCACCTCACCATCGAGACGGAGCGCGCCCGTAGCGTCGAACTTGAGATTAGTTAATCCGGTTATTGCTCGCAGACTCGTCGTGAGTTCTTCGCGGTGAGATCGAGAAACTTCCGGTCTAAGCAGCACATGATCGGCCGCGAATGTAGAAAGAGCAGTCGCGCCGAGAAACGCAATGGCCAACAACGACTTTTTCATTTTGGATCGCATTGGACTTTCATTACGCCTGAGGGTGGCGTCGTTGGGCCCGATGTTACCAAAATGTTAACGGAGTGGGTACAGAAAAGTTTTATTTTGTGCGCGAGCTGAACGTGGTCTGAACTCGACTTGGCGACAGTCTGAAGACCTATTAACCAGCTTTTAATTTCGCGGCCACGAAACCGTAACCTCCTGCGCTTAAGCTCCTGCGAAAGGAGGTAAAAGATGAATCAAATTACAAAGAGAACGCGAACGCACCTTTCTGGTCCAATGCATCTGGTGCGGAGCTAAGATTCGCGATGATAAGAAAGAAGAGGCGAAAGGTGTTTGCCTGAAGTGTTTCTACCAAATACTGAGTAACCATCTGCGCTCGCAGAAGCGAACGGCCTACGGCGAATTCGTTAGCGACCGCTAACCGTCCGGCAGTTCGTTCGGCGCAATAAACCACTCAAGACTTCCCTCACCCGCTCTGACATCCTTCCAACTCACATCACCCAGACGAAGCTTAGCTAGGGCGCACGTCGGCATCCGCCGGTGCTCGCCGGTCAAAAAGGACAGCAGTTCCTCAAAACCGGGATTGTGACCAATCATGATCGCGACCTCTTTGTCATCGGGAATCTCCGTTACGATCTGCACCAATTCACGCCGAGATGCCTCGTAAATTCGATCGTCAAAACGCGGCTCTACCTGCAGGTTTGCATTCGCCAAAACGATCTGTGCAGTCTCGCGCGTGCGCACTGCCGGAGAGCAAATCACCAGTGGATTGCTCAGTGCCTCCAAAGCCATTCGCTGGCCGATGCGTTCCGCAGCTTCGCGGCCCCGCTTCTTCAACGGCCGGTCGAAATCGCGCAAAGTCGGGTCGTTCCAACTTGATTTGGCATGTCGTAAGAGGTACAAAATTCTCATGGGTTTCTGATTTATCTGACTGTTTATTTAGATCGATGTAACACGCATAACCTAGGCTCGTGCGCCGATGATCTCATACGGACAACACCAGTTTCCCGGCAAGCTCTTCGTCGTCGAAGGCACTGACGGCAGCGGCAAATCAACACAACTCGCACTGCTTTACCAGTGGTTGAAAGCCGAAGGTTATCCTGTCTTCTTTTCTGAATGGAACTCTTCGCCGCTCGTCAAGGATACGACAAAACGGGCCAAGAAGCGCCACTTGTTTACACCGGCAACCTTTTCCCTGCTTCACGCCACCGACTTTGCCGATCGAACTGAACGCGACATTGTTCCGCCACTGAAAGCCGGCGCTATCGTCCTGGCGGATCGTTATATCTACACCGCATTCGCGCGGGACGTTGCACGTGGCTGCGATCGCGCGTGGGTCAGAGACGTCTACTCGTTTGCAGTGAAACCCACCGTCGCGTTCTTTTTCAGGGCTCCACTCGACGTCGCTGTGGACCGCATCGGTTCGGGTAGGCCAAACCTGAAGTACTACGAAGCAGGAATGGACCTCGGCTGGTCGGACGAGCCCGAGGAGAGTTTCACCATCTTTCAGGGAAAGATCCTGGAAGAATACGATCGAATGGTTTCCGAATTCGGATTGACTGTGATCGACGCGACGCGTTCCATTGAAAGGCAACAGCGT
>Ga0111539_10006487_pt1 | contig 15074 bp, 13 predicted proteins | sample RhiMethybrSRZTD1_FD_79667 | JGI IMG/M metagenome (GOLD analysis project Ga0111539, IMG submission 79667) | Populus rhizosphere microbial communities from Tennessee, USA - Rhizosphere MetaG P. TD hybrid SRZTD1 (version 2) (version 2) | ecosystem: Host-associated > Plants > Roots > Rhizosphere >... | reverse complement strand
GCGGTCCGGCCGGGCAGCGGCGCGATGTTCGATCGCATCGCGCGCCGCTACGACCTCCTGAACCGCGTCCTCTCGCTCGGGCTGGACCGGCGCTGGCGGCGCAAGGCGGCCGCCGCGCTCCGGTTGGGCGACGGCGCCGAGGTCCTCGATCTGGCGTGCGGCACCGGCGACCTGGCGCTCGAGATCCTCCGGCGTCATCCCGGCGCCCGGCTGACCGGGCTCGACCCGTCGCGCGCCATGCTCGAGGTGGCGCGGAGCAAGGCGGCGCGGCGCGGCGCCGCCCTGGCCCTCGAGGTCGGCATCGCCGAGGCGCTGCCGTTCGCGGACGAGACCTTCGACGGCGTCTCGATCGCGTTCGGCCTGCGCAACGTTCCGGACCGCGCGCGCGCGCTCGCCGAGATGGCCCGGGTGACCCGACCGGGCGGGCGCGTCGTGGTGCTGGAGCTCGGCGAGCCGCGCGGCCGGCTGCTCGGCCCGATCGCGCGCTTCCATATCCACCGGGTGGTACCGCGGCTGGGCGCCCTGCTGTCGGGCGCGCGGGAATACCGCTACCTCGAGCGATCGATCGCGGCCTTCCCACCACCAGGCGACGTCGTCCTGATGATGGGGCGCGCGGGACTGGCGCCCGACGAGCCGCGGCCGCTCGCCTTCGGCGCCTGCCACCTCTTCGCCGCGGAGAAGCGGGGACCGTCATGCTGACCAGCGCGATGCCTCTGGCGCAGCGCAGCCTCGAGGCGCTGACCGCGGTGACGGTGCCGGTGCCGGAGCCGGTGCCGCCCTTGTGGGCGTTCCCCGACCTCGCCTTCTGGTGGGCGCCGCGCGAGGGGGACGAAGTGGCGGGGCTCGGCGTCGCCGCGGAGGTGCGCGCGCGAGGCGGCGATCGGTTCGGCGAGCTCAGGCGCCGCGCCGCCGAGCTCCTGGCGCGGGTGACCACGATCGACCCGCCCGAGGCGCCGCCCTGGACGCCGCGCCTGCACGGCGGGCTGTCCTTCGCGCCCGGCTCGGCCGACGCGCCGCCCTGGTCCGATTTCGGCGACGCCTGCTTCCAGCTGCCGCGCGCGCTGCTCCGCCGCCAGGAGGGCAGGACCTGGCTGACCGTGCTGGGACGAGCGCCGTCGAACGGGCAGGCCGAGCGCACGCTCGAGCGGCTGCTCGCCGCGGCGCGCGAGGCGGGCGCCGCCGGACGGCCGCCGGAGCTGCGCGCGGTGCACGAGCTCGGGCGCCACGCCTGGCGCGCCCAGGTCGAGGAGGTCCGCGCCGCCATCGCAGCGCGGGCCTGCGAGAAGATCGTCGTCGCCCGGCGCACCGAGGTGGAGCTGGCGGCGCCGCTCGATCCGCCGGCCTTGCTCGCGCGGCTCGACGCCCGCCACCCGGACTGCTACCGCTTCGCCGTCCGGCGCGGCGAGGCGTTGTTCGCCGGCGCCAGCCCGGAGCGCCTGGTCGCGCTGTCGGGGGATCGCGTCGAGAGCGAGGCGATGGCCGGGTCGATCGCGTCGGCCGGCGGCGCGCGCGCGCTGCTGGACAGCCGGAAGGATCGCGGCGAGCACGCGGTGGTGACCCGCGCCATCGCGCGCAACCTGGCCCCGCTGTGCAGCACGCTCGAGCTGGCGCCGGCCCCGGAGGTGCGCGCGCTCCGCCACGTCATGCACCTGTGCACGCCGGTGCGCGGTCTGCTCGATCGCCCGCGCCACCTCCTCGAGGTGGCGGCGGCGCTGCACCCGACCCCGGCGGTCGGCGGCGAACCGACCGAACGCGCGCTCGACTGGATCGAGAAGCGCGAGGCACCGCGCGGCTGGTACGCCGGTGCGGTCGGCTGGTTCGATCGCGACGGTGACGGCGAGCTGGCGGTGGCGCTGCGCGCCGGCCTGGTGACCGGCGAGCGCGCCTGGGTCTGGGCGGGCGCCGGGATCGTCGCCGAGTCGGATCCGGACGCCGAGTATGCCGAGACCGGCGACAAGCAGCGCGCCTTCCTCGACGCCCTGGGGCTGCGGCCGTGAACCTGCCCTGGGCCGAGCTCCTGCTCGCCAGCCTGAGGGACGCCGGCTGCGGCGATCTGGTGGTGAGCCCCGGCTCGCGCTCGACGCCGCTGGTGCTGGCGGCGGCGCGCCTCGGCCTCGCCTGCCACGTGCTGATCGACGAGCGGGCGGCCGGCTTCTTCGCGCTGGGACGCGGGCGGGCCAGCGGGCGACCGAGCGCGCTCGTGTGCACCTCCGGCACCGCCGCGGCCCACTACCTGCCCGCGGTGATCGAGGCGAGCCTGGCTCGCGTGCCTCTGGTGGTGGTGACCGCCGACCGGCCGCCGGAGCTGCACGGCTGTGCGGCGCCGCAGACGATCGATCAGCAGCACCTGTACGGCCGCTTCGCGCGCGGCTTCGTCGACCTCGGCATGCCGGAGGTCGACCCGGCGGCGCTGCGCGGGGTCAGGCGGCGCGCGGCGCAGATGGTCGCGCTGGCGCTGGCGCCGGAGCCGGGCCCGGTCCACCTCAACCTGCCGGCGCGCAAGCCGCTCGAGCCGACCGGCAGCGCCGCCGAGGCGCGGATGGCGGCCGAGGTCGCCGCGCTGTGCGCGGCCCCGGTCGCACGCGCGCTGGCGCCGGTGGCGAGCGCGAGCGAGGAAGCGATCGCGGCGCTGGCCGGCGCGCTCGACCGCGCCCGGCGGCCGCTCCTGGTGGCGGGCCCGGCGCCGCTCGATCAACCGGCGCAGCCGATCGCGGAGCTGGCCCGGGCCGGCGGGCTGCCCCTCCTGGCCGAGCTGACCAGCCAGCTCCGGTTCACCGGTGAGGATCCGGCGCCTGGGCTGTGCGACCGCTTCGACTTCCTCCTGCGCGCGCCACGCTGGAGCGCCGCCCACTGGCCCGATCTCGTGGTCGAGCTGGCCGCGCCGCCGACCTCGAGCGCCTACGCCGCCCTGCTGGCGGCCTCCCGCTGCGACCGGATCGTGGTCGCGCCGCACGGCTGGAGCGACCCGTCGTCGAGCGCCCGCCTCCTGATCCAGGCTCCGGTCGGCGAGGTCGCCCGCCGCGTCGCGGCGAGACTGGCCGCGCGTCCCGGCGGATGGACGGAGGACTGGCTGGCGGGCAACCGGCGCGCCGCCGCCGCCGTCGAGCGGCATGCCCTGTCGGGCGAGCACGCGGCGGTGCGCGCGGCCATCGGCGCACTGCCGGACGGCGCGCTCCTGGTCCTCGGCAACAGCCTGCCGGTGCGGACCGCCGAGGCCTGCGCGGCCGACCGCCGGCGCATCGGCGTCATCGCACAGCGCGGAGCGTGCGGCATCGACGGCCTCATCGCCGGCGCGGCCGGGGCGGCGAGCGCGTCCGGGCGGCCGACCGCGCTCGTCCTCGGCGACGTGAGCTTCGCGCACGACCTCGGCGGCCTGGCCGCCGCGCGCCTGGCCGGCGCGCCGCTCGCCATCGTGGTCATCGACAACGGCGGCGGCCGCATCTTCGAGCAGCTGCCGGTCGCGCGCGCGCCGGGCGCCGGCGAGATCATCGACCGCTTCTTCACCACGCCGCCGCAGATCGACATCGGCGCCGCCGCGGCCGCGTTCGGTCTCGATTACCGGCGGACCGACGAGGCCACCGGCGCGGTGGCGGCCGCGCTGGCGGGCCAGCGCGCCATGGTCATCCACGTCCCGGTCGCGCCGCACAGCGCGCGCGATCTCGAGGCGGCGGTGGTCGCCGAGGTGGACGCGTGATCGCGCTCGCCCTGCACGGCTTCACCGGCCGGCCCGGGCAGTGGAGCGGCATCGCCGCCGGCGCGGTCGAGCCAGCGCTGTCGGGGCACGCGCCCGACGTCGCGGTGCCGACCGGCTGGCGCTTCGCCGACGAGGTCGATCGCGTGGCCCGCGCGGCCCGGTCGCTCGGCGAGCCGGTCCACCTCCTCGGCTACTCAATGGGCGGGCGGATCGCGCTGGCGGTGGCGGCCTGCGAACCGGCGGTCGCGCGGCTGACCCTGGTCGGCGCCCACCCCGGTCTCGAGGACGAGGCGGCCCGCGCCGAGCGGCGCGCGCGCGACGAGACCTGGTGCGCCCTCCTCGAGGAGCGCGGCATCGAGGCGTTCGCCCGCGCCTGGGAAGACCAGCCGATGTGGGCCAGCCAGGCGGCGCTGCCGGCCGGGCTGCGCGAGCGCCAGCGGGCCGACCGGATGAGCCACGACCCGCACCAGCTGGCCGCCGCCCTGCGCGCCCTCGGGCTCGGCGCCATGCCGCCCCTGTGGGGCGTGCTCGAGGGCATCCGCGTCCCGGTCGAGCTCGTCGCCGGCGCGCTCGACTCGACCTACCGCGACCTCGCGCACCGGATGGCGGCGCGCATCCCCGGCGCGCGCGTCTCGTTCATCGACGGTGCCGGCCACAATCCGCTCATCGAGCGGCCCGGCGCCCTGGCGACACAGCTCTCGGACAGGAGTGAACCATGAGCGAAAGCGACATCACCTGGACCGCCCAGAAGGGCTACGAGGACATCCGCTACGACAAGTCGGCCGACGGCATCGCCCGGATCACCATCGCCCGACCCGAGGTGCGAAACGCCTTCCGGCCGCTGACCGTGCGCGAGATGCAGCGCGCCTTCGACGATGCCCGCGACGACGCCTCGATCGGAGTCGTCATCCTGACCGGACAGGGGCCGGACGCCTTCTGCGCGGGCGGCGACCAGCGGGTGCGCGGCTCGGGCGGCTACGTCGGCGCCGACGGCATCCCGCGCCTCAACGTGCTCGACCTGCAGCGCCAGATCCGCACCCTGCCCAAGCCGGTCGTCGCCATGGTGGCCGGCTACGCGATCGGCGGCGGCCACGTCCTCCACCTGATGTGCGATCTCACCATCGCCGCCGACAACGCCGTCTTCGGGCAGACCGGCCCCAAGGTGGGGAGCTTCGACGGCGGCTACGGCGCCGCCTACATGGCGCGCATCGTCGGGCAGAAGAAGGCGCGCGAGATCTGGTTCCTCTGCCGCCAGTACGACGCCCGCCAGGCGCTCGACATGGGCCTGGTCAACGCGGTGGTGCCGCTCGCCGAGCTCGAGCGGGAGACGGTCCGCTGGTGCCGCGAGATGCTGCAGCACAGCCCGATGGCCCTCCGCTGCCTCAAGGCCGCGCTCAACGCCGACTGCGACGGTCAGGCCGGGCTGCAGGAGCTGGCCGGCAACGCCACCCTGCTCTTCTACATGACCGAGGAGGGACGCGAGGGCAAGGAGGCCTTCCTCGAGAAAAGGCCGCCCGATTTCAAGAAGTTCCCACGCTACCCGTGAGGCCGGCGATGCGCGCCTGGATCATGGCGGCGCGGCCGCAGACCCTGCCGGCGGCCATCGCCCCGGTCGCGGTCGGCACCGCGGTCGCCCACGCGGCCGGCGGCTCGCGCGGCGGCCCGGCGCTCGCCGCGCTGGCCGGCGCCCTCCTCCTCCAGGTGGCGTCCAACCTGGCCAACGACGTCTTCGATCACGAGAAGGGGGCCGACGGCCCCGACCGGCTGGGCCCGCCGCGCGCGGTGGCGTGCGGGCTCCTCCGCCCGCGGGCGGTCCGCTGCGCGCTGTTCCTGGTGCTCGGCGCCGCGATGGCGGTCGGCGCCTACCTCACGCTGGTCGCCGGCTGGAAGGTGGTCGCGCTCGGCCTCCTCGCGATGGCCTGCGCGGTGGCCTACACCGGCGGCCCGGTGCCACTCGGCTATCACGGCCTGGGCGACCTGCTCGTGCTCCTCTTCTTCGGCTTCGCCGCCGTGTGCGGCACCGCGTTCGTCCAGCTCGGCCGGGTGCCCGCCGAGTCGCTGTGGGCGGCGCTGCCGGTCGGCGCGCTGGCCACCGCCATCCTGGTGGTCAACAACCTGCGCGACCGGGCCGGCGACGCCGCCTGCGGCAAGCGAACGCTCGCGGTCCGGTTCGGCGCGCGCGGCGCGCGGCTCGAGTACGCGCTCCTGATCGCGATCGCCTTCCTGGTCCCGGCGGCGGCCGCCGCCGCCCGCGGCGAGCTGCTCCTGGCCCTCCCGCTCGCCGCCCTGCCCTGGGCGCTCGCGCTGGTCCGCGCGGTCTGGCGACGCGACGGGCGGGCGCTCAACCCGATCCTGCCGGCCACCGCGCGCCTCCTCCTGATGACCTCGCTCCTCTGGGCCGCCGGGATCGCGCTGTGAACCGCATCGTGAGAGCCGGGCGCGGCGCCTTCGTCCTGGTCGAGCGCGACGGCCGCACCGGCGCCGGCGAGTGCGCGCCGCTTTTCGGTCGCTCGCCGGACGCGCTCGACGACGACCTGGCCGCCCTCGCCGCCGCCGACGCGGTCGCCGACATCCCCCGCGGGCTGCCGGCCGCGCGCTTCGCCCTCGAGACCGCGCTGCTCGACCTCGCGGCTCAGCAGCGCGGCGTCTCGCTCGCCGAGGTGCTGGCGCTGAGGCCGGCGCGCGAGCTGGCGGCGTCTGCCATCGTTCCGCTCGGCGGCACCAGCCGGGCGGAGGCCTGGAAGGTGAAGATCGGCCGCGACGACTTCGACGCCGAGATCCGCGCGCTCGGCGCCATGCGGCGCGGGCTGCGGCTCGACGTCAACCGCGGCTGGAGCCGCGACCAGGCCGCGCGCTTCCTGCCGCGCCTGGTCCCGCTCGAGCCCGAGTGGGTGGAGGAGCCGGTCTCGGCTGCCGACCTCCTCGCCCTCGGCCGGCAGCCGGTGCCGATCGCCCTCGACGAATCGCTCCTCGATCAGCCCACCGAGACCGCGGCGGCGCTCGCGGCCGGCCTGGTCCGCGCGATCGTCCTCAAGCCGGCGCTGCTCGGCGGCCACGCCGCCTGTCTCACATGGGCGGAACGGGCGCGCCGGGCCGGCGCGGTGCCGGTGGCCAGCCACCTGATGGACGGGCCGGTGGGGCTGGCCGCCACCGTCGAGCTGGCGCTCGCCATCGCGCGGCCGGGCGATCCGCCGCCCGGCCTGGGCGCGCACGACGGGCTCACCACCTGGCCGCCGCTCCGGGTCCCCCAGCTCAGCGGCGACCACCTGGTGTCGCACCGACCGGGCCTGGGAGTCCGGCCGTGAAGCCGCTCGTCCTCGTCCCGCGGCACCGACCCGGCGATCTGGCCGCGGTCGAGGCCGCGCTCGCGGACCACACCCCGGTCGCGCTCATCCCGCCCCACCTTCCCGACGCCGAGATCGCGCGCCTGCGCGCGCGTATCCCGGAGCGGCTGCACGGCGGGCTGGCCGCCGTCCTCTTCACCTCCGGCTCGACCGGCCAGCGAAAAGGCGTCCTGCTCGATCGAGCGGCGCTCGAGGCGAGCGCCGCCGCCAGCGCCGCCGTGCTCGGCTGGCGCGACGACGATCGCTGGCTCATCTGCCTCTCGCTCGCCACCGTCGGCGGCCTGTCGATCGTGACCCGCTCGCTCCGCGCCGGGCGGCCCGCCGTCCTCGCCGACAGCGGCGACCGATTCGACCCGGCCGCCGTCATCCGCCAGATCGAGCGCGACCGCGTCACCCTCATCTCGCTGGTCCCGACCATGCTGGTGCGCCTGCTCGACCAGGGCTGGCGGCCGCCCGCCCACCTGCGCGCCGTGCTGCTCGGCGGCGCCCGGGCCGACCCGGCCCTGCTCGCGCGCGCACGCGGCGCCGCCGTCCCGGTCCACATCACCTACGGCATGACCGAGACCGCCTCGCACGTCGCCATCGACGGCCGCGCGCTGCCCGGCATCGAGCTCGCCATCCGCGGCGGCCTGGTCGCCGTGCGCGGCGCGGTGCTGTTCCGCGGTTACCTGCCGCCCCACGACCGGCTGCCGGCGCGCGATGCCGACGGCTGGTTCGTCACCGCCGATCGCGGCGCCCTCGGGCCGGACGGCACGCTCACCCTCCTCGGCCGCGCCGACGGCGCCATCCTGTCGGGCGGCGCCAATGTCGACCCCGCCGCGGTCGAGGCCGCGCTCACCTCGATTCCCGGCATCGATTCCGCCTGCGCCTTCGGCCTGCCCGACCCGGACTACGGCGAGCGGGTCGCCGCCGCCGTCGTGGTCCACGAAGACCTGCCCGCCGACCTCGAGGCCGCGCTGCGCCGGCGCCTCGCCCCGCACGAGCTGCCGCGCTCGATCGCCATCGTCGCCGATATTCCGACCGGGCCGGGTGGCAAGGTCGACCGCGCCGAGACCGCGCGCCGGGCGGCCGGGCGGCTGCGGCCGCTGTAGTACCATCGGGCGCGGTGGCGCGGCGATTCCTCAGCGACGAGACGACCACCGCCATCCGCGACGCGATCAGCGCCATCGAGGCGCGCTCGTCGGCCGAGCTGGTCGTCTCGGTGCGCGCGCGCTCGGCCGTCTACCTCCACGCCGACATCCTGGTGGGCATCATCGCCGGGCTGGCCGCGCTCGCGTTCCTTCTCTTCTCGCCGTATCCGTTCGCGCTGCACTGGTTCCTGGTCGATCCCGTCCTGGTCGGCGGCCTGGTCGGACTCTTCGCCTCGCGCCTGCCGCCGGTCTGCCGGGCGCTCACCCCGCGCTCGGTGCAGAGCAGCCGGGTGCGCGCCGCGGCCGGCGCCCTCTTCGTCGAGAAGGGCGTGCACCACACCGGCGAGCGGACCGGCATCCTCGTCTACGTCTCGCTGCTCGAGCGGCGCGCCGTGCTGGTGCCCGACGCCGGCGTCGAGCGCGAGGTGCCGCGGCGCGAATGGCGCGCGGTGGTGGCGGCGATCGATCGCTCGGTCGCCGAGGGCGGCGACGGCGCCGATCTCGCGGCGGCGCTGACTCCGCTCGGTGACCTGCTCGCACTCCACCTGCCCCGGCGCGCCGGCGACATCAACGAGCTGGCCGACGAGGTCGACGCGTGACCAGGCGCTGGCAGGTCGCGCTGCTGGCGGCGGCTCCCGTCCTTTTCGCCCTGCTCGACGAGGTCGGCGCCCGCCCGGGCGGCGGCGAGAGCTACTCGGGCGGCGGCGACTACTCGGGCGGCGGCGACTACTCGGGGGGTGGCGGCGGCGGCGGCGGCAGCAGCAGCTGGTCGAGCGGCGGCGACAGCAGCTCGGGCGGCGGCGAGGTCGCCGGCGAGCTCATCTACCTGCTCATCAGGCTCCTCTTCGAGGTCCCGCAGATCGGCGTGCCGCTCGTCGTCGTCGGGGTGGTCGCCTTCATCTGGATCAAGCGCTCGTCGGGCGTCAACCAGGCCGCCAGCTGGGACAGCGTGGCGCTCCTGCCTCCCCTGCCGTCGCCCTCGATCGAGCTGGTGCAGAAGGTCGACCCGGAGTTCTCGCAGGTCCTGTTCGAGGACTTCCTTTTCCGGCTCTACGGCCAGGCGCACCGCGCGCGCGCCGACGCCGCGGCGATGGCCGCGCTCGCCCCCTACCTCACCGATCAGGCGCGAACCGCCCTCGCCCAGCGAGCACCGGTCGGCCAGCCGGCCCTTGACGTGGTGATCGGCGCGCTGCGCGTCTCCGAGGTCCTGATGCCGCCCAGCACCACTGGACCGGACGGGGCGATCCAGTTCGGAGTCCGCGGCGCCGACGGCAAACCCTACTACGTGAAGGTGTGGGTCGATTTCGAGGCCAACATGACGACGGGCAGCGGCGATGATCGCCAGAGCCACTACGTGCGCGAGCGCTGGCGGCTGGCGCGGATGGCCGAGGTGAAGAGCCGGCCGCCCGCCCGCACACGCGACTTCCACTGCCCGAACTGCGGGGCTCCCTTCCAGAGCTCCGACGGGCAGACCTGCGAGCACTGCAGTCAGGTGGTGGCGAGCGGTCGGTTCGAGTGGACCGTGGCCGCGGTCGAGCTGCGCCACATCGAGCACCGGCCGCCGCCGCTCGGCGGCTACGCGGTCGAGCAAGGGACCTACGGGGCGACCATCGAGCACCCGGCGCTCCAGGCGCGACTCGCCGAGCTGCGCAAGGCCGACCCCGAGTTCACCGACCAGGCGTTCGCCGACCGGCTCGCCCTGATCTACCGCGAGATCAACGGCGGCTGGAGCGAGCAGGACACGGCGCGGATGCGGCCCTACACCTCCGACGGCCTGCAGGACTACCTGCGCTACTGGATCGAGGCGTACGAGCGCCAGAAGCTGATCAACCGGCTCGAGCAGATGACGATGACCAGCTGGCGCTACGTCAAGGTCGTCCGCGACGCCCACTACGACGCGGTGACGGTGCGTTTCTGGGCGACCGGCCTCGACTACGCGGTGCGCGCCGACGACGGCAAGATCGTGGGCGGCTCACGGAGCGTGCCGCGCGCCTACTCCGAGTACTGGACCCTCGTCCGCGGCTCCGGCGTGCGCGGCGCCCCGCGCGCCGACAAGCGCTGCCCCAACTGCGGCGCCGAGCTCAAGATCAGCATGGCCGGCTCGTGCGAGTTCTGCAGCGTGCACGTCACCGCCGGCGAGTTCGACTGGGTGCTGTCCAAGATCGAGCAGGACGACGCCTACCGCGCCTAGTCTGGCCGCTCGTCAGTCGGGCTTGCGCTCGAACGCGCCGGCGGCGAGCGCGGCGGAGACCTCGGCGTTGCCGCGGCACCGGTCGAGGGCGGGCGCCATGCGGTCGAGCGCGTCCCCTCTGTCCTTCTTGGAATGGTCGTCGAGCCACTTCGCGGCCGCCGGGTCGCGGCGCAGCGCGGCCATCCGCGGCTTGCCGGTCCGGATGAGGTCGGCGCTCGTCCGGTTGACCTCGCGGATGGCGGCCGCCGCGGCCCCGCAGTCGGTGACCGCGGTGGCGCTCGTCATCGCCGAGGCGTACTCGCCGTAGAGCGCCGTCCAGCGGTCGGCCAGGGCGACGTCGGCGTCGGTCATCGAGGCCGGACGCGCCGCCGGCTCCGCCGGGCTCTTCGCCGCCGCCGGCTCCGCCGGGCTCTTCGCCGCCGCCGGCTCCGGCGCCGACTTCTTCTCGTCGCCCTTCTGGCCGCTGCACCCGGCCAGCACCGCCACCACCAGCGTCGCGATCGCTACGCGCATGCGCATCGTCTCCTGGTCACCGAGTCAGACCCTTGAGGGTGTCGAGCACCGCGTCCTTCGCCGCCTCGCGCACCATCACCCGGCCGGCCGCCCGAACCACCTCGGTGACCAGCACCTTGAGCTGGTCGATCTCGTAGGCGTCGGGATCGAGATGCGGCATCTCGAACGGGATGGTGATCGGGCTCGAGCCGAACCACGAGCCGGACAGGGCGAGCGATCCCGGCCGGTAGCGCGTGGTCACCGCCACTCCGCCGGGTGCGCTCAGGGTGGAATCGAGCTCGATCAGCTTGTCGAGCCACGACAGGCCGCCGGTGAGTTTGGCCGGGCGCGCCACCGCGCGCGCCACCTTCGCCTCGATGCGCCCGAGACCGGGGAGGATCGCGGTCGGCATCACGGCGACCGACACGTCTTCGAGCACGAGCTCGCCGACCTCGAGCGGCGCGCGTTCCTTGCGCATCACCGCCGCCAGGGCGCGGGCCGACAGGCTCATGTCGACGCCGCGCACCACGGCGCGATCGACGTCGCGGTCCAGCAGGATGCGCCCCCAGCCCGCCACATCGGCCTCGATCGAGTCGATGCGCAGCTCCACCGCGCCGCCATGCTTGCGGATCGCCACCACGTCTTCGAGCTCGACCCGCCCGCGCCAGACGCTGAAGGAGCTCGAGCCGATGGTCACCTCGGCGTCGAGCGCCGCGGCGATCCGCTCGGCCGCGCGATCCTCGACGCAGCCGCGCAGGAGCAGGCCGCCGAGCACGAGAAACCCGAGATAGCCGGCGGCGAGCGAGCCGAACAGAATGCCGAGCCAGCGCCGGCGCCGCGACATGCCTCCTTATACACCACCGGCGCGGCACGACTGTTATGATGGTCGGCTCATGGCCGGCGTCACCCAGCCCGATCCGCCCGAGCCGACCTACCTCGGCAAGTATCGGCTGCTCGCGCGGCTCGGCACCGGCGGGATGGCGGAGGTCCTCCTGGCCCGGCTCGACGGTCCGGCCGGCTTCTCCAAGCACGTGGCCATCAAGCGGATGCGCCCCGAGCTCACGCTGCACCGCGAATTCATCGATCTCTTCCTCGAGGAGGCGCGCACCGCCTCGCTGCTCAGCCACAGCAACATCTGCCAGGTCAACGAGCTGTCGACCGACGGCGGCGACTACTTCATGGTCCTCGAGTACCTCGAGGGCGTGGCGGTCTCCAGCGCGCTGGTGAAGGCGCTGACCAACCCGACGGCGCTGCCCATCCCCTTCCTGGTCGCCGTCGCGCAGCAGGCGTGCGAGGGACTGCACCACGCCCACGAGATGGCCGACGAGCTCGGACGGCCCTACAACATCATCCACCGCGACATCTCGCCGCCGAACCTGTTCGCCACCGTCGGCGGGGTGGTCAAGGTGCTCGACTTCGGCATCTCCAAGTCGCGCGACTCGGTGGTGAAGACTCTGACCGGACAGATCCGCGGCAAGTTCGCCTACATGTCGCCGGAGCAGCTGCGCGGCGAGAAGCTCGACCGCCGCTCCGACGTCTTCTCGCTCGCCATCGTGCTGTTCGAGCTCTTGACCGGCCGGCGCCTGTTCCGCCGCAAGAGCCGGCTCGAGGTGTTCAAGGCGATCGTCAAGGAGCGCATCCCGACCGCAAACGAGATCCGCTCGGACCTGCCGCCGATGCTGGTGGCGGTGCTCGGCCAGGCGCTGGCGCGCGATCGCGAGGAGCGGTTCTCCAACGCGCTGGCCTTCGGCGAGGCGCTGTCCGAATCGATCCGCGACCTCGGCGGGCCGATGGACGACCGGGCGGTCGGCGCGCTGGTGCGGGAGCAGTTCCAGGGCGAGCTGGAATCGCGCCGGCAACTGCTCATCGCCCCGCCGGGAGTCGAGCTGTCCTCGATGGGCCACGCCATCCCGGCGGCGGCGCTGGGGGCGCGCGGGGGCTCGACCCAGATGACCGCGAAGGCGCGGCCGTCCACCGGCCATACGGTGCCGGACGCTCAGCTGGCGGACCACGTCGATACCAGCCTCGATACTGCCGTCTGGACCCACGAAGAGGCCACCAGCGTGGATGAGGCCAAGGGCGAGAAGAAGCCGCGCCGGCAGGGCGGTGGCGACCCTGGCCAATCGCAGGACGGCTGAGCAGATGCTATAGGTTCCAGGGTATGGCGTATTCCGCCGTCGTCCGCATCTACGCGACCACGCAGGATCCCGACTACGATTCACCGTGGCAGGCGCAGGTGCCGCAGTCGAGCACCGGCTCGGGCGTGGTGGTCGGCCCCGGACGCATCCTGACCGGAGCCCACGTGATCGCCAACGCCACCTTCGTCCAGGTGCAGAAGATCTCCGAGACCGAGAAGACGGTCGCGCGGGTGGTCGGCGTCTGCCACGACTGCGACCTGGCGCTCCTGGCGGTCGACGACCGGCACTTCATGGACGGCATCGATCCGGCCAAGCTCGGCGAGCTGCCGGATCTGCGCGATCGGGTCGCGGTGGTCGGCTACCCCATCGGCGGCGAGGAGATCTCCATCACCGAGGGCGTGGTGTCGCGCATCGAGGTCCAGCGCTACAGCCACAGCCAGCGCTACCTCCTGGCGGTGACGGTCGACGCTGCCATCAACAAGGGGAACAGCGGCGGCCCGGTGTTCAAGAGCGGCAACGTGGTCGGCATCGCCTTCCAGAAGCTCGAGAACGCCGACAACGTGGGCGAGATGGTCCCGGCGCCGATCATCCGGCACTTCCTCGACTCGATCGAGAAGAGCGGCGGTGCGGAGCTGCGCATCCCGGCGCTCGGCATCACCACGCAGGGGCTGGAGAACCGGGCGCTCAAGGCGCAGGTCGGGGTCGACGGCGGCGAGGGGGGCGTCGTGGTGCTGGCGATCGACTACGGCGGCTCGGCCTGGGGCGTCCTCGAGCAGGGGGACGCGCTCCTCGAGATCTCGGGCCACGCCATCGCGTCCAACTCGACGGTGAAGTTCCGCGGCCGCTACCGGTGCCGCTACGACGTCATGCTCGGCTGGAGCCGGATCGGCGACAAGCTCGACATGACCATCTTGCGCCGCGGACAGCGCAAGAAGGTGCAGCTGGTCCTGGCGCCGCCGGCCCAGCTGGTCGAGCGCAGCCAGTACGACCGGCCGCCGACCTACTTCGTCTACGGTGGGCTGGTGTTCCAGGTCCTGACGCGCGACTTCCTGTCGACCTGGGACCAGTGGTGGGACAAGGCGCCCAAGGAGTTCCTCTACCTCTACTACTCGGGGACGCGGACCGAGGCGCGGCAGCAGGTCGTCGTCCTCACCCAGGTGCTCGCCGACGAGATCAACGTCGGCTACGAGCACCTGTACAGCGAGTCGGTGGTGGCGGTGAACGGCGTCATGCCGCGCGACATGGCCGACTTCGTGACGCAGGTGGAGGCGAGCCGGGGGCTGATCGAGATCCGCACGTCGAGCGACGGATACATCGTCCTCGACACCGAGAAGGTGCGCGAGGCGAGCGGGCGGATCCTGGAGCGCTACCATATCGCGCGCGATCGCTCGCGCGACCTCGACGGCCTGGCGCCGGCCGCGGCGGCCGCGCCGGCCGCCGCAGCAGTGACCTCGGTCGGCTAGGCCGAGGGGCGCGAGCGGCGCGCGTGGGAGGTGCGTCCCCCCGGAGTCGCTAGTAGGGCTGCCACCAGCTGCTGTGGCCGGAGGCGAGCGGCGCCGGCAGGCGGTGGGGCGCGCTCCGGCCAAGTGCTCGAGACGAGCCGTCTGTCGATCGGCGCGGGAATTGCGTGACCGCCGCCACCATGCGCAGCCGCCGGGTCGGGTCCCTCGTCTTTCTGGTCGCCGGCTTGGCGCTGGCGCTCGGCGCCGGCAGCGCCCGGGCCGACGCGGTCGGTGACCTGCTGGAGCAGGCCGATCCGGACGTGCGAGCGGCGATCGACGCCGAGCCGCTGGTGGCGCGTGGGGCGCTGGAGGCGCTGCTCGGCCGGGGCGCGATCGCGCGCGAGCAGATCGCCGAGGCGCTCGGCAAGAAGATCTTCGCCCCCTACGCGGTCGTCACGCTGAGCGCGCTGGCGAAGGTGCAGGGCATCGAAGGAGCCGGTGAGACGTTCGAGCGCCTGGTCAAGGCCGGCGACGACGGCGGCGTGCGCGGGTCGTCGTTCGAGATCCAGGCGGCGGCGGCGCTCGGCGACCGGGTGGCTGCCATCGGGCCGGTGGTGGACGGCAACGAGGTCGACCTTCTCCT
>Ga0111539_10006486_pt1 | contig 15076 bp, 8 predicted proteins | sample RhiMethybrSRZTD1_FD_79667 | JGI IMG/M metagenome (GOLD analysis project Ga0111539, IMG submission 79667) | Populus rhizosphere microbial communities from Tennessee, USA - Rhizosphere MetaG P. TD hybrid SRZTD1 (version 2) (version 2) | ecosystem: Host-associated > Plants > Roots > Rhizosphere >... | reverse complement strand
GCTGGCGGTGGATGGGGCCCAGCCGCTGCGCTACAACGGCTACAAGGTGCCGTTGATGCGCAACCTGGTGACGCGCGCCATCCGCGGGACGACCACCGCGACGACGACCTAGCCGACGCTCGATAGATAGACGCAGCCACGAAGGCACGAAGTCCCGAGGGCGATCGCTTTCGAGATTTCGTGCCTTTCGTTTTGATACGCCCGGTAACATTCCTCCAGGCTTCTCTAACGCCACACCGTGTCACGCGCTCCGCTGATCATTCTCGTCATTGCCTTGTCCGGCTGCCGTGGCGAACCGACGCCGCCGGCCAGTCATCCGCTGCCCGAGCCGGTCACCGCGTACCCCGAGACGAAGACGACGAACGGTGCAGACGCGAAGCCGTCAACTGCGGCAGCGACCGACAAGCCGACCCCCGACAACGTCATCTGGGAGCACCTGGGTGAATGGAAGGGGAGTGGCAGTATCCAGACCGAATCGTTCACCGGTCAAACCGGAGCGCTGCGCATCAAGTGGCAGACGAAATCGATCAAAGGTGACGGGTCGTTTCTGCTGACGATCCACAGCGCGATCAGCGGCCGCCCGCTCCAGGTGGCTGTGGATCAGCGCGGCTCCGGCGGCGACACGGCGTACATCAACGAGGATCCGCGTGTCTTCTTCGCAGTCGTCGAGGCCGAGAACATCGAGTGGGCGTTCTCAGTCGACGAGGCGATCGGCACCCGAACGGTGCCGCCCAAATAGGCGGGGAGGGCAGGGAAGGCGGGGAGGGCAGGGAAGGCAGGGAGGAGCGCCTGCCGCCATGCCGAACCGAGGACGTGAAATCCGAGGTGAGGCATCGGCGTCAGTTCGCGGCGGGGCGGGGCCCCGCCGCCAGTGAAGAAAGTAGCGCCCGCGGCCACACTCGAGCGAGGACATGTAATCCGAGCGAGAGTGTCGGCGTCAGTTCGCGCTGGGGGTGGGCCCCAGCGCCAGTGCTTATGATGACGGGACCTGATCGATGAAGTACAGGCTGTTGGGCGATACCGGCGTATTCGTTTCGGAGCTCTGCCTTGGCGCGATGACATTCGGCGGCAGCGGTCAGATGTGGGAAGTCATCGGCGGATTGGATCAGGCTGCTGTCGACGCCATCGTCCACCGGTCGCTGGATGCCGGCATCAACTTCATCGACACCGCCGACGTGTACTCCGCCGGCGAATCGGAGACGATGCTGGGGAAGGCGCTCGCCGGACGCCGCCAGCAGGTCGTCCTGGCGACGAAAGTGCGGGGCCGAATGGGCAAGCATCCGAACGCCGTCGGTCTCTCGCGCCTCCATATCGTTCAAGCCGTCGACGCCAGCCTGACGCGACTGGGCACCGACTACATCGACCTCTATCAAATCCACCGGTTCGACCCGCTGACGAGCCTGGAAGACACGCTGCGTGCGCTGGACGACCTGGTGCGCAGCGGCAAGGTGCGATACATCGGCTGTTCCAACCTCACCGCCTGGCAGATGATGAAAGCGCTGGCCATTTCCCGCGCTCAAGGGCTGGAGCGGTTCTGCTGCACGCAGTCGTTCTATTCGCTCGGCGGACGCGAGCTCGAGCGCGAGATCATCCCTTTCTTGAAAGATCAGCGTCTCGGACTGCTGGTGTGGAGTCCTCTCGCCGGCGGATTCCTCTCGGGCAAATTCACCCGCGAGGGCGTGGACCCGAGCGGACGCCGGGCCAGCTTCGACTTCCCGCCGATCGACAAGAACCGCGCCTACGAAATCGTCGACACCATGCGTCCGATTGCCGCCGCGCACGGCGTCAGCGTGTCGCAGGTCGCGCTGGCCTGGCTGCTGGCGCAGGACGTGGTCACCAGCGTCATCATCGGGGCGCGGAAGCCGGAGCAGCTCGAAGACAATCTGCGATCGGTCGATCTCACGCTGACTGCCGACGAGCTCAAGGCCCTGGACGATGTCAGCCGGCTCAGATCGGAGTATCCCGAGTGGATGAACGCGCTGCCATCGGATCGACTGCCGGGACAGGAGCGTCGCTTCGAACGAAGCTGAGGGCTCTCAGCGATTGATGTGACCATGGCGAGAACGCAGCGAGATCGGTCGGCGTGGCTCGTCCTGCTGGCGGTTCTCGCCAGTGGTGTCGTCCTCGTCGCCCAGACGGCATCGGCACCCGCGATCACGGTTGTGCGGCCGGCACGCGTGTTCGATGGCCGCGAGCTGCACGAAGGGTGGGCGGTGAGCGTTCGCGGCGAGCGCATCGAGGCGGCGGGCCCAGAGGGTGCGGTGACCGTGCCTGGCGCTCGTGTCGTCGACCTGCCCGGCGCGACCTTGATGCCGGGTCTCATCGAAGGTCATTCGCATATCCTCCTGCATGCTTACAACGAAACGAGCTGTGACGATCAGGTGCTCCGCGAGGGGCTGGCGCTGCGCGCGGCGCGCGCCGTCAATCACCTGCGGCGAACGCTGGCCGCCGGGTTCACCACCGTTCGCGATCTCGGGACCGAAGGGGCCGGCTACGCCGACGTCGAGCTGCGCGAGGCGGTGCGTCAAGGCATCGTGCCGGGGCCGCGGGTGCTCGCGGCCACACGAGCGATCGTCGCGACCGGCAGCTATGCACCAAAGGGATTCGCACTGGAGTTCCGTGTGCCTCAGGGCGCGGAAGAAGCCGACGGAGTCGACAGCCTGACGAGAGTCGTCCGTGATCAGATCGGCCACGGCGCAGACTGGATCAAGCTTTACGGAGACTACCGGTGGGGCCCGCTCCCGGGCGCCCATCCGACGTTTTCACTCGAGGAGATGACCCTCGCCGTCGCAACGGCGAAGAGCGCCGGCGTTCCCGTCGCCGTGCACGCCAGCACCCCGGAAGGCATGCGCCGGGCCATCCTGGCGGGGGCCGAGACCATCGAACACGGCGACGAAGGCACACCCGAGATCTTCAAGCTGATGGTCGAGCGCGGCGTGGCGTTATGCCCGACGCTGGCTGCCGGCAATGCGACGGCGCAGTACGCCGGCTGGACGAAGGGTCAGCCCGAACCGGAGCGGCTCACGCGCAAACGTGCGACATTCAAGGCGGCGCTGAGTGCCGACGTCACGATTCTGAGCGGCAGCGACGTCGGCGTCTTCCCCCACGGCGACAACTCGCGCGAGCTCGAGCTCATGGCCGACTACGGCATGCCGCCGCTGGCGGTCCTTCAGAGCGCGACCGCGGTCGCGGCGCGTGTGCTGCATCTCGAGAATCAGGTTGGTCAGATCAAGCCCGGACTGATGGCCGATCTGGCGGCGTTCGACGGCGACCCGACGCGCGACATGTCCACTCTCCGTCGAGTACGGTTCGTCATGAAGAGCGGCGTCGTCATCGACGGACGATGACGACTGCCCGCCTGTTGCCACGGATCACGACGAGTACGACATGACCGCGAACCCGATGACGATCGTTCAGGACGTCTTCAGACAGGCGATTGCCGCACACGATCAATTTGCGTCGACGACGCTGGAGGCGGTGGTTGCCGCGGCCGATGCGATCAGTCGCGCGGCGGCTGCCGGGCGGACCATTCTCGCGTTCGGCAACGGTGGGAGTGCCGGTGACGCGCAGCACCTGGCGGCCGAACTCGTCGGCCGGCTCGAAGCGGAGCGCCGCCCGGTCTCGTCGATCGCTCTCTCCGCCGATTCCATGGTCATGACGGCGGTCGCCAACGACACTGGCTACGAACGCGTCTTCACCCGCCAGATCGAGGCGCTCGGCCGGCGTGGCGACGTGGCGCTGGGCATCTCGACGAGCGGACGATCGAAGAACGTGGAGCTGGCGCTCGATGCGGCCAGAGCGCGCGGTCTCGTGACCATTGCTCTCACCGGACGTGACGGTGGACCGATGGGCGCGCGCGCCGACATCCACATCAATGTCATGAACGCGTCGACGGCCCGTGTGCAGGAAGTGCACCGGACGATCCTTCACGCGATTTGCCTGCTGGTCGAGCGGGGATTAGTCGGCTGATGCGTCGCCGGCGGCGGCAAGCGACGACTCGGCCGTCCGCCGCGCCACGACGTCGGGTGGCAGGTGTCCGCCGGCGTGCTTCACGCCCCAGTCCGCCATCGCGCGGACGATTGCACGCAGGTCCTCGCCTTTCGCGGTCAGCAGATACTCGACGCGTGGCGGTCTCGAGCTATAGCGTCGAGGCTTGACGATGCCCGCGGCGACGAGCCGCTTGAGACGCTCCGCCAGGATGTTCGTGGGGATGTGCTCCTTGGACTCCAGGAATTCGGCGTAGCGCGTCTTTCCTCGCACCAGGTCCCTCACCACCAGCAGCGACCAGCGGTCGCCGAGCACATCGAGCGTGCACGAGACGGGACAGCGCGAGCGCCGCGCGCGGTGCGCACCGTCTCCTCGACGAGAGTGGCCGTTCTTCCGTGCTGCCACACCCGACAGTCTACCTGATATCGGTTGCCGGCGAGGCCTATGGCTGTCACGCGTTTGTCACTTGCAAAATGCAAGTTACTGAGGCTAGCCTGCGACGATGCCAGTTCCGAGCCTCTCACGCCGCGCGCCGCGCGCCCGGCAGCCGGTCCTCGTCGCCCTGGGCGCAACGCTTCTGCTTCCAGCGATGCTTTGCGCGCAGTCGGCGCGCCCGTCAGGGCCGGACGCCGGGGAAGCACCGCCACCTCGGCCGCCGGCCGTCGTCTCCCGCGATGACCATGGTCACGTGACGGTGCGGGCGGTGCGCGTCGAGGCGCCGCTTCGCATCGACGGCCGGCTCGACGAGTCGGTCTACGAAGAGACGGAACCGATCGGCGGGTTCCTGCAGCAGGAGCCCCATGAAGGGGAACCCGCGACCGAGCGGACGGACGCCTGGATCCTCTTCGACAACGACAACATCTACGTCTCGGCGCGATGCTGGGATACGCATCCGGAGCGGATGGTCGCCAACGAGATGCGCCGCGACACGAACCAGCTGCGGCAGAACGATACGTTCGCCGTCCTCTTCGACACCTATCACGACCGCCGGAACGGGTATCTCTTCTATGCCAATCCCATCGGTGGCCTGGCCGACAGCCAGATCACCGACGAAAATCCGCCCAACGTCGACTGGAACACGGTGTGGTCGGTGAAAACGGGGCGCTTCGAAGGGGGCTGGACGATCGAAATGGCGATCCCCTTCAAGTCGCTGCGTTACGCGCCTGGCCGCGAGCAGACCTGGGGCGTGAACCTGCGCCGGGTGGTGCGGTGGAAGAACGAGTGGTCGCACCTGACCCAGATTCCGCGCGCGCTCACGACGTTCCGCGGCATCTTGAAGGTGTCGTCGGCCGCGACGCTCGTCGGACTCGAAGCGCCGCCGGCGAGCCGCAATCTCGAGCTGAAGCCGTACGCGATCTCGAGCCTCACGACTGACCGGACGGCGACGCCAACGCTCACCAACGACCCGTCCTCACGCTTCGGCGGCGACGTGAAGTACTCGGTCACGCAGAATCTGACGGCAGACTTCACCGTCAACACCGATTTCGCGCAAGTCGAAGTCGACGAGCAGCAGGTCAACCTGACCCGCTTCAGTCTGTTTTTTCCGGAAAAGCGCGATTTCTTCCTGGAGGGGCAGGGTACGTTCGCCTTCGCCGGCCGGCAGAGCGCGGGCCTCAACGCCGGCAGCGGCGACACCCCGTACTTGTTTTTCAGCCGGCGAATCGGGCTCGACGCCAACGAGTCGATTCCGCTTCGCGCTGGCGCCCGCCTCACGGGAAAGGCGGGAAAGTTCAGCCTCGGCCTGCTGAACGTGGGGACGGGCGAGGAAGAGAGCGTGAACGTGAACGCCGCCAATTTCACCGTGTTGCGCGCGAAGCGGGACATTCTGCGCCGCAGCAGCATCGGCGCGATGTACACCCACCGGACCGTCGTGCCCGGTCAAGCTGGATCGAACGACGGCTTCGGCGTGGACGCGACGTTTGGCTTCTACCAGAACGTTCGCATCGACTCGTACGTGGCGGCCACGCGCAGCGATGGACTGGCCGGCGACAACCTGAGCTACCGTGGACTGTTCGACTACAACGGCGACCGATATGGGTTGCAGGCGGAGCGGCTGGTCGTCGAGGAGCACTTCAACCCCGCCATTGGTTTTGTCCGCCGTCCGGATCTCCGCCGCAATTACGGCCTTGCCCGATTCAGTCCGCGGCCCACGGGAATACCGCACGTCCGGAAGCTGACATTTCAGGGCAGCCTCGGGTACTTCACCAACAACGACAACCGCCTGGACACCCGCGAGGTAAATGGGCAATTCCAGACCGAGCTGACCAACAGCGACGTCGCGATCATTGCCTACACCGACAATTTCGAGCGCCTCGTCGTGCCGTTTCCAATCGCCGCGGGCATCAGACTTCCCGTCGGCGGCTACAACTTTCACACGACACGGGTCGAGTATCAGGCCGGCCAGCAGCGCAAGATCTCGGGATCGGTCGGCTACGAGACCGGGGCGTTCTACAACGGCGATCGCCAGTCGATCAGCATCAGTTCGGCCAGGATGCAGGTGACGCCACAGGTCTCGATCGAACCTAGCCTGCAGATCAATTGGGTCGATCTCGTGCAGGGGAGCTTTACCGCGCAGGTGATTCGGTCACGCGGGACCTACACGGTGACACCCCGCATGTTCGTGAGCGGCATCGTGCAATACAACTCCGCCACGAGATCGGTCGGCAGCAATCTGCGCTTCCGCTGGGAATATCTGCCGGGCAGCGAGCTCTTCGTCGTCTACACCGACGACTACGACTCCGATCCTGCGGCAGGAGCGGTGGCGCTGCGCAATCGGGCCTTCGTCGTCAAAATCAATAGGCTGCTGCGGATGTGACTCCCACCGCGGGTCTGAAGGGCCCCCGAGTCCTGCATGAGTCGCAATCGGGATAAGACCGGGACTTGGCGGCGGCGAGTAGCTGGCTTGGGGCAGTTTGAGCCCCCCGGCCGGGTGCCGAGGTCGAACATCCCGCGGGGTGGCGGCTCTGAATCCAATCCGTCGGAGATCGGCTCCGATTTCGCCGGTCCGGGCCCGCTGTCACGTTGACAAGGGTCACAAATTAGCCGATAAAGTCCGGCAGAATCTGGCTCGAGCGCCTCGACACTGACGCGCGTCCGGCCGTAAAAAAACCGAACTCCCGACAGCGTCGTCGCGCTCCTCCTCCGGCCGTTGGCCTCGTGGACTCCACAAGGAGGTCTGGTATGCGTCGTCTGGTCGTCGGCGTCCTGACCCTTCTCTCACTCCTCGCCTCGTCGGCATCGATGGCGCAGCAGGCCTCTGCAGGCATGCAAGGTCGCGTCGTCGATGAATCCGGCGCCGCCCTCCCGGGTGTGACGATCGTCGTCACGCACCAGGAAAGCGGCATGTTTCGTCAGGTCGTCAGCAACGCTGATGGAACGTACTACCTGACCGGCGTGCTGCCCGGGCCCTACAAGGTGGTGGCCGAGCTCAGCGGCTTCCGCCGGTTCGAACGCCCAATCGTGCTAACCGTCGGAAACGTCTCCGCCGTCGAAATCGCCATGGCGATTGGCAGCCTCGAGGAGAACGTCACTGTCACTGGGCAGGCCCCGCTCGTGGATGCGCAGACCAATCAGGTTGGCGCCAACATCTCGCAGGACGAGCTGGCTGCTCTGCCGATCTCGAATCGCAACTGGACGATGGCGGTGGGCCTGACGCCGGGGGTACAGGTAGCCCAATCGTCCGCGTCGTTTGCCTGCGATTCGCTCATCGTCGGCGGCGGCAGCAACCGCAGCGGCAACTTCGCAGTCGATGGCGTCGGCAACAACGACGACTATCTGGGCAGCTCGTGCGGCAGCCAGGTCCGACCAGCGCTCGAGGCAGTACAGGAATTCCAGGTCCTGACGAACCAGTACGACGCGGAGTTCGGCCGCAGCGCCGGTGCGATCATCAACGCCATCACGAAGCAGGGCGGGAACGTGATCCACGGGTCGGTGTTCGGCAGCTACACCAACGACTCGGTGACATCGAAGGACTTCTTCACAGACCAGGCCAACCTGCAGAAGCCCGAGTCGTCGCAGTCTGATTGGGGTGGCACGTTGAGCGGCCCCATTCTGAAGGACCGGATGCACTTCTTCTACAGCCTGGACCGTATCCTGTACAACGAGGGCCGCAGCAACACGTTTGCCGCCCGGCCCGAGCTGAACTACTCGAATATTCAGACGATGAAGTTGTGGAATAACCTGGTTCGCGTCGACGGCCAGATCAGCCCGACGCAAACCTGGAACGTGCGTTACCTCGAAGAGGACTCACCGACCTACGACATCATCAACCCGCGATATACGTGGGAGGCCCGGCAGCAGGAGTACGACGTCGACCGGTCGGCCAACGGTTCGTACAACAATGTCTTCGGCAACACCAAGTTCAATACGGCTCGCGTCGGCTATACGTACGAGAAGAACGGCTTCACCAACCGGGATGTGCAGGCCGATCCACCGGCGCGGCTGATGGATCTGCCGCCCACGTTCAACATGCTGACGTTCACGGACAAGACGCGCAACGGCGGGCAATTCCGCATCGACAATTCCTACGAGATCTCGGACACCTACTCGCAGTTCCTGCCCAACTGGCTTGGTGGAAACAACGACTTCAAGACCGGTGTCCAGTACATTTACTCCCAGATTGAGCTTCCGGACGAGACCGATATGAACGGGCGGTTCGCGTTCCGGACGGACGCTCCGTTCAACGCGGCCAATCCCGCCACTTATCCGGAGCGGCTGTTCATCCGCGTGCCGTCGCCAAGTGACATCCTGCTGCCGATGAACGTCTTCGTGGCGTTCGCGCAGAACAAATACCAGCGCGGGAACCTCACCTTGAACGTGGGTGTTCGATACGATCTGGAAAACACGCCGATCAGACCGACGCTCGGCTACAACCCGTTCTTTTCCAATCCGGACGAATACGTGATGGACAAGAACAACATCGCGCCTCGGTTGGGCTTCACCTGGAGGCCAGGGGGCAGCACCACGTCGGTTGTGCGCGGTGGCTACGGGAAGTTCTACGACAAGGTCATCCTCATCACCACCGCGCCGTACCTCAGTCAGAGCATCTACAGCACGTCGTTTACGGCAGCGTTCCCGACGTCGACCGCCGACGCGGGGCCTGGTGCGGGCCGGCTGCCGACCGACCCAATGCTTCTGAAATATGGTCCGGACGGACCGATCGTGGACAGGGCGGCGATCAACGCTGCTTATCCCGCGGGTTCGGTCGGCCGCAACACAGGCAGGGTGTACATCGACAATCCCGATCGCAAGACGCCCAGTCTGCATCAGGTGACCTTCGGTTACGAGAAGCAGCTCGCCGCGCAGATGGCGGCGACGATCGATTACGTCCACAGCTGGAACCGAGATCAGCTCGTGGAATTTGACAACAACCCCGCGACGCGCGTCGATACGAGCCGCACTGGTCGACTCGACTACACCGACCTGTATGGTCTTGCGGGACAGATGGGGCTTACTCCCTTCGTCAACCCCGTCGTTACCCGGCAGAACATCGGCCAGTCCGAGTTCGACGGCGCGAACTTCTCGGTCGAGAAGCGGTTCTCGAGCTACTGGGCAGCGCGCGTTTCGTACGCGCTCGGCTACGCCCGGGGAGACAGCGAGCCGACGCAACTCTTCGTCAACACCTACCAGGTCGGTGCCGATACGAAGCTGAATCTGAACCAAGGGCCGCTCAACAACGACCGCAGGCAGAACTTTGTGCTCAGCGGCCGCGTCGAGGTCCCGCGCACGGGCGGCCTCATCGTGAGCGGCATTTACCGGTGGATGAGTGGTATCCCGTTCACCCTCGTCAACTCGAACGTGGACGCTGATCGGAACGGCTGGCTGTTCGACGAGATTCCAGCTGGCCACTACTGCGGCGTCGGACAGAATGCCTACTGCACAGACTACAAGGGCGGTCGCAACGGCGCGCGCGGCCCGAGCTTCCAGAAGACCGACCTGCGCACGACGTACCGCCTCCGTCCGAGCGCGGGCACGACGATCGATTTGACGATGGAGTTGTTCAACGTCTTCAACAACTGGAACTACGAGCCGCCCGGTACGACCGGCACGAATACGGGGGGCAACTGGTACTCCGATCAGCGGCTGACCGACTTCCTCACGCTGACACAATTCACGGGAGGACAGGGCCAGCCGCGAGCGGCGAATTTCAGCGTGCGCTTGGGCTTCTGAAGAACGCTCATGGGGCGGGCCAACGATATGGCCCGCCCCATCTCTCGGTCCGGTCTGAAGAACGCCGCCGTGTCCAGGGTTCCTGCCAGAGCAACTCCAGCATCCGTCTCCATACGCTCACTACCAGCCGCCACGATCGCCGCAGTGGGCGTCGGCGTGTACTTGAATAGCCGTTCGATCCCTTTTCTCTGGGACGATTTGCCCGCGATTGTCAGCAATCAGTCGATTCGGAGTCTGTTCGCGGCGTTCGCGCCGCCGCTCGAGACGCCAGTGGCGGGACGTCCAGCCGTCAACGTCTCGTTCGCGCTCAACTACGCCGTGGGTGAGTTGAACGTGGCCGGTTACCACTGGGTGAACATCGGCATCCACGTGCTTTGTGCGGTCCTGCTCTATGCGATCGTGCGCCGCACCTTCGTCGGCCCACGCCTCGCGCCCCTATTCGAACGCGGCGCGCCGGTGATTGCCTTCACGTCAGCCCTGACCTGGCTGCTGCATCCGCTGCAAACCGAGGCCGTCGATTACGTGACCCAGCGCACGGAATCGATGATGGGCCTGTTCCTCTTGCTCACGCTGTATGCCGCCGTGCGCGCAAGACAATCGGCACAGTCAGGATGGTGGTACGCAGCGGCCGTCCTCGCGTGCGCGTTGGGCATGGCGAGCAAGGCTTCGATGGCGCCGGCGCCAATCGTCGTGCTTCTCTATGATCGCGCATTTCACTACGACTCGTTCCTCGCGGCGCTGCGCGACCGGCGGGGGCTGTACCTTGGTCTCGCCGCGACCTGGCTCGTGCTGGCCGGACTGATGTGGAGCGCTCCCCGGTCGACGATTGGGCCATCAGAGTCGGTGAGCTGGCAGTCGTACGCGCTCAATCAGATCCCGATCGTCGCTCGTTATCTGCGGCTGGCGGTGTGGCCGCGAGGTCTCGTGCTGGACTACGGGCTGCCACAGACGCTGACGGTGGGTGCCGTGTGGCCTCAAGCGCTCGCGATCGCCCTGCTGGCGACCTGCGCCGTCGCCTCCTGGCTTCGCAATCCGGCGGCAGGATTCCCGGGTGCCGTTTTTTTCGTCATGCTGGCCCCGACTTCCAGCGTGATCCCCATTACCACCGAAGTCGGCGCCGAGCGACGGATGTACGTTCCGATGATGGCGCTTGTCGTACTGGCGATCGCCGCCGGCTGGCAGCTTCTCGCGCATCTGCTCAAGCGCCGCCCTGCGGCGTCCCGTCAGCTCACGGCAGCGTTTGCCGCCGCGGCCGTTGGCGGCATTGCGGGTCTTGCCGGTGCGACGCTGGCGCGGAACGCGCTGTTCCAGGATCCCGTTGCGCTCTGGCGAGATGTCGTCGACCGGCGACCGCATGGCCGCGCGCGCATCTCGCTCGCCTCAGCGCTGATCACCGCGGGGAGAGAGAGTGAAGCCGTGGCTGAGCTCCGCCTGGCCGCACCGGATTATCCAGAGGCCAAGTACGCGCTCGGATCCGCCCTGTACGCCACCGGCCAGCTCGATGAAGCGGCGGGAGTTCTGGCCGAGTACGTAGCGCTCCAGCCGTCCGACCCGTCACGGATTCCTGCCCGGTCCCAGCTTGGCCGGATTCTCGCGTCAGAGCAAAAGCATCGCGAGGCAGCGATGCAGTTCAGAGCGATCCTCGAGGTCGAGCCGACCAGTGTCGAGGCGCGGGAAGGCCTGGGCGACCAGCTTCTTTTGCTCAACCAATACGACGAGGCGGCGGCGGAATACGAGCGCGCCGCTGCTCAAAGCGACCGGCCGGAGCTCGAGCTCAAACGCGGGATGGCAGACATGGGGGCCAACCGCCTGGAGGAATCGATTCGGCGGTTCGAGCGCGTCCTGACGCTCGATCCCCGGTCTTCGCGGGCGCATCGATATCTCGCCGAGATCGCGTGGCAGCGCCGGGATATCAACGAGACCGTGCGACAGGCGCAGGCGGCTTTGGCGATCGACGCCGCGGATGCCTCCACGCACAACCTGCTGGGTGTGGCGCTCGCCAATGCCGGACGGCTGGCCGAGGCGCTCGAGCACTTTCAGGCGGCAGCCCGGATTGACCCGTCCGATGCCGGGGTCCGCGAGAATCTCGACCGCGCCAAGCGGGACCTTGCGCGCTGACCCTTTACCATTTGCGAATTGAAGTCGAAGCGGTCGAGTAGGATTGTCCGATGACGCCTCGTCCTTTGCGTAGCGCCTGCATTGCGGCGCTTGCCTTCGCCCTGTTTGTCACGGCCCCCTTCGTCTCGGCGCAGACGCCGCCGGGACGTGAAACAACGGCCGCGTCGGTCGCTGGCTATGCCCTCTCTCAGCAGATGCCGGTCGACCCGGAGGTCCTTATTGGTGGCCTGCCGAACGGCCTCCGTTATTACATCCGGCCGAATGCCAGGCCCGCGCGCCAGGCCGAATTGCGGCTGGTCGTGAAGGTGGGCTCGGTCCTGGAAGACGAGGACCAGCGGGGGCTGGCGCACTTTGTCGAGCACATGCAGTTCGAAGGGAGTCGGCACTTTCCCGGCAACGGTATCGACGAGTTCCTGGGCTCGCTCGGGTTGACGATCGGTGCTGACGCCAATGCCGCCACGAGCTTCGACGACACGCAGTACACGTTGCGCGTGCCGACCGACAAGCCAGGCGTCCTCGACCGCGCGCTCACCGTCCTTGAAGATTGGGCGGGCGGCGCCACCTTCGAGCAGAGTGGCATCGACCGCCAGCGGCCGATCGTTGTCGCGGAGTGGCGGATGAACCTTGGCGCCGACGAGCGGACTGGCAACAAGCTCCGCGCCGTGCAGCTCGAGGGCTCGCGCTATGCGGATCGGTCGCCAATCGGCGTTCCCGAGATCATCGAGCGTGCGACGCGCGAGCAGCTGCTGCGCTTCTACCGGGACTGGTACCGTCCCGATCTCATGGCGGTCATCGTCGTCGGCGACGTCGATCGCAACGCCGTCGCGCGGATGATCACGCAACACTTCTCGGGACTCGCCAATCCCGAACCGGAGCGGCCGCGGCCGGTGTTTGACGTGCCGGAGAAACCGGCACCCCGCTACGCGGTCGTCACGGATACCGAAACCACGTCGACGGCCGTGCGCGTCAGCAATCTGCGTCCGGCGCGGAGCCAGGGCTCCGTCGGCGGCTATCGTTCCATCCTGATGGACCAGATGTTCGCGGCGATGCTGGGCGATCGCCTCGACGAACTCGGCCAGGGCGCGAATCCGCCCTTCCTGACCGCCGGCGTCGACCGTGGCCTGTTCCCGGCTCCGAGGACGAAGGATGAAGCGGTGCTACAGGCTCTCGTCGCGAACGACGGCGTGACGCGGGGACTTGACGCGCTCGTCACCGAGCTGCAACGCGTCATCAAGTTCGGCTTCACACCGTCGGAGCTCGAACGCGCGAAGCAGGCGAACATGGCCGGGTCCGAGCGTGTGGTCGCCGAGAGTCCGGACCGCGAGTCCTCGAGCCGCGCCGACGAGTACACGCGGAATTTCCTCCAGGCAGAGGCCTTGCCGACCATCTGGCAGGAACTCGCGTTCCATCGGCGTTTCATCCCGGCCGTCACCTTGGCCGAGATGAATGCGCTCGCCACCGACTGGTTCCCTCTGCAGAACCTCCTCGTTGTGGTGTCGGCGCGTGAAGCCGCTGAGGTGCGCCTCCCCGACCAGACGCAACTATCAGCAGTCGTCAGTGCTGCCGCGAACAAGACGCTCGATCCCTACGCGGACGCCGCAGCCGGACAGACGCTCATGGACAAACCACCGGCGCGCGGCTCGATCGTCAGATCAACCGAGCGGCCTGAGGCTGGGATCACAGAGTGGGCGCTTTCGAACGGCGCGACCGTCGTGCTCAAGCCCACCACGCTCAAGACCGATCAGATTCTCTTCCGCGCCACGGCGCCAGGCGGCACTTCTCTCGCGAGCGACGAAGACTTCGTTGCGGCGCGGGTCTCCGACGATGTCATTCCGGCCGGCGGCATCGGCAGGTTCAATGGTGTCACCGTCGATCGACTGCTTGCCGGCAAGGCGGTTCAGGTGCGGCCGTTCATCGGCGAGATCCGCCAGGGGGTGGCGGGCGGAAGCACGCCCGAGGATCTGGAGACGCTCTTCCAGCTTCTCTACCTCCGATTCACGCAGCCGCGAGCCGATCCGACCGCGTTTGCCGCGATGCGATCGCAGGCTCTCGGGATGCTGGCCAACCAGACCGCCAGCCCGGAGGCGGTGTTCGAGCAGACGCTCGAGGCGACCCTTGGCGGGGACAGCCTGCGGCGACGGTCCGAGACGGCAGAGAGCGTCGGCCGATGGAACCTCGACAAATCGCTGGCGTTCTACCGGGCTCGATTCGCAGACGCCAGCAGCTTCACATTTGTTTTCGTTGGCAGCTTCACGCTCGATCAAATCAGGCCGCTGGTCGAAACCTATCTAGCCAGTTTGCCGGCGACTCGCGCCAACGAAACGTGGCGTGACCTTGGCCTCACGCCGCCGCGGGGTGTCGTCGCCAAAACCGTCGAGAAGGGAATCGCTCCGAAGAGCGAAGTGTCGATCGTGTTTGCCGGTCCCTTGCAACGGTACGACGACGCCGAGCTGCTCGCGCTGCGAACCATAGTGATGCTTCTGCAATCGCGCCTGAACGATGCGATTCGGCAGGAGCTTGGCGGCACGTACAACATCACGGTGAATTCGCAGACGTCCAAGTATCCCCGGCCCGATTACCGCGTCCGCATAGATTGGACGTGCGATCCCGGGCGCGTCGACAGCCTCGTCCAGCGGGTCTTCCAGGAGATCGAGTTCGTGCGGTCGACGCGGCTGGGACCGGACCAGGTGGCGCGTGTCCGGGAGTTTCTGAACCGCGACCTCGAGGACAACAGCGAGGAGAACGGGTATCTGCTGAGTCAGATTGCCCGGAAGTACGAGGACGGTGACGCGGCGAACGTGGC
>Ga0111539_10006485_pt1 | contig 15076 bp, 14 predicted proteins | sample RhiMethybrSRZTD1_FD_79667 | JGI IMG/M metagenome (GOLD analysis project Ga0111539, IMG submission 79667) | Populus rhizosphere microbial communities from Tennessee, USA - Rhizosphere MetaG P. TD hybrid SRZTD1 (version 2) (version 2) | ecosystem: Host-associated > Plants > Roots > Rhizosphere >... | reverse complement strand
GTGCTCGATGTCTTCAAAGCAGCGCTGATGGAAGCGCGCCCCAAAAACGAGCGCGAAATCCGCGCAACACTGCCGCGCCGCACGCGCAACCGACCGTTGCGCAACACCGTTCATCCCTGATGCGACTGCGGGATCTCGGTGAGGGCAACCTTATTCGCAGAATCCGCGAGCGTTTTCGCAATCCCGCCATCCCCGTGGGAATCGGTGACGACGCCGCGATTCTCGATTTGCCCGCCGACCACAGTCTCGTTTATTGCTCCGACCTTGTAGCTGAGAATAGCCATTTCATTCGAGACATCCATCCCCCGGACTCGGTTGGATACAAAGCCGTCGCCGTGAATGTGAGCGACGTGGGAGCGATGGGCGGAGTTCCAATGTATTTCACGGTTTCGGTTGCAGCACCGGGAGATCTCGACCTGGAATGGCTCGACGGCTTTTACACGGGTATCGAAAAGGCGTGCGGCGACTTCGGGGTGATTCTCGCCGGCGGAGATACGTCGTCCGCATCGTCGATCTTCGTTGATGTTTCGATGGTAGGCCGGGTTCCTGCGGGCGGTGCGGTGTTGAGGTCCGGCGCGAAGGTTGGGGATGGCATCTACGTTACCGGCGCGCTTGGAGGCTCGGCTGCAGGATTGGAACTGCTGAGAAAGCGCACCCTCGATGCGCCTGCCGTCCGACGGCATCTTTATCCTGAGCCTCGGCACAAGGTGGGCGCCGCAGTTCGAGCACTCTCGCACGCGATGATCGACGTCAGCGACGGGCTATCGACGGATCTGGGGCACATCGTGGAGGAGTCGCGCCTGTCGGCCAGGATCTACAAGAACAAGCTTCCCGCTGCGCAGGGCGCGAGCGAATTGCAGGTGCTGCATGGCGGCGAGGAGTATGAGCTCCTGATCGTCGCGCCGCAACTGCCGGAGACAATTGAAAACGTCCCAGTGACGCGCATCGGAGAGATGGTTGAATCCATCGACGGCCTGCATCGCGTGTATCTTGACGAAGCGGTCTTGCAACCCCGAGGCTGGGATCACTATCCGACGAATTCATCCGCGTAATCCGCGTTTAAAAATCTTGCGGAGCGCGGCTACAGTTTTCCAGGTCCGGCTCGCATGGATCGTCTCCAGTTCCGCACGCATCGACTTCAGGTCCTTCGTTGTCTCCTCGATCCTCTTCAACAGCTCCGTCTTCTCCTGTCCGAGCGTTTCCACCTGCCCTGCTCTCCACTCCAGCGCTTCGTCGCGTTGCGCCACTCCTTCGCGGAACGCCTCGAGTTCGCGATCCTTTTCCCGAATCAGTTCATCCGAGTGATCGAAAAGGACGCTACCCGCAACCGATTCCATTCCACCGTTGGATGCTACGGCAATGTAGTACTCGGCGACACGCTGATCGTGTGCAACGGGCTGGAACTCTTCGCCGACTCTGGCGATTGCAAACTCCTGAACCGCCGAGGGCGACTTCATGGGCCACAACGTCGATCCCGGATGCGCCCGCTGCCCCAGGTATTGCACGTGGGCAAAACAGGAGGAAAGCAGCGAGCCGAACTCCGCGAAGGTCAACTCCTTAACATGAAAGGGGTTGGTCTCCTCCGGTCCCGTCTTGTAAACCTCCTTGTTCGGCGTCGACACAATGAACAGGCCGTTGGGCTTCAGCAGCCGTACCACTTCCCCGAACAGTCTGCTGTGCTCGGCGATATGTTCGATCGCCTCGAAGCACACGACGACATCGAACGAGGCAGTGCCCGAGATGGGTACCGCCGTGATATCCCCCTGAAGGAACTGCAGGTTAGGCCGGCCATACCGACGGCCTGCATGCTCGACGGTCTGGGGGTCGATATCCACGCCGCACACAAACGCAGCCTCGGCAGCGAGGATGTTGGCTCCATAGCCTTCACCGCAGGCGAGATCCAAAACCCGTTTGCCTTTAACCAGATTGGATGCCCAGATATATCGATGAAGATGTTCGTAAGCGACAGTAGCTTCTTTGGCCCAGGGCAGAAAGCGTTCGCCGGTCCACTCCAGCATCCGAAACCTCGGTCACATCTAATCACAGCCCTCGTGATATCCTCAACACATGTCCAATTCCGACATTCTCAGTAAGGCCGATAAAGCGTTACGGCCTGTTTTGAAGCTGCTGAGTGGTTTTTCCTGGATGCGCATTGACGGCTGTTGCGCTGGCCACAAACCCGAAGATTCCCTTTGGCTCGAAGTGAATGTCCTGGGTCTGAACGGACTCACCCGACTGCGGGAACTCCTGAGAATCCTGGATACCAAGTTAACCGGCACCGACATTCGTGTGGATTGTCTCCTGAGTTATGCATCAGAACCGGAGGGCGAAACCATTCCTTTCGGTTGGACGCCGGTTGCCCTCGAGATTTTCTGGGCACCCAGGCCGGAATGGCGTCGCAGCCAGACGATGGTTGTCGAAGCGATGCTCTCGTCGATCGAGGAGTTCGGATCGCGAGTGGACACGTCTCCCAGTTCCGGCTGCGCTCTTAACTACTGTCCTTTCTGTTCATCTCCATTTGTTCGTATCGATAGTATTGGCGCTGCTGATCATCGGTATAAGTGCGGTGACTGCGATATGACATGGACGATGACCGATCCCGTCGCCTGACCTGGGCCAGGACGCGTCATGGATTTCTCCCACTCTGACGAGGTGCTCGAAGTCCGGCGCATGGCGCGGGATTTCGCGGAGAAGGAAATCCGCCCTCATATCCTGGAGTGGGATGAACAGCAGACCTTCCCTCGTGACGTTATCTTCAAACTTGGAGAACTTGGTTTTCTAGGAATCCTGATCCCTCCTGCCTACGGCGGAGCCGGTATGGGATATCTCGAGTACGTCGCCATCATTGAAGAGTTATCTCGAGTCGACGGATCCGTCGGGATTTCCGTTGCGGCCCACAACTCCCTCTGCACTGGTCATATTTTTACGTTCGGCACAGAAGAGCAGCGTCAACGGTTCGCAGTCCCACTCGCCAAAGGCGAGAAACTCGGCGCCTGGAGCCTGACCGAACCGGAGGCCGGCAGCGACGCCGGGGGGACGCGTACGACCGCACGACTCGACGGAAACGAATGGGTTCTGAATGGACAAAAAACGTTCACCACTCATGGAACCTACGGAGACATTTGCGTCGCCATGGCGGTGACCGACAAGTCCGCGGGCCATCATGGCATTTCGGCTTTCATTATCGAAAAGGGAACAGCCGGATTCAGCGCGGGCAAGAAGGAAAACAAACTGGGCCTTCGTGCGAGTGATACGTCCACTGTCATCTTCGATGACTGCAGAATTCCGAAAGACAATCTGCTGGGAGACGCCGGACATGGATTCATCGATGCCCTGACCGTCCTCGATGGCGGACGCATCAGCATTGCGGCGCTCGCTCTGGGTATGGCCCAAGGCGCATTCGAAGCGTCTCTCAAGTACTCCCAACAACGAAAGCAATTCGGCCGCACCATCTCGGCATTTCAGGGCATTCAGTTCAAGCTCGCCGACATGGCGATCGAGATTGACAGCGCTCGACTGTTAACGCATCGTGCGGCGTGGATGAAAGACCAGGGGATGAAAACCACACTCGAATCGTCGATGGCGAAACTTCACGCCAGTGAAGTGGCCGTTCGCGTCGCGAACGAGTGCGTGCAGATCCACGGAGGTTACGGCTACATCAAAGACTATCCCGCCGAAAAATTCTACCGCGACGTGAAACTCTGCACGATCGGCGAAGGAACCAGCGAAATCCAACGCCTGGTGATCGCGCGCGAGCTGCTCAAGGCGACTGAGGATCTCTAAACGATGACAAAGACTGTCGGCCGGGACTTCTTTAAAGGCGACAGCCGCAGCCTGGCGCGTGCGATCTCGATGGTCGAAAACCGCTCGCCTGAAGGACGCGCGTTGCTGAAGGAAGTTTTTCCGTATACGGGACAGGCGCGGGTCATCGGGGTTACCGGCAGCCCGGGCTCTGGTAAGAGTTCACTGGTGGACAGGCTCGCGTCAGCTTATCTAAAGGAAAGCCCGCAGGTCGGAATCATCGCCGTCGATCCCAGCAGCCCGTTCACCGGTGGAGCAATCCTCGGTGACCGTATCCGCATGCAAACTCTCGCCATGGACCCGGGCATCTACATTCGCAGCATGGCCACACGAGGGCATCTTGGCGGACTCGCACCTGCGACAGCCGATGTGATTCGGCTTCTGGACGCAGCCGGACGCAATCCTATTCTTGTGGAAACCGTCGGTGTCGGACAGGACGAAATCGACATCGTCAAGCTCGCCGATGTCTCCATCGTCATCCTCGTACCGGGAATGGGCGATGACGTTCAGGCGTTGAAGGCCGGAATCATGGAAATCGGCGACATCTTCGTCATCAACAAATGCGATCGCCCCGGCGTCGAGAAGATGGAACGAGCGCTTTTGGCCGTGCTGTCTCTTGCGCACCGCGCGGACGGCTGGATTCCGCCTATCGTCAAAACGACCGCGACCGAAGGCCACGGCATTGACGACTTAAAGAATCAGATCGATCAGTGTCTCGCGCGTCTGGCAACCAGTGAGGAGCGCTTCGCGAGAAAACGCCAATCGGCGCGTCATCAATTGATCGGCCTCCTCCAGGAGCGTCTTCTGGAACGAGCCGTCGACGCGGCGTTTTCAGGGCATGCTCTCGAGGAAGTGGTCGACAAAATCGCTCGTAACGAGCAGGACCCGCATTCGGTGGTGGAGAACATTCTGGGGGCGTCCGGACCTACGAAGAAGATCGACCATCTCGGCATTGCGGTGCGCTCAATTAAAGAAGCGCTGAAACAATACGAAGGCATCCTCGGCCTGACGGTTTCCGGCTACGAGGACGTCGAAGAACAGGGCGTGCGTGTTGCCATGCTGCCCATCGGCGACAGCCGCATCGAGCTACTCGAACCGCTTCATGAGAATTCCCCTGTCGAAAAATTCATGTCCAAACGCGGAGAAGGCATTCACCACATCGCCGTTTGCGTGGACAATATCGAGTTGGCTCTCGAACGCTTCAAGGCCGCAGGGGCACGACTCATCGATTCTTCGCCGAGACGCGGAGCCGGCAACTCGAAGATCGCATTCATTCATCCGGCTGGTATGCACGGAGTTTTGTTGGAGCTTGTTGAACATGAAAAGTGATGTGCGGATTGGAATCATAGGCGGCAGCGGTTTGTACCAGATGGAAGGCCTCTCCAATGTCGAAGAGGTCGAACTGGGAACGCCCTTTGGCCCACCTTCGGACCTATATCGCGTGGGCACGCTCGAAGGACGCAGGGTCGCGTTTTTGGCACGTCACAATCGCAACCACACAATCCTGCCGTCGGAGCTGAACTTTCGCGCCAACATTCACGGCTTCAAGCAACTCGGCGCGGAATGGATTCTCTCTGCAAGCGCCGTGGGATCGTTGAAGGAAGACCTCCACCCGCTCGACATCATCTTGCCCGATCAGTTCTACGACCGCACGAAAGCACGAATCTCGACGTTCTTCGGGAACGGCATTGTGGCGCATGTGAGCTTCGGCGATCCGTTGTGTCACGTCCTCGCCGGCGTCATCGAGGCTTCAGGCCAGGATGCCGGGGTTCCGGTGAAGCGCGGCGGGACTTACGTTTGCATGGAGGGCCCTCAGTTTTCGACCAAAGCCGAATCGATGACCTATCGCAGCTGGGGAATGGACATCATCGGCATGACCAACCTCCAGGAAGCCAAGCTCGCCCGTGAAGCCGAGATCTGCTACACCACGATGGCGCTCGTTACGGATTACGATTGCTGGCATCCGGACCACGACTCCGTGACCGTTGCCGACATCGTCCGAAACCTGCATCAGAACAGTGAGAATGCGCAGAAGATCATTCGCGCTGCAGTCAAACGACTACCCGTCGAACGCACGTGCAAGTGCGGCTCGGCACTGCAGCACGCGATTCTTACGAATCTGGCGCATGCTCCTGCCGACACGAAGACAAAACTGGAAGTCATCCTCAGAAAGTACCTGTAAGTGAGCGTTGCGCCCTTATTCGTAGACTCGAAGCATGAGCTGCGTTCGGGTTGGAAGTTTGCGGTGTACTCGCTGCTGTTGGTCATCCTGTTTGTCGTGGTCGGCACCGGGCTCGGAATCCTTGCGATCTGGCTGGATCCGTCGATTGTATTACTGGATCGAGAGAGCATCCAATTCCTGGGATTAAATGCCGTCGTTCTGTTTGTTCCGTCGCTTCTGACGGTTTTCATGATGGCCCGGTTCGTGGATCGAGTTCCCATCTCTGTATTTGGGCTGTCGTTCCACAAAGGATGGCTCCGAGATCTTGTGCTGGGCGTGGCCGTCGCCGCCGCCATGGTCGTCGCCGTCATGGGGGCGGCGGCGCTATTTGGTGGTGTGGACGTGAAGTGGAATGCCTCGAGTGTGGCGGTTCAGGCAATAGTGGCCACCATTGCTGTCCTGGGCATTGCGGCATTCAATGAAGAACTCGTTTTTCGCGGCTACCCTTTCCAAATTTTTCTGAAAGGTATCGGGCCGCTGGGCGCAATGCTCCTGATATCCTTTCTTTTTGCCTTGCTCCACATGGACAACGACGGGGCGACGTTGCTGAGTACCACCAACACGGTGATCGCCGGCGTTTTTCTTTCGAGGGCCTATCTGCAGACGCGCTCGATCTGGCTGCCTTATGGTATTCACGTTGGATGGAATGTGGGAACGGCGGTGCTGGTCGGCGTCCCTGTCTCCGGTATCGATACGGCTTCAGTTCTGAAGACGCAGATTCTGGGACCCTCCATCATCTCGGGCGGAGAATACGGTCCTGAGAACAGTCTTCTTGGAACCCTCGTTTTTCTGGCCGGCGGCCTTTTGATTCGCCGCCTGGGAATAGGAAGCGTCAGCCCGGATGTCCAGGCAACCCTGACAGAACATGCGGAAAAGGTTTACATAGAATCGTGATTGATTTCGTAAAAACCCACGCGTTAGGTAATGACTTTATTCTCGTGCCGAAGCCTTCGGTACCGCCAGATCGATTCAGCGGATTCACGCAGGCCATCTGCCATCGCAATTTCGGCGTGGGAGCCGACGGCGTCATTTTCTGGGAACAGGCCGGCGACGTGTTTGATCTGCGCATTTTCAATCGCGATGGCGGTGAAGCGGAGTGTTCCGGAAACGGACTGCGCTGTGCGGCGGCGTATTTGATCGAATCGGGTCATTGGTCCAAACCGGAGATTCGCCTGCAAACCATCTCTGGCGCGTACATTCTTCATCGGAAGAATGGTGAGTATGAAGCCGACATGGGAGTGCCTGCGCTGAAGCCTGAACAGATACCGTTTATTCCGGACCAAACGATGGACCGCGTGATCAACCATCCTTTCAAAGTGGGAGGAGAGGATTTGCGAATCACCCTGTGCGCGACGGGCAATCCGCACTGTTCCTTGTTCGTGAACGAACTTGACGATGCGATGATTGAACGAATCGGACCGCGCCTCGAACACCATCCCGCTTTCCCGAATCGCACGAATGTGGAATTCATCAAGGTTCTCAACGATAAGGAACTGCGGGTCGCTTTCTGGGAGCGCGGAGTCGGCGTCAGCATGGCTTCAGGCACCGGTTCTTGCGGGGCGACGGTCGCTGCAATCTTGAACGGGAAAACCGGCCGGAAAGTAACCGTGCACACCGTAGCGGGAAAGCTCGTGGTGGAATGGCCCGAGAACGGCCGACTGAAATTGACGTCCACGGCTACGGTTGTGGCCGAGGGCCGGTATTACACAAGATAAGAACGGCGTGGGTGGACCCGAGGGAAGTAAGGAGGCCGCCGAAGGCGGCGTACCGAAGCGATCCCGAGGGTGGGCCCGACGCGTACCTGATTCCAGGCTGACTCAAATCAGGACAAACCGAGCAAATTATTCTCGGGAAGTCCGCCGACGTTTGTCAGAAGGTTCATGTGTATGGACTTCGCCCTGCTCGGGACCCGGCGCATTCTCCACGCCGCTGACAAACTCAGCCTCATGAGCCTGTCCCTCTTCGATGAGTTCCTCCACGCTTTCAGAATCGACCACCGCATCTCGCGGTAATCCCTGCAAAGCCCCCGATTGGCCGGCCGCCATCGGACCCGTGCCCCTCGCGTGTCCGCGTTGTGTCGTCCTTGCAACGATAGTAAGGGACGAGGGTTCCGGACTATGAGGCTCGTTTGCCGGGTTGTCAGGCTTCTTGCGTTTGGATTTCGCTGCGCTCTTTCTTGGCATGACATTCTCCTCCCTTGGAAGGGAGTGCACTTGTCATGCCGCGGAGGAAATAGTCAGAAAGCCCAGTCATCCTCCTAAATAGTGGCGGCGTTTTTCTGGTTTTTCAGAGCCAATCCGCTGCCCAATACCAACAGCTCTTTCCAATGTTTCTGGACTTTCCTCAATGGGCTCTTCGAGATTCCGGGGAGACGCGCTATGACGTCGACGATAACCAACGTCAGGAATCCGGGGGGTGGGATGTTTGGATTTTCTTTTCATACAACGGCTTGTGCACGTTGGTGACCTGAAATGGAGGATGGATGGGGAAGGAAAATCTCTGAGAGGAACCGCGGATTACACGGATTCAGTCCGTGTAATCCGTTTTAATCCGCGAAATCCGCGGTTAGGTTTTACGCTTCTCTGCGGCTGACGTCCGTTGCGCCGGGCGTTTCCGCGTATGCGGTAACGGCGTCTTCGTACTTATCGTGCAGCTTGATTCCGAAGAACTTCTCGACTTCGTCGGCGGGCCACATTTCGATCGCATCCCATGCCATGCGTTCGCAGACGTTCGCGCAGATTTTGCATCCGATGCATTCGTCGAAGCGAATCTGGACGTTAGGGATGATCACAAAGGTCCCGTCGGAATTATCGCGCGGCGTGTGCTCAATACAATCCACCGGGCAGAAAGGGATGCATGCCGCACAGCCCGTGCAATTCGAAGGTATGACTACCGCGATTTCCTTCGGTTTCTTCTTCTTCCGGGTAATCTTGGCCGGTGCTTCGGGAATAATTGCAGTCGGGTTCGCTTTTTTGGGATCGTAACCTGCCATCAGTCCGTGTACTCCTCCGGGATTGCCCGCTGCTTGATGCGGGCTCGCCGATTGTATCACGTAGTGGGACTGTGCTAGATTTCGGCGTTTTGGAAAGCACGTGTACTAAGGATTTATATTGAACTTACGCCGCGCGAAGATAACCGCTGTCAGTCACTTCCTACCTGAACGACGCGTCACCAACAAGGATTTTGAGAAAACTCTCGATACGTCCGACCAGTGGATTTTCGAACGAACGGGAATCCGGGAACGTCGGTTCGTCGAGAAAGGCGTGGGCACAAGCACCCTTGCCGCGGAGGCCGCGAAACTGCTGCTCCGAAAGCGAGGCATCGGGCCAACCGAACTGGACTTGATCATCGTTGGCACCGTGACCCCCGACATGTTCTTCCCCTCGACGGCCTGTCTGGTCCAGGAAAAGATCGGCGCGAAAAACGCCTGGGGCTTTGACCTTTCCGGCGCGTGTTCGGGATTCATCTACGCATTGGCTACCGGAGCACAGTTCATCTCGACGGGCGCGCACAAGAAAGTACTCGTGATAGGCGCGGATGTCATGACCTCCATTGTTGATCCCGAAGACCGCTCAACCTGCGTTCTTTTTGGAGACGGTGCGGGTGCCGTGCTGCTGGAACCCGCAGAAGAGGGTGAAGAAGGCATTATGGATTTCATCCTGAAGTCCGATGGAGCCGGCGGGCAGTACCTGAATATGCCGGCGGGCGGCAGCCTGAATCCGTCATCAGTGGAAACGGTGAAAAAGAAGATGCACTTTGTCCATCAGGACGGGAAGAACGTCTTCAAGTACGCCGTGCGCGGCATGGCTGACGTCTCACATGAAATTCTTGTAAAACATGGCATAGATCCCGAGCGCATCCGGCTTTACGTGCCCCACCAGGCGAACCTGAGGATCATCCAGGCGGCGGTGGATCGGATGAAACTCGACCCTGCACGGGTGGCTATTAATATTGATAGGTTCGCGAACACGACAGCCGCCACTATTCCCATATGTCTCTCTGAAGCTGCTGAAAATAAAACAGTAAAGAAGGGCGAACTGGTTCTTCTGGCCAGTTTCGGGGCGGGTTTCACCTGGGGAAGCCTGCTGCTTTCGTGGGAGATGTGAAAATTTTTGTATTTTCCCGTGGGGCTGGTCTCTCTACTCAACAGTTGAAGGCTTGATCTTGAGAGCCGCGTTCAGCACGTTTTTCCGCTACCGTCCCTGGCGAAAAAAAGACAAACGCTGACGCGGCTCTTAGTCTTTCCGCCCCAAAGACTTTCTCCCCTTAACAATTCGGCCCTCGAGACCCAGGAGCCTCCATGCAGAGGGCGGCGTTCCTTCTTTTAATACCTCTTCTTTTCTCCAGAGCTTTCGGTCAAACCGGCATTTCCACTGCGGAGATTCGCGGAAAGGTAACGGACACGTCCGGGGCCGCGCTGGTTTTTGTAACGGTCTCGATTGAAAGCCAGAATACCGGATACCGGCGGTTGCTCTTCTCCGGTGAGACTGGTACGTACCATGCGCTTTCGTTGCCGCCGGACATCTACATTGTTCGAGCAACTTTGCCGGGCTTCGAGACGGAATCGAAATTGTTGGAATTGAGCGTTGGCCAAACGGCCGTGCTGGATTTTCGAATGAGTGTGGGAGTTCGCGCGGGCGAGTTCGTCGAAGTTATCGCGGAGCCCGATCGATCGCAGCAGTCGAACACCATCACGGGAGAATCGATCCAGCACCTGCCGATCGACAAGCGGAACTACCTCGCCTATACACTCCTTATGCCGGGCGTTGCCGATGCAGAGGCGATGGCGGATGCGAACGACTACCGTCCACCGCAGGTGGCGCACAGCGGGCTATCGTTTTTCGGAAACAATGGCCGCGGCAATTCGGTGTCTGTCGACGGAGGCGAAGCGAACGACTCTGGTGGGGGTGTCCGGCCGACGCTGAGCCAGGAGGCCGTTCAGGAATTTCAGGTCAATCGTTCAAACTACTCGGTCGAACTGGGTGGCGCGAGTGGTGGGGCGATCAACATCGTCTCGCGGTCGGGTTCGAATGCTTTTCACGGATCGGTGTTCGGCTTCTTCAGGCATCACGCCATGGATGCGGCGGACCCTTTTGCCACGAGACTCGAAGAGGAGAGGCCGATTCGGGTAAAGCCTCCGTCCGATCGGCAGCAATGGGGTGCGACGTTTGGCGGACCGTTGCGCACTAATCGCACGTTCTTCTTTGGAGCGTTTGAGCGTCTTCGCCGGCGAGAGTGGAGTTCCGTTTCGGTCCTCACAGATCCATCCATCTTTGAGCCGACGTCGCAACAGGAGAGGATTCTTGCCCATCTGCCGTCGCTGAGAACAGCGCTCACGAGTTCCGAAACAACAAGAAGCCTCTTTAGAACGAATACCGGAGTGTTCCCTTACCGCAGCGCCGAAGCAAAGGTCTCCATACGCCTCGACCATGCGTGGAACGATTCGAATCAGCTCATATTTCGTTATAGCGGAGCGCGGTCCGGCGACTCGAATCCGAATACACGAGCTCTGCTGGGAGCGTCGCGCGCAATGCAAACGGGTCGTTTGGATTACACCGGGCTGGTCGCCTGGACACGAACCCTCGACTCGCGCAGGGTGAATCAGCTTCAGTATCAATACAACGAGGGAGGATTCGCGGTGAAATCCGTTGAGCCCTTCGGACCAGAGATCAACATTCATGGCTTCGGATACTTCAACGGCGATGCCTTGCTCCCGAGCCGCATGCGCTGGCGACGGCAACACATCCTCGAGAAGCTCAGCGTCGCGAGCGGAGATCATGTATTCAAGATCGGTGGTGAGTTGCTGGTTCGCCGTAATGAAGTCGAGGCACACACCTACTTCTCCGGACGCTTCAACTTCGGATCGCTCCCAGGCACTATGTTGCACCCGGCGCTGGACTCCGCCCCGTTGACGGCAGTGCAGGCGTTCAATCTCGGAATTCCGCAGAGCTACCAGCAGGCATTCGGAAATCCAACCGTCGCTTCGACGGAACCATTCGCGGCGGCGTACTTCGAAGATCGCTGGCGGGCCTTGCCAAATCTGAGTCTGGAGTGGGGTCTTCGTTACGAACTCGACGATCTTCGCGACCCTATTCGAACCGACAAAAACAACTTTGCTCCGCGAGTGGCTTTTGCCTGGGATGTCCGCGGCAGCCACCGAACGACAGTGCGTGGTGGCTTTGGAATCTTCTATGCGCCTTCGAACTACGCGCTGGTGCATGTCACAAATGCATTAGGAGAGGTCGACGGTAGACGTCAGATCGCGCAAGTGCTCACGACGCTGGGCGCTCCGGGACCCGAAAACGCGGCGAACATTTACCAGACGCTTGTCGCCCAGAATGTCATCATGCTACCTGCGCCGACGAGTCGCATCCAACAAAGTAACCTTGAGCAGTTCGGTCTTTTCGCCGACGTGAAACAACGTCCACCGCTGTCGATCCGGTTCAGTAACTCTTCGGACTACGCGAGCGCATACACCCAGCAGACGAGCTTCGGGATACAACATGCCGTCGGCGGCAACCTCGTGATCGATGCGAACTATCAGTTCGTGAGTGGTCTCCGGATATTGCGATCGCGCGATCAGAACCTTCTTCCGGTTCCTGTGAATCCGGATCTGGGCATTCGCGTGTGGAGCCTGGCGTCGCGCGATCCGGAGTTCTTCCGGGATGCCGCCCTGGTTCAGGACAACCTTTATGAATCGACGGGTCGATCGTTTTATCACGGCATGACCCTCGAGGTGTCCACGCGTTTGTCTCCGCGGATTCGCCTGGGTGCGAACTACACGCTGAGCAAGGCGATCGATGACGTCGTCGACTTCAACTCCGACTTTCAGGCTACGGATCAGTTGGATCTGCGGGCCGAACGGGCGCTCTCTTCATTTGACCAACGGCACAAGGTCGTGGTGCATGGATCGATTGAAGGGTTTAAGGGATTCGCCGTATCTCCGGTTCTACGGGGAAACAGTGGCCGGCCTTTCAATCTGCTCGTCGGATCCGACCTGAACGAAGACTTCCATTCGACAACGGATCGTCCACCAATGGCGGGGAGAAATACGGGAAAGGGTCCGGGTTTCTGGACTGTGGATTTACGCCTCACGCGACATGTGCAATGGGGCGAACGCGTGAAGATGGAACTGATCGGCGAAGCGTTCAACATTTTCAATCAATTGAATTTCAGATCGGTGAACAACGCTGTTGGCCTGATGGCTCCTCCGTTTGATGTCCGCGGACGAAAGGACTTCACGCCGAGTGAGCCCCTGGCGTACACGTCGGCCTTCGATCCCAGGCAGGTGCAACTCGGAGTGCGCGTCAGCTTTTGAGGGCTTCTACCGCGAGGCGGCAGCAGAGGGAACCTTGCAGCACGCCCGACTGCAATACTTCTGGTGCCGCCCACTGCCATGCGGGATGGTGCGGCGTGCCGGTCATTTCCGCTTCCCAGAGTTCCATTTCAAGCACATAGTGCGGGCGCTGCTGGCTACCCTCGGAGAGTTTGCGGATGGGTTTCAGGACTACTCCCAACTTGTCTCGCCCGATGCGAAACGCGAGGTCGTGCAGGCTTTCGGAGTCTCGATAACTTCCTGCGGGGAGCCCCCACACTCCGGGAAGTTCGTCATCATCGTCTGCCCTTCGCGTGGAGAGAATGAGATCGCCATTTCGGATCACCACGGCAACGGATCGTTTGACGTGCATTTTAGTTAGCCTGGAAACGTCCTCAGCCAATCGCCGAACTGCCACAGGTCGTGGATCAGCGTTCGCAATGGTGGCCGTCGATGTCCGTAAGCCGTGCGAAGTCTCCACTGAAGGTAATCCCTCGGTGGAACGGGAAGGAATGGCGGCCTTCGATACCAGTCCGATGGAACGGTGCGAGCGTAGAAGCGAAGCAGCGCGGAGGCAATCCGAAGATGACGCACGCGAAGATCGTACCAGAGTTTCGGGGTCAGACTACTCGTACCGCCACTCGACTCGATGATAGACTCCCGAGTCCATTTCACTTCCAAGGAGTAGGAGTCACATGACGAAGAGAAAATTCATTGGTGTAGTTCTTGTTGGTTGGCTTGCAGTTGCGGTTGTTCAGTTTTCGTCGTTATCAGTCAGGGGACAGGGGCAGGGCGACGGCGGTGAAAGCGAAATCCAGCGCGGCCTTCAGATAGCGCCCGTCCGCCTGAACTTTGCAGGCAAGAGCCGCGGACTGGTCGGGCTTGGCAGTTACCTGGTGAATGGTCCCATGGACTGCACCGGGTGTCATACCGTCAACCTGTTTCTGCCTGGCGGCAATCCCTTCAATGGCGATCCTGTGACGCGGATCAACACCGCCGCTTATTTGGCAGGAGGGGCGGCATTCGGGCCCTTTATCAGTCGTAACCTGACGCCGGATCGTAGTGGACGTCCCGCTGGATTGACGTTCGCTCAGTTCGAACTGGCGATGCGGCATGGCACCGACTTTAAGAATATCCCTCCCGCTCCGCTGCTCCAGGTCATGCCGTGGCCTGCGTTCCGCGAATCCACCGACCACACGCTGCGCGCGGTGTACGAGTATCTCAGTGCGATTCCGTGTATTGAAGGTGGACCGGGATCTCCAGCGAACCGCTGTTGACTTCGAATTCCGAATTGAATTCGAATTCGAGGGACGTTGATCGAATTCGGTCAACGTCCCGATCGGGAGTTTCGGTCAGACTACTCGTTACCCCGCGACCTTGATTTAGTTGTTGTAGCTTGGAGCAGGTACGACTTTTATCCGCGTATCCGATGTGAGGATTTGTCGGACTCTTTCGCGTAGCGTCGTCAAACTATCGGAGTTGGGCCGAATGAACCACCGCTTCAACACATTCCAGCCCGCGTCGTAGTCAATTTGGGGTTCGTTGTAGTGGACCCCGAAACTCTGACCCGAAACTCACTTGCTAGGCAAGCGTCAACCTCGCTAGACTGACGTCACCCTTTGGTAGTCCCACCACCCTGAAAAATCCATGCTTTTCAAAACTCGGAGTGCCTCTGTCTATGGCATCGAAGCGCATCTTGTCGATGTCGAAGTCAATCTCACCACGGGCGGAAACAACGG